>Ga0075429_100003680_pt1 | contig 13063 bp, 9 predicted proteins | sample RhiMetdeltSRZDD3_FD_75295 | JGI IMG/M metagenome (GOLD analysis project Ga0075429, IMG submission 75295) | Populus rhizosphere microbial communities from Tennessee, USA - Rhizosphere MetaG P. deltoides SRZDD3 | ecosystem: Host-associated > Plants > Roots > Rhizosphere > Soil | place: USA...
CGGGCGCGAGTGGCCGACAAACGAGGCGGCGTCCAGCAGCGCGTCAGCCTGTCAGCGGTTGATGGCTGGAATCCGATTGCGCACAGCGAAGACCTGCTCGCGCTCGACGAAGTACTGGCGAAACTCGAGAAAGCCGATCCACGCGCCGCCCGCGTCGTCGAGTTGAGATTCTTTGGCGGCCTCAATGAAGACGAAGTCGCCGAAGTGCTGGGCGTGTCGGCGATCACGGTGAAGCGTGATTGGCGGGCAGCGCGCGCGTGGCTCGTGAGCAGGCTGAGAGCAAGGTCCGGCTGAAGCCGGACACTACAGCTGTGCAAGGTGTAGAGTAGGCCCATGAGGCGACGGACCATTGCCGTCCTCGTGCCCGCTCTTCTCATCACGAGCCTGGCGTGGGCACAGTTTCGTCGAGTTGGCGATACGAGCCTCGAAGCGCATCTCGCGCGCCCGGAGACCTACGACGGGCGCTACCACTACTGCCGCGCCGTCTACCGGCCGAATCCTCGCGGCGACGGCGGCAGTTGGCTCACGGACTATCCGCTTGCCGACATCGACCTGTCGATTCGCGTGTCAGAGCTCACGAAGATTGCCGTGAGCTTCGAGGCGCCGGGCCAGCCGAACCACCTGATCGTGCGGCTGACCGACGACGAGCTGTATCAATGCCCCGTCATCATCATGCAGGAAGTCGGCAGGCTGTTTTTCAGCGCCGATGACGCCGAGCGGCTCAGGACATACCTGCTGAAGGGCGGCTTCCTGTGGGTCGATGATTTCTGGGGTTCATACGCGTGGCAGGTCTGGGAAACCGAGATTCGAAAAGCGTTTCCAGCGAACGATTATCCGATCGTGGACATACCGACCGACCACGCACTCTTCCACACGATGTTCGATCTCAAAGGTGTGCCGCAGATTCCGGGCATCGGAACCTGGCTCGGCGGCCGGACGACCTCAGAGCGTGGCGCCGACAGCGCCGAGGTGCACGCCCGCGCGATTGCCGATCCTCAGGGGCGAGTGATGGTCTTCATGACCCACAACACCGACGTGAGCGATTCCTGGGAGCGCGAAGGCGAAGACCCGCAGTACTTCTACCAGTTCTCCATCGATGGATATCGCGTCGCCGTCAACGTGCTGCTCTACGCGATGACTCACTAAGTCAAAGGTCAGAGGTCAAAGGTTGGCCGCTACTTTTCTGGAACCAGGGTCACCGCTACGTAGCGGTCCGTGTTCAGGTACTGGCGCGCGGCATCGCGCAGCGCCGTGGTCGTGACCTGCTCATAGAACGGACGCATGTTGAAGACGTCTTTCACGTCTTCACCAAATTCGTACTTGAACAGGATGCGATTCAGCAGGTAGACGTTGGTCGCGGCATTCGTTTCAAAATCCCTGACCAGCGCCGAGCGCGCGTCGGCGACCTGCCCCTGCCCCGGTCCAACCCTCTTGTAGTCGTCGATCACCTGGAAAGCCGTCTTCACGAGGCTTTGTGTACGAGCCGGATCGCAGGCGAACGTAATCGTGATTCGGTACTCACCCGTCGGAAGCTTCGCAAAACGCGGCACGACACTGACGCCGTAAGTTCCGCCGAGATCCTCGCGCAGCGTTCGTTGCAGGTTTCCGGCAAGCGTGTCCGACATCGTCGTTGCGGTCACGCGGTTCTGCTCGTCGTTCTGGAACGGCCCCGAAAAAACAATGCTGACCTGGCTGCGCGGCGCGATACCGCTTTTCACCTCCCGCTCGACGACGCCCGCGGGTGTGCGCATCCCTACGTCCTTCACCATTTCACTCCGGCGCAAAGACGGCAGGCTGCCCACATACTTCTCAACCAGGGGTCTCATCGTCGCGACGTCGAAGCTACCGACGAAGACGAAGACGAAGTCGCTCGCATCGGCAAAACGATCCTTGTAGAACGTCATCGACTTGTCGAGATTCATCCGATCGACACTGGCCGGCGTCAGCGGCTGGGCGCGCAGATGGTTCTGGCTCAAGGCAGCATCGAGCGCCTGGTCGAACACAGTGTCGGGCTGCAATTGCCGATTCGCCAGTGTCACCTTCAGCTGATCGGTCATCACCTTGAAGGCGACCGGATCGGCTCGCGGTGCGGTAAAGGTGAGGTAGATCAGCTGAAACATCGTCTCGAGGTCCTTGCGTGCCGCGCCTCCAGCCAGTCCTTCTTCAGTGGCGCCGATATCGGCGCTGACGTAGGCGGTCGTGCCGGCGAGAACCTTGTTCAGATCGCCGCGGCTGAAATTACCGAGACCGCCTTGTGCGATGACGGCATCAGCAGTTTCGGCGGAAATGAAGTCGTCATCGCTCGCGAGGGAGGTGCCGCCAGGGCTGACGGCTCGAAAGACGATCTCATCCTGCTTGAACGTCGTCGGCTTGAGCACCACGCGAACACCGTTCGACAAGGTCCATTCAGTGATCCCGACCGCCTCAGTGGATGACGTATTGGCAATCGCACCGGCCGTGGGGGCGCGAGCCAGCAGCGGCTGGCTGCTCACCGTTTCGACGTAGGCAGTGAGCTTCTCGGCCTCGGCGCTGCTGATCACCCCGGCCAGCTTCACGTCGGTCGGCAGCGTCCCTTTATCGCTTTCCGGCGCCGCGATCGCGACGACGCGATTGCGATCGGGCATCCACGTCTTGGCCACGGCGTTGACCTCAGCCAGCGTGATTTCCGGCAGGAAGCGCTGGTTCAAGCCATATTCGTACACGATGCCCGGGATCGGCTCTTCCTCGATGAAGTTGCGAATGAACTCGTCGGCAAGCGGCCCCGACTCGCTCTTGTCCTTTTCGACGACCGCCCGCTCCAGTCCGCGCTGGAGATTGAGCTTCATCCGGCTCAGTTCGGGCGCAGTGAATCCAAAACGCTCCACGCGGGCCACCTCGGTGAAGAGCGCGGCCAGCCCGCGTTCGACGCCGCCTTTCGCGACCAGTGCGTCAAGACTGGTCACCTCGATCGTGCGGACAAAGAGATCGCGATCGGTTTGCGCGCGCAGGAACGGTGCATTGGGCGCCTGCGTGATATCGACGAGCCGAGCGGTCAACATCGCGCCGAACAACTGCTCGACCATGTGCTGACGGTACGATCCGACCGTCATCTGCTCTCGTCCCGCCATCGTGCTCGTCGCGCTGATGCGAGTCGTCGTCGCCTCCGGATCGGTCACCACCGAGTACGCGGTGCCAGTCTGATTCGGGACGGTGTAGGTCGGGCGCGGCTTCGGTGATGTCGCAGCTGGAATCGACCCGAAGTGCGATCGGATCTGGAATTCCATGTCGGCCTTGTTGAAATCGCCGACGACGATGATGGCCATCAAGTCGGGGCGATACCAATCCGTGTAGAACTGCTTCAGCCGTTCGGGATTGACATTGCGGATGATCTCCGGCTGCCCGATCGGCAACCGATCCGCGTAGCGCGAGCCCTTGAGCAGCAGCGGAAACTGTGCGTTGTTGATGCGCTCGCCGGCGCCCAGCCCGAGACGCCATTCCTCGAGGATAACGCCTCGTTCCTGATCGATTTCCCGCGAATCGAATGTCACGTTGTGCGCGAAATCTTCGAGAATGAGCAGCGACCGGTCGATGATCCGTGGGTTGTCGGTCGGGATCTGCAGTTCGTATACCGTCTCGTCGAAGCTGGTATGCGCGTTGACGTGCGCACCGAAGCGCACACCGATGGACTGCATGAAGGTGCCAACGGCGTTCCCAGGAAAGTTCCGCGTGCCGTTGAAAGCCATGTGCTCGACGAAGTGGGCGAGGCCGCGCTGGTCATCGTCTTCGAGCACGGAACCCGCCTTGACCGCGAGCCGAAGTTCCGCGCGGGCCGCGGGCTGCCGGTTCTCTCGAACGTAATAGCGGATACCGTTCGGGAGCGTGCCCACTGTGATGAGTGGGTCGACCGGCACTATCTGGTCGAGCGTGGCGGCACGAACGGCCGGTGGGATTGCCGGCTGCTGGGCGTGAAGCACGCCCAGGGCAGCGGCGATCGTGGCGGCAAGAATCAGCAACCGGACGCGAGTATGAATGCTCATGGCTCATCCGCACTAATCAACGACTGTACGTAAAAGCGGTTCCATTCTTTGGACCCGCCTGTGTGATTGTAGCCAAGAGTGATGGTCGAGGCCGTACGGAGATTCCAGGACCCTGGAAACGCCTCCCGACTACCGCGCCGGGTGGTGCGGCAGGTCGTTGTAGTCCGGCATATGCGCCTTGAGCCCGCGCCCGGGCGTGATCTTGGAGTAGCCGGCGACAAGCTGGTCGTTCCAGCGGTCGACGGAGAAGTCAAACGGATCGCCCGGATCGCGATCCACGAGCTCCAGGTCGGTCTCCGTCATCGTCAGTTTGCCAAACGACAGCCGGCCACCTCGCCAGTAGATGTAGTTCTTTGACGTTGCCGGTGGCGACAGCGCCTGTGTGGCGCCAGGACCAAACACCTGCACGAGGGCGTCCTTCTCCACCCTGACCTGGGTGATCTGGCCGTGCATCGCAGGTGGCGGCAACAGTTTCGACGGGTCGAGCAGCACGTCGTTGCCATCGACCGTCACGCCGCGATCGGGATCGACCTTGAAGAGATCGTCCATCTTCATGCGGAACGCCTTGAGGAGCGGGTTGACGGGAATGCCGAATCCCTTCACGGATTCGGCGTGAATGCGGATGCGCCCATTGGGAGTCGGGCTGACACTCGCCTTCACGTCAAATGGCACTGGAACGCCCTTGCTCACCGTGCCCTTCTGTCGCAGGCCGCCGTGTGGATCGATCGATACCTGCAGGCCGCGCACATTCGAATGGCCGGCGAGCGCACGCGTCATGAGCGCGTTCAGCGAGGCGAGATCAACGGCCACCTCGCCGCTGTCGACGGTCACCGAATAGCTGCGCGGATCGTCGAGATACGGCGCCTGCCCACTTCCCTGTGCGACGAATCGTCCGCGCAGACTCCTGACGTGGAGTGCAACGTCGTTCGTCAGATGCAGATCGACGTTGCGCATCTCCGCCTCGACCGCAGGTGCGTCGGCGCGCCCGCTGATGAAGGCGGCCGCGAGAAAAGCAATTACCAGGTGCGTTTTGCGCACGCCGGGGACGCTGCAGAATGCGAGCCACTCAGACGAGCGCGCCGCTCAGACAGATTTGAGGTCGACGACACATGGACGAGCTACAGCTGCGCCTGTTCCAACAACTCCTCGAGTGTCTCGCCATCGACGGGTTTGACGAGGTGCGCATCGAATCCGGCGCGCTTCGTGCGAGCCAGGTCGCCCTCGCGACCCCAGCCGGTCAGCGCAACAATACGAGGACGCCGCCTCGACCAGACGTGTGCTCGAAGCCGCTGGCAGACTTGGAAACCGTCGACCTCGGGCATACCGAGATCGAGGAGGATGACATCGGGGTCGAAGTCCTTTGCTCGTTCCAGGGCCAGGCGCCCCTCGAAGGCGGTGGCGACTTCGTGTCCCATGGTTCGAAGGAGCCGGGCGATGGCGCGGGCGCCATCGCGATTGTCATCGATAATCAAGACGCGCTTGGTGGCTGTGGAGGCGGAGGGGGCCACGGCGACAGCCGTCAGAGTCCTGGCTGGAACAGCAGCGTCCGCTCTGGCAGGTAGCCGGACAACAAACTCACTGCCGCGATCCGGGCCGGCACTGCGCGCCTCGATCGTTCCGCCATGGAGTTCGACAAGCTGGCGCACCAGTGACAGACCGATTCCGAGACCGCCAAAGGATCGCGGCGGTCGTCGCGATCCTTGAAAAAACTTGTCGAAGGCGCGCGCGCGTTCGTCCTCGGACATGCCGATGCCAGTGTCTGCGACGATGACCTGGATTTCCGGTCCGGCCGTCTGCGCGGTCAGGCGAACCGTACCGCGCCCCTCGGTGAACTTCGCCGCGTTCGATAGCAGATTCGCGAAGACTTGCGCGAGACGAACGAGATCGCCGTCCAGGTACAGCGGCTCGGTCGGAAGCGTCACGATCAGCTGCTGATCGCATCGCTCGAGCAACGGGTTGGTTGCTTCGGCCGCGACCTGTAAGACATCGGCCAATCGGAGCGGCGCTTTATGGACCTCGAGCTTGTTGCTCGTGATCCGCGAGATGTCCAGCAAATCATTGACGAGCTGTGTCAGGTGTTTCAACTGTCTGGCGATCACACCGTGACACCACTTGGCCTGTTCAGGATTTGAGTCGCGCAGCAACTCGACGGCCGTCTGCATTGGGGCAAGTGGATTCCGCAACTCGTGCGCAAGCGTCGCAATGAATTCGTCCTTGCGGCGATCCGCGTCCTGCACTGCCTGCTCGGCCAACTTGCGTTCGGTGATGTCCTCCACGATCGCCGCGCTATGAAATGACTCGGGATTGGCGTCGTGCAACAGATTGGCTGCCACACGCACCCACCTGACGCTGCCATCCTTGAGCAGGTAGCGTTTCTCCGCGCGATACACGGGCTCGACGCCGGAAACGAATCTGGCGACCCGTTCCCGATCGAGCTCCAGATCATTGGGATGATCGAGATCGAGCGGGCCCATCTTCAGCAGCTCGTCGCGGCTGTAACCGGTGATCTCGCAGTAGCGATCGTTGATCCGCATGAAGCGGCCGTCTTTTCCCACCTGGCACGCGCCAACCGCAACGCTTTCGAAAAAGCCCCGGAAGTTGGCCTCGCTGGCCAGCAGCGCCGCCTTGGCCGCTTTCTCCTCACTCAGGTCCACGCTGTCATCGAGAGGCTCGCTCGCTCCGCGCTGAACGTGCTCGGTGATATCGACCAGGAGGGTCGTAGCCCCAGCCAGCGCGCCGGACTCGTCGTTCATGGGGGAAACGTAAGTGACCACGGTCCGCCGAGTGCCATCAGGCCGCACGACGACGGTCTCGATTCCCTCGTGAGGGCGGCCACCCTGAAGGGTCAACGCCGTCCCGCTCTTCTCGTGCGGGACAGGTGTGCCATCGACGGCGAAAAGCGAGAGAGCTCCGCAATATCGCTCGGCAGTATCGTTGAGCGCGGGCCGCCGCCCCCACAACTGTGCGGCGCGCTCGTTGAAATACGTGATCCGCCCGTCGATATCGCAGGTGTACGCGGCAATCGGCAACGCCGCCAGCGTCCCCTGGAGGCGTTCGTCGGTGCGGCGCTGAGGATCGAGCGTCGACTGAGTACTGCTCATATCGTCCGTAACCTCATGGGGCCGAGCCGGGGATGGTCAACCTTAACACCTTTGAGGCTCCTCAAAGAACCGTCCAATTTTCGGAAAAGGGCCCCCTGTTTCCGTTGTCTTCAGCCGAGTCAGCTAGACTCTTGAAGGCCGCGATTCCTTACATTTGAGTCAAGTTTCCAAGCGGCCTTTCGAGAGTCTCGCCCGCACGGAGTGCGGGCAAGAGATACTGCACTAGCGAGGCGGAGCCACATGCTCGTCGGTTGGAGGCGGAGCCTCGCTAGGATATGGCCCCGGGAATGAACAAGATGCCTCGTGTCCACGGTGGCCTTCTGCGTGTTGCTCTCGTCGCTGCCCTCGCCTCGAGTGGCGGCACTCCCGCTCGAGCCCATCACTCCTTCGCGATGTTCGATACGGCCAGGCCGATCACGATCTCAGGAGTCGTGACAGCCTTCGAGTGGACCAACCCGCACGTGTACATCGAACTGGACGTGGCTGAGGGAGCGAAAGTCACGCACTGGGCTATCGAGCTTGGCAGCCCGAGCATCCTGATGCGGGGCGGGTGGAAGTTCAACACGCTCAAGAAGGGGGACACGATCACGGCGCTCGTCAGTCCATTGCGCAACGGCGAACCGGGCAGCCTTCTGAACCGCGTGACGCTCGCAGATGGCCGAGTGCTCGGCAACGGGGGCCCCGCCGGGATCGGCCCGGGAACCTCGACATCGACACCGCCTTCGCAACAACGGTGATGACGTGCTGACGATGAGTTCGAGACGAGCGCGAGTGGCGTGTGTATCGTTCGCGATGATCTGCGCGCGCGCGCCTGACGTGGTCGGCCAGACCACGCCACGTCCGAGCGTGGCTGGAGTATGGGTACCGTTCGGCGCCGGCCGCGGCGCCGATCCGGCGGTGGCGCCACCGCCTGCAGGACCGGTCGCGTTGAAACCTGCGTACGCGAAAGAATACCTGGCCCAGCGCGCCGCCGACGCTGAAGCCACCAAGCGCGGCGAGCCGCCGCCAAGCGCCGCGATGGGGTGCGTGCCCTACGGGATGCCGCGCATGATGGCCATAGCATCCTACCCGGTCGAAATCCTCGAAACCCCCGGGCAGATCACGATCATCACGGAAGCATTCAGCGAGGTGCGCCGCGTCTTCATGGATCAACCGCAGTTGCCGATGGACGAAGTCCCGCCCGGCTACTACGGGCATTCCGTGGGGCGTTGGCAGGGCGACTCGCTCGTGGTCGACACCGTGGGCATCAAAGAGTCGGTACCCGGCTATCAGAACACTCCGCACAGCGATCGCATGCGGATTACGGAACGACTGCGGCTGATCACGCCGGACGTGCTGCACGACCAGATCACCATCGATGACCCCGTCGTGCTCGAGAAGCCGATCGTCTACACCCTGGCCTATCGCCGGATGCCGGACTACAAGATGGTCGAGTTCGTGTGCGACAACAACCGCGAGTACGTGGACGAACGGGGCCGGGTTCGCATGCGGCTCGGCCGGTAGCTGTGATGACACACGCAAAGGCACCAAGATGATGAAGACCGTTACATCAGCGTTCACGCTGGTGCTGCTGTTCACCGTTGCCGTGTACGCACAGGGGCCCGCTCCTCCGGAACAGGCGCCACCGCCCGCCGGCGCGCCGGCCATTGGTGCGCTGGCCCCTGCCAACCTCGCCAAGCCGCGACCGAAGCCGCCTTTCGACCTGACGGGTGTGTGGCTCCATGCGGGTGGTCCAGGAAACGGATTCCGGTTTTCACCGCCTCCCGGATTCAAGCTCACGCCCGCCGCGCAGATCCATTACGACGCTGCGCAGAAGGCGCAGAAAGAAGGCAAGGTCTATCGCGACGACATCGGTCAGTGCTGGCCAGCGGGCTTGCCCGTCATCATGACGCGCGTGTGGCCGATCGCCATGATGCAGTACCCCACGGCGATCTACATGGTCAGCGAGTTCATGAACAGCCTGCGTGTCGTGTACCTGGACGGCCGCCCACATTCGGACCCGGACGTGGTCGTGCCCAGTTTCAACGGCGAATCGATTGGGACGTGGGAGGGGGACACGCTGGTGATCGACACCCGACACTTCGTCGGGCACCATCACTGGATTGATTCCGGCATTCCCGCCAGCACCGAGCTGCACATCGTCGAGCGCGTCAAGATGATCAACGAGGGCCGGACGCTCGAGATCGAGTACACGCTGAGCGATCCCAAGAGCTGGGAAGGCGAATGGAAGATGACCAAGCGCTGGAATCGTCAGGATGACCGGGACATCGCGGAGGTGTCATGCCTGCCCGATCTCAACGATCACATGCCGAGCACGCGTTCGCAGGACAACGTTCGTTGACTGGAGGCCCGAGATGACCCGTTCCCTCGTCTATGCGTGCACGTGCGCGCTGGTGCTCGCCACGAGCGTTCCCGTGGTGGCTCATCATTCAGCCGCGGGCATCGACCGGACCAAGACGCTGGTCGTGGCTGGCACCGTGAAAGAGTTTCGTTGGACCAATCCGCACTCGTGGATCGACCTCGATGTCACCAACGACAAAGGGGAAACTCAGACGTGGTCGGTCGAGATGACGTCGCCGGCGTTCCTGTTGCGTGCCGGCTGGAAGCGTTCCACGCTGCAGACTGGCGACAAAGTCAGCGTCACGCTGCGGCCATTTCGCAATGGCGATCCGGGAGGTCTGTTCGTTTCTGTCACGCTCCCTGACGGTCGTGTCCTCGGGGAGCGGCCGGCGGCGCCACCGCAGCCCTGAGGCATCTCCGAACCTTTGACCCTTTGCCCTAAAAAGAGGTCCCCGCGGTCACATAAAACCTCGCGTCACCGGAATCTACTGGGCCGAGCGCTTTCAACGGCACTCCAACTCCCGTGCGGACGCGGATCTGGACAAATGAGAAGAGCGTGAAATCGCTCGAGAGCTCCGCGCCGGTGGAAAGAAGTTGCGGCGATCCCAGCCGGTCGACCTCGCTTGCCGCGCCCGCGCTATCCGTGAACCACGATCCAGACAGCCCTCGCAGATAGACAGGAAGCGCTCCAAGGCCGCGGCTGACGCGTGCGATTGGCAGGCGCATCTCGGCCCGCGCGCTCCAGAGCGCGTTGGCCGCCACGAATCCTGGTGGATAGCCACGGACCTCGAAGTCGGAATCACTGGCATCGAGAATCGATGTCGTTCCCACCCCGCCGGCCGTGAGGCGACCGGCGGCTGGCCCGCGTTGTTCGGCAAGGCGTGCTGTCACGGCCAGTACTGGCCGGCCAGAGGTCGTCCATGACGGAAACGATCGGTAAACCGATGCGGCTACCTCCCAACCCGATCGCCACCGCTCGTCCGTCGTCGCCTTGAGGTAGTCGATCGACGCGGACATCTGCATCCCATCTTGAACGGAGATCGAGCGCAGCCCCGCCTGGACGTTGCCGAATCTCAGCCCCAGCCCGCCACCGGCAAGCGTGGGTTCCTGCTCGATGGGAGGGGCGATAGACACGGCTTCGAAGTCGCCGGCATTTTCGCGATGACGATCTTCGAGTTCGACGTTGGCGCTGAAGAGCGTCGTCCGGCGAAACGTCTGCCACGGAAGCGCGACACCGAGCACGGCGGATCGTTTTCGTTCGAGTCGCAGCAACTCACCGGCTTCGGCATCGATGCGCTGCTCGAGACGCCAAGTCGAAGCAACCTGTCCGAACAGCACCGCATGGGAGAACCGCTGGTATGCGTAGGTCGCGGATCCAATCGTGCGACCATCGGGCCCGTACGCGGCGCTCGCCTGCCATGCGTGCCGTCCGATAACGTCGACGCCGCCGGTTGCAGCGCCGGCAAACACACCCAATTCCTCTACCGTCTCGAAGACTGGCGACCAGCCGGTCGGGTACAAGTCCCGAATCGGTGCGTACGACTTCTCCGACGTCAGATCTTCGCCGACCGGCGGAGCCGCCGGTTGGCCAGGCCGTTGCGCATATTCGGCGGAAGATGCCGGCGCCGCGATCCACGCCGCGCGATCGATCTCGAGGCGTTCGAGGTGACGGCCATCCGCATGGGTGGCAATTGCAACGATCGCCGCGCGATCCGCGGAGCCGCCACCCGCGATCGTGTTGCCCGGCGCGCGTCGTGGGATGAGGGCGACCTCATGGAGTCCTGTGGCCACTCGCGCCATTAAATACAGTCGCGGGTTGGTGTCGCCTTCGAGCTCGAGACCATAGAGCTCGCGAACCCCTGTTCGATCGGAGGTAAAGAACAGTCGCCGTACTCCTGCGGGAGCGCTCGCGTCCCACTCTGGAATTCCTTCGAGCGCCCGATCCTCGGTCAAGGGTCGCAGCACAGTTCCATCTGCGGAGAGCAAGACCAGATCGAGCGAAGCCCCGTTTGTGAAACGCACCGCGACGAGGCGCGCGCCGTCCGGCGACCAGCGAGCTGGACCCCAGGCAATCGCGGTCGAGAACTCGGTGAGTGGCGCAGTCTTCCCGGAGCCGACATCGACCGTCACGAGCCGGCTTCGATCGCCGTCGTACTGCACGGCCACGATCGTCTTGCCAGACGGGTGAACGTCCGGCGACGTCAACCGCGCCGATCGCGTCAGGCGCGTGATCGCACCGGATGCCACGTCGATTCGGTACAGGTCGCCGAACTCACGAGCGTTGTCCACGAGATCGAGCTGCGAAAACACGATCGAGCCGCCATCCGGCAACCACGCGAATGCATGCGGGCTGTTCACACGCGCAATTCGTCGAGCGTCGCATGACCGAAGATCGGAGACAAACAGACCCAGTGGCTTGCGCCCCTCGTCCGTCGCAAGAAACGCGATGGCCGATCCGTCGGGCGAGACGCGGGGAAACGCCGTGTAGTGCGCGAAGTCACACAGTCGCGTCGTCTCTGCCAGGCCGGGCGGATCTGCCCGAAGGCTGTCTCGCAGTCGCATCGCCTTGTCGCGTTCCGACGCGATCCAGTCGTTCCATTCCTGCGACAAGCTTTTTCCGCCAAAGAGCTCACCGGCGCCTGCCCCACGCGAAACAATCGATCGAAAACTGCCGGCACGACGTGCCATCCACGCAGGCGGCGTCTGAGACCCATACTGGTCGGCGAGATGGTCGAGGAACAAGCTTCCCAGCACGTAATTGCGATCGATCGGCCAGGCGCCCGGGTCGAATTCCGCCTCGTCCAGCTGCGGACCGTTGGTCTCGAGCACGGCGGCCCGCAACGTCTCGGGGAATCGCACGCCACGAACACGTCCTCCATCAGTCAGCCGCGATTCGTAGAACGTGGCGAGCCCCTCGATCAGATAGCTGCCGTCGAAGAGGTGGGGAAACGTCAGTTCGCTGCGGCCGAACACCCGCCGCAAAAGGCTCCAGCCACGACGTGCTTCATCGAGGTGGAATATGTGAGCGAGCTCGTGCGTGACCAGCAACTCGATCGGATCGTCGGTATAGAACTGCTCGCCTTCGACGGGCGTGTGCGCGAACGCAATGATCCTGTTCGTGGGAGACGGTGTGGCGGCGCCGTTGAACATATCCCCCTGGTCCACGATGACCAGGCGGATCTTTCCTCGCGGCGTCGATCCGTAAGACCGTGCCAGAAGCACATGCGCCGCTTCGGCGCGAACGGCGGCACGCCGCGCGTAATCCTCCAATCCGATCTCGAAAGTCAGAATGAAATGAGGCGTTTCGAAGGTTCGGTACCTGGCGAACGGGACGCCGAACTGCGCGCTCGCATCAGAAGCAATGAGGAACGTGACGGTGCACGACAGGATCACGGCTCGTGTCGATGAGAGTCGCCTGCGCATACTGAGCTCAGACGAATAACACATGCGAACCGCTTCTACTGGATCTCAACTTCCGATTGCTTCGGAGTGTGCATCCATTGGCGAGGGCAACGAGCCGAGCAAAGTCATAAGCAGATCGTGGTCCACCGGCTTCACCATGTGCGCGTCAAAGCCCGCTTCCCTTGATTTCTGACGATCCTCGTG
>Ga0075429_100003685_pt1 | contig 13053 bp, 14 predicted proteins | sample RhiMetdeltSRZDD3_FD_75295 | JGI IMG/M metagenome (GOLD analysis project Ga0075429, IMG submission 75295) | Populus rhizosphere microbial communities from Tennessee, USA - Rhizosphere MetaG P. deltoides SRZDD3 | ecosystem: Host-associated > Plants > Roots > Rhizosphere > Soil | place: USA...
CGCAGCTCGGTTACCAGTTTCTGGCCGGCTTCCTCGTGCCGACCGGCGACAACCGTGCGATGCCCTTCCCGCGCGAAAGCACGCGCCGCCGCACGCCCGATTCCAGTTAGCGCGCCGGTGATCAAGACAACTGGGGTACCCATCTCGCTACTCCTTCCGATTCAGTTGGCCCTGAATGCCGAGATCGTTGACATGACTTCGGATGGCTGAAGGTAGGGCTCTGGTGGCGTGGCGCTCCAATACTTTGTAGGCTGGTGCCATACCTCTGGGGCATGGGGACTCGTCATGGAGCTACGACACCTTCGCTATTTTGTTGCCGTCGCCGAGGAGGGAAGTTTGACCGTGGCGGCCGAGCGCCGGCTGCACACGGCGCAGCCCTCACTCAGTCGCCAGATCCGGGACCTCGAGTACGAGGTCGGTGCTCAACTGATGATTCGCAGCGCTCACGGCATCGAGCTGACCGCCGCGGGTCGGGTCTTTCTCGACCATGCTCGGCTGGCGCTGGCTCAGGTCGATGCGGCTCGCGAAGCGGCAAGACGCGCGGGCCAGCCGGCCAAACCGTCGTTTGCGTTGGGCTTCCTGACCGGAAAGGAAATCGACTGGCTCCCTGAAGCGATCCAGCTCCTTCGCGACGAGCTTCCCAATATCGAGATCACCGTCTCAAGCCAGTATTCTCCGGACCTGGCGGATGCTCTTGTCAGGGGTAAGCTCGACGTGGCGTTCCTCCGACGAGAATCTGGGCCAACTGATCTGATGTTCAAGGTCGTCGCTACGGAACCCTGCGTCGTCGTGCTGCCAAGCGATCACCGCCTCGCTTCGCACGAGGCGATCAACCCACGAGACATCGTCGGAGAGACCTTCATCGCCGTGTCGAACACGGCTCCCGTAACACGAGCGGTCATCGACGAGTACTTGAAGCGGTCCGGCGTTGAGCTCAGGCCGGCTTACGAAGCGGACCATATGGCGATGGCGATGTCCTTCGTCGCGTCGACGCGTGGAGTCGCGCTGTTACCCGCCTACGCTCGGAACCTCCTTCCGTCGTCCCTCACCACCCGCCCATTGCAGGGCGATGCCCCCACGATCGATCTCGCGGTCGGCTACAGCAGAAAGAATACGTCTCCGATCCTGAAGCGATTTCTCTCGAGAATTGATGACTTGATAGCTCGCGTGTCGAAGAAGAATCAGTGACACCCACGCGTGGTATCCAGAAAGTTGGCGGATCGATCGTTATCTGCGTCCTCTTCGTTCTGACCCTCGGAATTCGCGCCGGGGCCGCTCAGCCGGTGACGGGTTGGCCGACTTTCCGTGACGGGCAGATCGAGGTGAGTCATCCGCCCGGGTGGCGGCTGCAGCGCGACGCACCCACGGGCCGATTGCTCATTCAGGGTCCTCAGAACGAGGGCCTGGTGATCTGGCCCTTCTTCGTCGACGGAACTTTGACGTCCGTGACAGCAGCGCAGGTGCTGATGCGGATGGCGCAAGGCCAACTTCCGCGGCTGACGTGGGGGCCAGCCCAACCGGCCGGGCAGAACGCGCTCCGCAGCGACGGCCGGTCAGGCGCCGAAGCGGCCACAGCCAGTCTCGCCTGGACCCCGAGCAAGCGCGGGACGGCAGTGCACTTCGTGATGGCGGGAGCGCCCCCCGGTCGGCGTAGAGAGAGCGAGGAAAGCTTTACGAAGATCCTCGCCAGCCTCCGCCTCACCGGACGACGCGAGACCCCCTCCAGCGGCGGGAGCGCGCCTCCGCCCGACGTCAGCTACGTCCAGTTCAGAGATCCTAACGAGGGAGCGTTCAGCCTCGAGGTGCCCCGCGGGTGGCGCGTCAGCGGTGGGCTCGTGCGCAAAGCTCCAGTCGACGTACGATCGTCGGTGGTCGCGACCTCACCGGACAACCGGATGGCCCTTCGTCTAGGGGACGCCAACCTGCCACCCTTCGCGCTGCCCACGCCCCAACTGACTCAGCTCGGCTTTCGCGAAGGCAGCGCGTATAGCCCGGGCTACGGCGTCAACATGATCGTGATGCCGTATCTATCCGGCGAGCAGTTCGCTCGTTACTACATCGTGTCGCGGGTCGGGCAGGTCTGTGCCGGCCCGCAGATCGTGAGCATGCAGGCGCTCCCACAGACGGTGCAGGCCATGAACGCCATCATGGCCCGTTACGGCTCGGCCGTGTTGAGCCAGCGGCTTCACGCGGGAGACGCCGCGTTCCGCTGCCAGCAAGGCCAGGCGCCGATGGTGGGCTATCTCTTCGTGGCGACGCTTCTCACGGCGGGCGCCAATGGCGGCGGAAACTGGAGCGTGGATCAACTCCAGGGCTATCTCAGTCCGCCCGAGCTCGCCGGATCCGCTCAAGCCGTCCTCGCCCACATGGTCGGGTCCGTCCGCCTGAACCCAGAATGGGCGCGCATGCAGCAGAACATCGCCGCCAATACCTCGCGGATCGTGGCCGACACCGGCGCCCACATCTCGAAAGTCATCAGCGACAGCTACTGGAGCCGGCAGGCCAGTCAGGACGAGATGAGCCGGCGGCGCTCCAACGCAACCCTCGGCGTGGAAGACGTGCGCGATCCCGCCACCGGGCGAGAGATCAAGGTCGAGAGCGGCTCCAGCTATTACTGGATGGACCACCGCGGGAATATCGCCGGTACCGACATCTACAACCGCCCCTCCGTGGATTTCCGCGAGCTGGTCCGGTTGCCGTGATGGGCTGACGTGTCGACCTCTGCAAATTGACTACGAATCATCTCGACGAACCTCTGCAAGGCAGGCGCCTTGTTGTCCTTCCTCCAGACGATGGAAAGCTGGGGCGTGACGCGCAGACCTGCGACTTCTCTCAAGACGACGCCCTTCGGCTTCGTTCTCTTTGCCGACTCGATGACGAACGACAGCCCGATCCCTCCGGCAACCAGACTCAGCATCGTGGTGGGACTGTTGACTTCGTGCACGATCTTCAGCGTGAATCCGGCCTTGTGGCACGCAGATAGAACGGGATCGTACACGAAGTTGGCCGCCGAGCGCGGAAACCAGGCCACGTCTGCCTCCTGATTGCGCAACTGCTCGCCGGCTGAAATCGAGGTAGTCAGAAAGAGCTCCAGTCGCACGTCCGGTGAGCTGGTGCGGAAGCGGCGCAAGATGGACGACAGCTCCTCGCCGTGCGTCACGGTTTCCGAGAACCCAACGCGCAAGCACCCGATCTTGCCTTGAGCGACGAGTCTGGTTCGATCGACGCCACGTCCAAGGTCTGAGAGGAGGCGCCGCGCCTCCTCGAGAAACGACTTACCAGCCTCTGTGAGGCGCACGCCCCACTTCAATCGCTCGAAGAGGGCGCATCCGAGCTCTTCCTCGAGCTGTCGCACCTGGCGGGTCAGAGCCGGTTGCACGACGTGCAACCGCTCGGCTGCGCGGCCGAAGTGTTCTTCCTCGCCGACGGCGACGAAGTATCGGAGGTGTCGCAGTTCCACCGGGACCCCGATAGCGGAGAGTTATCAGGTCGATGACATCAAAGCATTGGAGGCTGTGGACCGTCAACGGCACGGTGAATTCGACGAATGCGACGGCGCATCGTGAAGATCAAGGAGCCAACAGGAGAAGGTTTGATGATGCGGCAACTGATGCGGAAGACGTGCACGGTTGTGACCTCAGCCGCGGCAGGATTCGCGATGGCGGCGGTGGGCCTGACGGCGATGGCAGGATGCGCGCGGGTCAGTACGGAGTATGTCCAGAAGACCACCGACCGGCTGGCCAAGCCGGCGCTGATCCTGGTCCATGACTACCAGGTGTCTCCGGACGAGGTCCAGCTCGACAGCGCCCTCAGCTCGCGGGTGAAGCGCGCCGTGAAGGGCACGCCAAAAACCGAGGATCAGCTCACGGTCGAGCAGGAGGTGAGCCGGACCCTGACCACCACGCTGGTGGACGAGATCCGGAAGCTCGGGATCCCGGCCGAGCCGGCGAGGATGGCGGGCCCGGTCGCCGGGCCTACCCTCTCGATCGAGGGTCAAATCGTGTCCATCGACGAGGGCAACAAGGCCAAGCGACTGGTGATCGGGCTCGGCTCCGGGGCCAGCGACGTGGGGACGGTGACCCAGGTCTACGAGGTGACGGGCGGCGATGGACATCGCCTGATCGAGGACTTCTACACGACTTCCAAGAGTTCGCGGAAGCCCGGATTCGGACCCATGGCCGGGTTCGGCGCGGCGGCAGGGCTGGCGGCGGCGCACGTGGCGGCGGCCGGCGGGGTCGGAGTGGCGACCTCGCTCTCGCAGACGGTCGAGGCCGACGTCAAGCATGGCGCCAAGCAGATCGCGAAGGAGCTCGCGAAGCTCTTCGTCGAGCAGGGCTGGATCACTCAGAAGCAGGCCGACAAGCTGTTCTGGGACCGCTAGGGCTCGACCTGATACCGAAGGCAAAGCATAAGGAGACCGCAGATGGACGGAGAGAGACGAGTCGTGCAGGGGCTGATCGCAGTGGCCGCGCTGGTACTGACGGTTGGCCTCGCGTGGGCCGAGGATACGACGACGGGAAAGGTCACAATCCAGACGATGTCGGCCGGCATCGGTTTGGGCATCACCTGGGGTGACGGTGTCCTCGAGTATCACGGAGAGAAATATCCTTTCAGCGTGACAAGCTTCGACGTCGGCGACATCGGAGTCGCGAAGGTGATGGCCAACGGTGTGGCTTCAATCTCAAGCGCGTGGAAGACTTCTCCGGAATGTTCGCGGCCGTGGTCGCGAGTGGCACGCTTGGCGGACGCGCCGGGTCCGGAGCCATGTACAACAACAACAAAGTCAGCGTGGTATGGGCCGGGACGAATCAGGGGCTCAACATCAGCCTTGCCCATTCCGGTGTCAACGTGGAGCTCACCCGAGAAGCCAAGCTCAAGGCGGCGAAGGTCCGCTAGGCCATGGGGTATCTGCACCTTCAGCACACCCTCAAGGCGATTGCGCTCACGATACCGGCCGCCCGGGCGCTCGAGATGACGGTCGAGCCTGTATCGAGCGGATGAAGGCGGATCCCGCGACTCGCAAGTGCATCGAAGACCGGTCCTCGGGCCCGACCTCAATCTGAACGGGCTGGTCTCGTACCCGAGCGGCTCGCTCGGCTACACCTACGCGAAAGTCATGAAGCATCTGGGTTATGCCGCGCACTTCTACGGTGATCGACCAAGCATCGGGGAAGAGACCGACTATGTCACGATGCGTGTGCGCAAGACGCACGACCTTCATCACATCGTGACGGGGTTTTCGATGAGTGGGCCCGGCGAGCAGGGGGTCATCGCGATCACGGCGCTCCAGTATGGTTACCCAGCCTTCATGACCATCGACCTGGGTGTGATCGCGCTGAGCATGTTGCGCTTCGACGGCTGGAGCGATCAGGTGCGCTACGTGCGCTGCGGCTGGGACATGGGGGAGCACATCACGCCTTTGCTGGGCGTCCGCTGGGAAGACGATCTCGACAAGGCTCTGGATGTCTGGCGGCGCGAGCTCAACCTCGAACCGATCCGCGAGGGTCCGAACAGCTGGTACACCGTCCTGAGCGATCTGCGCCTATGATCTCGATCCAGAATTGAACGGGAAATGGCGACGAGTAATCCCGATCGCGGCGCTTCGTTTCATTTCACCACGACGACGGCGCGGAACTGCACTGACGTTCAGAGCGGGTCAAGGTCCAGGCCCCCGCAACCATGCGCGACCAGGGGGCTAGCGGCCAGCAGCCGCTAGCCCCTTTCGTCTACTCAGGAATCACCCGAGCATCATTCATTCACCGGGACGACGACAGGAGCCCCTTTGGCCTTCAGCAACACCACGACGAATCTGGCCGGCGCCGTCTTGCTGGCGTTACGCCCCACGGCGTGAATATCGGTGGGACCCTCGTAGAACGTCTGGCCTGCCTTGACCGTGACGGCAGGTTTGCCTTTCAACTGCATGACGATCTCGCCTTCGAGCACGTAGACAAACGCATGGGCGTTGTGCCGATGGACCATATCTTGTGCACCCGGCGGATACGACACCTCGATCATGAGACCCTCCTTGCCCGGGTAGTCCGCGAGATCGATCTTGAACAACTCCTTCACGTCTGCGGCTTCGGCCGGGACGGCCGCAAGCATCAGGAGTGCCACGAGGTAAGCGCGGAAGTACACATGCGGTGTCTTCATGTTTGTTCCTTTCAGGCCTTTGCCTGCGAGCGGCGGACCCATTCGTCAAGCCCGATACGGCCGAGACGTGCCTCGCCCAGCGGCACCAGCGACCGTTCCTCGACACGGCTGCCGTAGTATCGGGCCTCGGGGTCACTCACGACCTGACGCGGGTCGCTGACCGCCTTCAGGTAGCGGGCGACGATTTCGTTGAACGGTGCGCGTTCCGGGCCGGCGATCTCGACCCTGCCGTTTCGCGGCGCCGCCAACGCCACATCGGCGACGATGGCAGCGACGTCGTCCGCCGCGATAGGCTGGAACAGGCCGGGCGAAATCCTGACGATGTTGTCCTTTGCACTTGAATCGGCGATGGCACGGAGGAATTCCAGGAACTGGGTCGAGCGGATGATGGTGTAGGGGATACCGGCCTTCTCGATCAGCTTCTCTTGGGCGACCTTGGCGCGGAAATAGCCATTGTCTGGGCTCCGGTCGGTGCCGACGATGGAGAGCGCGACATGGTGCCGGACGCCCGCTGCGGCCTCCGCCCCGAGAAGGTTGCGGCCGGAGGTCTCGAAGAACTCCAGCACTGCCTTGTCTTCGAATGAGGGCGAGTTGGCGAGGTCGATCACCACCTGCGTGCCGGTCATGGCCTCTTTGAGGCCCTGGCCGGTTATGGTGTTGACGCCGGTATTGGGCGCCGCGGCGACGACCTCGTGGCCGCTCTGGCGCAGATGGGGAGCGGTCTTCGTACCGATCAGGCCGGTGCCGCCGATGATGACGATCTTCATTGGAACCTCCTAGTCTGTTGCCCGTGAGCCTGGGTTTGTGATGGTTGTGCGGCAAGCCGCCGTCCCGCGACTAAGGCGTCCTCGTTCGTCGATCTGAGATGTCCATAGCGGAACACGCGGGACAGCTTGCCCTGTTCGCCGCCCGTTAGGATGCAGACGTTACCACCTGCGTTACGTCGCAATCTCTAACGCGCTTGGTGGGCCGTCCTACGCCTTGATCGCGATGAGCCCGGCCAGGCGGTCCGAGATGACCTGGCGCGCCTCCGCGACCAGCTCACCGACGATCTGACCGGCCGGCTTGACCTCGTGGATCAAGCCAACGCTTTGCCCAGCCAACAGATCCATCGAATCGATGTCGCCTGTGGCATCGGCATTCGGTGGAAACCCCATGAAGCGCAGCACCGGCATGGGCTGGCCACCGATGACCGTCTGGCCGACTACCGGCTCGTCCGAGCGGGATTCCTGACCACGCTCCTCCTGGCCGAGCCATTGTCCTACGAATGCCGTCCGTAAGGTTCTGTGCGGGGCATTGGGCCAGCCGTGACCGAAGAGGATGGTGCGAACGGTGTCCTCCTCGCTCGCCCGCAGCACCGTCTGCTTGTAATGCGGGTGAGCGCGCGACTCAGAGCTGGCCAGAAACCGCGTACCCAACACGGCGGCCTGCGCGCCGAGTGCCAGGACGGCGACCAAACCTCGGCCGTCCGCGATGCCGCCCGCGGCAGCGACCGGCCGCGGGGAGACCGCATCCACGATTCGCGGAACCAAGGCTAGCGTCGAGACCTCTCCGGCCACATGGCCACCCGCCTCGACGCCCTGCGCGATGATGACGTCCACGCCGGCCGCTGCCGCTCGTCGTGCGTCCGGTACCGACCCGACTTGATGGAAGACCTTCACCCCTGCGGCGTGGGCAGACTCAACGTACGGGGTCGGATCACCCCAGAACAGCGAGAGGACGGGGACGCGCTCTTCCAGACACACGGCGACGAGGTCCTCGACCGGGAAGTGCAGCAGCAAATTCACACCGAACGGCTTATCGGTCAGCGCCCGAACGCGGTGGATCTCCTTGCGGAAGAGCGGCGGCGCACAGAATTGTGCTTGCAATATACCGAGGCCGCCTGCGTTGCTTACCGAGGCGACCATCTCCGGGCCAGTCAAATCAGGGCCCATCGGCGCGCTGATGATGGGGTATGCGATCCCCAGCGTGTCGCAGAGCGCGGTTTTCATCGTCGTGCCTCCTTCGGAGCTGCGCCCTGCTAGTGGCAGCGGTCGCCGCCGTGACCGTTGTGCGATGTCGCCGGCACGTCGAGGGCCGGGCTGCCGACGAAGAATCCGGCCGGCTTGAGCTGAAAGCCGATATAGCCGACCGGCATCACTGGCCACTCCTCGGAACGCGAGACGTGATGCGAGCCGACGCTGTACCAGAGGACGACGTTGGCGCTGTCGAGCGAGCGGTCGGCCTTCACGTACGCCGGCAAGCCGGCTCCGCCGGGGTGCTGGTTGGGATAGTCGCCGGCGGCGAAGAGCTCGGCCGGATCGTAGCGCGTCACCCAGAGGTGGCGCGTCATGAAGCCGGCGCGTCGGGCGATCGACGACTCGGGGTGAGCGAAGGTCCCAACGTTCTCGCCGGGCACCAGCTTGTAGCCCACCGGCTGGCCCAGCGAGTTGGTGACGGCCGGGTTGGTGACGATCCAGTAGCGCCCGGCGAGAGGGTCGACGAGACGCTGGGCCGCTGACTCGCGCGCGAGCAGCGTGCGCCTGGCGACCCACGCGTTGCCGTGGGGATTGGCGGGGCCGAGCGGCACCGCCTCGCTGTTGACCTCGTAGACCGAGTTCTCGAGCCCGTCGACCATCATGTCTAGCCTGAAGTTGAACCAGTGCTGGTGATTGGGCGCGTAGAGTCCAGGCGCGATGAGGACGCCATGTTCGGGCTCGGCGCCTGGGGCGATCGCTCCCGTCGACACGATGCCGGTCAGCTTGATCTGGAGCTCGATGGTGCCGTCCTGGTACAGGTACCAGAAGAAACCGTACTCGTAGTTGCCCACCGTGGCGATCGACGAGATGACGAAGCGGCGCGACCGCCGCACCTCGACCTGGCCGGTGCGGAAATTCGTGTGCTTCCAGAGGATGCCGAAGTCCTCCTCGTGCAGGCAGATGGCGTTCTCGAGGATGACCGGCTCGCCCTGGGTGTCCGAGACGACGGCGTCGAGATAGCGGATCTCGCCGAGGCAGTCGCAGCCCAGCTCGAGGCGATTGGCGAGCATGCCGACGCCGTACTCGCCTTCGTCGAAGGCGTTCTTCCTCCAGTGGGTGGCCGCGGGATCGCCATAGGGGACGACCATCTCGGCCAGCGAGGCGCGGTAGAGGATCGGTCGGACACGGCCGCCATCCTCATAGCCGACGGTGTGCAGGACGAGGCCTTCTCGCGGAGTGAAGCCGAGCCGGAGCCGCCATTTCTGCCAGGTGAGCTCGTAGCCCGACAGCTGAAAGCTCGGACCATCGGGCTGAGTGATCTCGAGTCTCCGGAGATCGGCTCGAGGACCGGCCGGCACACACGGAACGTTGTGGGGATTGGCGAGTGCCGCCACCGTGTAGTTGCCGTCGTGCGTCGGCACCGGAACCGGTCCGTAGTCCTCCACCTCGACGACCTCCATCCGATCGAGGTCGAAGAGCGTGACGAGGCCCTCGATGGGCCGGGCGTAACCGTTGTCGTGCTCGTCGGTGCGTATCCAGGTCAGCGCCCGGACGAGCCGGCGGGTCGGATCATCGGCCGGCCCGTAGTAGCCGGCCGACCACGGGTCGACCATCGCCAGGCTGCAGTCGGTCACGCCGCGCCTCTTCATGGCCGCCAGCCACGTCGGGTCCGACTGCACCGTTCGCTCACACGCGAGAAACTCGTCGAACGTGATCGGCGGCTGCACGCCGGAAAGATCCTTCCACGACAGGATCGTGCGGCGTGTGATCGAGACGATGACCTCGGAGGTGGTGCGCGCCTGCCGGTCCCGAATCAGCGCGAACGCTTGGCGGTCGAGCGCATCTCCCATCCGGAACGCGAGCACGGCGCTCTTCGGAGGCTCGTGAAGGAACACGCGGATGAAGAGCACGTCGCGGCCGAGCCGGCCCGACGCCCGGACGACGGCGACGGCGGCGCGGATCTCATCAGCGGTTAGCGGATCCAGCGGATGCAGCAGGGCGACGGCAGGGCTAGTCGTGATCGCCATGGACAGATCCTTTCGTGTCACGAACCGACGTCCTGGTTCGTTGCGGTGGTTTGAGAGGCGGGCAGGTGAGTCAGGTACTCGTACATCGCTCCAAGCTCGTCATCGTCCATTCGGCCGATGGGACGCCACGGCATTTTTTGTTCGTTGAGCGCGTGCCCGTAGGGATCGACGCCGTTGCGCATGGTGGCGATGAATTCATCACGCTGCCATTCCTTCACCAGATTCAGGTCGGGTCCTATCGGGCCCAGTTGGCCTTTCACGCCGCCCGTCAAACGGGCGCCGTGGCACTCGCGGCAATCCTGATAGGAGAGGATGTACGCGCCGTACGGCACCGTAGGACCCTTTGGCGGCGCCGTGATGGCGGTGGTCACCACAGGCTTGCCCGATGGCAGCATACCGGCACCCAGCATGATGAGCCCTAGAAGGTTCAGCCCGTCCGGCGGTTCCACGGTCGCCACTCCGGCGCCGGGCTGATTATGGAGGTAAGCGATCACAGCCTGGATGTCTTGATCACTGAGCTTGCCGGCGTTGGTGTACGACATGACGAGCAGCCACCGTCGGTCCGCGGCGACGCTGTTGCGGATGGCCCGAAAAATTTCGCCATCGGACCAGCGGCGCAATGGCCCCGCGGCGGTCAGATTGGTGGAGACGAACGACCCGATCGGGATCGCGAAATGCTCGCCGATGTCGCTCCCGCCGGTGAGGGGGCCGTTCTTGGCATGGCATGCGCCACAGAAGCTGGTTGCGATGGCCCTCCCGCGCTCAATTTGTTCGGCCGTTCCCAGGACCTTGATGTTCGGAACGGGGGCGTGACGGGCCTGCGCCTTGACCAGCCCGATGATCGTGAGCACGCTCAACGCACCGACGGCCGTGGCCAACACGACCGATAATCCGATGCCGACCCACCTCGCCACACGAGACCTGACCCGCGCGGCGCGGATGCTCGCGTAGACGAGCAAGCCGCTCATGGCGATCAGCGTCAACAGGCCGACGACGTTGGGCATGAAGTCTCACTTCCACGGCCAGAGCGCATTAGCCGGCTCGTCGGCATTCAGATCCGACTCGGCATCAGTGCCCGCGTCGGGCGTCATCGCGGCGGTATCCAGGTTCAGGCGCCGGATCGAGGTATCGAAACGGTACTGCATCCTGGCATCGTCCGCGTTCACATCGCGAGTGAGGCAGCAGTACTCCAGCTGGATCCCGTTGGGGTCCTGGAAGTAGATGGACTTGGCCCAGTCGTGGTCGCGACCACATCGGTGACGTCGACGCCCATGGCGCGGAGCTCGTTGCGCTTGTCCACCAGCCCCGCTTCGCTGCTCGGCACGCCGAGCCCACGGTTGATTCCTGCGTCGTACCACGCCGGCACGCCGGGCACCCCGCGAGCCTCCATGAAGGCGATGAGCTGATCGCGTCCGGTATCGAAAGAAGATGTGGCGAATCTGCCCACCTTCCTTGACCGTGATGGTGTCGTAGCGCACGACTCCGAATTTGAGAATGCCCTCATAGAAGCGACGAGTCGTGTCGAGATCCAGAGTCGACAGACCGATGTGAGAGAACCCCTTGGTCGACATGTATGCCTCCTTCTGCTCCTGAGGCAGGGCTAGCTTCATGCCAGGCGCCGCACCCCAGTGATTCCCTTTGTTCTTCGTCGATTGCAGCGGGACGAGGCCGTCACGGGCCTGCGACAGAACTTGACTCGTCGTTCCGTTCGTCGCGGGACGAGCGTCGCAATAGAACGCGAGCGTGCATTTGGCCATCCGTTGACTCGGGCGGCGTTTGCCCACATCATCCGACGCGTGGTCGGCACAGTGGGAGCTCCGCCGTTTCCAGCCGGATTTCGAGTCGAACAGATCGCGACTGATGGTGCGACCATTCACGTCCGCGTCGGCGGCCGGGGTCCTGCTGTCGTCATGCTGCACGGTTTCGGCGATACGGGGGACATGTGGGCGCCTCTGGCCGCGGCGCTCGCGCACGACCGCACGATCATCGTCCCAGATCTGCGTGGCATGGGGCTCTCGTCACATCCGGAGACCGGGTATGACAAGAAGACTCAGGGTGGCGATATCGCGCGGGTCCTAGACGCGCTGAAGATTCAGAAGGCGCATGTCGTCGCCCACGACATCGGCAACATGGTCGGGTACGCTTTCGCCGCGCAGTATCCCGAGCGCGTGGTGCGGCTGGTGTTGATGGATGCGCCGTTGCCGGGGATCGGCCCCTGGGACGAGATCACGCGAAGCCCGCTGTTGTGGCATTTCAATTTCCGGGGACCGGACGTCGAGCGGCTCGTCCAGGGGCGCGAGCGCATCTATCTCGACCGGTTCTGGAACGAGCTATCCGCCGATCCCAAATCGATCGACGAAGCCACCCGCGATCACTATGCCGAGCTGTACGCGCAGCCCGGCGCCATGCGGGCCGCGTTCAATCAGTTCGCCGCCTTCGCGCAAGACGCGACGGACAACCGGGCCCTCGCGGCCAAGGGCAAGCTCACGATGCCGGTGCTGGCGGTTGGGGGCGACAAGTCATTCGGTGCGGCCATGGCCGACGTCATCCGCTTCGTCGCGACGGATGTCACCCCGGTTGTCATTCCCAATTCGGGGCATTGGTTAATGGAAGAACAGCCCGCGGCCACCGTGGCCGCTATTCGGAACTTCCTCGATAAGAAGTAGCGTGCCACGATGACTGACAATCTCGAGTTCGCCGGACGCCGTGCGCTCGTCACGGGTGGAACAAAGGGCATTGGTCAAGCAGTCGCCGCGAAGCTGCGCCAGGCCGGAGCGACCGTTCTAGTCACGGCGCGCACGCGCGGAGCCGATCTCCACGACGATCAATTCGTCGCGGCTGACATCATGACCGCCGCCGGTTGCGCGGTGGTCGCGGATGCCGTGCGCGACCGATTGGGCGGAATCGACATCATTACC
>Ga0075429_100003691_pt1 | contig 13045 bp, 10 predicted proteins | sample RhiMetdeltSRZDD3_FD_75295 | JGI IMG/M metagenome (GOLD analysis project Ga0075429, IMG submission 75295) | Populus rhizosphere microbial communities from Tennessee, USA - Rhizosphere MetaG P. deltoides SRZDD3 | ecosystem: Host-associated > Plants > Roots > Rhizosphere > Soil | place: USA...
GCGGCGGATACGGAACCAGCAGTCGATTGCAGATTTTCGCGAGCGCATTGCCGCTCAGCCCGACCTCTTTCGCGACGATGCTCAACGGCTGCGACCAGACGCGCTCGTAGAGCTCCTTGCGGGACAGGGCGATGGGACGGCGTGAGGCCATGGCTTTCACGCTAGCGGCGGGCGTAGCAGTCGTCAACTTTGACGGAGATTTCTCGCCAAGGCGCCAAGTACGCCAAGGACGCAAAGGAAGGAATATTGAAGGACGCATCCCCTTGGCGCACTTGGCGGGCTTGGCGCCTTGGCGAGAACCTATTGAGCCCGCGCTGCCGGCCGCTGGTACAGCTCGATCATGTAGCCGTCCGGATCCCGGACGAAATTCGTGCCGTCGACGATGTCGCGCGCGGTGCGATAACCGGCTGCGACCACCAGTTCCGCCGCCTTGCGGCCGTCGGGTACGACCAGCACGACGTTGCCGAACTCCGAGGCGCCCGGCTTCACTTCGCCCCGGCGAATGACGATCAGCGTGTCCTCGCGGACATTCCCGGTCACGCTCAGGAGATACTCGCGCGCCTCGCCCTGCGCCGGAACGCGAGCCGCGATCTTGAGGCCGAGCACTTCCGTGTAGAACTTCTTCGAGCGCTCCAGGTCTGCGACGCGCAACCCGACACCCGCGACGCGGATGGGCTGCACATCGGCAGCGCAAGCGAAGCCGGCGCTGATGAGCGCAACGGCCAGAGCGACGCGTGCTGCGATCATTGCGTGCTCCCGGCGCTGGCTTGCGGCGGCAGAATGACTGCGCTCGGGCCGGCCTGCACCGGTGACTTCGGATCGATCACGATGCCGTCGATGATCCTGAACGGCAGCGCCGCCATCGTCGGCTCTTCGGCCTTCGCGACCGACTTGTAAGATTTGACTGCGGCGACTTCGTGGCTCGCATCCGGCGTCGCGACGAAGGCCGGCAGCGCATCGACACGCAGCGCGAACGAAATGTGCGTCTTCTCGCCCTTGGCGCCCTTCGGACTGAAGTCCGCGTTCCGGCGCAGCGCGTAGTACACGTCCGGCAATCGCACCCATGTGAGCGACTCGATCACGGGTCCGCGGGCATTCACCCAGCCCTTGTAGACCACTTGCCACGGACGATAGCCGCCGACATAGCCGCTGAGCGTGCCGTCCTCCTTCATGCGTAGATCCACGCGTGCGCGTAGCAGCTCCAGGTCGCGTGCGTAACTCGGATCGCGCAGCATCACGTCGGAAGAGGCAGTGGACAGGATTCGACCGTTCACGGTACGCGCCGCAAAGATCGCTTCGTAGCGCGCGTCCGGCTTGATGCGGAACGTGTAGTCGCGGGCGATCGCACCGTTGCCGTCTTTCACCATCTTGTCGTCGCTGGCGTAAAGGCCGACCTTGACGTGCTTGTCGTTCAGCGGATCGTTGCCGCTACCGGCGACGACGATGACGGTGGTCCAGCCGCCGTTGCGCATCGAGTCGTTGAATTGCAGCGCGCCGCTCGACAGGCGCGGCGGTCCGCGATACGTCTTCCAGCAGCCGAGCGTCTTGTAGAAGACGTTGTCGATCCCGGGCTCGCCGTTCGGGCTGGTGAAGCCCGTCTTTGCGTCGCCGTCGAGATCGATGCCTTCAGCGATCGTGCCGCTCACGCCGACCAGTCCGGTATCCGGCGTCGAAGTCGGATTGACGTAGACGTTCGCGCGATCCTTGCCGCGGAACGCCATCTGGTTCTGGCCGTGCACCGGGCTGCGCGTCGGGTTCGCCGGGTTGCGCAACCACTTCGCTTCCTCGGGCGTGTATCCGGCTTCGACCAGCACCTTGACCCAGTCGATCTCCGGGTTCGTGCCGTTCGGGCAATCGGTGCCGGGCGCAGTCACGCCGGTCTTCGCGCCGTAATACATCGCGGGTTCGTTCCACTCGACGACGTACGTGCGTGTCCATCCGGCGAGCGCAGGGCCGGCAACGAGTGTCGACGCGACAGCCACGACGACAAGATGACCGGGTGGTCGTTTCATCGTCGTACCCTCAAGCCATGACTTCGCGGACGGGATTGGACGTCTTCATCGCGCCGACGCCGAATTCGCCGACCGGCGCGCCGACCAGCTGCTGCGCCGTGAGTGAAACTCGCGTGACTGGCTCACCCGTCGCGTGCACGTGCTGGCCGGCCTTGTGCCGACCGCCCGCGCGGCCCGCGAGCAGCAGCGGAATGTTTTCGATGGAGTGGATCTTCGCGTAGCCCGTGTCGCTGAACGCCATGATCAGCATGTTGTCGAGCAGCGTGCCGTCGCCTTCGCGGATCGCCTCCATTTCCGCGAGCAGGCCGCCGAAGCCCTGCATGACGAGGCCGGCGAGCTTGCTCGTTTCCGGCTGATAGCCGAGCTGCGCGTCGGTCGGCTCGTCGTGCGTGATCTGGTGATAGATCTTGCTCTGGCCGGCCATGTACGTCTCGGAGCTGCCGGCCGTGTGCACGAAGTTGAAGACACGCGTCTGGTTGCACGCCAGGCCCATCGCCAGCAGCTTCGCCAGCGTTCGCGTGTTGGAGTTCACGACGTCGACCGAAGCGGCGTGCGGCATCTCTTTGGGCGCAGCAGGCACGACGCATGCCTCGCACCTGTCCGGCCGTTGCAGCTGCACGGCGAGCTGATTCTCCATCTCGCGCAGCGACGTGAAGTACTGGTCGAGCTTGATGCGATCGGCCTTGCCGACGCCGGCGAACAGCGCCTCGCGCTGATCCTTGACGGCCGACAGCACGCTCTGGCGCAGCATGATCGATGGATCCGGACGCCACTGATCGCTGTTCGGATCCTGGAACCCGGCTCCGAACAGGCGCGTGTACAGCGCGAGCGGCGTCGCCTCGGGCGTCGCGAACGTGGTGCCGGTGCGCGTCGAATAACTGACCGGACGGCGCGAGACGGACGCGTCGATGTCGAGGACCCTGAAGCGCGTCGTGCCGCCGATCGCATCGGCGATGCGCGTGTCGAACGACGGACCGTCGAAGCGCGTCGACGACGCGGGCGCGATGCCGGAAAGAATCGAAGCGTGGCCGCTCCAGTGCACGAGATTCGCGCGGCCGTCGGGGATCACGCGGAATCCGGAGAACACCGAGACTTTGTCCTTGACTGCCGCGAGGCAATCCAGCTCCGGCGTGATCTCGTAGCCGGGGCCGACGGTCTTCGGCACCCAGCGCGTGCCACCGGTGGGCGTGTCGGTCAGGCCGAGTCCCCAGAAATAAGTGCCGAACCGCACCGGCAGTTTCGCGCCGTCGGCGAAGGCGACGCCGTTGCCGTCGAGAAACATGTCGAGCACCGGCAAGCCGACTGTGACGGCGGCGCCGCCGAGCATGCCCTTGAGGACCGAGCGACGGTTGAAGTGCGAGGCCATGATCAGAGTCCTCCTGCAGAAGTCGTCGTCGCAGCCGTAGCGGTCGTCGGCGTGGTTGTCGGCGCTGGTCGTGCGCCGGACGGAACCACGACCTTGAAGAATTCCGGAGTCGTTGCGATCTGCGTCATCAGGTCGGGCACGCGATAACCGCCGCTGACGAAGGCACGGGTCTGATCCGCGAGATAGTCCTCGTCGCGCTCGTCGGTCTTGCGACCGACGCCGTACGCGTACACGTTGCGCACCAGGCATGCCGGCACGCGCACATCCTGTCGCAGGAAGCTGGCGAGGCCGGTCGCGCCCGTGAACTTCGCGCCGTTGAGATCGGCGCTGACGTCGATCGGCGTGCCGTTTTCCAGCGTACGGAGCTGACCGAGCCCGTCGAAGTGCTCGAGTGCGAGTCCGGGCGGGTCGCTGCGTCGGTGGCAGGCAGTGCAGCCCGTGTTCTGCATGTGATCGAGCAGCCTGCCGCGCACCGTTCCCTGCGTACTGTCCTTGACCTTCGAGAAGTCCACGTCCGCGGGCGGATCGGGCGTCGGCTCGCACATGAAGATCTCGTGGATCTTGATGCCGCGGCGGGTCGGCGAAGAAGTGCCCGGATGCGCGAACAGCGACAGGAAGCTGACTTGCGTCAGGATGCCGGAGCGCTCGGACGACGCGTCGAACGAGTAGGGCGCCCACTCCGCCGCCGACAGATACGGCACGTTGTACACGGCGGCCAGCGGCCGATTGATGAACGTGTCGTTGGACGTGAACAGCTCGCGGTAATCGCGCTTCTGCCGGATCAGCAGCTCGACCGTCGTCTTGAGAGTCTGTTCCTTCGCGGCCGCGGCGACGGCCAGGTTGAACTTGGGGTAGATCTGCGGATCCTTCACCAGGTTGTCGAAGCCATCGAGCTGCAGCATGTCCGCGAAGAACGCGCGCGCACCCTGCTCATAGCGCGGCGACGATGTCAGACGCGTCAACTGTTGGCGCAGACCGGCTTCGGTGTGAATCGCGCCGCTGCGCGCGGCGGCGAGCAGCTCCGCATCCGGTGTCGTATCCCAGAGCAGGAACGACAGTCGTGCAGCCTTGGTGTAGGCGTCGAGGCGATTCTGGCCCGGCTTGTCCGGATCGGGTTCGGCCGTCTCCACTCTGAACAGAAACTCCGGCGCGACCAGCAGGCTCGTGAGCGCGAGTTCGAGGCCAGAGCCGGCAACAGCGGATCGAGCCGCGAGTTCCTGCTCGGTGAGCGGCCTGCGGAAGAGCTGCTCGCCGTACTTCGCGATGAACTGCCGCGCACACTCGTTCGACTTGCAGCTTGCGACGTGTTCCCGGGTGACAACCTGCTTGGCGATCGCGCTCGCGAGCACGAAGTACTGCTCGAAGCCGGAGGAGGTCAGCGAGAGCTGCGCGCTGCCGAGCGCGAGCAAGCCGTCCTCGCGCTTCTCGGGCTCGAAGCGTGCGCTGACCTCGATGTCGGAGCCGAAGATGTCGGCGATGGTGTGGCGATACTGCGTTTCGGTGATGCGGCGGACGCCGACCTTGAGCGATGGCGCTGCCTGAGCGACCACGCTGACGAGTCCCGCAGCCAGCAGTGCGGCACCGAGTGTGCACTTCATCCGGTTCGGCACTTGATCCCCCTGGTACTGCTGTGCAGCCAAGCCTCATGCCCGGCGGCGCGCAAGCACCGTAGTATATTATTGGTGCTACCGTCAATTAGCGTCCGGGTAAAGAAAATGCAAGGAAACCGAAGCGTGGAATGGGCAGTGCTGGCAGCAGGCGCGGTGCTGCTCGCAGTTGCAACAGCGAATGCATCGGACGTCGTCGGAGATCCCGAAGCGGGGGCAGAGACCTACAACACGGTGTGCAAGGGCTGCCACGGCGTATCCATCGCGCCGACGTTGCGCGGCGTCATCGGGCGACCGATCGCGAGCGTCGCAACCTTCACCGGCTACAGCGAAGCGCTCAAGTCGAAGAGCGCGATGAGCTGGACCGAGGCGAACCTGGATGCATTCCTCACCGCACCCGGGACATTCGCGCCCGGCACGCTGATGACCCAGACGATTCCGGAAGCGCAGCGGCGTGCCGACCTCATCGCCTACCTGGCGACGCTGCCGCCGCCTCGCTAGCGGCCCGCGGAATGAAGTACGAAATCGCGCCGGGTCACCATGACTGCCGCTTCAGCTCCTCGAACCAGTTCAGCACCAGTTCGAGCTGATCGGGAGCCGCGGGCTGGTTGCCCGTCACCAGGAAGCGCTGGCCGTCGGGCGCCACGTCGTAGTTCCCGGCGAGCGCATCCAGAGTGTACGGGCCCGAGAACAGGCGTCGAACCGCGCCGCTGATGAATGTTTCGCCAAGCGTCACGGGCGTTGCGAACAGAGTGTCGCCCTTCGCGAAGAACAGCTCGCGCCCGTTGCGCGCCCAGACCGGGGCTGTGCCGCCGTCGATCGAGACCTGGCTGCGGCCGGGCCCCTGCACCGGCCGCACGTAAACCTGCGGCGTGCCCGATTCGTCGGACGCGTACGCGACCCAGCGGCCGTCCGGCGAGAACGTGGCCGCCGCTTCGTTCGCCGGGCCCTGCAGGAACGGTGTCGACGTGCGATCGTCGGCAGAGTAGAGCCATACGTCCTGGCCCGTCGTCGTACCGGTCTGCCGATACAGGAGCTTGCGTCCATCCGGCGACCAGCCGAGAGGAGAGGGCAACTCTCCGCCGTCAAACACCGCCGTGCCGTTGCCCGTGCCGTCGAACCTGGCCGAGAACAAACGGATGGCGCCACTGCCGCTCATGTCTGCGGCGAATGTCACGTGCACGCCGTCGGGCATCCATACGGCGCGGTCCTGGTCGCCCGGAACCTGGCTCACGCGCGTGACCGTGCCGCGTTCCGCGTCCAGCACCCAGACTTTCGAGAACGCTGCGTCGATGACGACGGCAATGCGCTGCCCGTCGGGAGAAACGCGCGGCCACCAGTACGATGCCTGCCGATCGGTGACAGGTCGCGCCGCGCCGCTGCGATCGACCCAAAGCAGCGGTCGCTCCGCGGACCTGGAACCGCCGGCTGCGTAAACCAGCGTGCCGTTCCTGGAGATCGCGACTTGCGCGCCGCCGCTCTCCGGATGCGTGACGACGCCGTCGACGACTTTGACGGGCGCACCAGTGACCGCGAGCCGCGCGAGGTCGAACGGCATCGCGTACAACGCGCCCGCACGCGCGAAGATCAAATGCCCTGTAGGCAGGTACTGCGCCGAATGTCCTTGCGCTACGGCGTGCTGCTCTCCCGTTACCAGCGAGCGCACCACGATCTGTGCGTCGTCGAACGATTGCAGGTGCGTCGATTTCACCGTGAACAGGATGGCTTTCCCGCCCGGCAAAAAATGCGGCCAGCGATGGGCAGCTTCGCTCGCGCGCGGATCGATCACGGTCAGCGGTTTCACCTCGCCGCCGCGGTCGGAAACAACGAACAGGCTGCCGAGGGTCGAGGGTGCGAAGGCAATCTTGCCGTCGTCGGACCACGCAGCGCCGCGGTAGCCCTGCATGCCCACGTAGCGCGGCACCGTGGTGATCGTGACGACTGCGCTGCCGGTGATCGACACTTTCTTCAGCGTCTGGCCGACGAAGAAGCCGAGCCAGCGACCGTCGGGTGAGAAGAAAGGAGTCGAGGCGTCTTCGGTGCCGGCGATGGGCGCGCTGTGAGCATCGTTCAACTGCCGCATGCGCAGCGGACCGCCACCGACGGTGCGATATGCGATGCGTGAGCCGTCGGGCGAGAGCGCGAACGAAAGCTGCTGAACCGCAAAGTCGAGCGGACCTTCGAGCGGAATCGACGCGCGAACGGGCTGTGGCGCTTGAGTCTGCGGCGATCGCAGCGACAGCGCGACGCCAACGATCGCGGCGACGGCCAATGCGCCAGCGACCAGCCAGGCGGGTCGCACGCGCGGCGGCGGCGATTCCTGCGGTGCAGCGAGCGCATCGTCGATCTCGATGCGCGCGACGCCGATATCCGGCAGCCGCTTGCGACGATCCTTTTCCAGGCAGCGACGCAGGAGCCTGCGAACCGGAGCGGGAGTCGCCGCGGGCAACGCTGCGAAATCCGGCTCCTGATCGACGATGCGCGCGAGCACCTCGGCGACGTTGTCGCCGTCGAACGGCCTGCGCCCGGTGAGCATTTCATAGAGCACGCAGCCGAAGGCCCAGATGTCGCAACGCTTGTCGACGGCTTTGCGGCGGGCCTGCTCGGGACTCATATAAGGCGCCGTCCCGGCGAACGTCCCGACGTCTGCAGGCGAACCGCCGGGATCGAACGCCTCGGCGAGCCCGAAGTCGAGCACCTTGACCGTGCCGTCCGGCCGCAGCTTGATGTTCGCCGGCTTGAGATCGCGATGGATGACGCGATGCTCGTGAGCGGCTTCGAGCGCTTCGGCGAGCTGTCGCGCGATCGGCAGCGCTTCGTCCAGCGGCAGCGGACCTTGAGCAATGCGGTCGGCGAGCGTCGCGCCTTCGACGAGCTCCAGCACGAGCGCGTACGTGCCCGCGTCCTCTTCGAATCCGTAGATCGCACCGATGTGCGAATGATTGAGCGACGCGAGCAATTGCGCTTCGCGTTTGAATCGTGCGACACGGCCGGCATCGATCGCGAACGCCTGCGGCAGAAGCTTCAGCGCGACATCGCGATCGAGCCGTGCATCCCGTGCGCGATACACCTCTCCCATGCCGCCGGCGCCGAGTCGCGACAGCAGTTGATATGAGTTGAGTATGCGGCCGATCTGCTCGGGGCTGACCGGCGGATCGAGCAGCGAGGCCGCGGGTGTCTCCATGAACCCGGCAGCACGCGCGCTCGACGCGAGCAACGCTTCGATTCGCGTGCGAAAGCTGCTGTCGGTCCCGCACGCTTCCGCGACATACGCCTGCCGCTCCGCGCCGTCGCGTGCGAGCGCTTCCTCCAGCACGCGCTTCACTCGCGGCCAGTCATCCAGCGTCGTCATAGGGTTTCAGCTCGTTGTAGAGCCAGAGCTTCGCAGTGGCCCAGTCGCGCTTCACGGTCGCCGGCGAAATGTCGAGCGCCTCCGCGGTTTGCTCGACCGACAGCCCGGTGAAGAACCTGAGCTCGACGACACGCGCTTGTTGCGAATCGACGGCTGCCAGTCTCCCCAGCGCTTCGTCGAGCGCGACGATGTCGACTGCGGCTTCCGGCGCCGCTGCGTTCTCATCTGGAGAAGTCAGCGAGATACCGGCACCGCGCTTCGCGCGTCCGCGCTGACGAGCGTAGTCGACCAGCACCCGTCGCATCAGCGTCGCGGCCATCGCAAAGAAATGAGTGCGATCGTGCCAGCGCATCGCATCGAGGCCGGCGAGGCGCATGTAGGCCTCGTTGACCAGGGCCGTCGTCTGCAGCGTGTGGTTGGCGCGCTCGCCGCGCATGTAGTGGTGGGCCAGGCGCCGCAATTCCTCGTAGACGATCGGCACGAGCTCGGCCGCGTCGCTGTCGAGCGCTGGGTCCTGTCCGCTCATGAGCCCGAATCCATCGCAAAGGCGCCTTATGAGTCAGGGACTGGAAGATAGCACTGGAGTCGAGCGTGACGAAGATATCGAAGGGGAAGGTAACACTCTGTTTGCTGGCCGCATTCGGCTGGATCGTGCCCGCCGCGGCGGCGATCGACTCCGTGCGGGTCGACAAGACCCGGCCTTATGAAAAAGCGGCCGGCTACACCTACGCCGAGATCACGATCGCCGGAACGGTCCGGCGCGACGACGGCGTCGGCCAGTATTCCGTGCCCGCGATCCTGATCTATCCGCGCCAGCGGTGCGGCAACGACGTGGGCGTGGTCGACTGGCTCAACTCGGCGGCCTTTCACTTTTTCCCGGAGACCGGAGAGACCGGCACGATCGACTTCACGCTGGCCTCGACCGGCACGCATCTGTTCGACGAGGGCTACACCTACCTGTCGATCCAGTGGAACAAGTTCGTGACCGAGAAATTCGGGCCGACGGCGCCGAAGGATGGTTACGATCACAATCACATGGTCTACGGCAGCATCGAGCGCGGCGGCGATGCGTGGGAAATCTTCCTCGACGCCGCGCGCTTCCTGAAGAATCCGGGCAAGTTCCCCGGCAAGAACCGTCCGGCGCGTGTCGACACCGTGCTCAGCTCGGGCTATTCGCAGGGCGGCGCGCTGCAATTGGAAATGCTCGCGCACAACCTCGATCCCAAGCGCGTCTACGACGGCCACCTGATCCAGATGATCGGTTTCGGTTGCTGGAAGCGCGACGACAGCCTGCCGCACTTCGGATTCCTCGGCGGCTGCACGCCGCTGCCGGCGCAGCACGTGCCGGTCATCATGCTCGCGTCGGAAACCGACATGGTCGTGTATGAAATGCTGGGCCTCGGCAAGAGCGCGTACTTCGCGCGCAGGCCGGCGGATCCGAACTGGCGTCAGTACGAGATGGCTGGGATCGCGCACATCCCTGAATCGATCGTCGCGTTCGGGCTGCCGAACCAGAGCAGCGCGGACCCACGGCCGGTGTTCCGTGCCGCGTTCGACAACCTTGCGCGCTGGGTACGCAGCGGCAAGCACGGTCCCAAGCCGCCGCCGTCACGGCACCTTGAAGGCTCTCTCGATGCGAACGGCGCCTTCACTCCTACGAAAGATGCCGATGGCCACTTCGCCGGCGGTGTGCGGCTTCCTCATGTCGAATCGCGGGTGCAAGGCCGCGTTGCGGGCGCGCCGCTCGGCAACTACACGCCGCTCAATCCGTCCGACAACGTCTTCTTCCTGTTGGGCGGCACGTTCACGCGCTTCAACGACCAAGAGCTGCTCGCTCGCTACCCGACACGCCACGGCTACGTGAAGCGTGTGAAGCGCGCGGCCGACGATCTGGCCGACCGCGACTACATCACGCGCAAGGACCGCCGCGCGCTGCTCAAGGCGGCCGAGGACGAGCCGCTGTACAGCTCGGATTTCGTGGGGGCGGGGCGATGATCAGCGCACGTCGCGCTGCTGGGAAAATCCGTAGAACTCGCTCACGCCAGCGACAGCAGTGCTCACCAGCGCGCGCTCCTCGGGACTGACGGCAGGATTCCAGATGTCGAATATGAAGACGGCGCGCGGCTCGTCGCTGTCGTTCCAGGCTTCGTGCTCGATCGTATCGTCGAACACGAAAGCCTTGCCGGGTTGCCACTCGCGCCGGGCGCCGCCCACGCGAAAGCCGCAACCCGGCGGGACGATCAGCGGCAGATGCACGATCAGGCGTGTGTTGTTGACGCCGGTGTGCGGCGGAATGCGCGTGTGGGTATCGAGGATCGAGAACAGTACATTCGGACTGGCACCGGGCACTTCGCAGCGCGGCCAGTTTTCCAGTGCGGCGACGGTGCGGGGACAGCGAGCCAGGTGCTCGGGGTACGGGACGCCGTCGCGCCACAAATAGTAGACGCTCCAGCGCCGCGACTGGTGCAGGTCGCGCCACTTCTGTTCGATCGAGCGCACGGTGCCGTGCGCAACGTACGGCTCGAGCGCAGCGCTGTCTGCGGACAGCACATCGATCAGCTCCGCGCGAATGTCGTCCGTCGCGGCCTCGATCGAGTCGAGCCAGGGGAAACTGGCGCGCTCGTGGAATTCGATGGCCGGCAGCTCCGGGAAATACAGGAACGAAGGCCGCTGCTGATAGATGCGCTCGCGCTGCGTGAGGATCGACAGGCACCGATCGAAGCGATGCAGCGGGATGTCTGAGTACTCGGCGCGCAGCGTCGTCAGGCGTTCCTCCAGGAACGACTCGAGCGCGCGATTGTTGGCTTCGATGACGTGGCGCGCGTGGGCGAGCAGATCGCTCATCCACTCAGGCACGCGTGTCCCGGGAGTGACCGCGCGCAGCGCCGTTCGGTACGTGTAAGCCGCTCCGCGCGTGTCGTTCTGAAGTTCCTGCAGCGACGCCTTCTGCAGCATTGCGCGCAGGTTGTTCGGCTCGAGTGTCAGCGCCCGTTGCAGCGCCTGCATTTCTTCATCGCGCTGCCTGAGCCCGCGCAGCGCGGCGGCGAGATTGATCCAGATCGACGCATCGGATGCATCGCTCCGCACAGCCTGCTCGAACAGCTCACGGGCGCGCGCCGCATCGCCGGACAGCAGCATGCGTTCGCCGAGTTCGTTGAGCTCCCTCGCACTTGCGCTCGTCATTCGATCGCGCGATCCCCATCGTGGTCGTCGCGGATCTTAGCGAAGGAATTTTCGAAGAAGCGTCAATGCACGATGCAGTTGTTGCGAATGCTCGATGCACAAATTGATCGGACACACGCTGCTGCGTGTGGACACTTTTCTGCGACAAATGCGTATAGGAACCGGACTACGTGCGCTCAGCGCGTCGGGTTGATCAGATATTTTTCGCCGGTCGCGCGCTTGTTGTACGCCTGTGCGACTGCGAGCGTCGCGACGTCCCGCAGCGAAATTTCTTTCGTGTAGTGACTCGCGAAAGTCGTCGTCAGCTCGGCGACGACGCGCTGGCGCAGTCGCATGACGTCGGCCATGCCGATCTTCTGCAGGAACGGCGTGAGCAGCCAGCCGCTCACCGACCACGAGAAGCCGAACGTGCGCGTGAGCTCGGTCTTGCTCGTGTCCAGCACGCCGTAGATGTACACCTGCTTGAACGTGTTCGATCCATAGCGGTTGTACGCCGTCATGCGCGCAGCAGCGGCAGCTTCCATCGCGGTCAGGAGATTGCTCGCCATCATGCCGCCGCCGACTGCATCGAACGCGAGCGTGGCTTCCGTCGCGCCGACTGCTTCGATCAGCTCGGCCATGAATCGCGGCGAAGTGGAGTCGAGCACGATCTTCGCGCCGATGTCCTTGAGGATCTTCGCCTGCTCCGCGCTGCGCACGACGTTGACCAGGCTCACGCCGTCTTTCAGGCAGATCTTGTTGAGCATCTGGCCGAGGTTGGAGGCGGCGGCCGTGTGCACGAGTGCTTTGTGTCCCTCGCGACGCATGACTTCCACCATGCTCAGCGCCGTCAGCGGATTCACGAAACACGACGCGGCCTGCTGCGCCGTCGTGCCGCTCGGCAACACCAGGACCTCGACGGCTTTCGCCAGCTTGTACTGCGAGTACATCGAGCCGCTCGCGACCGCGACCATCTTGCCCAGCAGCGCTTGCGCTGCCGGCGACGATCCGGCCTTCACGACAGTTCCAGCGCCCTCGTTGCCGACGGGCATCGATTGGTCGAAGCGCGCTGCCAGTGCGGGTACTGCGCGCTCGAGAATGTTCGCGGTGAGCACCGGGCTCGCGGCCGTTCCCGACTGCTTGGCGGTGTTCATGTCGACCGGCCCCAGCAGCAGGGCGATGTCGGACGGATTGATCGGCGTCGCTTCGACGCGGATCACGATCTCGTCGGGCCCCGGCTCGGGCGTCGGCACCGAGACGAGCGAGACCTCCAGCACCCCGGACTTCGTGACGAGGGAGCGAAGCTGCAGACCGGTATCGACGTTCGGCGGTGCCATGTTGTTCTCCTGCCGCGGTGGGCAGGTCGATTGTGAACTACCCCGTCCGCGTCGGCCAGCAGCGGCGCAGCCAGCGCCACACCCGGAACTTCACGGCCACGAGCCCGAGCACGCCGGCCCCGGAAGCAGTGCTGGCCGCGACGACCGTCGCGGTAGTCAGGCAGAACGGACACATGGGCGTCTCTCCGGAGTTGTTGCGGGTTGTCATG
>Ga0075429_100003692_pt1 | contig 13045 bp, 8 predicted proteins | sample RhiMetdeltSRZDD3_FD_75295 | JGI IMG/M metagenome (GOLD analysis project Ga0075429, IMG submission 75295) | Populus rhizosphere microbial communities from Tennessee, USA - Rhizosphere MetaG P. deltoides SRZDD3 | ecosystem: Host-associated > Plants > Roots > Rhizosphere > Soil | place: USA...
CGCGCCCGTCGTGGACGCAGGGGGTCGTCCATGGATGGGTAGGTCGCGGGCGACTCCCGGCGTCCCGCTCGTCCGGACGGGTCCCCCGCGACTCCGGCGGCCGGCTCGCTCTGGTCGGTCAGTCCACCGCGGGACGACGCAGCCAGACCAGCGTGGCGCCCCTGCCCCCGGCTGTCTCGTCGGCCAGGCGGTGGCTCGCGACGGCGGGGTGACGGGACAGGATCGACGCCACCGTGGCGCGAAGTACTCCCAACCCCTTCCCATGGATGATCCTCAGGTCGTAGACGCCGCGGGCGAGACACTCCTCGATGTAGTCGGGGATCAGCGTCCTGACCTCCGATGGCTGGAAGGTATGAAGGTCGAGCACTCCGTCCGGCTCCATGGCTGAACTTTGCCACACACCTCCCGTATCAAGCCAGTCTTACGTCGCCGGCACGGTTGGATTCGTGGGTCCGCAAGTCACTGGAGGTCCGCACGTGAAGAGACAATCCGTAGTGCTGTTCCTGGTGGCGGCGCTGTCGTTGTCGACGGCCCCGGCCTGGGCGAAGAAGAGGGGCGACGAGAAGCCCCCAGCGGGTCCGGCCGCCGGCCCCGGCGCGGGGCACAAGGAGGAGCCTTCCTTCGAGGAGGCGACCAAGGATTTCCGCAAGATCCCGGGTCTGTTCGACGTGTACGAGAAGGACGGCAAGTACCTCATGGCGCTCAAGCCCGCGCAGCTCGACACGCAGTTTATGGTGTCCGTGACCCGCGAGACGGGCCTCGGCCAGCTCAACCTTCTGGCCGTCCAGGTGCTGGGGGAGACCCCGGTGAGATTCCACCAGGTGGGCAAGAGGATCCAGATGCTCCTGGTGAACACGAGGTTCGCGGCGCTCGACGATCCAGAGGCGCGGCGCGCGGTCGAGAAGTCATTCTCCGACTCGCTGCAAGGCGCCGCCAAGATCGAGAGCCTTCCCGACCCGGACAGCAAAGCCATCCTGATCGACATGGCCCCGATGTTCCTGACCTACGACGTCGAGGGCGTGGGTGTCCAGCTCAACGCGGCGTTCCAGACTCCCTACGGCATCGACAAAGAGAACAGCTACATCAGGCAGGTGAAGGGCTTCCCCGAGAACGTGGAGCTCGAGGCGCGGCTGCATTTCGCGGGTTCGAGGCCGGCCGGCTTCGTGAATCTCGCAGACGCCCGCAGCCTCTTCATCAGTTATCGCTACAGCCTTTCCCAGGTCCCCGCCGCCACGGGGTTCATGCCCCGGATCGCCGACGACCGCCTGGGCCATTTCATCTCGCTCTACGCCGACTACAGCGACGACCACCGCGAGACGCCCTTTGTCCGCTACGTGACGCGCTGGAACCTGGAGAAGGAAGAGCCCTACGCGGCGATGTCGAAGCCCAAGCAGCCCATCGTCTACTGGCTCGAGAACAGCATCCCGAAGAAGTACCGCAAGCCGATGGCGGACGGCATCCTTATGTGGAACGCCGCCTTCGAGAAGATAGGATTCAAGGACGCCATCGTGGTCAAGCAGCAGCCCGACGACGCCGACTGGGATCCTGCCGACATCCGCTACGCGACGGTCAGGTGGTTCGTGGCCACCGACACGGCGTTCGCCATCGGGCCCTCGCGCATCAATCCCATGACAGGGCAGATCTACGACGCCGACATCAGCTGGTCCGAGTCGCTCATCTCCGGCGTGCACAGGCAGTACGAGGAACTGGCCGATCCCGTCAAGACCCTGCAGCAGGTCTTCGACGCGGCGGCGGCCGTGCCGGGACAGGCGGCCAATCCGCGCTTCGCCTGCAACCTTGCCTCCGGCGCCGCCCAGCAGCTCAGCTTCGGGCTCGAGCTTCTCGACGCGCGGGGCATCGCGCCGGGCTCGGCGGAGCAGGACGCATTCGTCGACGGATTCGTGACCTACGTCATGGCCCACGAGATGGGCCACACGCTCGGCTTCCGGCACAACTTCCGCGCCAGCGTGCTGACGCCGGTGAGCGAGCTGCAGGATGCCGCGCGCACGAGCCAGCATGGCCTGGTCGGTTCGGTGATGGACTATGTGCCGCCGAACCTCGCCGCGCGCGGCAAGAAACAGGGACAGTACTACCAGACGACCCTGGGCCCCTACGACTACTGGGCCGTCGAGTATGCCTACAAGCCGATTCCGGGAGCGAAGAAGCCGGAGGACGAGCTGCCGGAGCTGGCCAAGATTGCCGAGCGAGTGGCGCAGCCCGGCAACAGCTACGGCACCGACGAGGACACCACCGACCCTGTCACCAACGTCTGGGACATGGGCTCCGATCCGGTGGCTTTCTTCTCGGAGCGGCTGGACCTCGTGCACGAGCTCTGGCAGGAGATCCCGTCGCGCCTGTCCCGTGACGGCGAAGGGTATCAGGTGATGCGCAGGGCCTTCGGACGCGGCCTAGGCCAGGTCGCCCTGTCGGTGATCAACGTGACCAAGACGATCGGTGGGTTGAACACCTTCCGCGACCACGTCGGCGACCCGTCGGGACGCCTACCGATGCAGCCGGTGTCGGCGGCCACCCAGCGCGCGGCCCTGGATTTCCTGAAGAACAACCTGTTTTCCAGCACCGCCTTCGACGTGCCGCCGGACCTGCTCAACAAGCTGGCGATCACGCGCTGGTACGACTTCACGGGGGCCATCTTCGGGGTGCCCCGGCTGGAGTTCCCGCTGCACGATTCGGTGCTGCTGCTCCAGGACCAGACGCTGAACGCGCTGTACAGCCCCGTGAAGCTGGATCGCCTGGTCGACCTGGAGATGCAGTTCCCCGCCGGCCAGAAGCCGTTCACGATGGCCGAGATGTTCGGCGAGCTGCAGAAAACGATCTGGTCTGAGACCTATGCCGCCGGCGCGCCGAGGATCGACAGCTTCCGCCGGGGGTTGCAGCGGACCCACCTGAACCGGCTCGTCGGCCTGCTGCTCAGGCCGCAGCCTGGCGTGCCCGAGGACGCCGCGACGCTGGCGCGCGGCAACCTGGTCGAGCTGAGAGAGCGGATCGACGCCGTGAGGGGGCAGACCGCCGACGCCGCCACCCGGGCGCACCTGGACGAGACCAGGTCGCGCATCGAGGCGGCCTTGTCGGCGCACATGCTGCGAATCACCAGCTGAACTGACCAGCTGACCAGCCGGGAATCCTCAGGCCGGCTGCACTTGACCGGCCGGGGGGCCCGGCGTAGAGTTGACGGCGTTGGTTCCCCGCATCGCGTCGTCCAACAACCAGGCAGCGCCGCGAGGAGAACACCTTCGCGGCGCTTTTGTCTTCAGGAGCGGTCCGAGTCATGCAGAAGCTGCTTCCCGCCACCCGAGCCATCACGTGGGCGCTGGCGTGCGCCCTGACCTTTTCCTTCGCCGTTTCCATGACCGGCCCGCAACTGCTCGCCGAGGACCAGTCCACCATTGCCGCCAAGGATGACGAAGGCGCGGTGCTGCCAACCTGGGGAAAGAAAAAGGACGAGCCGAAGCAGGCCGCTCCGGGCGGACCCTCGGGAGTCCGCAAGGCCGAGGAGCCGCCCTTCGAAGAGGTGGTCAAGGACGCCGACAAGCTCGAAGGCTTGTTCACGATCTTCCATAAGGACGATCGTTACATGATGGCGATCAGCCCCGAGCAGCTCGATCGGGATTACATGGTGTCGGTGACCAGGGAAACAGGCATCGGCGAGAGCTTCCTGCTGGCAGCGCAGGTGCTGGGCGACGGCCCCGTCCGGTTCCACAAGGTCGGCAAGCGAATCCAGATGCTCTGGCGGAACACGCGGTTCGCGGCCCTGGACGATCCGGACATCCGGCGCGCCGTCGACAAGTCGTTTTCCGACTCGCTGCAGGGCTCGGCGCGCATCGAGTCCCAGCCGCACCCCGACAGCAAGGCGGTGCTGGTCGACATCAGTCCTTTCTTCCTGACCGATTACGAGGCCGTCGGAATCACGCTGGGGACCATGCTGCAGGCACCCTACAACCTCGACCGCGAGAACTGCTCGATCGAGTCGCTGCGGACCTTCCCGGCGAACATGGAAGTGCAGGCACGGGTGCACTTCGCCAGCGGCAAGCCTGCGCCGTTCGTCAACGTGCCCGACTCTCGCAGCCTCTTCGTGACCTACCGCTACAGCATCACCGACGTGCCGGCGTCGGCCGATTTCATCCCACGCATCGCCGACGACCGCGTGGGGCACTTCCTGGCGCTGTACCAGGACTTCAGCGACGATCGGCGTGAGACACCCTACGTCAGATACGTCACACGCTGGAACCTCCAGAAGGAAGAGCCCTACGCCGCCATGTCGAAGCCGAAGGAGCCGATCACCTTCTGGCTCGAGAACAACATCCCCAAGCAGTACCGCAAGGCGGTGGCCGACGGCGTCCTGCTCTGGAACAAGGCCTTCGAGAAGATCGGCTTCACCGACGCCGTCGTGGTGAAACAGCAGCCCGACGACGCCGACTGGGATCCGGCCGACGTGCGTTACTCGACCATACGGTGGTTCGTGACCACGCAGGGCGCCTTCGCCATTGGGCCATCGCGCATCAATCCGATGACAGGCCAGATTTTCGATGCCGATATCGGCGTGGCGGAATCGATCGTCCGGCTCACGCGCCGCGAGTTCGAGGAGCTGGCCGACCCGGTCGCCGCCATCAAGGAGATCTATCGCTCCACGATGATGGATCCTGCCGTCGGGGGACCGGGCGCCCCAGGCGCTCCGGGCGCCAGACTCGATCCCCGGCTGATGTGCACGATGGGAGCCGGCGCGCTGCGCGAGGCGGCCTTCGGGTTCGATCTGCTGCAGGCCCGCGGCATAGAGCCCGGCACCGCCGCCGCCGACGACTACATCAACACGTTCATCACGCACGTCATCGCGCACGAGGTCGGGCACACGCTTGGGCTGAGGCACAACTTCCGCGCCAGCGTCGTGCAACCCCTCAACCAGCTCCAGAATGTGGCGAGAATGCGCCAGGAGGGGCTGACCGGCTCGGTCATGGACTACATCCCCGTGAATATCGCCGGCAAGGGAGAAAAGCAGGGAGATTACTGGCAGACCGAGCTGGGCCAGTACGACTATTGGGCCATCGAGTACGCCTACAAGCCGATAGACGGAGTGAAGCGCCCCGAAGACGAGCTGCCCGAGCTGAAGAGAATCGCCTCGCGCGTCGCCGAGAGCGGCAACGCGTACGGCACCGACGAGGACTCCGTGGATCCGCGCACCTCCGTCTGGGACATCGGCTCGGACCCGATCGCGTTCTACCGGCAGCGCGCCGCGCTGTCGAAGGAGCTCTGGAAGAACATCCCCACCAGGCTGGCAAAGGAGGGCGAGGGCTACCAGGTCATGCGGCGCGCGTTCATGGCGGGCATGGGCGAGTTCGTGCCCTCCATCGGCAACGTGACCAAGTTCATCGGCGGGGTCTATTCGAACCGCGATCACGTGGGAGATCCCAACGGGCGCCTGCCGCTGCGCCCCGTGCCGGCCGACAAGCAGCGCGAGGCGCTGCAGCTCCTGAGAACCACCTTGTTCGCCAGCGACTCGTTCGACCTGCCCGCCGACCTGCTCAACAAGCTGGCCTCGGAGCGCTGGTGGGATTTCACAGGCAGCGTCTTCCGCCAGGCCCGGCTGGAGATGCCCCTGCACGACATCGTGGTGACGCTCCAGTACCTCACGCTGAACCAGCTCTACCGGCCTGTCACCCTGGATCGGCTCAACGACCTCGAGATGCATTTCCCGGCCGGCGAGAAGCCGTTCACCATGGCCGAGATGTTCAACGGCCTTCGCGACACGATCTGGTCGGAGCTGGCAGCCGGTTCGCCCAGGATCGACAGCTTCCGCCGCGCGTTGCAGCGTGAGCATCTCAAGAAGCTCATCGACCTGGTGACCAGGCCGCCGCAAGAAGCGCCCGAGGATGCGGGCACGCTGGCCAGGGCCAACCTGACCGAGCTGAAGGGGAGAATCGACACGGCGTTGCGAGGTCCTTCAGGGTCGGCGCTGGACGCCGGCACGAAGGCGCATCTCGAGGAAACGCGAGCCAGGATCGAGGCGGCGCTGTCGGCCTCGATGCTGAGGCTGACAAGCTAAACGGAGGAGGACGATTCATGCCGAAATACGTGATCGAGCGGGAGCTGCCGGGCGCGGGCAAGCTGAAATCGCACGAGCTGCATGCCATCGCGCAGAAATCGTGCGGCGTGCTGGCCGAACTGGGCCCCAGGATTCAGTGGCTTCAGAGCTATGTCACCGAGGACAAGATCTACTGCGTCTATATCGCACCCGACGAGGCGACGGTCCTGCAGCACGCGAAGATGGGTGGATTTCCGGCCAACCGGGTCTCGCGGATCCGCGAAATCATCGATCCGACCACGTCCGAAAACGAATGAGCCGACGCTCCGAAAGGCCGCGCAACGACAAGGAGAAGTCATGGAGTTGAAGGATCTTGCCAAGATGACGGTCGTGAAGCTGCGCGAAGAAGCGCACAAGTTCGAGGACATCAAGGGAACCATCGGGATGAGCAAGGAGCAGCTCATCGATATCCTGTGCGAGAAGTACAACATCGCCAAGAAGAAGGCGCTGCCGAAGGGCATCGGGCGCCACGCGCTCAAGGAGAAGATCCACAAGCTGCACGCGGCGCGAGGCGAGATGGTCGCCATGGGCGACCGCAAGAAAATCAACATCTACCGCCGGCGTCTCAAGACGCTGAGACGAAAACTGCGGCGGGTCATCGTGCTGGCGGGCCACGGCAAGGTCAAGGCCGCGGCAGGCGCCGGCAAGCCGGCGGAGGGCGGTCAGTAGAGGGTCACGATCGCCGGCCTGGACCAGGCCATGAGCTTGGCGGCGAGGTCCCTGATCTCCCCGGACGTGACGTTGGCGTAACGCTCGGCCCTGGCGTCGTACGAGAGGAGCGGCCGTCCGCGAATCGCGGCGGCCGCGAACGCTTCGGCGCGGCCTGAAGGTCTTTGCCACGCGCGGGCGAGCTCGGCGAGCAGATAACGCCGGGCCCGGTCGACCTCCTCGGCGCCGGGCGGCTCCGCCGCAATCCTCTCCAGCTCGCGCACGATGATTCCGGTGGCGTCTCCGAGACGCTTTCTCGGCACCGCCGTCAGCACGCCGAATGCGCCCGCGCCAGGGTACCGCCAGTCCATCGAGACGAGCCAGTAGGCCCACCCGCGCGCCTGCCGAATCTCGAGGGCCAGGCGCTCCTCCGGTCCTGTCAGGATGTGGATCAGCAGGTCCATCGCCGGCTCGTCGGCCTGGTCGATTCCGGGAGTCGGCAGGGCCACCAGCAGCTCGGGCTGCGTCGTGCGCCGTTTCGCGCGCGCATGGGCCGGCGAGGCGAGTGGCCTGGGGTGCGGGAGCGCCGCCGCCGGCCCGGCCGCCGGACCCGGATCGATCGGCAGGCTCGCGAGCCAGCGCTGGAAGGTCCGCCTGACATGTCCGGGCTCCAGGTCGCCCGCCACGGCAAGACTCATCCTGCCCGCCGTGCAGCGCGCGGTGTGGGCGGCGCGGACCGCCGCGATGTCGATCGACTCGAGGTAGTGATCCGGATCGGCGACGCGGCCCAGCGAATGGCCGGCGAACAACAGCGGAAGCGCGGCCCTTTCGCGCCAGGTGGACGGGATGTCGAACGAGGCGCGCAGCCGCTGCCGTGCCAGCTCGATCTCCCCGGCCAGGTCCGCCGGGTCGAGGCGAGGGTGGGCTGTCGCGTCCAACAGCACGTCCAGCGTTCGATCGAAGGCCTGGAGAGGGCCCGAAGCGCGCAGCATGACGCCCAGCACGCCCCCTGTCACGCTCAGCGACGCGCCCGCGCTCTCCACCTCGAGAGCCTGGGCGTCGGCGGTGCGTGTCGAGCTGCCGCGCAGCAGCATCCGCGAAAGGACTTCCGTCAACCCGTACTGGGTTTGAGGATCCTCGGCACGGCCCCCGCGGACGACCAGCGCGATGCCGAAGGTCGGAGCGGCCGGCATCCGCTGCACGATGAGCGCGGCGCCGCCCGGCAGCGTCTCGTCGAGAATCGGTTCGTCGCCGGCCACCGCGTCGCGCGGAGCATGGCAGCATGCGGCGGCCAGCAGCAGCGACCCGAGCAGCCGCAAGGCCCCCATCAGAGCCTCCGGAACATGAGGAATCTCAGCGCCGCGATCAACTTGCCGAATCCCCTGGCGGGCAGCACCTGGATCTCGATCAATCCTTCGGAAGACTCACCTGTCGCGGGGCCCCAGTGGCGCCGCGCCGCTTCGAGCAGCTTCTCTGGGGTGATCGCGCGCAGCCGCGCCAGGTAGTCGTCACGTCCTACAGGCTCGTGCAGCAGCAGCCTTCGGGCGCGGAATTCGGCGATGCCTTCATTGGTCTCGAACCGGGCGTCGAGGGCCCCGGCCATCCGGCTCACCGCGGCCCGCAGCTCGTCGGGCGGCACGGGCTCGCGCGTCAGACGGCGCATCTCCTCCAGCAGCGCCGCGCGCGCCGCTTTGGCGCGAGCCGGGTTCACCGCCAGCCCCGCCGCGATGGCCCCCGCCGTGGAGACCTGGAAGGTGATGGCGAGCACGTCGTCGCTGAAGGCTTCCTGGCGCACCAGACGCCGGTGCAGGCGCGACCCCCGCCCGTCGCCCAGGAGCGTCGCGAGCAGCTCCAGTGACGGGGCGTCGGGCGCGGCGGCGCCTGACGTCAGCGATCCGGCCATCAGGTAGCACTGCTTCACGAGCGTGCGGAACTGGTACATGCGTTCGATCCGCGCGGCCGGCTCGGGGTAGGGCGGGTGCGTCCCGGCTCCCTGGGGCAGCGAGTCGATCGCCGTGCAGAGCCGGCCGGCCGCCCGAGCCGGGTCGACGTCACCGACGACGACGGCGAACATGTTGGCCGCGGTGTAGTGGCGGCGGTGATAGTCGCGAAGGTCTTCGACGCGAATCCTGTTCAGAGTGCGCCGGAATCCGATGACCGGCTGAGCGATCGGGTCGCCGTGGAAGATGCGGTCGAGCACGGAGTAGACGACGACGGCGGCGGGGTCGATCTTGCCGAGGGCCGCTTCGCCTCGCACCACGCGACGCTCCCGGTCGACGTCAGCGGCCGTGAACGCGGCGCCGCTCACCAGGGCGGCCAGGGCATCGATTCCCTCGTCGAAGGCGGCAGCGGGCAGGTCCGCGTGGTATTCGGTCTGCTCGAAATCGGTCGAAGCGTTCACAAGCGCCCCCACCCTCCGCAGGGCCGCGAACGCCTGCCCCTCCCGGAAGAGCAGGTGCTCCAGCAGGTGGGACATGCCCGCGAGCTCCGGCGGTTCGTCCCTGGATCCGACCCTCGCCGAGAGCTGCGCGAACACGGTGCGCGTCCCCGGGCGCGCCTGGATGACGGCGGGCAACCCGTTGGGGCAGGTGAGGCTGTAGAGCGCTGGTGAGCCTTCTTCGGGCACCGGGATGAGGAGCGTGGAGGCTGCCGCCGCCGGGCCGGACAGCCAGCCGGTCAGGACCATCGTCAGCGCAGCCCAACGTGGATGTGCCTGCACGAGGCGTCAGGATATCGGGAACACGCGAAGGTGTCCACGGCGTCGCTCTCCATCGGCGGCATTCACATGAACGAGCCGACCGGGTAGACTGGCGGCCGGCCGAAGCATCGCGGCCTGCCAGGGAGGAGCCAGGTGACAGTGTCGATCGTGCTGATGATGGTTCTGCTGAACGCGCCCACGCCTGGCGCCGGGAGCCCGCGACCCTGGACCGTGGACGACGTCATGGCGCTGGAGTCGGCCAGGGGATTCCAGGTTTCGCCGGATGGCCGCCAGGTCCTGTGGGAGAAGGTGCGCCCGGACGTCGCGAGCAACGAGCACATCGCTGATTTCTACGTGACGTCCCTGCCCGACGGCGCCGAGGTCCGCCTGACGCGAGGCGGCCGGGGCGACGGCTCGCCGCGCTGGTCCCCGGACGGCAAGCTGATCGCCTTTGCATCCTCCAGACCAGCCAACCCGAGCGATGGAAGCGAGGCGGCGGAAGACGCCGCAGAGGGCGGCCCCGGGTCGCCGGCGGGCGGCGAGGGCGGGGAGGCCGGCGAGGAAGGTGACGAAGACGAGGTGACGCAAATCTGGCTCATGGATCCCCGCGGCGGCGAGCCCTGGCAGCTCACACGGTTCGAGAAGGGAATCCTGGAATTCGCGTGGCTCGATGCCCGGACGCTGATCTTCACGGCCCGCGAGCGACCGACTCTGTTCGAGACAAAGCTGAAGGAGGAGAAGGACGACGCGCTGGTGGTGGAGGACGAGCAGCATTTCATGCCCGTGCGACTGTTCACGGTCGGGCTGGACGGCAAGGACGCGCGCCGGCGCTCCTCCAACGGAGACCAGATCGTCGAATTCGCGCCGTCGCCCAACGGACGATGGGTCGTGGCGCGCCACGTCGTGAGCCCGCACTACGAAGCCGACGGCAGGGAGGAACCCAGGTTCTTCCTCTACGATCTCGAGGATGGCGGCGCGGCGATCCCCCGCGAGATCTTCACCGAGCCGCTGTTTTTTCCCTACGGCTTCGTCTGGGCGCGGGACAGCTCGGGCTTCTACTGCCTCAGGACGCTCACATCGCAGCCCGAGTCGATCGGCGCCGGCGTCGAGACCCTTTTCTGGTACGACCTGGCGGCCGCGTCGCACACCCAGGTGCCGCTCGACTGGCCCAACGGCATCGGCGCGGGCGTGGGCTACGATGTCACCGCCGACGGATTCGTGGCCTTGCTGGCCGATGGGCCCGCCAATCGGCTGGCCCGCTATACCCGGCGCGGCGCCGCCTGGTCCCGCGTGTGGATCGACGATCCGAAGGCCACGCGCATCGACTCCTTCAAGATGGCCCCGGCGGGAGACACCATCGTCTTCACGCACTCCACCGCCTCGACGCCGCGGGCCGCCTTCGCGGCGCGGCTCTCGGGCCGGAAGATCGAGTCACTACGCGCCATCGCGCCGGTCAACGAGGAGCTGGCAGACTTGCGCATGGCCCGCACCGAAGTGTTGCGCTGGCGCGGGGCCCTGAACGACGAAGTGAGCGGCATCCTGTTCTACCCCCTCGATTACAAGCAGGGTCAGCGATACCCATTGGTCCTGATGATCCACGGCGGGCCCAACGACGTCGACCTGGACACTTTCGATGAATCATGGGCCTACGCGGCCCATCTGATGGCGGGCAAGGGCGCCTTCATCCTGAAGCCGAACTACCATGGAAGCACGAACCACGGGCAGGCTTTCGCGGAAGCGATCAAGCAGCATTACTACGAGTACGAGATCCCGGACATACTCGCGGGTATCGACATGCTGGTGTCGCGAGGCATGGCCGACCCGGAGAAGCTGGGCACGATTGGCTGGAGCAACGGGGCGATCCTCACATGGGAGCTGATCACACGGACCGACAGGTTCAAGGCCGCGTCTCCCGGTGCGGGAGACGTCAACTGGACCGGCGACTATGGCAATTGCTCCTTCGGGGCCTGGTTCAGCAACTACTACATGGGCGGCCCTCCCTGGGAGAAGGCCAAAACGTACATCGAGAAGTCTCCCTATTTCCGGCTCGGCGCCGTGAAGACTCCCACCATTATCTTCTTCGGCACCGAGGACGACTCGGTGGACGCAGGCCAGGGCTGGGAGGCGTATCGTGCCCTCCAGCAGATCGGCAAGGCTCCAGTCAGGTTCCTGCTCTTTCCGGGCGAGCCGCACAGCCTGGAGAAGCTCTCGCATCAGAGAAGAAAGCTCGAAGAGGAGATGGCATGGTTCGACCGCTACCTCTTCCATCCTGCCGGAGACCATGAGGAGAAAGTGGACGCTCTGCAGCGAGCGCAGAAGGAGGGTCCCGTCGACGAGGCCCTGCTGGAGAATTCCCCGCTCGACCGCGCGTTGAAGGCCGCACGATGGGCGCGCGACGCGGAACGGTTGGGAATACGACGCGGCGACCTGCTCGTCCCCGAAACCGTGCCGTGGCTCGATGGTCCGGGGCAGGTGGAAGTCGGCAGGTTCGAAGTGACACGCGCCCAGTATTGCGCCTTCGACCCGGCGTGCGGGTTCCCACCCGCCACGGCGAACCTGCCGGCCTCCGGAATCACTCTCGATCGGGCGCGCGCCTACGCGGCCTGGCTCTCCAACGCCACCGGGCAGAAATGGAGGCTGCCGACCGGCGAGGAGATCGACTCGCTGCTCACGCTGGGGGAGGGTGATCCGCTCGACGACGTGACGCTGGATCGCTGGGCCGGGTACGAGCTGACGCCGGACGACGCCAGGAGGCTCCAGTCCAAGCTCGCGGAGCTTCCGCCGGCAAGCACGCTGCTCCTGCCGGTCGGCTCGGCCCGGCCCGTGGAGCTGTCGCCCAGGGTGTTCATCTACGACCTCGGCGGCAATGTCTCGGAATGGGCCGACGGCGGCCCCTCCCTGGCGATGGGCTGCAACGCCTCGCAGCCCTGCGATCGCATCAAGGGAGACGACAGGGCGCCGGCGGAATACTCGGGATTCCGTGTGATGAAACTCACAGGAAATAATCCTTGACACGAGGTTGTAACAGTCGTAAAAGTGAACGCGCAATCTGACCAAAGATTGAAGAGGTTCGGAGTCCGCCGCCAAGCCCCGGTCGGCGGATGATTCAGGCCTCTTCTTGACTTCGGGGTCGGAGGATTGCCAGCTTCCGGTCAGCCCCGAAGAGCCCGCCCAGCCTTCAGGACCACCGGATACTCATTCACGGCACACGCAATTCGTCGTCACGATTCCTGATGAGTTCCCCCGCGAGAGGAATCCCGTGGGGAAACGGGAATGGCCGGGATTGAGAATCCTGTCGGATTTCGGGCAGGGGGTCCCGGCGGGCGCTTGACCCGGCCATTTCCTCAATCCCTCCGTTCCCTTCAGTCCCTCCAGTCTCACGACGTGCCGTCAATCGAGCGGCAGGGTCTCGACCGATGGCCTCGGGTAGGTCACCCCGCCGAAGGAAAACAGTCCAAGCATCCCGGCGAGCATCAATGTGGCTCCGACGAGGATGAGCGCGGCAGCGCCCGCGGCGCGGGCCCGGGGGCCTGGGAACGTCCCGGCCTCGTCAAGCAGAGTGAACAGGCCGTTGGCGACGTGGTAGGCGGCGGCCGTCACGAGCA
>Ga0075429_100003696_pt1 | contig 13034 bp, 20 predicted proteins | sample RhiMetdeltSRZDD3_FD_75295 | JGI IMG/M metagenome (GOLD analysis project Ga0075429, IMG submission 75295) | Populus rhizosphere microbial communities from Tennessee, USA - Rhizosphere MetaG P. deltoides SRZDD3 | ecosystem: Host-associated > Plants > Roots > Rhizosphere > Soil | place: USA...
TCAAATGGATTAAACATGGAAGAAAGGTAACGAAGCCGAAAATTATAGTCGAGTCCATTTTCTTTTTGGCTTTAAGTTCTATTGTAATCTTTGAATCCCACTATCGTGTTCACGTCCCAATTTTGTATCTTGTTCCTTATCTGATTGTGTTTTTTGGTTTACAACAATATTCATATTTGCATTCAAATCGGCTCATGTCGTTCTGGAAGGAATCCAAGTCTGCTCCTATTTATGTAAAGGGTGCAGGACATATACATGCTGTGTTTGTAATAGGAACAACATCTCGTATCATAATATCTATTTTGTTTATTGGTAGTTTGTTCGGCTCAAGCCGACGAGGAATAATTTATGCTAGTGATTCTACAGTAGTGCTTGCAACCATAGTATTTGATTTGCTTTTAATGATTTCTGTCGGCTTGTTAATAGGAATAAATAGAAGGATGCTCATTCGATACAATTTAATCAATGAAGGAAGAGAAAACATTTCTGAAAAGTAGACATTCTATTTGGGCCTGCAATCGTGTGCACTGCCGTCTAAGTTATACGGTAACCATTTCCCATGTTCCTTATCACTCAGCTTTATTTTCTCCTTGCAAAAAGTGCAAGTCTTTTCAAATTCAATCATTTCTTTTGTTTTACCTACTAAGTAGAGTGTAATAGGTATTTATTATATCTTTGGGTATAACCTAATAAGTAAGTATTGTAAAGGTTAAATATGCAAAGAAGAGGTATTACCTAATGAGTATGACGGGAAAGGTAAGTGTTGAAGGATACAAGTGCGAAAGGTGCGGACATGTCTGGGTTCCACGTATGTATGGAAAGAAGAACGAACCGGTTATTTGTCCTAAATGCAAGAGTCCATATTGGAATAAGCCAAGGATAGGGAGGGCAAAGAAATGACTAAGAAAGATGAAAAACCGATTAAAGGTTTAAACACTGAGGAACTTATGGACAAAATATTTGAAAAAATCAATGAAGAGTATTCGAAGCACCGTATTACAGAGGCAGAATTTTATAACATACAGACAAATGCTTTGATTTGGAGAGAACTTCGAAAAATTACTAAAATTTTGGAAAATATGAATAAGTAATGAGCCTCTGCTATGACTTCCAGAAATGGACTGTATTGTCATTAGGGTTAACGGCTGCGACGTTAATAGTTGGACTTGTTTTAATGCAAGTTGGTCATGGACAAATTAATAACAATAACACGGAAACTAATGCGAATGTGACAAGATCTTATCTGAGTTGTTATACTGGAAGTATGACTACTTTTCTTTTACAAATCATGTTGAGTCCACCTGAAGTAAAATTTAACATAACTGATTTGATGAGTCCCGAAATGAAACAATACATTTCGGACGCATGTAATTTTTATCATAACAAAAGCGGTGTCTGATTAAGTGGAACAGATGACGAACTTGATAGAAAGATAGGATAAATATGGAGTGGAATTTATGCAGAAATTTAAAGAGCCAGACACCTTAAAGGCGAGAGATCAGGCTTATAACCAACTGAACAAAACGAAATGAATCGCAGAACTTTTACGGCCCTAATAACAACTTCTGCCATTTTGAATAGTATTATTACCTTAGTTTTTAGATTTGTATAGAAAAAGGTTCCACAATTCTTTATTTCAATAAATCACTAACATAGATAGGAACATGTCCATTCAAGGAGTGAAATCTATAATTTTGATAGTTGTAGGTTTTTGGATATTCATAGGCTGGCATATTGCCTACGGGGACTACGCAGCTTGTTTTAATTCAGAAAGAGATTATAAACAATTTCTGATTGGCATTGGTGATAGGAGCGACTACTTGGTAAAATTTCCATGCCCAACAAACGATAGCCTTTTGAATCAAACCCTTCCAGAGGATGAATCAGGTAAATGATATTCTTCAAGAAATAGAGTAAATGAATCATAGAATCTACCATGCCATGATAGCAGCTTCTGTGATAATGACCATTATCGTTTTTGTATGGGAAGAAACGAATTGAGCGAATCCCTCTTGATGACGATTGCAGCTGCGATTGGGATTGCGATTGTTATTGGCCTATATTTATGGTCTCGAAAATAATAAAATAAAATGAAATGAAATGCAGCGGTTACCTTTAATTCCTTTAGCACATGTGAACAACAAATGACAGATTTCGATGATTTTGAAGTAACGCTGTATGGTAAAGACATACGACTCGTTGTTCAGAATGGTGAGCAGGCACTCAATGAATTACAACGTTCTTTAGACTATATAGAAAAATTACGTGATCGGTCAATGGGCAAAGAAGAAGACAGAATCCACAATGATTTGAATTCCTTATTTGTGGGACTGAAAATGGTTGAATCTAAGGTTGACGAGATATACCGTATACACCACACACTATACCACGAGATCTTACGCCGACAAGGTGAATGAAACTTGTCTTGCGACAGCTCTCTCCCTTGCATGATTTGTTATCTTAACTGTGATAAAATTTCCTCTCCGAGAACCTAGTGCTTGTCCCAATTCCCGTTTCCATTCATCGTCCTTTACTCTCTTGATCCGGACCAATTAAAGCTACTTTATTAGACAGCGACATTAACTTTTCCCGGCAAATGAGTTTGTCTCTGGTGTTGACGGCATATTTGGTTAATTATTGAGAAGACAAATGTTCCTGAATCAATAAGTATTATAAGATTAAATAGTTTCAACAATGTCTACCAGATCAACCCAATATACTGGGGGACGAAAGGCAAGGAGTTTAGGCAATTTGTGGGGATTTTCACCGCTAGAAAATATTGTAGCATTTACAGTTGCCGCAGGAGCTATTCTTTTGGGCGTTTCTCTATTTGTTAACAAACCCGACGCAACCAAAGATGTGTTACCATTTGTAATAGGCCTTATAGGATTCATGGGAGGTCTAGTTACATCTATGTTCAGGCAAAATCTGGGCATAAGGCCGGCAAGTGGCGCTGAGAATGAACCTCAAGAACATCAACAGCGAGAAATTGAGGCGCAGGGTCCAGTTTACTAACTGGTCCTCGGTTAATTTTGCTCGTCCCACTCTTTAAGGCCCTCTTTTTCTTTAGAGTAAACTAGATAAATCTGTCAGCCAGCATCAGCCGCAAACGAAAACGAAGGAAAGGGAAATAAAAAAAATGAGCTGCTTTGACTATGACTTCCAGAAATGGACCATGTTTTCGTTATCTGCAATTTTAGCAGTTAACGCTATAGGTCTGATTTTTCTATTGAGGTAAAAATGACGCTACCAATAATTATTGTTGCAATGGCAATGGTAATGATGGGCAATCATACGATGGATATGAATTTGAGTAAAGGTCATACTGGATGTTCTGCTTATATTGCAACTGGCAATATTAGCAAATGGCGAAAAGAGGGCTTAGTTTACGAATGTGTGCCAAGTCTTAACTATGATTCTAAGTTGGATGTTATACATCATATAGAGCAACACGGACTAAATCTAACACTTCATTTGGTGAACAAACTTTAATCACAATTGTCTTACCTAATGCAACAGGGTTCATAAAATAAACAAACTTTATTTTAACAAAATGTAAAGTATAGGGCGTGCTAAAGTTTACATCTGCTTCCTTGGAGTTGGACTTGTTATTTTAGTGACTAAGTAAAAATGAAAAAGAAAGCTCAGGCTGAAATCGAAAACGAAAAGATTCGTGATATGCTAGATAAATATGATTCACTTAGTCTAACTGACAAGAATTTTCTTGGGTGTCTAATATTATCTAGATTTTCTAGGGAAGAAAATATGTCCAGATTCTTTGGACTTAATGTTACTGGCGAAGAGCATGTTGTAAATAATATTTTTGATGCAGATGATCTTATTCTTGCTCATGTCACTGATGAGGATTTTGGTTATTTTTTACATACTTTACTGAAAAGAAATTTTAAAGATCATCATTTCTATTCCCATTTATTTTGGTTCACGTTTTCCAAATATCACGTCGATCTCGCATATCATTCAAGAAAGAGGTTACTGTATGTTTACAAATATCCTGATGCTGCCGTAAAGATATGGACAGACAAAATAAAATCCGGTGGTAAACTTACTGATGAAGAGATTGATAAAATACTTGCTTACGCTGATGCTGCCAACAACGACAACCTCATTGAGTCTTTGGACAAATATTTCTAAATCCTATAGGATGGTTAATGAACAAAGTTCCTTCAAGTAAAAATTTAGTAAAAAACTCCCTAAAAAAACAGGATAAATACTGGGAGTATTCGGGGATTGATAACTAAATCTGTGGAAAATCTGGGAATTGAATAGACCATTTATATAAGAATGTAGTCATTACCATTTTCTAATGAACCGCATGTCGCTATTGTTGTTTATACCCATACTAACTATTACGGTAGTGCTATCATTATCGGTTTCTAGTGTTTATGCTTTAACAACTGTAAAGAATGCGACTTTTTCAATAGACATACCAGACAATTGGACTTATGAAGAGGGCGTGATGAATTCTTCGGTGACACTAACTCCAAAGGAATTCGGCGTATTGCTTCTTAACAATACTGAACCCTTTAATGTAACAATGAAAGATGGAGGTGCATTCTCTTCGTTTGAGCAGGATCGGACTTTTCCAATAAAAAACGCTGATTTTGATTTGTATGTGAAATATAAAATAAATAGACAGGATGGGATGAAAGTTACTTCTGAAAAGAACGGAACAATTGACAATGAAACAGCAATAAAAATCAATGGTGATGGAGTAAAATCATTCGGTGGCATTAAAATTGTAGAATATATGATATGGCATGACAATAAACCATATTTCATAAGATATTTGGCTAATGTAAAAGACTTTCAAAAATACTTACCACAATTTGAACAGATACTAAAGACATTCAAGTTTGTAGATTAGTATAGAAAATTATAAAATTAAGCCACACTTAAACTAGATTAAATATAATGTTAGAACATTATCTAAATGCTGCTAAAGCTCTGGGTTTGGATATAGACAAGATATACATGGATTGTGTAAAGTCTTCAATTCAGGCGGAGCATTTGAAGCAAGTCAAGCGGAAAATGAGGAAAGAGTTGAGATGAGATGAGTAGAAGTAGATATCCCAAGACTGTTGAGGATAGTTACATCGGTCCCTATCTGAGGAAGTGGCGCAAGTGAATGAAAGTAAGATATCAGGTAACTCAAGGATACGATATTCAAAAATAATTTTGGATATTCAAAAATGTTTATACTTTAATTCGGTGACAGATATGTCACTTTGAGTGACAATTTCAGCATACTTAGTGACACAGAGCGAGCAGTACTTGAAACAATAACGATGAGGATGCACACAGATGAGGCCCTAGCATATTTGAAAGACTGTGGCATCACCATGGTAAAGCCCAGCTATTACAGGCATAAGAAGAAAGTTGAGTCATTAAAGTGGGAAAGGCTAATGCATGCAGGCAATTTATTCACATACCAACATTTGCAGAGGATGGACAGACTTGAGTTGGTGGAGCAATTAATGTGGAAGCACTACCAGGAGGAGCCCTCGCCTTCCAGGAAAGTCGGGATATTACAAGCAATTGTGTCCATGCAACCTTACTTGTCTGGGTATTACGATGCTACTAGATACGTCATTGCAAGGAGATTAAGGACAGACGCCGTAGTGAAACCCCAAATTGGCTATCTGGAACAAGAGAAGTTTAATAGCAAACTAAAGGAGAAGAGGGAACAAGACTTGTCAAGAGACCAAAAACTAACAAACGAAGAGTTTGACGAGCAGGAACGAAAGGAGATAAGAGCGATGGACCCTTTAGGCGGACACTTTGACGCTTGAATCATTGAAAATGGAAGGAGATTCAAAAACTGATTGGTAAATCCTAATCAGAGAACATTTAGGGAACCAAATAGTAGTATCAAAATTCGGAATTTTTTAATATATGATTTTTCCCTGAAAGCTTAATTATCATATCTACTAGAAGAACGTTAATGAACAAGAGCCGAACTCTTGGGATCATAATAGTATTGTCAGTTGCAATGCTTGGATCAACAATAGTGGGGACGTATGGCGCACAACACGTCGAAGCGGCAAAATCAGGTTTGGCGTTATTGTGGTGTTATTCTACCCCGAATAGTCCGAATGATTTCCTGTGCTACACTAACCATGGAGAGTGCAGTATGGTCCAATCAGCAGACGATGATGCAAAAAGTGATTGTCTCAGAAAGAAAAACGGTTCCTAAACAACAGGCTGTAATAGCAAGGACCTAGCTGCACACTTGCTCTCCCTTTTTTATTTACGATGGCTGTTCTATATCTCCTGATTTTGATATCAAATAATAATAGAATGGTTCAATTGAATTGAGTAATTCGATGGCTTTAGGTAAATCAAAAGCTCGTTAAATTTCATTTGCAAGTGATGAGCAAGACATGGACGCTGACAGATCAGCTATATTACAAGACAAAGCATGCATCTAACAGAGGAGAAGTTGCAGAGAGCTGGGATTAGAAGAAAATGACTAAGGCAATTCAGTGAACTAAGTTAAGCTAAGTTAAGTTAGTTTAAGAAGTAATAAAATGGTAATTGAGGTTTAAGCGTAATTACATTTACGAAATAGTAAAGAAAGAAGCCATAAGAATAGAACGGTTGCCAGCTCCAATTTCTGAAGAACATAAAGAAGTTAAAATCACTCCATACATGAACGATACTCGTCCCTTTTGGAATATAAGGAAGGTGGCAAACAGCGAGAGAAAAAGAACATGCATTATTTGTGGTCAGACTGCTTCATATGTGGCATATTTTCAGATTGATAAAGCTCAGATAATTGAAAAATACTGTGAACACTGTCTCGATAAATGGGTATATCTTGCTCCATCAGAGTCTATTACTACTATTAGTAAATAGCAAAACTTTTACAGTTTCTGCGATTTAGTAACCTTATACACATGACTATAAAATCAAAAGTTAAATTTGAAGAGATGACAAAGATTCAAGATTTCATGCCCAAATGTCTTTATTGCAAGCAGAAAATTACTTCAAGTCAGATTCTCCGCTGGGTAGAGAGATGCAGAAAGCTCTCCAAAAATTTTCTTTAATTGTGCGCTTGCGTTAATTTTAGCCTCACTGGTAAAAATTGGCTTTCCCTTATTTGACAAATGGGAAACTTGGAACACTTTACATACTTAAAAGCAACCTATAAGAGACTGTTTTTAAGATAAAGTTCTGATGCAGAGAAGGTTGGAACTATACACTATTGCATTCTATCTGGCATCTTTGCTTCTAATCAATTCTGGGTATGGAGACTCGAATGATCTAACTGGATCATACGAAGGTAAGGGGATTTATAGAATAGAGGACATGTCCGCCACTAAAAAAGGATCAGATTACAGATTTTTTGGATACGTTCATAATATTAGTAATAAGACACTTTACATTTCTGACATTATAATGGAGATGTTCAATTCCAAGGATAAACTTGTTCAACTTGTAAGGATAGGTGGAGGAATAGTCATAGAATCTGGTGAAAAAGTGCCTTACAAAGTAATTGCTCGCCACGTGAATTTTTCGCACTTGGATCATTATGTTGTTACAGTTCTTAATACTAACAAATCTCCAGATCAACTTTTCCAGAAGGTCTTTATGGAAGGTGCAAATTCAGAGATGATTAATGGGCTCTGGCAAATGTTCGGCCCTATACTAACCTAACTTAATCAAAATTTTCTTTTAATTAGAATTTTCTTAATATTATTTAATTTTTTAATTTAAAACTATTAGAACGTTAGCCAAGAAAAAACGATTGTGAGTTCACTTCTGTATGTCGCACTTTCGTTATGATAGTTGTCTTTGAAGTGCATAGAGGATTTATTAACCATAATCTTCTAACATAGCCATGGTAAATCAAAGTAGGCAAACATTATTGCTGATGCTGAGTGCACCTTTACTATTCGTAGTATTAGTATTATTGTTATCGGGTTCCAATACTATATATGTTCACGGAGCCATAGCCTTCAATGCATCAAATTTTCATAATCCTTTGACGATAGATAACAAATATCTTCCTTTGAAGCCAGGCACCACAATGATATCTAAGGGAACTAGTGAAGGGGATCCAACCCGTGACGTTGCTGTCGTCAGTAACGAAACTAAGGAGGTTAATGGAATATCTACTCGTGTAGTTCACGATGATGGGTATGTGAAAGGAAAACATGAGGTAACAACAGATGACTGGTATGCTCAGGATGATAGCGGAAATGTATGGTATATGGGAGAGTATACAACTGACTTGACCAGTAAGAAAAACCCTCATGAAGGTTCTTGGGAAGCAGGGATCAAGGGAGCAGAAGCCGGGATTGTCATGGAAGCAGATCCGAAAGTAGGGGACTCGTATAATCAGGAATTTTCTAAGGATATCGCAGAAGATAAGGCAACAGTCCTTAGTTTAAACGATAAGCTTTCTGTTCCTTACGGCTCATTTACAAACGTGCTCAAAACTAAGGACTTCTCACCACTCGAGCCTGACATAGTCGAAAATAAATATTATGCACCTAATGTAGGAGAGATTAAGGCAATAAATGTGAAAGGTGACCAAGAAGTAGAGACCCTCGTCCAAGTTAACGGAACAGGGAATAACAACACAGATCTACCGTCCCCCAAATAAGAATATCTGCAAGTATAATATTCATACCAACACTTTGGTTGGTGCTGGGATTCAATAGATGCGCACCGATTAATAAATCCTGAAATATGTAATGGACTTTTATGGAATTTAAATACCTAAAATCTAAAGATTTATCTGATCTACATAAATAATTTTCCATAATTGTTAGATGAAAAATCACGTCTTCCTAGTATAATATAATAAAGTGGCCTTGGCTATTAAAACATAAACAAGTATAGAATAGCAATTTAGGATTTGAAAATTAGAGTCTAGAAATAAGAATCCAACATTAAAAATAGCAATCAGATTGTATTTCTAAAAATCGGACTTTACTAGGATTAAAGTGCACGTTTAACGAGATAGAAGGTATGATCATGGAGGTGAAAAAATGAGTATTTTACTACACACCCCGTGGATGACAAAAAGGTTTACCAATAAAGAAGAAATCAAAATGAAATTAGAACGAATTGGCGCCGTAGCACTTATTACTATACTTGTAACAGTCACAGTTATTGGCTTTACTGCCGTAAATCCAGAAGTCATTAACGGAATGTTGGGATAGAGCAAAGTTAAACTAATAACTTCATTATTACTGATACTAATTTCTCCCTATTTCTTGCTATAATATTTATAACTTTTTTTAATATAAAGAGCATGTCACCCATGCTAATTATCCCTGTTGATTTTTCATGAAGTCTTCTCATACTTGGCGGTTATGAGCGCCGAAGCATCCAGTATAAAACTAAATGAGGAAAGAAGCAATTAACATTACAGTCTAGTAAAAGGTTAAAAATTCAAACCTGAAAATTGCGATATTAAAAATAGCAATCAGATAGTATTTCTAAAAATCAGGCTCTACTAGGATTAAAGTGCTCGTTTTACGATGTAGAAGGTATGAAGAACTTGGAGGTGAAAAAATGAGTATTTTGTTACATGTTCCAGCACCAGTGAAAAAATTAGTTGCAAAATCAAAACATGTAGGGCCAACACCCTCTTCTATATTGCTAATATCAGCAGCATTATTCCTTGCATTTGCTTTATTAATCAACATAGGAGTATTACTGCCAGATACAATGAATCAATATAATACGTGTAGAGATAAAATAGTAGGATACGAGCAGAGCGGAATTTATACTAACTCTGAACAGTTCAAACTAGCAATGACCTACTGTGGAACCAGTTAAGACAGATATTTTTTATAAACCTCCTTAAGTTTAGAATGGCTAAGACAATACTAACGTTAGTAAAGAAATTCTTTAACTTAGAAATCTACCCGTCATAACTTTAACTGAATTGTAGTGACATAATTTTCATCCTACTAAATCTTAGGAAAAAAGTAAAGAGGATATTTAGTTTACAGGTCGTTTTGGCATTCTTCTAAGTCACCTTTTTCGCCTGGGCCTGCATTTTCACATGCGCTATTCTTTTTATGATATGGACACATGATCTTTAACTGTTACTTTTAGCCCCTGATCCGAGCCTTCAGGTGGCGGGCAATTGTCATCTGGATGAACTTCAAACGATGCTGCAGTGTCAGGATTAAAGTTGCCTGCTTGTTTTATGGATATTTGCAGTGTAAGTGTGTCACCATTGATACTGATTCCTCCCTGTGATTTTCCCAAATCTGTTATGCAATTATCTCCATTCAAGGTCACTGGATGCGTATGCCATGCTTTAGGATTTTGGGCGGAGTCGTCAAATGTTGGGTGAATTGCTGCTACAACTCCTTTTCCATTATCTAACCATGCGTATCCAAACACTGGAACGGATTTTATGTAATCGTCAGGGAATCTGGGGATATCTCCTCCTGCAGTTACAGATAGTTTCGCTTTGCCTTGATTTTGTTCCGCAGTGGCGCTATCGAGTTTTGTGTAGTCTGGATCAGCGGCCAGAACCGTATGGATACCTACTAATCCTATTGCTAGAATCAAACTTAAAGCCAATCCAGTCACTTGAACCATTATGTTGTTATTTTGCAATGAACTTAAAATTCTCGTATACTATTTAACCTTTTTGCGCCATTATTTATAATAGTTACATGATTTTTCGAGGTTATTTACTTATTCTGATTTGCCATCCCGAGGCTCGGCCTTGCATCTTTCTATTCTTAGCATCTCTAATTTCGTCTAGAAATTCCTTGTTTTTATCGTATCTGATACTACCTCTTGTCAATTTATTCCAACGCGATAGCGCTCCATTTCCTCGTGTCTCAACCTTGCCCAAGAATGCTTGCAATATTGTTTATCACGAAGAGCACTTTAAGTTGGTAATTTTCTCCTCATAACTTTAGTTGGATTATCATGATATAATTGTAAAAATTTAATTAAACTAGTTATGTTCTAGATAGTTTACGATCATTTAATTCCATGGAAATTGTTACCAAAGATTCAGGATCCAACTCGTCGATTCTTTTATTGCCATAATCTTTATTGTTTAATATTGATACTACGTTCTTGTTTCTGTGACTAAAGAGATACTCTAGGTTGGGAATAATATCCTCAGTCATTTCCTTTTTATTTCTCTTTCTCACTAACCTTAATACATTTGATTCGATGTGTGGAGAAGGTAAAAAGGATTCATTTTGCACATCAAATAGCGGCTCAATATCAAAACAATATTGAGAAAATACCGAAACTACAGAATACTTTCGCTCTCCTGGAATTGCTATTAGTTTTTCCGAAAACTCCTTTTGTACCATTATTACTCCTTCCCTAAATTCATGGAGCGATAGCCACTTCATTATCTCTTTTGATCGAGAATATGGAATGTTGGATAAGAAAAAATCAAATTCATAAGGATCCTGTGCAAAGAAATCCTCATTGAAAATCTTGACGTTACTCACATTTCTCAGATAACTTTTTGCTTTTAAATACAAACCCTCCTCTATCTCATATGAGTATACCACTTTAGATAGCTTTGAAATTTCTTTTGTTAAGTAACCATATCCAGTACCAAATTCTAATACTGTATCTGATTTTGATACATTACACGAGCCTACTATTTTGGAAATGGCGCTAAAGTCAATTAGAAAGTGTTGCCCAAGATAGGTCCTCTTGTTATCTTCCAACGAATAGCGTCATCCTAGTTTCTTTAGTAATCTCTTCAATTATCCTTTTTGCTACTAGTCTATGTATATCTTTTAGGCCGATTCTTGTCTGTATATCAGAAAAAGAAGAAAATTTTTCTTTTTCTCTATCGTTAATTATACTCATCATGTACGTTTTTCCTATTCCTGGTATCAATTCTAGCGAATGAATTCTAGGAGTTATTGGTTGAGCGCTATTAATATATGAAACAAATCGTTCCTCATTTGCAAGTACTATCTTTTCAACAATAGAAGGGAGTTCGTTCTTTGCAGATTGTGATATTGATTCATATTGTAATTTGCCAAGAACACTGATTATCTTGTTTCTGCCTTCTTTTCCAATATAGACTCTTTCCCCTATTTCAAAATTAACGTTTTGAATCCCAAGTAATTCCAATAATGTTAGACGATTCTCTCCTATTGCTTGAATTATTATTCCTTCTCTACCCCTAATTGTTATTGATTTTCCTCTGAGCGAGAAATCTAACACATACGCATATTCTTCAAACTTGTGACTATGGAGACTATAATCATGACTAGTATGTCTACTATGAAAGTTATCTTGATTCATAGAATCCAATTACTTGCAACTATATACTGCGTACTTTTTAAGTTTCATGTACCGATGTAATTTTTTGTAATATGCTTTCTGAGGTTGAAGTTAGTATTAATTTTTTCCAACCAAACGTAAAAGACCTAATTTCCTCTAAAGAAGAAGGCAAAATATTCACCACTTCTACTGCCTCTTCTTCAGTAAGACCGCATTGACTTACCAACTCACCAACAAGTTTTTGTGCCTGTTTTCTAGTAATTTTAGAGAACTTATTCACATAATCATAGGTCCATCTCTGAATTTGATCCATCTCGTCAACCTTCCTGGTTTCCAGTATCTCCTTGACATCGGGGAGTGTAATCATTTCTTTTTTTGTGATTTTTGTCAATTTACAATACCTTCTATTTTATCGGGCGAATGTGATTAAATTTAGTTTGCAAGAGCTTTTGTTTATTACCGACCAAAATTCCTACTTTCACAGTTCTTCTCCCAATATCTTTGATATATCCAACCCTTCCTTGGAACCTTCGATGTGGAGTTGTTTTATGCTCCCTTGGATCAATGACTACTACAACTTTATCTCCTATTGAATAATTAATAAGCAAATGTGAAAGTCCCTTTGGCACATTACCTTTAGTAAAAATATGCCTTGATTTCCTTTTAATACCGTGAGATTTTGGCATGTTGGATTATCATGTTTCTCCATAATTTAATACTAACTCGGATCCTTGAAATATCATATTGAATTGGGACTATGTTTGGAGTGA
>Ga0075429_100003702_pt1 | contig 13029 bp, 12 predicted proteins | sample RhiMetdeltSRZDD3_FD_75295 | JGI IMG/M metagenome (GOLD analysis project Ga0075429, IMG submission 75295) | Populus rhizosphere microbial communities from Tennessee, USA - Rhizosphere MetaG P. deltoides SRZDD3 | ecosystem: Host-associated > Plants > Roots > Rhizosphere > Soil | place: USA...
TGGGTGCACCGGGTTCCCTCCGGAGACGAGGGCCAGACCCTGGAGACGATCGCCCTCTGGTTCGCGGGCGACGCGGGGCTGGGCGACGACTTGGCCGAATCGAATGGTCTGGAATGGGCGCCGCCGGCGCCGGGAACCGAAGTCGTCATTCCCCAGGCGATCCTTCTGGCGGAGTTCGTGAGGCCCGCCGCGCTGGGCGCCCCGCCGACCCCCACGCCTCGGGCGCCCGGGAGGGTCGGCGGCCAGCCGCCGCCGGCTCAGCCCGCACCCTCCGTGCCCCGCAAGCCGTCGCCGCCCGTCAATGTCGGGGACCTTCTGTTCGTCGACGACGAGAGCGGCGGCCACGCCGTCTACAGGCTCAAGGCGGGCGAGGCGCTCTACTCCTCGGTAGTGGTGCGGTTCACCGGAAGGCTGGATCCGGAAGAGGTGTCCGAGGTCGCGGGCAGGATTGCCGCCGCCAGCGGCATCAGAAACCCCAAGTCGATTCCCGCGGGACACAAGATCAGGATCCCGCGCGACCTGATCCTGCCGGAATTCCTGCCGCCTGCCGATCCCGCGCGCGCGTCCTACGAGGCGGGGCTCGCCGCCGCGGGAAAGCACAAGATCACCGCCCGAGCGCGCGATCTTGACGGCATCACCATCATCATTGATGCCGGGCATGGCGGCGACGACATCGGCGCGCGCCACAACGGCGTCCACGAGGACGACTACGTCTATGACATCCTCTGCCGGATCAAGCAGCTGGCGGAATCGACCACAGGCGCGAGGATCCTGGTCACCATCAAGGACAAGAGCAGCGGGTACAAGCCGCAGGATGGGCCGTTCGACCTCGATCGAGACGAGGAGATCCTCACCAGGCCACCCTATCTGCCGAGGCAGCCGCACGTCAGGACGGTGGGCGTCAACCTGAGATGGTACCTGGTGAACTCCTATTTTCGCTCCGCCGTGGCCGCCGGCGCCGACCCGGAGCGGATCGTCTTCGTGAGTCTCCACGCCGATGCGCTGCACCCGTCGGTGAGAGGCTCGATGGTCTACGTCCCGGGTCAGGACTATCGAGGCCGAATCTACGGCTGCGTGGGGCGGATGTACGACCGGAAAGAAGTGGAGCAGCTGCGGTACGTCAGGTTCAGCGCGAGAGATCGCGAGGTGTCCGAAGGGCTGTCGCGACGGCTCGCCGTCCAGGTTCTCGAGGCGTTTCGCGGTGCCGGCCTGCCTGTCCACCCCTACGAACCGATCCGCGATCATGTCATCCGGATGCGACGGGACTGGGTCCCCGCGGTAATCAGGACCAGCCTGGTGCCGCAGAGCCTGCTGCTGGAGGTGGTCAATCTGAACAACCAGCGCGACGCGGCGCTGATGCGGGATCCACTGTTCCGGCAGCGGATCGCCGAAGCCTTCCTCGACGCGCTGCGGAAACACTACGAAGGCGCCGCGCGCCTGGCTCCCTCGGCGCGCCAGGGCCATCGTTGACACCTTCGTCCGGGCTGTGTGAAAATTCGCGTCCCATGCGAGTGATGGTCATCGGTGGCGGCGGCCGGGAGCACGCGCTGGTCTGGAAGCTCTCGTCGAGCCCCATGATCGGATCGCGGCAGAACCTGTACTGCGTGCCGGGCAACGCCGGGATCGAGCCGCTGGCGACGTGCCTCGCCGAGCCCCCCGCAGGTCTGCGCGATGTGCGCGCGCTGGCCAATCTGGCCCAGGAGCACAGGATCGACTTCACGGTCGTCGGGCCTGAGCTTCCCCTCACGATGGGCCTGGCCGACGAGCTCGCCTCGCGGGGCCTGGCTTGCTTTGGCGCCACGCGCGCGGCCGCACGGCTCGAGGGCAGCAAGGTCTTCGCGAAGCAGTTCATGGAGCGGCACGGGATACCCACCGCGCCGTTCGCGGTGTTCGACTCCAGCGGGCCGGCCATCGACTACCTTGGCCGGTCGGAGCGGGCCTATCCCACCGTCGTGAAGGCCGATGGGTTGGCCGCCGGCAAGGGCGTCGTCGTCGCCGCGACGCGCCAGGAGGCGGAGGCCGCCGTGCGGGCCATGATCGATGAGAGGCAATTCGGAGAAGCCGGCGCGCGGATCGTGATCGAGGAGTGCCTCGTCGGCCACGAGGCGTCGTTTTTCGCCATGACCGACGGCGACCGCGTGGTGCCGCTGGCCACCTGCCAGGACTACAAGCGCGCGCTCGATGGCGACCGCGGCCCCAACACGGGAGGCATGGGGGCGGTCTCGCCGTCGACGCAAATGGACGCCACGCTCGAGGGCGTGATCATGAGCCGCATCGTGGTGCCCACGGTCAGGGCGATGGCCCTGGAATCGGCGCCCTACCGCGGCGTGCTCTATGTCGGGTTGATGCTGACGCCCTCGGGGCCGATGGTGCTCGAGTACAACGCGAGGTTCGGCGACCCGGAGACCCAGGTGCTGATGCCGCGGTACGCCGCCGACATCCTGCCGATGATGCTGTGGGCCGCCGGCAGAATGGAGGGCGGCCAAGACCAGGATGCCGCCTGGCGCCCCGGCAGCGCGGCGTGCGTGGTGCTGGCCTCGCGAGGCTATCCCGGCGCTTCGGACTCTGGCCGCCCCATCGAAGGCCTGCAGGCAGCGGCCGCCGGCGCGGGAACCACGGTCTTCCACGCCGCGACCAGAAAAGGTGTGGATTCCTCCGGCCGCGAGGTCGTGCTGACGGCCGGCGGCCGCGTTCTGGCCGTGAGCGCGGTGGGGCGTGATCTGGAAGAAGCGGTGGAGCGCGCCTACGCCGGCGCTGGCCGCATCAAATTCGAAGGCATGCAGTTCCGCCGCGACATCGGGGGGCGCACCGTCGCGACACCAGGTTCAGAGAACCAGAGGAGGGGGAATGGCGAGGTCGCGTGAACAAAGTGCCGGCAAGGTCGGCATCGTGATGGGAAGCCAGTCCGATCTGACGATCATGCAGGAAGCGGCGCAGGTCCTCGCGGACTTCGGCGTCGAGTACGAGATCACCGTCGCCTCGGCGCACCGCTCACCCGAGAGGGCGGCGCGATACGCGCAGACCGCGGCCGATCGGGGACTGGACGTCATCATCGCGGGTGCCGGCGGGGCCGCGCACTTGGCCGGCGTGATGGCGGCCGGCACGACGCTGCCGGTGATCGCCGTCCCCCTCGCGTCCTCGCCGCTGTCGGGCTTCGACGCGTTGCTGGCCAGCGTGCAGATGCCGCCGGGCGTTCCTGTCGCGGTGGTCTCGGTCGGATCGTGGGGAGCCCGCAACGCCGGCCTGCTGGCGGTCCAGATCATCGCGCGGCGTGTTCCTCAATTGCGCGAGGCGCTGGCGCGGCACAAGGCCAAGATGGCCGAGGACGTGGAGAAGAGAGGCAACGCCATGGCGGGAGAATCCGGCAGCCGATGATCGGCCTCCACATCACGACACTGGGCTGCAAGCTGAACCAGTTCGACTCGGCGGAGCTCGCCGGGTCGCTGCGCGGCGCCGTCGCCCTTCAGGAGGACCCGGCGGGAGCCCGCCTGGTGGTGGTGAACACCTGCACGGTGACCTCGGCGGCCGATTCGGACGCTCGGCAGATCCTGCGACGCCGCCGGCGCGAGAGCCCGGAGGCGCTCATCGTGGCGACGGGATGCTACGCCGAGCGCGAGCCTTCGGCCCTCATGGCGATGCCGGAGGTCGACTTGGTGCTCCGGCGCGAGGATCGCCCCGAGGCGGCGCGCCTCGTGCTCGAGGCGCTGCGGGCACGGTTTCCCGGAGAGATGGCCGATGGCTGCGCCGAACGTCTCGTGGGAGACGACCTGCCCGATTTCGGCGAGCGCACGCGAGCCTTTCTGAGGGTGCAGGAGGGATGCGACCTGCGCTGTTCCTACTGCATCATCCCCCAGGTGCGCGGCGTCTCGCGCAGCGTGGCTCCGGACCTCGTGGAGGGACGCTTCCAGAAGCTCATCCAGGCGGGCTTCATGGAGGTCGTGCTGACGGGCGTGAACACGGGCGACTACGGCAAGGACCTCGATCCAAGCCTTCGGCTGACCGACCTGCTGGCGCGCCTTGCGAGGCTGCCCGGGGAATTCAGGATCAGGCTCAACTCCATCGAGCCCTTGTGCGTCACGCCGGAGCTCGTCGACCTGATAGCCTCCGAGCCCAGGCTGGCGAGGCACCTACAGATTCCGATCCAGAGCGGATCGGATCGAGTGCTGGGCGGCATGCGCAGGAACTACAGGACCCGGCAATACGCCGGCGTCGTGGAGACGTTGCGCTCGCGCGTTCCCGACATCGGGCTGGGCGCCGACGTCATCGTGGGGTTTCCTGGAGAGACCGCGGCCGACTTCGAAGCGACCGTTGACTTCATCTCCGGGTCGCCGTTGAACTACCTGCACGTCTTTTCCTACTCGAGCCGGCCGGGGACAGCCGCCGCCGCGCGGCCTGGACACGTCCCTCCCGAAACGATCAAGGAGCGCAGCCAGGTTCTCAGGCGGCTCGGCGCCGACATCGCGTCCGCGTTCCGCAGGAGCCAGGTTGGCCGGCCGCTGCGAGCCCTGGTGCTCCATCACGATGGCATCAAGGCCGTCAGTCGCGCATTGACCTCGAACTTCATCGACGTGGCGCTCCGTGGACGGCACCGCGAGAACAGCTTCGTGGATGCGGTCATCACCGACGTGGACGACTCGGGCCAGACGATCGGCCAGGTGACAGGCGAGGCTCAGCTGTCGGCGGTGTGCGAGCAGCGAAGCACGATGCGGTAGGGAAGTCCCATCAGGACGAGCTGTTCGGAGCAGAACGGGCACCCCGCGTCCATCCCGGGAATGACCTCCAAGGGGACCGCCTCGGGCGGGTAATGACGCAGCGGACCGGGGGGCGGCGTGGTCTGCCCGCCCGGCGACCTCACGCGGCGCAGACCCCGACCCTTGCCGCTTGTCGTTTGGGGAGGATTCATGCCTGGAAGCCTACCACGATCCGGCGGGAATCGAGCCGGCTATCCGAAGGCCCAGAAGGTGCGACGGGGCGGCGGTTCAGGCTTGCGGGTGAGTGTCGCCGCGACTTCTGCCGCCGCGGCAATCTGGCTGGTCACCTGCAGTTCAGCCGCCTTCATGAGGCCGGTGAGCTCGCAGGGGGCCGGCCGTGCCGCCTCATCTTCCATGGCCTGTTCCATGGCCTGGGGCTCGGCGAGAGGTTGACACTGCCCCAGCAGCATCGCCTCGTCGGCGGACACGCCCTCGCTGAACGGCGGTTTGCCGTTCCGGCGGCTCTTTCGCGGCGGTCCAGCCGCCTCGGAGTCGGCGGGCTCGAGCCCGACGCCCTTTCCGATCAGCTCCTCGGCGCCCGTCTTGAGTCTTCGGGCGGTGCGAACGCTGAGGTGCGCGCGATCGGCGAGCAGCTGGATGGAGGCTTCCGCCACGGCCGACAGGGTGAAGAACCCCGACGCCCTGAGCGCCCGGAAGGTGACGCGCCCCTCACCGTGGAGCTGGCTCAGCAGCATGACTGGATCTGTCATCCTGCACCTCCTTGAGGACCAGGCCAGGCTCGGTCCAGACGCCGCCGGTCTGCTCGGCCAGGACCTCCTCGGCGAGCGAGAGGTAATCCTGGAAGCCGCGGCTGCGAGTGTCGTACTCGGTGATGGGGACGCCGAACGAGGCCGCCTCCTTCAGTTTCACGTTGCGATGGATCACAGTTCGATACATAGCATGGCCGAAGAACTTCTGCATTTCTTCGATGACTTCACGCGCGAACGTGGTCTGGCGGTCGAACATGGTGGCCAGAGCCCGGATGCGCTTCTCGCTCAGCCAACGTTTGCGGTACCGCTGCAGCGCGCGCAGGAAGTTTCCCACCCCGTTGAGCGAGAAGAAGCCGATCTCGACAGGGATGAGGATTTCGTCACAGGCCCGCAGCGCGTTGAAGGTGAGGGCGCCGAGACTCGGCGGGCAGTCGATGACCACGAAGTCGTAGGCTCGGGGAGTGCTTCGGATGCATTCATGCAGCCTGTCCTCGCTCGATTCGTCGTAGCCCAGGTCGCGCTCCGCGAAAAAGAGGTCGTCGCCGGAGGGCGCGAGGTCGAAGCCCGGGCCGACCTCCACCAGGACCGGCTCGAGGCTGCCGCGGCGCATGAGCGCATCGTGCACCGTGTGGCGTATTGGGCCCTGGAGCCGTCCGTTCAGGCCCAGGGTGGCGTGCGCCTGGGGATCGAGGTCGACCACGAGGACCCTCTGATCCCTGAGCCGCAGCGACCCGGCGAGGTTCACCGCGGTGGTCGTCTTGCCGCAACCACCTTTCTGGTTCATCACGCTGATGATTCTCATGTGCATCTACCTCGGTGCCGGCGACGAGAGCAGGCGTTTGAGCCGCGCCGTGAACGGCTGCGCGGCTCGCTGCGACCGCGAATGAAACGATCCGATGCGTGAGGCGACGGAGGCCATGGCCCGCGAGGCCGGACAGTCCGGGTGGGACAGGGCGACCGGCAGCCGCTCCGCGACGGACCGCTCCACCATCTCATCGAACGGGACGACGCCTCCCAGCGTCAGCTCCCGGCCGAGGAACTTTCGCGCGACGTGCGAGACCTTGTGAAACGTCTCCAAACCGTCGGCGTAGGAGCGCGCCTGGTTCACCACGAGGGTCACCGTGGCGTCGGGCCGCCTCGTCATCACGGTCTTGATCACAGCATAGGCGTCGGTCATGGCCGTGACGTCCTCGGTCGTGACCACGAGCACTTGATCCGAGGCCAGCAGGAACGTGAGCGATTGCCTGTCGATGCCGCTGGGGGTGTCGATCAACAACAGGTCGGTGGTGCGGTCGAGCGCCGAGATGCCGTTCACCAGCGAGCTGAAGCGCCCCTCGGTCAGGCTGGCCAGCTCCGGAATCCCCGACCCTCCGGGGATGATGCCGAGGCCGCGCGGACCTTGAATGATGACCTCGTCGAGCGTTCTTTCGCCGGTTATCACGTGGGACGCGTTGTACCGCGGCATCAGATTGAAGAGGATGTGGATGTTGGCCAGCCCAAGGTCGGCGTCCAGGATCGTGACTCTGGTTCCCGGAGCCAGCAGAACGCCCAGGTTGCTGGTCAGGACGCTCTTGCCCGTGCCACCCTTGCCGCTCGACACGCTGATGACGTCGAACGGCCGGGGCGAAGCCGGCGGGGCCGGAGCCGCGGGTTCGGGCGATGGGGCCGTGGACGATGCCGGCGGGATGGTCGTGTGCGTCTCGCTTTCCCGCGACGGGAGCATCGGCTGCCGTGGTGACGGCGTCCTGACGTGCCGCGCGACGGGTTCGGGTTGAGCGGGCGAGGTGGTTGCCGGCTCCTTGGCCGACCCAGGAGGCTCCGGCGCAGGCGTTGGCTGCGACGCCGATCGCGCCGGCTCGGCCGCAGGCTCGATCATCGAGGAGAACGAGCCGTCCACGAGCTCCGCCATTCCGCGGCCGAGCACCCTCTTTTTCTTTGGCGGCATCAGTTCTCCACGAACCTGTGGCGCATCACCGTGACGGCGGGCGCCTCCCGGCGGACATCACGGCCATCCCGTTCACGGTGTCTCGAGCTGCGCCCCTCGACCGGCCCCGCGATGCGCTCGAACTCGGCGATCTCCTCCGGCGACAACGCCCCCGTCATCGCCGGGGAGGCCGCCGGCTCGGTCGCGCGCGCGAGGCTCAACGCCTCGACGACCGCCGCGCGGCATCCCGCGTCGTCCGCGATCGCCAGGGTGCGCACCTGTTCGAGGAGCCTGAGCTGCAGGCCTTCCGGTGCCGAGGCCAGGCTGGCGAGGACGCGGTCCCCGAGCATCAGCTCGACGCTTCCGGGGACGGCGACCGGCCGCAGCGCGGCTCCTCCGATGGTCGCGTCCCGCAGCTCCTCGATGACGCGACGTACCAGCGATCGCGAGGCGCCTGCAGGCAGGTGGGCGAGCACCGGGTCGATGCCGGCCGCCAGACCGGCCGCCTGCGGCGCGATCAGATCCGCACGTTCCACCAGGACGCCTCGCCGGTCTTCCATCGCGATCAGGGTTGCCTCGAACAGCTCGATTTCGGGCCGGACCATGGAGCCGGCCAGCCGGCGGGCGCCGGCGGCCACCCGGCTCGCCACAAGGATCACGCGGGGGTCGACGAGCGGATCGAGTCCCGGCACCGGCGCAAGGGCGCGCAGCGCGCCGAGGTTCGCCGCCACCCAGCTCCACTGCGCCAGCGCGCTGTCGACGCCCGCTTCGTCCATGTTCATGCGCACGAGTATCATCACGAGCCGCCCGCGAGGATCGGCCGCAAGCAGATCGATCGTGTCGTGACCGGGAACCGGAAGCCCCGAGGCGACGGTGCGCAGCCCGGCGCAGAGATCTTCCGTGTCGTCGAGCACAGCGGTCTTCAGGTCGCTCAGGCTCGACGGGGCAATCTTGGTGAAGCGCACGGCGGCTGAAGCCCCCTGTAAGCCCGACCCTTCGAGATCCGCGGAGAGAACACCACGGAGCCCGGCGCGGGACACCGGCAAGAGGAAAGCTCTCGTCTGATTGGTGATTGCGCTCCCGCGACCCACGGGCGACGCAAATCGGGCGCCGATCATACGATTCACGCGGAACGCAAGTCAAGGCCTCCGGTGACGATGTAGAGCGGCACGGCGCTGAAATTGACGCAGGCGTCGAACTCCTCGATGAATCCAACGTCGCGCAGGAATTCCAGCGCGCGCCGCGCGCGCCGTTCGTCACCCAGAAGACGTGCCGCGGCGGCGCCGCTCACCTGATCCGAGAGCGAACGGTGGAAGCGGCGGGCAAGCGCGACCACGCCCGCATAGACAGGGTCGGCCGGCGCGCCCCGCGCCAGGTCGTTCAGCAGGGCCATGGCCAGCGCGACGCAAAGCCTGCTGACGTCGGGCCCCGGCGACTCGATGAAGAGGTCGAACCTGTTGCGCGGAATTTTGTACGCGCACGTGACGCCGCTGCAGCTCTTCATGCCGGCGATCTCGTGCTGGCAATCGATGACGAGGTGCTCGAGGAGGTGCGCGATCTCGACATCGTCGGTCCGGGAGGGTGTCCGAATATGTCCGCCGGCGGCGAACGTCTCTTCCGTGCGGTGGTCGCCACAGCGGTGCCGGGAGAGGAGAGGGAACGCCGCGCGAAGGGCCTCCCACATGCCGGCGGCAAGGCCCGAAGGCCCGGCAAGGGTCTCGATGTCCAGGGTGAGCTTGAGGCGTCGATGGCCGGCGACGAACCGGGGGTTCAGCGGCGTGATTTCGGGGAAGAAGCCGAACTCGAGCGCGATCGCGACGATCGGCCCCCCTGGTGGCTTCATGCCGGCGTCATGCCGGCGTCATGCCTCGTCGAACTTGGAATCTTCCTTGTCGAGCGTGCCTTGCAGCACGATTCTGTACTCGCCGGTATCGACGTTGAACCCTTCAAGCCTCGCGGTGGCGTTGATGCTGCTCACCAGCATCTCGCCCAGCTTGTTCTTGAGCGTGCCTGGTGACGTCGGGGAATGCTCGACGGTGCGGATGTCCTGGATTCGGAAGCGGGCCATGCGTCACCTCACTCTGGAGAAGGTTTCTAGGACTCGGTGAACCTGGAATCCTCACGGTCGAGCGTGCCCTGGAGGACGACGCGGTATTCTCCCGTGTCCGGGTTGATCGATTCGACGCGGCACCTCGCGTGCGTCGAGTTCAGGATGACCTCCGAGATCTTGCTGCGGAGCGACGCCGGCGACGTGGGCGCATGCTCGATGGACTTCAGATCCTCCATCCGAAATCGCGCCATGGGCTGCCACCTCCTCATGTGAGTCATGTGGAAACTGCGGGAGTGATGATGGCGCGCACTTTAGGACGACCCAGGATCGCTGTCAAGAAGAAGTCTCACCATTCTACCGGGACGCGCACGGCGCGCCCGGATCGATCCGGGTAGAGCAGGTAGCCGTGCTCCCGGCCATAGTGAAAGAGGCGCCGCGTCACGTCGACGTCCTGCCGGCAGTATTCTTCGATGAGGTCCATGCGCCCCAGTTTGAACCACTCGAGGCTCTGCAGGCCATCGGCCGACTTGCCCTCGCCGAGCGTCGCCTCCGCGAGGCCCTGCAGCTTGAGGCGGAAGCCCAGCTTGCGATGGATGACCTCGAGCATGTCGCAGGTCGGAATCCTGTCGAAAGCCGCATCGCGGTATCCGCGCAGCACGGTGTAGTCGAACCGCTTCACGTTGAATCCGACGACGCAGTCCGCCGACATGAGGTCCACGATGAGGCGGTCGACATCCGGCTCGAAGTAGGTCCGGAACACTCCTGACGATTCGTCGTAGACGACCGCGAGCGCCAGACCCATCTGATCGATCCGGCCCCACCCGCCGACTTCCTCCGCGCTGCGCCGCGTTTCGAGATCGAAGAAAAGCAGACGGCCGGCCAGGCCGGGCTGGCTTCGCGTGCCGGGCGCGGGAGCGCGTTCGGCCGCGGGCTTCAGGAGGCCCGCGGACGGAAGGATGGGATCGGATCCCGGCGGGGGCGAGACGAGACTCTCCAGCACGAAGAGCGCGCCGGCCTTGTCGAGCGGATGGTTGCCGTTGCCGCATTTGGGCGAGTGGATGCAGGAAGGGCAGCCTGTCTCGCACGGACACGAGGCGATGAGGCGCCGGGTGCGGTCCAGAAGGGCCTCGATCTGCTCGAACCCCCTGGCCGCCAGTCCGATGCCGCCCGGAGAGCCATCGTAGATGAACACCGTGGGCCCTCCTGTCTGCGGGTGCGCGGGATACGAGATCCCGCCGATGTCGCTGCGGTCGCAAATCGCCAGCAATGGAAAGAGCGAGATAGCCGCATGCTCCGAGGCGTGGATGCTGCCCATGAAGTGCATCTGCCGCGCGGCGGCTTCCCGCTGAACCTGCGCGGGAACCTCCCACCACAGGCCGACGGTCTCGTAGATCAGCGGAGGCAGGCTCAGCGGGTGGGAGCTGATCTTCTGCCGGTCGGAGATGCGGCGGCGCTCGTATTCCTTGAACTCCTGCGTGACACGCAGGCGGCCCAGGCTCACGCGGTAGCCTGCGGTCTCGCGCGAAGCGAGCACCTCGAGGATCTCGGTCTCCTTCTCGGACAAGACCTGCGTGTAGTCGTCGCGCCGCACGCGCCGCGCCGTGACCCGTCGGCGCTCCAGGTCCAGGGCGATGACCTCGAACTGCTGTCCCCGGTGCAGGTAGAGCGCTCCTTCGTGGCACTCCGTGAAGGCGCGCACACCGTCCACCGTTCCGATGGCTTTCGCGGTCGACTCCTCGAGGATCACGTAGGACGCTCCAATGCTCCGCAGGCTCACGTCGCGCTGCGGATTGCGGCGCAGCGAGTACCAGGCCTGACCGGTGGCGTCCTGCACCAGCCCGCCCGACTGGCACAGTTGATCGATCAGGGAGAAGACCTTTGGGGCGTAGATCGAGCGGTCGGCTTCCGTGAGCGGGACCTCGGCGCCGGCGCAGATCAGGTGCTGGGCGGCGATGAGTGGGTTGCACGGATCGACCACCACCTGCTCGAAGTCCCTGTCGAAGAATTCCTCGGGGTTCGACATGAAGTACTGGTCCAGCGCGTCGGGCAGCGCCACGAGCGCCACGAGCGACTGGCGCCCGGCACGCCCCACGCGGCCGGCGCGCTGCCACGAGGAGGTGATGCTGCCCGGATACCCCACCAGGATGCAGACGTCTAGCCCACCGATGTCGATGCCGTGCTCCAGCGCGCTCGTGGAGATCACGCCGAGCAGCTCGCCACGAGCCAGACGGCCTTCGATGTCGCGCCGCTCGGATGGCAGGTACCCCGCGCGGTAGGAGGCGATGCGCGGCGCCAGGTCCGGCGCGGCGGCGGCGACCCACGAGGTCAGCAGCTCGGTGATGCGGCGCGCTTTGGTGAACGCGATGGTGCGGAATCCCGCGCGCACACACGATTCGATCATGGAAGTGGCCGCGGTATAGGGGCTGCCCGCTCCGGGGTTCACGAAGAGAAAGTGCTGCCCCGAGCGTGGCGCCCCCGATTGATCGATGACGGACAGCGGCACGCCCAGCAGGCTGCCCGCAAACTCGCCCGGGTTCCCGATGGTGGCCGACGACGCGATGAAACGCGGCGAGGAGCCGTGCCGCCGGCAGATACGCGCCAGGCGGCGCATCACGTGATGGAAGTGCGATCCGAAGATTCCCCGGTAGACGTGCAGCTCGTCCACCACGACATACATGAGGTTGGCGAACAGCTCACTCCATTCTTCATGGTAGGGCAGAAAGCCCATGTGCAGCATGTCTGGGTTGGTGATCAGCACGCCCGGCGGCGAGGCCTTCAGCCTCCTGCGGTCACGCGGGGACGTGTCGCCGTCGTAGATGGCCGCGGTCACCCTGTCCGACAGCCCCGAGGCGGCCAGCATGCTCTCGAGCGAGCCGAGCTGGTCCTGCTCGAGCGCCTTGTAGGGGAACAGGTAGAGGGCGCGCGCCCCGGGCCGGCGAGACAGCGCCTCCAGCGTCGGCAGCATGTAGATGAGGCTCTTGCCGCTCGCCGTTGGCGTCACCGTCAGCACGTCGCGCCCCGACGCCAGGGCGGCCAGCGCCTGCTCCTGGTGGGAGTAGAGCTGCTCGATGCCGGCGCTCTTCAGCAGCGCGCCCAGATCGAGAAAAGAGGAGCTCACGCCGGCCGGAAGGGACGCCGGCACGGCGGGAACTCCCGGCAGAAAGCCCCGGTAGATCAGGCTGTCCTTGAGGGCACGCGAGCCCGCCAGCGCCGCCGTCAAGGCCGCCACGGAGTCGTCCGGCTCGCTCCGCCCGCGCGCTGCCCGAGGCTGATGGCCCGTGGTCACGTCGCCTGTTTCGAGTAGTCGTAGAATCCGCGGCCGGTCTTGCGCCCAAGCTCGCCCGCGTCGACCATTTTTCGGAGCAGCGGGCAGGGCCGATAGCGTGGATCGCCGAGCCCCTCGTGCAGCACTTCGAGGATGCTGAGGCAGGTGTCGAGTCCGATGAGATCGGCCAGCGCGAGGGGACCCATCGGATGGTTCATGCCGAGCTTCATCACGGTATCGATCGCCTCGGCCGTCGCGACTCCCTCCATCAGCGCCGTGATCGCCTCGTTGATCATCGGCAAGAGAATCCTGTTGGAGACGAAACCCGG
>Ga0075429_100003705_pt1 | contig 13025 bp, 8 predicted proteins | sample RhiMetdeltSRZDD3_FD_75295 | JGI IMG/M metagenome (GOLD analysis project Ga0075429, IMG submission 75295) | Populus rhizosphere microbial communities from Tennessee, USA - Rhizosphere MetaG P. deltoides SRZDD3 | ecosystem: Host-associated > Plants > Roots > Rhizosphere > Soil | place: USA...
AGAAGAGCTTCACCATACCCAGGCTCAGCACGTCGCCGCTTCGCAGCCTGGTCGACTTGCCGCTCACGAGCTTCTTGCCGTTGATGAAGGTTCCGTTGAGAGCGCCCACCTCCTCCGTGACGTTGTAGACGCCCCCTTCCAGTGTCAGCCTGGCGTGATGGCGTGAAACGGAGCGGTTCAGGTCGAGGGCGGAGAGATCGACCTCGGGCTTCAGGCCTGTCACAGGGTCGAAGCGGCCGATGGCGGCCTTGGTCGAGATGATGTGGAACATCTCCTTGCCGTCCTCGGAGAGCAGGACCGCGTGGCAGCCGCTCGGGCGTTCCCCAGGGGGCAGCGCGCGCAGCGCCGCCGATTCACTCAGCTCCTCGGTTCCTGCGGCGGCTGGAGCGCCAGCCTCCCCGCCCGGGTCCATTACAGTTCCGTCGTGGGAGGGCGGCGTGAGGGACGCGGACGGCGGCCCTTCCATGTCGGGAATCTCCGGCAAGGTGGTCGACGGGGCCCGGTGCCCGGAGGCGGCGGCGATGGAAACCTCCTCGAGCCGGCGCAGGGCGTCCCGCAGCCTGATCGAGAGCTTTCGAAGCATCCGGACCGCGATCTCGATGTTGCCCTTGATCATCTTGTCGAACAGCGTGCTGTTGATCTCGATGAGCTCGCAGTCCTCGATCGCCGCGGCGTTGGAGGAGTGCGGCGCCGATTCGATCAGCGCCATCTCGCCGAAGAAATCTCCCCTCTCCATGACCGCGAGGCTGACACGGGCGCCGTCCGACTCCTTGTAGATCTCCACGGCCCCGCTCTGGACGATGTACATCTCCGTGCCGGGGTCGCCGGTGGCGTAGATGACATCCCCCTTGCGATAGCGGACGATGAAGTCTTTGAAGGGCTGAGGAGTGGCCATGGTTTCTACTGAGTCTGGAGTCTCCGGAGGGCCGCACAGCAGGGCGCCGGCGATGATAGTGCCCCCTGGACGGAGGCGTCAAGGCTGCGCCGGCTGGCTCTCCTCGAATGCCCTCTGCTCGACGACGCGTCTGTAGGTGGATTCAATCCTGCGGCGGTGATGGCTGAGATCCGCCAGCATCCTGTCCCCCGCCTGGTGGCTCGGCTGATCCGGGTAGCCGATGGCGGCGGCGACTTCCTCGATCGATTCCCTGGACGCCGGAAGCCGCGTGAGCGCTCGTCCGTGGATGAGACGGAGCTGGTGCTCCAGGCGCCGGATGAACTGGAACCCGGTGAAGAACACGCGGTAGGCTTCCTCATCGATGTGCCCGGCCGCCTTCAAGGTGGCCAGCAACCGGGTGGTTCTCTTGTGCGGCGGAGAGGCGACGCCGTGGCGCAGCTGCAGGAACTGGATTGCGAACTGGATCGCGTTCAGGCCTCCGGGTCCCATCTTGATGTCGTCGGCCCCTGCCCCCCGTGCCACCGATTCGCGCTCCAATCTCGACTTCATGTCGCGCACGGCCGAGGCGAGGTCGAGGCAGGCCGCCCGTTCGAAGAGGTAGGCCTCGGTATCCTTGGTGACCTTCCATCCCAGATCGAGATCGCCCGCCAGAGGCCGCGCCTTCAGGAACGACTGCATCTCCCAGACGCCCGCGCTGTTGGCGAAATAGTCCCGAAGGTGGCTCGTCGGCTGGGCCAGCTCCCCCTCTCCTCCATAGGGACGCAGCCTCGTATCCACCGCGTACAAAGAGCCATCTTTCGTGATGGCGCTGAGCATCTCGACGACAGCTCTCGCCAGGCGGTTCGCCATGGCGTGCCGTTCGGCGTCCTGATCCGCCCCGGTCTCGTACAGGAACACCAGGTCGAGATCGGAGGAATAGTCGAGCTCGCGATATCCAATCTTGCCCAGACCGAGCACCACGAAACCGGCGGACCGCGCCGGCCACCCTGCCTCTTCGGCGCATGCGTCGACCACCGAGCGCAAGATCGCTTCGGCGAGGTCGCTCAGGCCACGCGCCACCGCAGCCGGCCCGGCCTGTCGGCTCACGTCCCTGAGCCCAACGTAGAGGACCTGGCTCCGCTGGTAGGCTCGCAGCAATGACGCGAATTGCTGCACGCCCGGGCAGGAGGCGCGGGCCTCGGCCAGCATGGCCAGGTGCTGGCCCACCGTCCGGTCGCGCGACACGGCCGAACCGAACCCTTCATCGAGGACGAGCTCGGGGCGATTCATCAGCGTTGACGAGAGCGGCTGGCTGCCGGCGAACAGCCGCACGAGGGGCGGCACCAGTTCGCGTCGTCGCAAGAACTCGGCAAGGCTGGTCTTGTCCAGTCCGAGCGAAGCGAGAAACCTCTCCATGTTGCGAAGCGCGCGCAACGGAGTGTGCACCTCCGCCAGGGCCGAGAGCAGGTGCGGCGTCACGCGGCGGAACTCCTTGCGGATGGGAGCCAGCGAGGCGCCGGTGGCGGATGAAGAGAGCAGCCTGGCGATTGCCTTCACGCCGCCCAGCAGGGCGGCCGCGTTGCGCAGGCCGGCGTCTTCGAGACAGGCCACGGACTCGGCATCGGTCAAGGCGTCAAGGAACGGATCTGGCCCGGGAACCTCTTCGATGCGTCCCTGCGACAGCCTGCCGAGGATCGAATCATAGATGGCCCTGACCGCGGCCCGGTGCGTGTCCAAGTCCCGCTGAAGGCTCGCCGCCTCCTGGCGATCCTTGCTGTCGCGAAATCCCATCGCGCGGGCCAGCACGCGCTGCTCGCGGGACGAGGCGGGCATCACCGACCGCTGCAGGTTCCTGTGGATCTGGAGCCGATGCTCGACCTCGCGCAGGAACACGTAGGCGCTCGAGAGTGTCCCGTACTCCGAGACGGAGAGATATCCCTTGTCCGCCAGCCTGTGCAGCGCCAACAGGGTGCCCGGCTCCCGAATCCACGGCTCGCTCCCGCCATGCAGCATCTGAAGCGCCTGCACGGTGAACTCGATCTCGCGGATGCCGCCGACCCCCAGCTTGATGTGCGTGGCGCCTTCGCCCCGCCGGGCCAGGCTTGCGTCGATGCGATCCTTCATCTCCCGGATGCTCTCGATGGTCGAAGGATCGGGAGTCTCGGGATAGACGACAGGCCCGAGCGAGTCCAGGAATCTCTGCCCCAGCACGAGGTCCCCGGCGCAGGGGCGGGCCTTGATGAGGGCCTGGCGCTCCCATGCCCTGGCCCACGTGCGGTAGTAGACCTGCGCGGCCTGCAGAGGGTTGGTCAGGTCTCCGTCGCGCCCGCCGGGGCGAAGGCGGCAGTCGACGCGGTAGACCTGACCCTCGGCGCCGATGCGGCTCAATCCGCCGGTCAGCTCCTCCGCCGCGCGCGTGAAGAACTCCTTGTTGCTGATCTGGGTCTCTTGGCGGCCGGCGGCGCCCGCCGTCTCCCCGTCGGCGGAATACAGGAACATCAGGTCGATGTCGGACGAGTAGTTCAGCTCGGTGCCTCCGAGCTTTCCCAGCGCGATCACCGCGAGTTCGGCTTCGACGATGCGGCCGGACTCGTCGTAGGCCTGCGGATGTCCGAACCGTTCTGTCAGGTCGCCCATCACGATGTCGAGCCCCGCCTGGATCAACGCGTCGGCGGCGCTGGAAATCTCGCGGCACACCTCCGGCAGCGGCTCCCGGCGCTGCAGGTCCCTCAGAGCGATTCGCAGCAGCGCGCGCCTCTTGAAGGTACGCAGGGCGTCCCATGGTTCCGAAGGATCGGGGTGGCTGATCCTGCGCCACCGGGCGAGCTCGTCCCTGCTGTCTTCGAGACTCCAGGCCCCCTGGCGTCGCGCGCGGATCAGTTGCGGCAGGTACTCCCGGTCGTTGATCAACGACTCGGCGAGATAGGGGCTGAACCCAAAGAGGGCCAGGAGGATCTGAAACCCCACGATGTCGGCGGGCGGAGCGCTCTGGCGGCAGTAGCGCTCCAGGTGCACGAGAGCGAGGTCGGGATCCGGCACGTCCGGCAAGAGGCGCAGGAGCAGGCCGAGGACCCGCTCGGTGTCACCTGCCAGCCCGATGCGAAGGATGTCCGCCGCGCCGCGCACCGGATCGTCGAGCGTTCGCCGGCAGAACTCCCGTACTTCCTCGGAGGCTGGAAGCGGCATCAGGCCATTGTAGCAGGCCCCCGTCAGCGGCGGCCCGCCGCCTCCCCCGTCTCCTGGTGAATGGGGAACGGAGAATGGGAGAGCGGCGGACGCCCGGTTTCTAGATGTCGTAGTAGAGAGCGAACTCGTAGGGATGCGGCCGCATGCGCAGAGGCTGAACTTCGTGCTTCATCTTGTAGTCCAGCCATGTCTCGATCACGTCCTCCGTGAAGACCTCTCCCTTCAGCAGGAACTCGTGATCCTTCTCCAGTGCCTTGAGCGACTCATCCAGCGAGCCGGGCAGCGTGGGAACCTTCTTGAGCTCCTCGGCGCCCAGTCCGTAGATGTCCTTGTCGAGCGGCTGGCCGGGATCGATCCGGTTCTGGATGCCGTCGAGGCCCGCCATGAGCATGGCGGCATAGGCGATGTAGGGATTGCACGACGGATCGGGGGGCCGGAACTCCAGTCGCTTGGCTTTGGGCTCCTGCGAGTACATCGGGATCCGGATGGCCGCCGACCTGTTCCGACGCGAGTAGGCCAGATTGACCGGCGCTTCGAATCCCGGGACCAGGCGCTTGTACGAGTTGGTCGTCGGGGCCGCGAACGCCACGACCGCGGCGGCGTGCTTGAGCAGCCCGCCGATGTAGTAGAGGGCCATTTCGGACAATCCCGCGTAACTGTTGCCGGCGAACAACGGCTTGCCGCCCTTCCAGAGGCTCTGATGGCAATGCATCCCCGAGCCATTGTCGCCATAGAGCGGCTTCGGCATGAACGTGACCGTCTTGTTGTGCTGGCGTGCCGTATTCTTCACGATGTACTTGAACAACATGATGTTGTCCGCGCACCTCGTAAGCGTGGCGTACTTGATGTCGATCTCCATCTGGCCCGCCGTGGCCACTTCGTGGTGATGCGCCTCCACCGTGAGCCCGCACTGCTCCATGTTCATCACCATCTCGCTGCGCAGGTCCTGGTAGGCATCGGTGGGCGGCACGGGGAAGTAGCCTTCCTTGAATCGAGGCTTGTACCCGAGGTTCGGTTTTTCATCCTTGCCCGAATTCCACCGCCCCTCGATGGAATCGATGTGGTAGTAGCCCTCGTGCTCGTTCTGGTCGAACCGGATGTCGTCGAACACGAAGAACTCCGCCTCGGAGCCGAAGTTGATCGTGTCGGCGATGCCCGTCTGCGCGAGATAGGCTTCCGCCTTCTGGGCGATGTTGCGCGGGTCGCGGCCGTACTTCTCCTTGGTGATCGGGTCGAGAATGTTGCCCACCATGTGCAGCGTGGGAGTCTTGAGAAAGGGATCGATCACGGCGGTCGACGCGTCGGGCACGACGAGCATGTCGCTTTCGTTGATGCTCTGCCATCCACGAATCGAGGAGCCGTCGAACCCGAAACCGTTCTGGAAGGAGCCTTCGTTCAGCTCGTGCGTGGGGAAGGAGCAATGCTGCCAGAGACCGGGGAAATCCATGAACTTGATATCGACGATCTTGATGTTCTGGTCCCTGCAAAGCTGCAACACTTCGGACGGCTTCATGAAATCGCCTCGCGATGGGCCCCCCATGATCCCAATGGTCCGATGGGCCAATCGGCCGACAGGTTCATGGAGAGAGTCAGAAGAATGTGGGACGCCTGACGTGGAACGTGATTATACCTCGCCGATCACACGTGTCAACGAATGTCAGTGCAGTTTTTCGCGCAGCCTGTATGCGCCCACCTGGGCCGCGTACCGGACACTCTGGCTGGCATCCTTGACGCCGATGTTCTCCAGCAGCGACAGCGCCGGCCTGTCGGCGAACGCTTCGATCGCGTCGACGGCTCGCGTGCGGACCAATTCACTCGAGTCGAGCCGCGCGGTGGCCGCGATTTTCTCGAACACGGCCGCCCTCCCCTCCACGGCGTCCCTGCCGGAGGCGCTTGCGTCGGTCAGGACTTGCGCCACCAGCGCCAGCGAACCCGCCCTGAATGAGTCCCGGCGATTCTCGATGAGGACCATCAGGCGCCCGATATCCCCGCTTTCCGCCAGCCTGAACTTGGCGCATTCAGTCAGGGCCGCTTCCACCAGGTAGGGGTTTCGATCTCCGAGCATGCCTCGCAGGGCCTCGGCCTGAAGGTCGTGCTGCGAGAGGGAGTTGACAGCAACGATGCGCCGCAGCGCCTCCACCAGGGCGTCCGCGCCTTCTGAGGGAACCTCGAGCTTGCCCTGATCGGCGTTCAGCAGCGCGAACGTGTCCGGCCCTTCGTCGCGGCCGAACTCGTCGAGATAAGGGGTCAGGAAGAGGATCGATTCCTCCCCTTTGTGGAACACCTCCCGCTTCAGCCAGGGGGTTGGGCTGGCCTGATCTTCCAGGTGGGGCGCCACCGTGAGGATGCGCGAGGGCGGGCTTCCCTTGAAGACCTCGGTCACTTCCACGCGCGGCCTTCGCGTGGCGTCGGACAATGCGCGGGCGCGGACCACCAGGGGGGCGCGCGCGATTTTCTGATACAAGGTCAGCGGTTCCACCGCGGCCGAAGCGCGGCCCTGGGCGGATGCCAGCAACGCGAGCACCCCGGCCAAGAGCCTTCGACGGAGCAGGGCGGAAGCGCTCAGAGAATCCGGAGCGAGGTGATGATCCCCTCGAGCTGGGCCATCAGCTCCTGTTCCTTGTCCGGATTGGGTGTGTCCGCGCTGCCGGGTCCCGCTCCCCGTCCCTGGGCGGAGATGTTGACGACATAGAGGTACGAGCTCTTCTCGTCCGGGAAGATGTACCACCGTGAGGGTCCCTCGCCCAACCGTTCCTTCACCCGATCGCGCCACTTCGTGTCAGCCACCCAGGCGTTGAATCGCCCGACCTTTTTCTGCTGGATGCTGATGTTGTCGCCATCAAGCGTGAAATCGGCGGTCACCTGCACTTGATCCAGCACGAACCGCCTGACCTCGTCGTTTGCCTTGGGCTGCCGGGCGGGGTCGAGCGGTCTCCGGATGACGATCATCTGGCGAAGGCTTCCCGGCACGCCGGCCTGGATGCTGAATTTGAGTCTGCCTGCTTGATCGGTCTCGATTTCGACGGGTCCGGTGGCCGGCTTGCCCGCCGTGCGTGCCACGAGGTTGGAAAAACCCCAGTCCTCCTGGCTGTCCGGAATGTTCATGTCCATCCCGGCATAGCGCTTGATGAACTCGCGCAGCGTGCCGGAGTACCGCGTGTACTTCGACAGGTCCCACGAAAGGTCCGGCCCTTTCTCCTTGTAGCGCTGGCCGTTGCGCGAGTATTCGGCCTCGATGCCGGAAAACGATGCCGAGGCGGGTCTGCCCTCGTAGGTCAACTCGACGGCGAGGAAGGTCGCTTCGGCGAGGCGCAGCTCCGGCAGCTTGATGGTGTAGGCGTTGTGCTCGAGGCTCTCTGAGAACCCCGCAGGCCGCTTGAAGGCCGCCTGCGCCTCCGGCGCGAGCAGCCGGGGAGTGAAACCTGGAGGAAAGGTCTGCTTGAGCACCAGGTCGGTTATCGGACCGCCGCTGATGTTCACCACCTGCGCCTGCGAGAAGAAGTAGTTCCTCGCCTGCCCACCCACGAACCTGAGCTGCACCGAGGGGTAATAGGTCAGGCTGGCCCCCGTTTCCTGGCGCGCGAGCGCGTTCTCACACGGGAGCGTCGCCAGGAGCAATACGGCGGAAGCAAACGGGATCAAACCACGGCCATTTCCGAGCAATCCTGCCCTCGACATCGATCCGATCTCCTTCATGCTCATAGGGATATCTCGACTGTTCGGTCCTCGGAGCACGATCGCAGGATTCTAGCACAGCAGGTTCGGGGATCGCCCCCCATCCGATGATGAGGAGGTGGGGAAAGGCTGCGGGATCAGGCGCGACGCTGCGGGATGATGCGGTGGAGCGCGGTCATCAGGAGTCCGGCGGCCAGCAGGTCCCGCGTCCAGCTGGCAATCGGCCAAAGGGAGACCCCCTCGGCGGCCGAAAGCCCCGTGACCAGGCCGCAGGCCAGGCCTGCCAGCAGGGAGATGCTGAGGGTTCGAAACAGCCTCAGGGGACGATCTTCCAGCGCGGGCGAGCCGGCCGCCGCCGCGATGAAGCCGGCGATGGCTCCGAGCAGGCCTGGCAGCGCCACCTGCAGCGTCACGTCGGGCAGGCCGCCGTCGTTGCCGGCCAGGGGGAGGGGCGCGACGTAGTTCAGGGCCCGGACACCGGCGAGCTTGACGGCCGCCGCCGACACGCTCCCCACCAGGAGGCCAGCCATCGTTCCCAGCAAGAGGCCACGGCTCGCGGGGAAGGATTGGGTGGGCGCCGATTGCGCGGGCCGGGCCGGTCGAGGCGCGTGGGTTTCGCGCGCTGCGAAGGGCTTGGGTCCAGGCGTCTCGGTCGCGGCCGCAGGGGCATGGACCGCCGCGGGATCGAAGCTCGCCGCGGCCAGGCGAATCTCCCCGGCCAGTCGCTCGAGCTCCTTCACCGGCGGTTGCATGAGCGAGGAGGCCAGATTGGAGCTGTCGAAACCCTCGAGCTTCTCCCCGGCGATCGCCTGGCGCTCCTTGCTCTTGACGAACGCGTCGAGGTCGATGTCGCCCGCGGGTGCGCTTGAAGCCTCCATGCCAGCCATGCCCAGGGTCCGCGAATCAATCCTGCGCGTGGAGACGCCGGAGGACTCCTCCTGCCGGGGGCGCGCCGCGAGCGGCGCCGACGGCGCCATCGGCCCCAGCGGTGCCATAGGCGTCGGCCCGATGGCCACCTCCGCCCTGCATTTTGGGCAGGCGCTCTTGGTGCCCTCGCTTCCGGCGGGGGCCTTCAGCCGCGCTCCGCAGGAGCCGCACTGTACCTTGATGACGGAGCCATCCTGCGCTGCCGACAACGGTACGGTGCTGCTGCACTGAGGACACTTGGCGGCGCTCCGGGCGGCGGCAGTCTCGTCCTTCAATCGCAGGCGAACGCCGCACGAGGGGCAGCGAAGCATCATGAGTGGGCGCCCCGTCCGGGGTTCTCTTGATCCGCCAGGCGCGCCGCTCCGGGGTCGAGCGATATCTTTATCTGGAAGTCGATCCTGCGTCCCGCGATTTCGAGGCTGATGGGAAGGTTAATCTCCTGGGCCCCGACCGGAACCGAGACCACACGCTGGGCCGCCGACGGCTCCACGGTGGAAATGGGCAGCGACTCGTCGCCCTCGAACGGGATGCTCAGCCTGTCGTCCTCGAATCGTCCCAGGGCGGCAGGAGGCGCCGGCTTGCCGGCGTGGGCCATCGGCTTCGCTGACTCGATCACGAGAGCCGGCTCGGCATCGATATCGTCGGCTGGATCCTGACCCAGCCAGATCCCTTCCGACTCCGGCTCGAGCTCGGGCGCCGAGGGAATGGCGATGGGCGCGAGGGTGTCGTCGTGGGGCAAGCCCTCGGAAACGGCGGGCATCTCCGCCTGGAAGATCTCCTCGGTCGCATCCATCGGTGCGGGTGCGTCGAGGAAGGTTTCCTCGAATCTCTCCAGTTCGGGTGCCGGCGGGGGCGTCTCGGGCGGCTCCACGAGCTCGAGCACTCCCCCGTCGTCGTCGAGCAATTCGAGAATCGGTTCGTCGGCTACCTCCAGCAGCGGGACGGAGCCATCATCCGTCCCCGCGGCTGGGAACGGATCTGGATCGAAGGCCGGGACCATCGTGTGCATCGCCTCCGGGGCGGCGGATGGAATGACGTCGCCCTCGGAAAGCTCTGACATGGCGAGCGGCGGCGGTGTCGCCGCTTCCGGGTCCGGGATCGGCAGACCCAGGTTCGGAGTCTGGGTGAAGGGATCGTCGTCCTCGGCCCGCGGGGGCTGCGGAGCCTGCTGCTGGGCCGGCGGCCTTGGCGCGGCGTGACGTGCAGAAGAGGCCGCCGACGACTTGGCGCTGGCGGCGGTCGCCATCACATGCGCGGGCGGGGCTTTCTGCTCGCGCTTGTCAGCGTACTTCTCCTTGAGCGAGTTCAGCACGAGGCGCGTGATGGCCTTGAGCGTCTCGTGGACCCCGATACCCGTTGTCGCCACGCCCTCGTAGATCGGCGCGTTGTGCTTGTTGATCGCCGCGTTGAGCTCGTCGATGCTCGCAACCTCGGGCAGGTCGCGCTTGTTGAACTGGATGATCATCGGCATGTCGGCGAGCTTCATGTCGTGCTCGGCGAGGTTCTCTTCGAGGTTCTTGAAGGACTCGAGATTTGCGTCGAGCATCCGCTTCTGCGAGTCGGCCACGAAGACCACTCCGTCAGCGCCTTTCAGCACCAGCTTCCTTGTCGTGTTGTAGAAGACCTGCCCCGGAACGGTGTAGAGCTGCAGCCGCGTCCGCATGCCGCGAATGGTGCCCAGGTCGATCGGGAGGAAGTCGAAGAACAACGTCCGGTCGGTCTTGGTGGCCAGCGACAGCATCTTGCCCTTGTTGATGGTCCCCGGAAGGTTGTCGTATACGAACTGGAGATTGGTGGTCTTTCCGCAGAGACCGGGCCCGTAATAGACGATCTTCGCGGTGATCTCCTTGGTCGAGTAGTTGAAAAGGACCATCAACGCCTCCGTAGGTTGCTGGTAATCCTGTCGGCCCTTTCGGGTGCGGCGAGAATCTATGTTCCGTTGGTGGATCAGTCAAACCGGGCGGCGGCGGGTCTTTTTGGGGGGTGTCGTGGAAAGCTTTGCCCTGCGGGGTCTTTCACGGTACTCAAGGATCACGGGCGTGTGCGTGAGGCCGAAATGCTCCCTGAGCGAGTTTTCGAGATACCGCTGGTAGGAGAAATGGGGTGTTCGCGCAGAATTGGTGAAGACGGCGAACGCGGGCGGGTTGGTCCTTCTCTGTGTCACGTAGAAGAACTTGAGCTCCTTGCCCGCCACAGACGGGGCGTGGTGCTTGTCGATCGCCTTCTTGAGCCAGTTGTTGAGGCGTCCGGTGGGGAGCTTTCTGCAGGCCTGCTCGTGAACCTCGTCGACCAGCGGCAGGATGCGATCAACCCTGGCTCCATGGAGCGCCGAAATCGATAGCAAGGGGGCGAAGGGCGCGAACTTGAGCCTCGCGCGAACCTCGGCCATCAGCCTGTCGCCGGCCCCCTCATCGTTGCGCACGAGATCCCATTTGTTCAGGAGCACGATCAACGGTCGCGTGTGCTCGTCCGCCACGCCCGCGACGTGAAGATCCTGGAGCGTCGGAGCGTCGGTTGCGTCCATGATCAGCAGCACGACGTCGGCGCGCTCGATGCTGCGGCGGGCCGTCATGACGGAAAGGGCCTCGGGGGCTTCCACCACGCGCCCCTTCCGCCTCAATCCGGCGGTGTCGACGATGATGTAGCTCGTCCCTCCGCGGATGAACCGGGAGTCGACCGCGTCGCGCGTCGTCCCCGCGATCTCGCTCACCATCGACCGATCCTCCCCCACCAGCGCGTTGAGCAGCGACGACTTGCCCACGTTGGGGCGGCCGGCGATGGCGATTCGGACCACGCCGGGCTCGGAGGTCTGAACCATGGCTGCTGCGTCAGGCTCGCCCTGTTCGGCCGGAAGCAGGGCTCCCACGGCTTCGTGCAGCTCGTCCAGGCCGAGCGCATGCTCGGCGGAAAGCGCCACCACGGATGCAAAGCCCAGTTCGTGGAACTCCGTGAGCTGATCGTCCCGGCCCGGCACGTCCAGCTTGTTGACGGCGACCACGACCGGCCGGCCTGTCTGCCTGAAGAGTTGTGCCAGCGTCTGATCCTGGGAGGTGAGCCCGGTCCTTCCGTCGACCATGAAGATCAAGAGTGCCGCACGGCTGGCCTCCTTCAGGACCCGCTCGCGAACCAGGTCCGCGAAGATTGAATCCCCCGGCGCAAACAGACCGCCGGTGTCCACCAGCTCCACGCGGCGGCCATCCAGGAGGCATACCTCCTCGTTGATGTCCCGTGTCATCCCCGGCTGGGAATGCACGAGGGCCTTGCGGCGGCCCACCAGCCTGTTGAACAACGTCGACTTGCCCGCGTTGGGCGCGCCAACCAGTGCCACCCGTAGAAGGGATGTCGTTGATGTCATGAGGCGAAGGTACCACATGACCTTGGACCGTCCGAAAACGAGGGCGCCAGGATTTATGTTGACATCCTCTCCGGCATTTCCCTACAATGCGCCGCTAAGTCCTTCAGATCCAGATACAAAGAGCCCGAGGGAGGAGCCGGATGATCAAGGCCGACATCATCAACCAGGTCTCCAGGGCGGCCGACATCACGCGAGTGAAGGCCGTGATCGCCGTGGAGGCCGTCCTGAACGCCATGAAGGAATCGATGCGGCGCGGCGAGCGCATCGAGCTGAGAGGTTTCGGCGTGTTTCAGGTGAAGCCCAGGAAGAAGGGTATCGGCAGAAATCCGAGAACCGGCCGTGAGGTTCGGATCCCTCCGGGCAGGACGATTCGGTTCAAGCCGGGGAAGAACTTCAAGAACCTTACTTAGGCGACTCTGGCGGCCCGCTCTTTCGCAGGTCGAGATCGATGGCCACGTGCTCGCCGGGACGAATCTGGATCTGCCGGCTGATCGACCTGTACCCAGGGCGAACGACCTCGATCTGATGCGCCCCGCTCTCGAGTCTCAGCTCACCATGCAGTCGGGAGAGCAGGTCGGCCGAACCGTACAGGCGTCCGTCGAGGTATATCGAGGCATCCGGCGGCGAGACGGACAGCTTGATGAAGCCGGCCTCGGATCGCGCCTCCCGATCGCCATCCTGATCAGGCTCCACGTCCAGATCTTCATCATCCTCGCCGGGCGTCCCGGGCTCGTAGTCCGGCACGACGATTTCCTCCGGCTCGGCCTGCGCTCCGATGGACACGCTTCCCTCTCCCCTGGGGATGGTGAACTCCAGGTCGAGCACGGCTCCACGCGGAACGCGAACGCTGCGGGTGACGGCGCGATGCCCCTCCGCCTTGAATGAGATCTGGTGCCGGCCCGGGGTGACCGTGAGGTATTGGGGGAACCCGTCGTAGTCGTCGGCGATGCCTACATACTCGCCGTCGACATAGACCGCCGCGTCCTCGGGAGAGACGTCGAGGTCGAG
>Ga0075429_100003706_pt1 | contig 13021 bp, 9 predicted proteins | sample RhiMetdeltSRZDD3_FD_75295 | JGI IMG/M metagenome (GOLD analysis project Ga0075429, IMG submission 75295) | Populus rhizosphere microbial communities from Tennessee, USA - Rhizosphere MetaG P. deltoides SRZDD3 | ecosystem: Host-associated > Plants > Roots > Rhizosphere > Soil | place: USA...
CGTGAGCCGTCGGCCCTTGCCAGGTGGCGTAGGCCGAATCGCCTGCTCTGCGCGGGATGGGATCCCAGCTCCACCGCAGCGCGCCCGAGCGGGCGTCGAAGGCGCGGACGACGCCATCCGGCGCATTGGTGCGCTGATTGTCCGACACGGCGGCGCCCACCACCACGAGATCCCCGATCACGGTTGGGGGCGAGGTCACGCCGTACTCCCAGTGATAGGCCGGGGCGTGCCGCAGTCCCGCCGACAAATCGATCGTGCCCGCTGTTCCGAAATCCGCGCAGGGCCGGCCGGTCGCCGCATCGAGTGAAATGAGACGGGCATCGACGGTGCCGACGAAGACGCGACGCCGGCACACTCCGGCCTCGCGCCGGCTGTCGAGCCACACCGCGACGCCGCGGTTCGCGAAATCGCCGTAGTCGCCGTCGATGTTCAGGTGGGCGTCGAACCGCCACCGCTCCGTTCCGCGCGCGGGATCGAGCGCGAGCACGGTCCCGAGGGGCGTCGCGACGTACAGCGTGCCGTCGACCACCAGCGGGTTCGCCTCGAAACGGCCGCGGTCGCGGAGGTAGTCGCCGGTGCGGATCACCCAGGCGAGGCGGAGCTGACTTACGTTGGCGCGGGTGATCTGGTCGAGCGTGGAGTAGCGCGCGCCGCCGGGGCCGCCGTACGCGGGCCAGTCACCTGCCGCGGCGGGCGCCTGTGCCCCGAGCGCCGGCGGAAACACGCAGATCACGCAGACCGCCAGGCTGATCCTGAGCTCGATCATGGGGTGCGAATCTAGCGTTCCCTGACCCTCTCGCGCATCGCTGTCCGTTCCCTATCTTAGCGCAACCCGTTTTCCCGCTCCGGACTCCGAGCCCCCAGCCCCCGAGCCCCCATGCACCTGACGAGCGCTGACTGGACCGTCGTCATCATCTCGATCGCGGTGTCGTTCCTGCCCGCACTCTTTTTCTTTCGACGGGCGAGCAAGAACACCACCGAGTTCTTCGCGTCCGGACGGGCCGCCCCCTGGTGGCTGGTCGGCGTGTCGATGGTGGCCACGACCTTCTCGACCGACACCCCGAACCTCGTCACCAACATGGTGCGCGAGAGCGGGGTGGCCGAGAACTGGCTGTGGTGGTCGTTCCTGCTGACCGGTATGGCGACGGTGTTCTTCTATGCCCGGCTGTGGCGCCGCTCGAATGTGCTGACCGATCTCGAGTTTTACGAGCTGCGCTACTCGGGCAAGGCGGCGACTTTCGTGCGCGGCTTTCGCGCGGTGTATCTCGGCCTGTTCTTCAACTGCGTGATCATGGCGACGGTGAATCTCGCCGCCGCGAAGATCGCCAACATCGTGCTCGGGTGGCCCATGGAGAAAACGCTGCTGCTCATGGGCGTAGTCACCGTGTTCTTTGCCTCCGTGTCGGGTCTGTGGGGCGTGCTGGTCACCGACTCGATTCAATTCGGCATCACCATGACCGCGACCTTCGCGCTCGCCTACTTCGCCCTGAGCCAACCGGAGGTCGGCGGCATTTCCGGCCTGATCGCGAAGATCGATCCCAAAACGCTGCGACTGATTCCCGATTTCGGCGACTGGGGGCTCGCCCTGTCGGTGCTCATCATTCCGCTCACGATCCAGTGGTGGTCGGTCTGGTATCCGGGGGCGGAGCCCGGCGGGGGGAGCTACATCGCGCAGCGCATGCTCGCCTCGCGCACGGAGAAGGATGCCGTGATCGGCACGATGCTCTTCAACGTGATGCACTACGCATTACGGCCGTGGCCGTGGATCCTGGTCGCGCTGGCGTCGACGATCATCTATCCGCAGCTCTCCGACATCGCGCGGGCGTATCCCTACATCGAGCCGAGCCTCATCGGGAACGACATGGCGTACCCGGCGATGTACCGGTTTCTGCCGGCGCCGTTTCTGGGCTTCATGATCGCCGGCATGCTCGCGTCGTATCGCTCGACGATCGAGACGCATCTCAACTGGGGCACCTCCTATCTCATCCACGACTTCTATCGACGCTTTCTGAACAAGGGGGCAACGGAAAAGCACTATGTGCTCATCGGACGGTTGACCACGGCCTTGCTCATGGTCGTCGCGGCCCTCGTCACATATGCCCTGGGGACGGCGAAGCAGGCGTTTGATTTGATCCTCTCGGTGGGCGCCGGAACCGGATTGATCTACCTGCTGCGCTGGTTCTGGTGGCGCGTCAACGCCTGGTGCGAGGTGGCCGCGATGGTGAGCTCGTTCGTCGTGGCGATCGGCTTCGCGATCGCCGCCCGGACGGGCCATCCGGTGCCCGCGCACATCTCCCTGATCCTGACGGTCGCCGCCACGACGCTGGTATGGGTCGCGGTCGCGTATCTCGCGCCGTCGACCGACCGGACGACGCTGCTGTCATTCTACAAGCTGGTTCGACCGGCCGGTCCTGGGTGGGAGTCGATCCGTCGCGAGGCCGGCCTTCCCGCCTCGCCCGACAGCATGTCACAATCGCTGCTGGGATGGGTGATGGGCTGCGCGTTCATCTATGCCGCATTGTTCGGAACCGGCAGTTTCATCTACGGACGCACGCCGCAGGGGCTCATGTGGCTGGCGGTGTTTGTGGTGAGCGGGATCGGCTTGCTGCGGATCGTCCCGAAGCTCTGGGTCGGGAGGGCCACGGTCTAGTTCGCCCAGGGCGGCGGCACGACCGGTAACGGCGACGTTTGAGCGCTGCTCGCCTTCACCGACCCCTCGTCGAACAGCAGATCGGGCACCACATAGGTCGACGCATACTCGAGCGCCGCGTGAAAGCGAATGAAGCCCGGCAAGTCCAGCGGGATTTCATTCGGCCCCGTGGGTACCGTGTAGACCGACCGCCCGTGAGAAACAGCGACGAGGTCGCGGAACGACCCGGTCGAGATGTCCGAAACCGTGGCGCCACGAATCGGCTCCTCGTGACCATCGGGGTAGACTCGCACCACTTCACTGGCGGGGAAGGCGGGGCTGCCCCCCCTCTCCATCTCCATCGCGGCGAACACGGCGAATGGGTTATCCCTCGCCGTAATCCGGGCGTCCCCAATGTGACGCACTATAATCCCGTAAGGGACACCTCGGGCCGCGATCAGCGCGAGCAGCCGCTGCCTCAGCCCCTCTTTGGACAGCCCACTGTCGGACGTCACAATGAGCGTGCTGACGACGGGTTCTCCACCGCGGCAGTTGCCGCTGCTCCGTGGCACACCGCGGACCGGCACACGCGTACTGAGCAACGTCTTCAGGATGCCGTGGTCCACGACGAGGGTCTCGCGCGTGCGCACGCCGTCGTCATCGATGCGAAAGCCGCCGACGAACTGCCCGGCATAGGTCTGGAGAGTGGGGTTATCGGTCGCACTCAGAAACTTCGGGAGAATCCGCGCGCCCATTTCATCGAGGAACGGATTATCCCGTCGTGCGAGGAATTGGTCGAATGCCGGGTTGTCCGAGACCGGCCGCCGCGCCGCGATGAGTTTCGACCCGATGATGTTCCCGAACAGCTGGGCGGCGGCTTCCCCCTCGAACAGGATTGGACCGTGATACGCGTCCGCTCGCACCGCGCTTCGCTCTTGCCCGAGTCTGGAGACGAGCGCCCGGATCCGGGATGACAGGCTATCGGCGGGCGGCAAGGCTGTCAACGATGCGGCGCGCGTGGTGAACGCTTCGCCGAGGAGCATGCCGTCGGCCGCGCGTGTGGCAGCCTCCACCCTGAGCGCGGAGGTCGGCAGGGAGCGCGCAAACGACGTTCCCTCGCTGTTCAAATAGAGCGTCCGCAGCGTCAGCACGTTCACCGACACCTCGGATTGCTCGATCTCGGGCAAGCCTTCCAGCACGGCCGACAGTCGCCGGGCGAGCGCTACCGCGTCGCTGAGCGTCGGTGCCGGCGTGGCGACGCTGTCCGTGGTCGTCGTCACGTCGTCGCGGCTGAAGTCCGGAATGTCCGTGGCCGAACGGGGAACGGCCCGGCTCGCTCGCTTATGCGAGTACAACTCCACCGCCCCCTTGTACGCCGCATCGGTCGCAAGCCAGAGCTGACGCCGGAAGGCGTCGTAGTCGTCGTCCAGGGGCAGCTCGGCCAGACCGCCGAACCCCCGGAGCAGGCCCCCTCCCGCCGTCGGCACGGCAAAGAAATTCGTGTTGTCGAACGCGTAGTCACCGACCCGGACCTCGACCGTCAGTAACCGGCCGTGGGTCCGGGTGCTGTGCACCACGCTGGAATGGGTGGCGGCGACGTCGACCTGATCGATTTCGTCGATGCGGTAGGCGATGAAGTACGGCCTGGGAAGCGTGTCGAGGTGCAGCGACTCCATGGAGCGGGTAAGCTCATCGTGCATCGCTCGACTTAGCGCGTCGTTCTGCGCGCCCAGGTCGCGCGACGCCGCGAGACCGAGAACCACCAGAAGGGTAGGCAAGAACCTCATGGGCAGACCCGCTTAGGGCCCCGGAGCGGGGAGAATCGGCGGCCCGACCACCGCCTTGGGTTTCTTCTGCACCTCGACTTGCGCGATCAACAGCCCCGGTGAAACCGCGGACACGGGAACCAATCCCGATTCCGCCTCACACAACCCGTTGAAGACCGCCATCTGGTCGTCGGCGGCGAGGATGCGGCTGAACACCGTGAGTGGCGTGCCGACGAGGTCCACGCCGCGGACCAGCTGCTCACGACCATCGGGGAAGACACGGTAGACCATGATCGGCAGCACCGCGAACGCGTTCGGGATGCCACGGCCGGTGATGGTAAACCCTCCTTCGATATCGTCGAACAACAGGCCGAACGGCTTATGCTGCCGTTTGATCTCGGCGAGGAGCATCCCTTTCAATTGGGCGCGGGAGCGTCGGACTGCCGCCTGCACGATGAGGTTCGACTGCCGCGCCACCGGAGTGAGCCCGATCTGGCTCCGGCCGTGCCCGTTGGAGTGCGAGAAGCCCTCGATGGGGGATCGCGACATCAGGAAGTTCTTCAGAATGCCGGCCTGTACGACGGTGACCCGTTGGGCAGCCACGCCTTCATCATCGTACTGATACGAGCCGGCCAGATCCGTTGCTCCGAGCCGGGTGAGCGTCGGATCCGAGTAAACAGAGAACCCGGCCGGCAGCACGGCCTGGTTCACCGCCCGCTTGAACGTCTGTCCCTCGTCTTCCTGTTTCTGGCGATGTCCTTCGATGCGGTGCCCGAACACCTCGTGGAAGAACACGGCGCTCGCCCGTCCCGACAGAATCGCGGGACCGGTGTAGGGGTCGACGATCGGCGCCGCCTGCAGTGCGTGCAGGTCAGTGATCATCCGGTTCACGGCCTTGAGGACCGTCGAGTCGTCGGGAAGTCCTTCCAGGGAGAACGCCATGAAGGATTCGTACCGCGGCAGTTCCATTCCGTCCGCAGCCTTGGAGAACGCGGAGAGGTAAAGTCGGTAGATCGGCTGCGACGTCCGAATCGTTGCCCCCTCGCTGTTCACGTACCAGCGTGTATCGACCCCCGCATCGAGCGTCGCGTCAGCGTCATAGATGTCCGCGTAGCGCCTGAAGGGAGCCGTGTAGGAGCGGAGCTTTGCTTCCCAGGCCGTGGTGTCTACGACGAGAGGGATGACCGTATCCACATGCTGTTCGGCCGGCTCGACGGAGAAATCGGGCGAAGTGTCCTCGGCCTGGACACTGACCTCCGCGTTTGCCCGTACCGAGGCCAGCCGCCGTGTGGCCCGCCGGTACTCGCGGTCGGTTTCGGTCCACAAGACGACTTTGAGGGCGGCCGTGTCGTCGTCGATGGGAACTTCGACGAAGTCACCGCCGAAGTTCATGAAATCCGAGAGGTCCGGCACGTCGCCCCGCAGGGCGTGGGTGTTGTCGAGAGCTGGGGTTCCGACTCGAAGATCCACGACGAGCGCGCGTCCGCGCCGTTCCTGGGTCTGTGTGATCGCCCCGAACGTGCTGCGGATCGTCACGGAATGGTCTTCCCTGACTTCGTAACCGATGAAGTACGGCGTGACCGGCTGCTGGCGCAGCACGGTCATGTTACGGGCCAGTTCGTTCCGCATCGCCTGGAGCATCGGAGTGTCAGGCGCAGTCTGCCCCGATCGCGCCGACGCGCCGAGCAGAAACACCGTCGTGCCAACCATCCAGCGCCGTGCGCTCATCGACCTCTTCCAGCAGTGTGGGACACCGGAACGCGCGCACGCGAAAGATACCCGGGAAACCGCCGTGCGCCCGACGCGGCCACAGCCGAGATCCCTGCCGATGCACCCGACACCCTTGCGCCTGCGCGGCCTTCCAGCATTATTATGCACTATGCAAGATTTGGGAAAACCGCTCGCCCTGGCCTTCTCCGGCGGCCTCGACACCTCCTATTGTGCCGCGAAGCTCGCCGCCGACGGCTGGACGGTCCACACGGTGTGGGTCGACACCGGCGGCGCCACCGACGCCGACCGGGCCCGCATCGCCGCCCAGGCCCGCGCCGTCGGCGCCGCGCACCATCACGCCATCGACGCGCGCGCCCCGGTGTGGGAGCGCTTCGTGCGATTCCTCATCCAGGGCAACGTGCTGCGCGGCGAGGTCTATCCGCTGTCCGTCGCCGCCGAGCGCACGCAGCAGGCGGTCTCGGTCGTCGCCGTGGCGCGCGAGGTCGGCGCGACAGCCGTCGCCCACGGCTCGACCGGCGCCGGCAACGACCAGGTGCGATTCGACGTCGCGCTGCGAGTCCTGGCCCCGGATCTCGAGATCCTCACTCCCGTGCGCGACGCGACGCTCACCCGCCCCCAGGCGATCGCCTGGCTAGAGCAACACGGCCTTCCGGTCCCGGCGCAGGCCGGCGCCTATTCGATCAACGCGGGGCTGTGGGGGACGACCTGGGGCGGCGGTTGGACGCACGACCCCTGGATCGGCCCGCCCCCGGAGCTGCTCGATCCGCCGGCCGACGCACCCGCGCCGGCGGAGATCGTCATCACATGGGAGCAGGGACTCCCGGTGGCCCTCGACGGCTCACCGCTCGCCGGGCCCGCGCTCGTCGAACGGCTGAGCGACCTGACCCACCGCTACGGCATCGGCCGGCACACCCATACCGGCGAAACCGCGCTCGGCATCAAGGGCCGCATCGGTTTCGAAGCCGGCGCCGCGCTGGTGCTGATCCACGCGCACCGCGAGCTTGAAAAGCTCGTGCTCACGCGCTGGCAGACGTTCTGGAAGGACCAGCTCGGCCGCTTCTACGGCGACCGGCTGCACGAGGGCCAGTATTTCGATCCCGCGCTGCGGGACATCGAGGCGTTGATCGCGAGCTCGCAGGCGCGGGTGACCGGAGAGACGCGGGTGCGTCTGGCCGCCGGGCGGTTCCAGGTGACCGGCACCCGGAGTCCGTTCTCCCTCATGGACCCCGCCGTCGCCACGTATGGCGAGGAGCCCCGGTTGTGGACGGGAGACGAGGCGCGGGCCTTCGCGCGCGTCGCGGCCATCCCGTCGTTTCTCGCGGCTCGTGCGGGCGCATTGAATGAGTGAATCCAAGCAGGTCTCGAGCAACCCCACGGGGGAGGACCCGGCATGGTCGTAACGACCCGGATTCGGCTTGACCGCATATCGAGCAGCACCCGGAATGCCGCGCTCGCCCGCGAAGTCATCGTGGGCGATGCCATCGTCCCGGAGGAGGGATACGTGCTGGCGGTACGCATCCTCGATGACAAGAGCACCTACAACACCATCGAGGACACGACCGGCCGCATGCTCTCGCTCCGTGCCGGGGACGTGCTGGCCGGCACCCTGGGTGCGCGCCGCGCGCTGCGAGGCTACGCCGGCGTCGTGCCCGAGCACATCGCGGTCGGCGACGTGATTCACGTCCTGAACCTGGGCGGCATCCTCGGACTCTGCACATCCGCCAATCCGGACCTCGGCGCCCCGTTCCGGGCCGAAGTGCTGGGGGCCATCCTGGCGTTCCCGGAGCTGGGCGACCGGATCGGGCGCCCCGCCCACATCCGCGATCACGCCATTCCCCCCACCGATCACCTGGATTGCCCGGTGCCGGTCGTCTACGTCGCCGGCACCTGCATGAACGCGGGCAAGACCGCCGCCGCTGTGGAGCTGGTGCGCGGCCTCTCCCGTAGCGGACTCCGTGTGGCCGCCGCAAAGCTCACCGGCGTCTCCCTCATGCGGGATGCCCTCGCGATGCTCGACGCCGGGGCCGCCACGGCCCTCACCTTCAATGATGCCGGCGCCGCCAGCACACACGCAGGCGAAACGGTTCCCCTGGCCAAGGCGATTCTCAACCGCCTCGCGACCCAGCCCAACGGCCGCCCCGACGTGATCGTGGCCGAATTGGGCGACGGCGTACTCGGCGACTATGGCGTGCAGGACATCCTGCGCGACCCGGATCTGATGAGCGTGGGTGCGGCGCACGTCGTGTGCGCCCCAGACCCTGTCGGCTGCTGGGGCATGGCGGAGCTGTACCGGAAGGAATTCGGGCTGCCGATCACCGTCATCAGCGGTCCGGCGACCGACAACGAGGTCGGCCGCCAGTACGTGCGCCGCGAGCTCGGCCTTCCCGCTCACAACGCGCTACGCGAGGCCACAGCACTCGTGACCGCGGTCCGCGAAAGTCTCCACTCGGTCACGGCCGCCCTGTGAAGGTCGCCGTGATCGGCGCCGCCGGATATGCCGGTGGCGAGCTGCTGCGTCTGCTCCTGCAGCACCCGGATGTCAGCGACTGCGTCGCGGTCAGCCGCAGCCAGGCGGGCCGGCCGCTGGCCGAGGTGCATCCGGCGCTGGCCTCGAGCAGCGACGCGACGTTTTCCGATCTCCCTCCAGCCGACGCGGCTCGCGGTCGTGACGCGGTATTCCTGGCGCTCGAGCACGGCGAATCCTCGCGGCTGGCGGAAGCGATCTTTGCAGCCGAGCCGGGGCTCGTGGTAGACCTCGCTGCGGATTTCCGCGTGCGCGACCCGGCGCTGCACCGGCGCTACTATGGAGAGCCGGGCGCCCCTGCCATCCGCAACCGCTTCGTCTATGGCCTGGCCGATGTGTGCGGCGAGTCGCTCCAGGGAGCGCGGGCCATTGCGGTCCCGGGGTGCTTCGCTACTGCCGCCGCCATCGCGCTGTACCCGCTCGCCCGTTCCGGGGTTGCCTCACCTCCGGCCCTGTTCGCCATCACCGGCAGCTCTGGCGCCGGAGCGACTCCCAAGGCTACGACGCATCATCCCGCCCGGGCGCACAACGTGTTCGCGTACGGGACTCTGGGTCATCGCCACGACGCGGAGATAACCGAGCAATGGCGGCGCTGGACCGGAACCCCGGGACCCGCGCCCCGGCTCGCCGCCCACGCGGGTCCGTTCGTGCGCGGGATCTACCTCACGCTGCACTCGAGGCTCGAACCAGGGACAGGCGCCGAAGTGGCGGCGTCGTACCAGTCGACGTACGCGGGCCGGCCGTTCGTGCGGGTGGGGCAGTCACCACCGGAGCTGACGCACGCCGTCGGGACTAATGATGCCCTGGTCTATGCGACGTCGAGCGACGACGGGACGGAGCTGCAGGTATCGGTGGCAATCGACAATCTGGTGAAGGGTGCGGCGGGACAGGCCGTCCAGGCCATGAATCTCGCGCTGGACCTCGGCGAAACGACCGGCCTCAAACTCTCGGTCATGTACCCATGTTGACGGCACCGACGACGGTCGAACACAACGGCGCCTTACTGCCGGTGTACGCCCAGATGCCGGTCCGTCCGGTGAGCGGCCGCGGCGCCTGGCTGATCGATGCCGAAGGACACGAGTGGCTCGACGCCTACGGCGGACACGCCGTCGCCGCCACGGGTCATTGCCACCCGCACGTCGTGGCCGCCATCGCGCGCCAGGCGGAGACTCTGCTCTTCTATTCCACGGCGGTTCCCCTGGCGCAACGAGAACGCCTGGCGGAAGAGCTCGGGAACCGGTGTCCGGTTCCCGGATCCCGGGTGTTCTTCTGCAATTCTGGTGCGGAGGCGAACGAGAACGCCCTGCACCTGGCGCGGCGGTCCACCGGTCGGAGCGGGGTGGTGGCCGTCGCAGGCGGTTGGCACGGCCGCACCGTCGCCACCCTCGCCTGCACTGACGGCGAGAAGTACCGGGCGTGGGCAACGGGCGCCGGCATGCCGCTCGCGCGCTGGGTCCCATTCGACGACATCGCAGCATTATCGCGCGCTGTGAACGAGACCACGGCGGCGCTCATCGTCGAGCCCGTCCAGGGCGTGGCGGGCGCCCGTGACTGTTCCCCGGCGTTTCTCGAGGCCGCCCGCAGGGTCTGCGACCAGGCGGGGGCCGCGTTGATCTTCGACGAGATCCAGTGCGGTGTCGGCCGCTGCGGCGCATTCACCGCGGCAGAAGCATACGGCGTGGTCCCGGACGCCATCACCCTGGCAAAGGGGCTCGCGTCCGGGATGCCCGTGAGCGCTGTGGTCGTCGGGCCGAAGCTCTCGACCGGCGTCAAGACCGGCGATCTCGGGAGCACCTTCGGCGGCGGCCCCGTGGTGTGCGCCGCCGCGCTCGCGACGCTCGAGGTGCTCGATCGTGAGGGCCTGATCGCGAACGCGATCGCCGTCGGAGACCGACTGCGTCGCGGCGCATTGCGGCTGGGTATTCCCCGAGTCACAGGCCGGGGGTTGCTGCTCGGTCTCCACCTGGGCCGGCCCGCGGCTCCGGTGCAGCAGGCGCTGTTCGGGCACCGCATCCTCACCGGCACCGCGAGCGATCCCGCCGTCCTGCGCCTGATGCCGCCGCTCACGTTTACGGACGGCGAAGCCGACCTGTTGCTCGCCGGACTCACGGAGGTGCTCCGATAGCCGGCCGCGACTTCCTCGCACTCGAGGACTGGAGTCCCGAAGCGATCGACGGCCTGCTCGCTCTCGCCGCCCGCATCAAGCGCGGCGAGATCACGGGCGGCCTCGAGCGCAAGGTGCTGGCGATGGTGTTTCTCGACCCGAGCCTGCGCACCCGCAGCAGCATGGAGACGGCGATGTTCCTGCACGGCGGCCACGCGCTGGTGCTCGAGCCCGGCAAGGGAAGCTGGGCGCTGGAAACGGAGCCCGGCGCCGTGATGGACGGGTCGACCGTGGAGCATGTGATCGAGGCGGCGCGAGTGCTGAGCCGCTACGCCGACGCGATCGCCGTCCGGGCATTCCCGAAGGGCTCCGATTGGGCGGTGGAGCGCGAGGATCACCTGATGAAGAACTTCGCGCGCTACAGCGAGCGGCCGGTGATCAACCTCGAGTCGGCGCGCCGGCATCCGTGTCAGGCCCTGGCCGATGCCATGACGCTGCGCGAGCGGCTCGGGGACACCCGCGGGAAGAAGTTCGTCCTGGCCTGGGCCTGGCATCCCAAGGCGCTGCCGACGGCGGTCCCGGCGAGCGCGGCGCTCGCCGCGGCGCGGCTCGGCATGGAGATCGTCATTACACGGCCGCCCGGGTTCGATCTCGATCCCGAGGATCAGGCGTTGATCGAGCGGTTGGCCAGGGAGGCGGGCGGGACGGCCCAACTCTGCGACGACCTCGATGCCGGCCTCGCGGGCGCGGACGCCGTGTATGTGAAGAGCTGGGGCTCGCTGGAATCGTTCGGCCGGCCGGACGAGGAGGGCGAGCGTCGCGCGCGCCTCAGGGACTGGCGCCTCACGGCGCGCCGGCTCGCGGCCACACGCGGGGGACGGGGAATCGTGATGCACTGCCTGCCGGTGCGCCGCAACGTCGAGATCGACGATGCGGTGCTCGACGGGCCCAATTCGGTGGTGGTAGACGAGGCGGAGAATCGACTCCACGCACAGCGGGCATTGCTGATCGAGATCATGGGAGGAGTGAAATGACGGCGGCGATCGAGCCGGCAAGGGGGATCGTGGGACTGAAGGGCGCCCTGCGCTACGTGCGGGCGTACCGCGATCGGGTGTTCGTGGTCAAACTCGGCGGCGAAGTCCTGGAGGACGCCGACGGACTGGACAGCGTGTCGGCGCAGATCGCGCTGCTGGCGTCACTGGGCATCCGCATCGTGGTCGTGCACGGCGGCGGCGCCCAGGCGACCGCCCTGTCACGCCGGCTCGGGATCGAGCCGCGATTCGTCGCCGGCCGTCGCGTGACCGACGACCGCACGCTCGAAGTGGCGACGATGGTCTATGCCGGCCAGGTCAACGTGGCCGTACTGTCCGCCCTGCGGGGACATCGCGTCCAGGCGGTCGGCGTCTCGGGCGTGGACGGGGAGCTGATCACCGCGCACCGGCGTCCGCCCGTGACGGTGACCGACGACGACGGCACGGTGCGCGAGGTGGACTATGGACACGTGGGCGACATCGACCGCGTCGATCCGCACCTGCTACGCACGCTGCTGGACGCGAGGTTCGTCCCGGTGGTGGCGAGTCTCGCCGGCGACGAAGACGGCGGCGTGTACAACGTCAACGCCGATACCGTGGCCGAGTCGCTCGCCGTGGCCCTCACGGCGCAGAAGCTGATTTTCCTGACCGGCGCGCCCGGCGTGCTGCGCGACCGGAACGATCCCGCCACGCTCGTCACCTTCGCGGACCCGACCGATCTGGAAGAGCTGATGGCCAGCGGGTCCCTCGTGGGTGGCATGCGGCCCAAGGTCGAAGCGTGCATCCGTGCCGCGACCAGGGGGGTCGAGCGGACGCACATCATCGACGGCCGGGCGCCGGATGCCCTGCTGCTCGAGGTGTTCACCGGCGTCGGATGCGGGACGATGATCGTGGGTCGCAAGGAAGGGACGGAGCTTGAAGGCGACCTGGCCGACTGAGATCGCGCTCCTCGCCGATCTCGTTGCGACTCCATCTGTGAGTGGCGACGAAGGAGCAGTGGCGCGCCGGGTCGAGGCGGCCGCACACGGGTGGGGCCTCGCCGTGACGCGCGACGAGCGCGGCGTTCGGGTCGAGGTGCCGGGCGGGCGGCCCGGTCCCACGCTGGCGCTGGTCTCCCACCTCGACGTCGTGCCCCCAGGCGAAGGCTGGACCCGGGATCCGTTCACGCCGGCGTTCGAGGACGGCAAGCTGTACGGTCGCGGCTCCGGCGACGCCAAGGCGTCGGTGGCGGCGATG
>Ga0075429_100003707_pt1 | contig 13021 bp, 11 predicted proteins | sample RhiMetdeltSRZDD3_FD_75295 | JGI IMG/M metagenome (GOLD analysis project Ga0075429, IMG submission 75295) | Populus rhizosphere microbial communities from Tennessee, USA - Rhizosphere MetaG P. deltoides SRZDD3 | ecosystem: Host-associated > Plants > Roots > Rhizosphere > Soil | place: USA...
AACGCCAGGTGTCGGTGCTCGGCGCCGAGGTCAAGAGACGTCTGTTCGGCGGGCGCTCGGCGCTCAACGCGATGATCACCATCCAGGGAACGCCCTTCCGAGTGGTCGGGGTGATGCCCAACAAGGATCAGAATTCGATGTACTACGGCCCGGACAACGAGATGACGCTGGTCCCCTGGACGGTCGCGCGCCGGACGCTCGGCGTGCGGTTCATGGAGAACATCGTCGTGCAGCCGGCCGACATCCAGACCTACGACAAGACCGAGCGGGCCGTGAAGGAGACCATCGGATCCGCGGTCGGCTTCAATCCCGACGACCCGCAGGTGCTTCCCTGCTGGAACACGGTCAAGAACGCCGCGGATGCCCGGACGCTGTTCACGGCCATCAAGACGCTCATGGGAACCATCGGCGGCGTCACGCTGGCGATCGGCGGGCTGGGCGTCATGAACATCATGCTGGTGGCGCTCAGCGAACGTGTGCGCGAGATCGGCCTGCGCAAGGCGCTTGGAGCGACCCGCCGCTCGATCATGGGCCAGTTTCTCGCCGAGGCGATCATCCTGTGCGGCCTGAGCGGGGCCCTGGGCATTCTGCTGGGCTGGGGGCTGTGCCTCATCGTGGGCGCGACGAAACTGCCCGACGGCTTCAATCCTCCGCGGATGTCCCTGGGCGCCGTGGTGGCCGCCACGATCGTGCTGGCCTTCGTGGCGATTGCTTCGGCCCTGTACCCGGCGTTCCGCGCGTCCCGCCTCGACCCGGTGACAGCGCTGAGGTACGAGTGAGCCGCCCGTGATCCTCTTCGACGCGATGAGAGATCTTGCGCGCAACTGGCTGCGCAGCGGACTGACCCTCTTCGGCATCCTGTGGGGCATCGCCTCGTTCGTCGTGCTGCTGGGAGTGGGGCGGGGATTCCAGCAGTCGCAGGCCCAACGATTCCAGGCGTTCGGCGTCGACATGGTGGTGGTCTGGCCCGGCCAGACTGGAAACCAGGCCGGCGGGCGGCGCGCGGGCGAGGAGATCCACCTCACCGAAGCCGACACGACCATCCTGAAGGCCACCGCGCACCTGGTGAAACGCATCAGCCCGGAGCTCATCCGGTGGGGAGCCAACTACCAATTCGGCCCGAGGACCTTCAGCGGCGAGGTGCACGGCGTGATGCCGGAGTACGGCTCCATCCGGAACATGGTGCTGAAGAGGGGGCGTTTCATCAGCCAGGCCGACGTGGACGAGGCACGGCGCGTGGTGGTGATCGGGGCGGAGATCGGCAAGAACCTCTTCTCCGAGCGTATCCCGCTGGGCCAGAGGATCCGGGTGCGGGACGCCGAGTTCACCGTGATCGGCGAAATCGAGATGAAGAACCAGTCATCGTCGTACAGCGGGCGCGACAACAAGAAAGGCTTCATCCCGTTCAGCACCGCCCGGGCCCTTCTGTCGCGCCCCTTCCTGAACAACTTCGTGTTCCAGCCGGTATCGTCGGAGCAGCACGATGCTGCCATCCAGCAAGTGAAGGAAATCCTCGGCCGCAGGCACGGTTTCGATCCCTCGGACAAGGACGCCCTGGGAATCTGGGACACCGTCGCGAGCTTCCGCAACATCTCGAACCTGTTCCTCTCGATCGAAATCCTGCTTGGCATCGTCGGGGCCATCACGCTGAGCGTGGGCGGCGTCGGCGTCGTGAACATCATGCTCGTGGCGGTGCGCCAGCGGGTCAACGAGATCGGCGTGCGGCGCGCCGTGGGGGCCAAGCGTGCGGACATCTTCCTGCAGTTCTTCATCGAATCGCTCGTGATCTCGATCACGGGCGGCATCGCCGGCGTCACGGCAGGCGTCGGAATCTGCCGGTTGATCGGCGGCATGTCGCTGCCCGATGGATTCGCGCCGCCCGCCGTGACGCCGGGCATTCTCATGGCCGCCTTCGCCGTGCTGGGCGGCGTCGCCATCCTGGCTGGAATCATTCCGGCCCTGCGCGCGGCCGCCACCACGCCGCTCAAGGCGCTGCGCGAGAGCGCGGCGACGGTGGCCTGACAACCTCTGGCGGTTCCCGGCAGGCTGCGGCTCTCTGATGTCGCGGGGCTATCTCTCGCCGTGGCAGACTGCTTCGATGTTGTTGCCATCCGGGTCGTGCGCGAAGGCTGCGTAATACGTCGGGGAATAGCTTTCCCGGAGCCCTGGGCCCCCGTTGTCGCGTCCGCCGTTCTTCAGCGCCGCGGCGTGAAAGGCCTGCACCCCTTTGTGGCTCGGGCTGGCGAAGGCGACGTGCAGACCTGCGGAAACGGGCGTGCCCTCCTCGATCCAGAGCTGCGTCTTGCCGGCATTCCCGAATCCGGCCGAGGTGCCCCCCGAATCCATCAGCTTGTAGCCAAGCGGCGCCAGCGCGCTCTCGTAGAAGGCGCGGCTCCTGGCGAAGTTCTTCACCCTGATCGTGATGTGGTCGAACATGCTCTCCTCCTTCGTTGGAGTGATTCGATTGTCGTGATGAAGACTAGGAGAGAGAGGCGGCCGGCCGCTTGCGCTTTCTTGCTCATTTCAGGAGCGCGGGTGAGGGGCTCGAGCGCAATAACGCGAAGGGGGAACGCCATAGGCGCGCCGGAATGCGCGGATGAAATGGCTCAAATTGTTGAAGCCCGTGGCCAGGCACGTCTCCGTGACGCCGGCCCCCTCCCGCAGCCGCGCGGCGGCGCGGACCAGGCGAACCTGGGTCAGGTACCTGTGCGGGGGCATGCCCGCGAGCTCGCGGAACACGCGGCTGAAATGAAATGCGCTCATGCCGACATCGCGGGCGGTCGCTTGCAGCGTGTGCTGCTCGGCATATCGCTGCGTGAGCTTCTCGCGCGCGGCGTCCACGCGCCGGGCGTACCAGGCGAGCTGGCCGGGCCGGAACAGGCGCCCGGCGCCAGCTCCGGTGTCGAGCGCCGCCAGCAGCTCTCCCGCCAGCGCGGGGGCCGCGAGCGCCGCGTCCGGGCCAGCCGCCGCTTCGAGCATGCGGTGGCGCAGGTAGGCGAGACGGTTGGTGAGGGGCTCGGCCGGGCTGGCGCGCCTCCAGCGGCGTCCCGTCGCCGACTGCACTTGCTCGACCAGATCGGGCGAAAGACGGACCGAGAGGCTGACGTCCTCCGGGTGGGTTGCGTCGTGGCTGCAGTTGTAGACGAGGCCGGGATAGGTGATGAAGAGTGTGCCGGGGTTCATTCGCCAGCGGCGCGACCCCTGTTCCAGGTCGAACCGGCCCTGTTCCACGAAGCTGACGCAGTAGGCGGTCGCTATCTCCTCGATGGGGTCCTTGTTGGGCCTATCGGGCGGATGGTCGTAGCGGGCCAGGCCGACGAGCCCGTCATCGTGGAGTGTCGTGCTGCGAAGCATGAGCGCGCCTTCTGGCCGTCTCCTCTACCTCATTCTTGCCGCGGCCTGCTGGGTCATGATACGGCTTCTGTCACGCAGCGGCCTGTTGGGAGCGCCGCCTTCCGAGATCCTGACCGGCACCTGAGGGATGAAGATCAGCTCGGCCCCGTCCGCCTTCAGCCTGCCCGACGCCAGCAGGTGGGGCAGCTGCTCGAGGATTCGGGCGAATGCGGGCCGCGGAAACCTGCGCGTGAAGTACCGCGCGGCCGGTGTGGTGAAACCGATCCGCTCGAGCGCTGCGAGGCTCACGGTGGTGCAGTTGTTGGCGGTGGGGTGGTAGAGGATTTCGCCCTGGGCGATCTCCTCGACGCGCGATTCGATTTCGTTGCGCACGGCCGCCATCGCCTCTTTCGGCAGTCCCTCCAGCCGCAGGATCCAGGTCGGGCGCCTGAGAGCCTGCCCTCGCTGCACGTTGAAGAGATAGTCGCCCAACGGCAACGGCCCGGGCGCTCCGCGGTCGGAGCCTTTCGGGTAGACGTTGTAGACCTGTCCCCCGCTGCCCACCGCGATGTGCCCGAACATTCCGGTCGAGCCGTCGGAGCCCGACAACACGATGTCCACCGAGTCGAGAAGATCCCCCGGCTCGCCATGGCCCGCGAGCCGCGCCCGCCAGGGGCGGGGGGCGCTGGAAGCTTCGGCGGAGAACAGCTCCTTCTCCAGGCGCGCGGCGGCGCCGCCTCGGGACCCGGACCCGGCCTCCCGACGCAGGGCCTTGCCGTACCGGCTCAGGGCGTCCTTCAGCCCGGCGTCGCCTGGGGCGTGGAGCAGGTCCATGGCCGGGTCGATGGGCCCTGCCAGCAGGTCGAGAGGAAAGAGGGATTCAACGTAAAGCGTGCCTGGGTCGACCGTGCAGTCGGATTCGACGACCGCGCGCGCCCAGACACCGACGGGCCTTTCGATCATCGGGTATGTGAGCAGCCACTCGGCCCTCGACGCGTTGGTGACAAGCCGGATTTCGCGCCCGGTATCGTCCAGCAGCACCGCCTCGCGCCCAGCTCCGGCGCGCAGACGTCCCTGGACGAACTGCGTCTCTTTCCCGAGATTCACCTGGAACTGCGAGTAGGTCCGATCGATGGTTGTCTGCGCGCAGGGAGGCCCCGAGTAGTAGAGCGCGAACCGCTCGGGCGCGATCCATTCCGCCGGGGAGTGCAGCGTGACGCTCGCCAGGCTGGCCAGTGTCGCCATCACCCCCGCAAGCTGTGGTCCAGGAAATGGGTGCATGACTCTTCTCCGGTATGTGTCGCATTCGATGCCGGTCAAAAAGTCAAGATTACTCTCTCAACCCTCCTGGAGACGATGGGTCAATTCGGCGCACTCCGGGCTGGATGCCAGCCAGTGGATGGCCCGAGTCCAGGAATTGCGTTCGAGCCGGAGATCGGGCGCGCGCTCCAGCAGCAGCTCCACCACCTCCGGCGAGCAGCTTCCCAACGGGGGACCGTCCGTGATGTCGGCCAGCGATCCGCCCCCCGCGGCGCTCCAGAGCGCCGTCATGCCACCGCGCAACCGGGCCCTCGGGTCGGCCCCGCGCTCCAGCAGGGCGCGCACGATCTCGACCTCTCCATAGCCCGCAGCCATGAAGAGAGGGGTGGTTGCGCCGTCAGAGCGAGGCTCCACTGCGGCGCCCGCGGCGAGCAGCGTCAGTGCTGCCCCTGTCTGCCGCTTGTGGATCGCGTGCATCAGGGGCGTCCATGCGTTGGCGGCGCGGTCCCGCAGGTCGACGCTGGCGCCCGCTTCGACGAGCTCGGCAATCACCGCCGTCCGGCCGGCCCGCGCCGCGTAATGGATCGGTCCGAGCCCGGCCCGATCCAGCCTGTCCGGCTCTTCGCCCGCCGCCAGCAGCCGGCGGACCAGGTTGGCATCGCCCTCGGCCGCGGCCGCACCCAGTGGTGTGCCCGGGGCTCGATGGCAGGCGCAGAGCAGAAGAACTTCCAGTAACACGGCCATCGATGTCATCACCCGCATGAATCCTCCTTTCGGGATGTCGGACGTCTCGAGGGAATCTACGGGCCGATGCGGGTCAATGTCCTGAATGCCGGCTGAGGAAATGGTGAGGCTTTCATGAGGGGACGGAGGATGACAGAATGTAGGTCATGACCAGCCCGCGGCCGCTCTCGAGACGGTTCTATGCTCGCTCCGCCCTTGAGGTGGCCCCCGAGCTCCTGGGGAAGGTGTTGTGCCGGCGCCGCAAGGGGGTCCTCACTTCGGGCCGCATCGTCGAAGTGGAGGCTTACCTCGGCGCCATGGATCCGGCCTCGCACGCCTACAGGGGGCGCACCGAGAGGAATCGCGCGATGTTCGGGCCGCCGGGCCACGCCTACGTCTATTTCACCTATGGGAGCCACTTCTGCATGAACGTCGTGACGGGGTGCCCCGGGGAGGCGAGCGCGGTGCTGATCCGGGCTCTCGAGCCGCTGGAGGGGATTGAAACGATGTCGCGCCGCCGCGGGAGACGGCAATTGTCGGAGCTGACCTCCGGCCCGGGCAGGCTGGCGCAGGCGCTGGCGATCGATCGGGCGGTGTACGGCCATGACCTGACTCGGGAACCTCTCTGGATTGGCCCCGGCGGGCGCTCCTGCCCCGGCTGGGTTGCCACCCCCCGCATCGGGATCAGCCGGGCGGCCGAGCTGCTCTATCGTTTCGTGGTGGCTGACTCTCCCTTTGTGTCCAGGAGGATACGATGAATCGCCCATGTCGTGTCGCGGCGGGAGTTGTCCTGGCGCTGTTGCTCACGCCTGGGTGCGCGAGGGAGAGAGCGCCCCAACCGACACCGGTCCGCAGGGTGGAACCGACCGGGACCAGCTTCGCGACCCGGATCCAACCGATGCTGGTGTCCCGCTGCAGCCCCTGCCATTTCCCAGGAGGGAACATGTACGAAAAGCTTCCCTTTGACCGGGCCGCAACGATCCGCCAGCTCGGGGCCCGCATGTTCACCCGGATCAAGGACGAACCGGACCTCGGGACGCTGCGGGCGTTCCTGGACGAGCCGCAGCCCGAGTGAACGGAAGTTCCAGTTCGGGCGCCCCTCTTAATTCCGGATGAGTCCCTCGCTCTTCCTCAGCACCGCCTCCAGGCCTTCTCTGGCGCGCGAGTCCGCCGGGTCGACCGCCAGGGCCTCCCGGTAGATCCGTTCGGCCTCCTCCAGCTGCCCGGCGGCCGCCAGGGCGTCGGCGAGGTCGGCTCGCACGCGCGGCTGGTCGTTTTCCAGCGAGAGGCTCTCGCGGAACAGCACGATGGCGTCCTGGACGCGTCCCCGCATGAGCCTGATCGTCCCAAGGTGGCCCAGCGCGCTTGCGTTGCCGTGCTCAAGGCTCACGGCTTTTTCGAACGCGTTTGCCGCTCCCTCCAGGTCGCCGCCAAGCGACAAAGCAATGCCCAGAGCGTCGAATGCCGCGGAGGATCCTGGGTCGAGCGCGACGGCCCGCTGGAGAATCGTCCGGGACTCGTCCAGACGGTCCATCCCGATCAAGGCCATTCCAAGGCCGATCATCGACAGCGCGTGGGTCGGTTCCGCCGCCAGCGCCCTGCGAAACTGTTCCGCCGCGAGGTCGGGCCGTCGCTTCGTGTGCAGCAGGCGGCCGAGATTGAACGCGGCGATGTAGTAGCCGGGGGCGAGCTCCAGGCAGGCCCGGTACTTCTCGATCGCCTGATCCACCATTCCCTGATGCTCCAGGACGTAAGCCTGGTTGTAGAGCAGCTCGGCCGTGCGGCTCTCCGATCCCGGACGCGGCGCGGTCGCGGCATCGGATTTCCCGACCACCTGGTCGAACAGCGAGTCGTCGGCCGTGCGTGGCGCGCCGAGCATCCCGGTTTCCAGCATCGTCCGCCAGATCTCCTTCGCGATGAGCCGGTGACCCGCCGGGGTGGGGTGCACGTAGTCCTCGACGAGGTTGAACCCGACGAGCCCGTGCGGAGAGGCCTGCTCGAAGGCGCGCTCGACGTCGACCAGCGGCGAGTGAGTCCGCTGCGCGACGTCGCGGACCGTCTCGTTGAAGGAGCCCAGGGCGCGGGAGGGTTGCGTGTCGGCGTCGCGGGCAAGCCGGTATGCGTCTTGCGCCTCGTCCCAGAGTGACAGCGCCTCGCACACGCGGCCTTTCAGGAACCAGACGCCCGCGTGCTCGGGCGCGACACGCGCCGCTTCGTCGATGGCCGACTTCGCGGCCTTCAGCTCTTCGGTCCGACCGGAGGACAGCGTACCGCTGGCGCGTTCCATCAGTCCGAGCACCTTGTCGCGCTCTGCCGCGGTGCGCCGGGGGTCGAAGAGAGACTGGTTCGGCGGCCAATCCTTCAGATTGCAGGCCACGGTACAGAGCACCACTTTCGCTCCCGCCCGTCGCGCGACCGCCTCGATCTCGAGGAGATTCGCCTCGAAGGTCGCGCGCGCCGCCGCCTTCGACTCGTCGCGGCGGCCGGCCCCTTCCTCCCGGATCACATCGACGCCGAGCAGCGCGCCGGTGCCGCCCTCACGCGGGACGGGCGGTGGCGTGGGAGAGGGATGGATGAGCCGGGTCATGAGCGAGTAGAGACGCCAGCGGTGCAGCATGGCGCGCAACGGATCGAGCGCCTCGTGGCGGGAGAGCAGAGCGCCGAAGAATCGCGTCTCGATGAACTCGTTGTGCCCTTCGTACACGATCAGAGCGTCGGGGTCGTAGCCCGCGATCTCATGGGCGAGAATCCGCAGGCGGTGCGAACCGTAGGACATCCCAGAGGCGTTGACCGCCTCCACGGTTCGGTCGGGCCACGAGGCCGCCAGCGCATCGCCCAGCAGGTGCGTGAATGCCACCTCCGCGCCGTACGGAAAGCCGTAGGCGCTCGAGCCCCCGAGCGTGAACAAGCGGAAGCCACCGGATGGTTTCTTTGCGCGAAACACCTGGCGGTTGAAGGAGCGTGCGACCGCCCGCGGCGTGGTCTCGTAGACTCCGCGGGCGGGATCCATGGCGAAGACGCGGACGGCGCTCGAGAATCCCTCGAACGGATCGCGTTCGTCGAGCAGCGGCCGGACACCCGCCAGCCAGAGAGCCAGCTCCGCAAATGCGAAAAAAACCGCGGCGGAGACGAACCCGAGCAGCAGGCTCCTGCCGGCGCCGCGGCGATTCACGTCCTGCTAACCAAGCAGCTGGACGTCCAGCTCGAATGCCACGTTGTTCTTCAGCGCGTTGGAGATGGGGCAGCCTTCCTTGGCCTTCTCCGCTGCTTCCTTGAATGCCGCGGCCGTTAGACCTGCCACCTTGCCCTTGACCTCCAGCCGCATCTTGGTGATGCGGAACGCCTCGCCGACCTTCTCCAGCGTCGCGGCCGCCGTGGTGGAGATCTCCGTGGCCGGGGTGCCGGCCCGCTCGAGTCCCGCGGCCAGCGCCATGCTGAGGCATCCGGCGTGGGCCGCCGCGATCAGCTCTTCGGGATTTGTGCCCGCGCCATTCTCGAACCGGGACGGAAACGAGTAGGACCCGTGGAAGACGTTGTTCCCGACCGTGATCTCTCCCTTGCCATCCTTGAGTCCGCCTCTCCAGATCGCGCTCGATTGACGTGTCGGCATCAGTCTTCTCCATTGAAATGAGAGGCGCCCAGCTCCGCGACGGCGTCGCGGATGTCCTCGAGCCCCTCCCTCATCCTGTCCATGTGCGTCCTGAACGACAGGACGCAGATTCTCAACGCGAAGGTGTCGCCCAGCATCGTGCCCGTCAGATAGACGCGCCTGCGTGCGTTGATCCTGTCGAGCAGCCGCTTGTTGAGGCCGTTGAGCGAGCCGATCGGCGCCTCGGGCGGCGCCAGGCGGAAGGCCATCAGGGACAGCTGCGGGCCGGCCAGGATCTCGATGCCCGGGATGCGCGAAAGTTCCGACGCGGCCCATTGCGCCAGGTCGAGCTTCTCGTCGAGGCTCTTCCGGAACGCGTCGGCGCCGTGCATCTTGATCGGCAGCCACACCCTCAGCCCGCGAAAGTCCCTCGACAGCTCGGGGGAAATCTCGCAGAAATCCACCAGGTCGTCGTCACTCTGCATGCTGGGCAGGTAGTGGGCGTGCAGAGAATGGGTGCGCCGGAGCGTCGCGGCGTCCTTCACCAGCAGCGAGCCGGTCCCATAGGGAAGAAAGAGCCCCTTGTGCGGATCCAGCGTGATCGAGTCGGCCAGCTCGACCCCTGCCATCGCCTCGCGCCCCCGGTCCGTCAGCAGGAAGAACCCGCCGTAGGCGGCGTCCACGTGAAACCACATGGCCTCGCGATGGGCCAGGGCCGCGAGGCTCCGAAGGTCGTCCACCGCCCCGGTGTTGGTCGTGCCGGCGTTTCCGGCGATCAGGAACGGCGTGAGGCCGGTCTTGCGATCGCGCGCGATCATCCCGCGCATCGCTTCGACGTCGACGCGATAGTTCCGGTCGCACGCGACGGCGCGCACGTTGCGTGCGGGAAAGCCGGCCAGCATGGCCGCCTTCTGCACCGAGTGGTGCGTCTGCTCCGACGCGTAGATGGCGCCGGAAAGAAAGCTCTCGGGCAGCCGCTCGCTGCGCGCGGTGATCAGTGCGATCAAGTTCGCGAGCGATCCGCCGGTGGTCAGGAAACCGCCCGAGCCGGCGGGGTAGCCGACGATGCCGCAGAACCAGCGCACGACGTTGGCCTCGATTTGCGCCAGTCCCGGGGCGGCCTGAAAGACACCCACGTACCGATTGACCGAATCGGCGATCAGGTCGGCGACCGCCGAATGGAAGAGACCGCCGCCCGGGATATAGGCCAGGTAGCCCGGACCCGCGGTGTTGAACGATTTCGGCACGACCTTGTCGAACAGGAGAGCCAGAAGCTTCTCGTACGGCTCGCCGTGATCGGGGAGCGGCTCGGCCAACGAGCGCGCCAATTCGACGCCACCGTCCGTGTCGGCGGCCGGCATGCGGGGCAGCGCTTCGACATGGGCGACGATTCGATCCATCGCGGCCGCCACCAGCTGGCGCATCTGATCGCCCGACAGCTCCAGGTCCTTGTGCATAGATTCCTGAGCTTACTCCGGCGATTGTCGGCTTTCCAGATCGCGCACCAGCTCCGCGGCCTGCGGGTGCCCCAGGCGCTGAGCGTCCCTGGCGCGGATGAGCGCCTCGGCATGATGCCCTGCGGCGGCCAGCGACAACGCCAGCTCGTAGGCCGCCAGCGCGTGTCCAGGGTCGAGCGCGAGCACCCGCAGGTAGCAGCGCTGCTCGTCCTGGTGCCGGCCGAGGCTGCCGTAGGCACGGCCGAGCAGCCCCAGCATGATGATGTCGTCCGGCGCGCGGCGCAGCCCTTCCTCCAATGTCGTGACCGCCTCGTCGGCTCGACCGAGCGCCTGCAGGCAGTGCCCCGCGCAGGCGCGAGCCCGCCTGTCGCCCGCGTCGCGGGACAGCACCTGATGCGCGATCGTCAGCGCCCGATCGCAGGCTCCTTCCGCCATGAGCTTGTCGGCCAGATCCATCCGCACCGAAGCGTCGACCGGAAACAAGCCGATAGCGCGCCGCAGCGTCTCATCCGACTCCCTGGACCGCCCATGGACCGACTGCAACGCCGCAAGGGTGCGCATCAGGGCGGGAGTGGCGCGCTCCGTCGCGGCGAGCCCCTGCAGGAAATCGATCGTGGTGGAGACAGCTCCAGCGCTGCGCGCGATGTTTGCCAGGTTGTCCAGCGCGGGAACGAAGGCCGGGTCGGCGGCAATCGCCCGCTGGTAGGCCGCGGTGGCGCCGCCGGGATCGCCCTGGTCCTGGTGCATCGTTCCCATCCGGAACTCCTCCGCGGCCCGGTTCACCCTGTGCGTGGAGAGCCAGTCGGCGTTGCAGAGGATCAGAAGCGGCGCCAGCACGGCGGGCGCGCGCCACGCTGCCCACGCACCCTCTCTTGCCGCATCGAGCATGCGCAACAGGGCATGACACGCCAGCAGGATGATGAAGGGAACCGCCGGCATCAGGAAGCGGGCGTCATAGAAGAATGCGAGGACCGTCATGAAGCAGCCTGCCGGCACGCTCAAGATCATGAGCCGGGTCGCGCGAGGCATCCGGGTGAAAGCGCCCACGATGGCCAGGGGAAGGATCAGCCCCATGGGAAAGCAGAGGCCCACGCACCACATCAGCGCCCAGAGGATCCAGGATCTCTCGCGCTGGAAGTAGAGGTCCTTCTGCGTTCCGGTCAGGTAGCCGTTGAAGAACAGCAGCGTCTTGATCCCCAGGAGCTTCAGCTCGGTTCCCGGCTCGGCGGCCACGAAGCCGAGTGTCATGTCGAGCCAGAACGGAGCGACCGATGCCAGCCCGGCGCCGGTGCGCGACTGGGCGTAGCGGATGCCCGCCAGATCCAGCCCGGTCATGTGGTCGCGACGCGCGGCAGGATCGTCCGTGGGCAGCTCCGGTGTCTCGGGGAACCGCGCGTCGTGGCCGGTCGCCTGCGGGTTGTTCCCGAGATGCAGATTGATCGCCGCGTTGATGTTGGTGTGGTTCTCCCGCACATTAATAATGATGTCCGGTCGCCAGAGTGGAAGAGCCATGAGACCGCAGACAAACACGAATACCACGAGGCGCCGGATTCCGCCGGGCCGCGCGTGCGAGTCAGGCGTGAGGGACGCCAGCAGCAGGGGAAGCGCAAGCAGCAGCTCGGGCCGCAGCAGCGCGGCGCCGCCGAAACAGAGGGCGGCCACGGTCGTCGCCCCAAGCCGCGATCCGGACGTGGCTGCAGCGGAGCGCTCCGGCTCGCGCCGATCCAGGTGCGTTGACGCGAGCAGGCACAGACTCGCCACCAGAAGAAAGGTGGCGGCCGGCTGCTCGAGCAGCTCGCCTTCATAGCAGATTGCGGGAACGAACAACGCGCTCATCACCAGCGCCGCCATCGCGACGCGGCGATCGAAGAGGATCAGTCCGAGGCGATAGGTGAGCAGGCAGCCGAGACCACCCAGCAGCCACTGCGCAACGCGCGCGTACAGCGGCTCGATGCCCGCGAGCCGGTAGATCGCCGACACCGCGAGCGGATACCAGGGCGATCTGTACAACGCGTAGGGGCCGCCGCTCCCCGCCGCCAGGTCGGACGCGAAAGTGTGATTGACGTAGGCGACCAGGAAGTTCCACTGGAAGTAGGGCTGGCTCCGCGTCTCGAGAAAGTAGATCAGCCTGACGAGGAAGGGCAGGGCGCACACGAGAACCACCAGGACACCGCCCGCCCTCCGCGACCTCAAGATGGCTCGGAGCCTCCCCCCTTGCGGACCACCACCCTTCGTCCGGAGGGGACATTCTTGAGCACCGTGCGGGCGCCGTCGGGCCAACGCACGAGGACCTCGTCGGCGACGGTGGCGGTGCCCAGCCCGAACAGGGGACGAGGGTCGTGCACCGACAGGAACGATTCGCCGCTCGAGACATCGCGGACTCGTCTGACGCCGCCGGCCGTCACCGTCGCCAGCGCGCCGATGGTCGGGCCCCCTCCGCGCGGCGCTTCGAGGTCGAGCGCGATCCAGGAGCCGCGGGTCGAATCATTGCGCAGCAGGGATGGCGGTTCGTCCAGATGCGTGATGAGGAGATCCAGATCACCATCGTTGTCGTAGTCGCCGGCGGCGACTCCGCGGCTGACGAGGGCGGGGGCAAAGCCCGGGCCCGCCCTCTCGGTGGCGTCCACGAATCGTCCCAAGGCCGTGTTCTCGAGAAGCA
>Ga0075429_100003708_pt1 | contig 13021 bp, 10 predicted proteins | sample RhiMetdeltSRZDD3_FD_75295 | JGI IMG/M metagenome (GOLD analysis project Ga0075429, IMG submission 75295) | Populus rhizosphere microbial communities from Tennessee, USA - Rhizosphere MetaG P. deltoides SRZDD3 | ecosystem: Host-associated > Plants > Roots > Rhizosphere > Soil | place: USA...
GCAGAAATACCAGCCTCATTTTATAAAAAACTGGAAATTGGAATGGACTACACGACCAAGGATGATGTGCTCATAAAAAATGAAACGCTAACAATGGAAGCGCCAAAAGGAAAATCTTATGCATTCTGTGCAGATACAAAATATGATGAAAGCTTATTGCCACACATTTATGATGCAGACATGATCTATCATGAAACCACTTATCTCGATCATTTGAAAGAAAAAGCGATTGAACGTTTTCATTCCACGTCAAGCCAGGCAGCATTAATTGCCAAAAAAGGAAGAGTAAAAAAATTATTGATCGGGCACTTTAGCAGCAAATACCATGACCTGGATGAATTTGAAAAAGAAGCGAGAGGGGTTTTTGAGAATACGGAGATTGCGCTGGAGGGGGTGACTTATCAGGTATGAGCTAATTGTTAATTGTTAATCGTTAAACGTTATTGGTAAGCATCTCCAGAATCACTACTAACTACTAACTATTAACTTTTAACTCTTAACTCCCTTAACTTATCGAAAGAGCCATTCATAAAACAACGGAAATTCAATTCTCCATCTTGGTTCATTATGTTTGCCACCTGCCCTTATCACTTCACACATTTTCGATTTGGATACACGGTGCATTTCATTGAATGCCCTTATCGTCATTGGCACCATGGTTTCACCTTCTTCATCACCGGCATAAAAATAGATTTTAGCATTCACTTTTTTGCCTTTTGCTTTTATATCATCAAATATTTTTGGTGCCACCCAAAATGCTGGTGAAAAAACTCCTGCGCCGCCAAACACTTTTGGATACTTTATTAGTGCATACATAGAAATAAGACCTCCCATAGAACTACCGGCTGTGAATGTATTTTTTGAGTCTTTGAGCGTTCGGTATCTTTTATCAATAAAAGGTTTTAAAGTCTTTACAAGAAAATCAACATACTTACCCCCTTCCCCAACATTTGTGTTATTGTTAGCACCAATGCCCTTTAATGCAAAATCATAAGGACAATACTCATTCAATCTTCTATTCCCTCCATTATCAATTCCAACAACAATACATTCTTTTGTTTTCAATCCTAAAGTATCGATTGCCTCATCCACGCCCCACTCTCCTGAAAAAGAAGTAGTATCGTCAAAAACATTTTGCCCATCGTGCATATATAATACAGGATATTTTTTTGTTGAACCGATATAGGATGGTGGCAGATACACCCAAACTCTTCTTGTTCTGTTTAATTGTGGAATAAAAAATGCGGTATCAATAATGTGAACGTTCTTATTCGCTGTACTTTTCCTGGGTTGGGATGACGATGCGAACATATCTTTCCAGCCTTCAACAGAAATTTCAATTGTTCTATCTTCTTCTACTTTTAAATTTCTGTTGGGAATATCTTTTCCTCCAATTGCACATTCTACTTTATCCCAACTACCCCTTGTGATCTTATATTCATAGGATCCCTTATTCAATAGTAGCTCAATAAAATATCCATTATCACCCAATTGAAACTGATAACTCCTGTCTTGTGGATTCCAACCGTTAAAATTACCGGCAATGTAAATGCGACCCCCCGTAATCGCATTGGCGGGCGGATGCTCTATTTCGATCCTGATCTTTTGCTGTGCTGAAATAGAAAGATTTACCAGAAAAACAGCTAATGATAAAATTGCGTGCCTGAACATGGTTCAAAGTAAAGAAAAACACAGTAATCAACCACTCTTATTTCGTTCGCCGGTCATTTTTGGAACCTGTGCTCTGGATAAACTGTGCAACGAAATTTCATAATTATTCAAAAGCCGGACTAATAACGCTGGATTTTAGCAGTGGGAAATTGTGCCTATTCTTTTTTAGTTGTGTCTGTTGCTGGCTTTTTCTTTTTATTCAGAAGGTCTTTGAAAGTGCTTTTCAATTTTTGTCCGGTTTTGTTTTTAGCGCTGTCGAGACTATTTGTATTTGTTGAATCTTTAGGTCCAAATACTTTGTCTTTAATATCATTTTTCAGATCTTTTACTACTTCGTTTTTGACTGATGCCAAGGTATCCCTTGCTCTTGCTTTAGCACTGTCAATCTTTTGTTGGGCAAAGTCTTTAGCTTGTTCTTTCAACTCATCTTTAGCATCGCCAACAACATTTTGCAGGTCGACCTTAATTGAAGGATTAGTAATGGTACCACCCATCTTTACACTAAGATCAACCATGTCTCCAAGCTTGACTGGAATTCCTTTACTTGTTGCCTGTGTTACGAGTCCATTCACCAAATTATTTCCTTCGTTACCAAGATACTTTCGCGGCACTTTCATCTCAATTATATAATCTAACGATTGATCAAGGCCATGCATGCCTCCGATCTGCATTTCAATATCATTTATTTTTACATGGAATGGCTTTACCAGCACTTTTCCATTGGCAAATTCAATATATTGTTTTACATCTCTTAGAGTTATTGACTTCAGGTGATCGATCTGTAATGCACTTGCCAGTTTCTCGAGTGGCGCAAATTTCTTCAGTAATCCCTCGATCAACAAAAGATTTCCTTTACCTGAAAGGGTGTTCAGATCAGGCATCATGTTGCCGTTTAAATTACCGGTCATAGAAAGTTGTGATTGAAGTTTACCACCGAGGAATTGACCGATCGGCATCAGTTTCTGAATCGTATTGAATGCATAAAAAGTTTTCTGGATATCCAGATCTTTTACATCATAATTAATAGCAATGGCTGGATCTTTTTTATCTTTCTTGGTAGAATAAGAACCATTAAAGGTCATGGTACCATCCAGCGCATCTGTTTTTACATCCTTAAGTCTTACTGTTTCATCTGCCAATAATAATGTTCCATTGATATTGTTATAGTCAACTTTATCATATTTTACTTTGTCTGCTTTTGCATTTATAGTCAGATCAATATTTGCCGGAACAATAAATGGGCCTGAAGACGATGCAGAAGACGCAGAGGTTGACGTATCAGTTCCCATCCAGTCATTCAGGTTTATTTTATCGGCAGTTATATTTAGTTCCCCGGTCAATCTATGATCCTGCATGATAAAACCAATAAGGTTATCTAATACACCCTTACCAGTAAAATCGGAATTAAGATAGCTTCCATTAAAGCTTTTACATAAAAGCATTTTGTCGATGAATTCCACGGTAGTAGTAGAAACAGTTATTCCTTTAGGATAATCTTTTGAAACATATTTCAGGTTATTAATAATCGCATCCCCATTAATATTGATTTTGTCATACTCTCCTTTATCTATTGCAGTTTTATTTCCGCTAAATTCCAGGTCTGCATTTAATACACCCGAAATGCTTGTGCCCGGTTCTAGCTTTACAAATTGTTTTATATTATCAAGAGTTAATCTTCCTTCAGCTGTTCCTGAGAAATCAGCGGTTGACATTGGTCTCCGTAATCGTAAGGTGAAATCCACCGGATCCTGCCCTACCTGAATATGACCAGATGTTATATCGATTGAAGTATTATCGGCAACTCCTCCGTTGTTTACCAACTGGACTTTCATACTTCCATTTTGGATGGGCTGCGGAAAAAAAGGTGAAGAATAAAACAGGTTCTTAATATCAAGAAATCCACCTGCATTAAAATTACCCTCCTGCTCTCGCAAGTCAGACATATTTCCCCGTACAAATGCGTCAGCCCATACAATACCTGCGAGTCTGGTTACCTGTTCCAGTTTTATAAACTTCGACAAATTGGCAAGATCGAGTTTGCCTTTTATCGCAGCATCGATATATTGTATGGTTTCAGGATTTCTGAATAACATTCTGAAGTCAAAAGGTTCACCTACCATTTCTGCATGACCTTTTGAAATATCAATAACTGCATGATCCGGTTTCCCATCCGGATTACTGGCATGCATGGCCAATTGAATGTTTTTTACAGGACTGGGAAGATCAGGATATTGAAAAAATCCATCTTTTATTTCAAGGTTGATATCATAAGCCGGCATTTGGTAAGGACTGTAAGTCCCTTTTACAAAACCCTCAAGTTTTGCCAGGCCACTTGTTTTTATTTTATCAAAATCCTGCTTGTAAATACCGGGTATCATGGAAAGGATATCCTTAAATTCATTGGACGGCGTTTTGAATTTAATATCCATCTTATAAGTGCTATCATTCACTAGCCGAAAGAAACCTTCAGCATTCAGTTTCAATTCGTTTATCGAAATATCATCGGTTTTAAATGTATACGTGCTGGTTTTGTTGTCAATCCTGATGTCTGCAGCAATATTGGTTTTTGTCTTGCTGAGGTAAGGTATGGAAGCGTATGTGAAATTCGCAGCATCTGCTTTTGTTTTAGTTGAAAGGGTAAAAACGTCGGAGGTAAAATCACCCCTGCCTTCATGATCTAAACCCGATATTTCCGACGTCATGTTACTGACATCATCTTTATATAAGATATAACCATTACTGATCTTGTATTTCTCAAGATTCATTTTAAATTCTGATGCGGTTGAATCAGTACTCGTAGTATCATCATCGGCTTTTGCAATATCCCAATTGGCTTTTCCCTCCTTATTTATTATCGCGTGTATCCTTGGTGACTCAAGAAAAACTCCATATACCTTAATGTCCTTCCCTTTTATTGCACTAATAAGATTGACAGAAGCATCCAATGATTTAGTCGAAATAAGCGTATCCTTTTCAAATTCGTTTGTCCCGATCACAGTCAGGTCTTCAAGTGCAATAGATATTTTAGGGAAATGACGAAACAGTGAAAGATTGACATCTTTAAAGTCAACTTTAGCGTTGATGGATTTATTAATCTCGCTTTTGACAAGCGTGGTTATTTGCCTTTTAAAAAGTATTGGGATAAGAAAAGCTGCAGTAATCAAAACAAGCAGCATAATGGCTACGACTTTGGCAATTCTTTTTGCGGTTTTCTTCATAAGTATCGGCTTAATAAGTGATAGATGGCGAAGTTCCGAATATGAACTCAAATAGAAAAAGTAATCTTACTTAGTGGTCATTCAGCAATAGCGACATTGAAGCAGATAGTCTTTGAAAGTCACCGAATTTCAATAAACCCCGTTATTGTTGCGAAGTGTAATGGAAGGAAGACGCTGACATCAGAATGCAAAATCTGTTATTCAGGAAAATTCATTTTGATTACGAAAGAAGTGAAGCGACTATCTTGTCGAAGCTTAGCCGGCATAAAGGGATAATATTTTAATATACATAAATAGGCGTCATGCTGATCATAGGCTCTTTCAAGCCAATCAATCGCTTCATCAATATCTCCCAGGAAACCACATGCAAAACTCATAATGCATGAGCTTACATATTTGCCAGTGCTTAGTCTTTCTTTCAAATCCGCCATTACAATTCTGGCTTTATCCCCTAAACCCATGGATGTATAAATACCGATCAGATCAACCTGGTTGAAAGCAGCATAATTAGAAAGTTTACTGGCAAACTCAAAGTACTCGATTGCTTCGGCGTATTGCTTCTTATATAAATAAGCAAGACCCATACAACGATTTCCGATCACGGAATCCGGATCCATTTCATAACCCTGCTTTGCAGTCTGGAATGCGTCTTCGAATTTCCCAGCAGTATATAAAACAGCATATTTATTGATATAACTCATTGCATTATACGGTTCGAGTTCAATAGCAATGTTGAGATGCTTTTCTCCTTCTTCAAAATTTCCTTCTATCCAGCACAGATAATAATGACCATACCAAACATGACTCTGAACATACCGAAAATTTAGTTGAATTGATTTAAGAAAATTGTTCTTCGCTTCCTTCCAGTTCCACTCATAGCATGCATAATACATCGCAAGGGAACAATAGGGTTCACAAAGGGAGTTGTCCAGGCGTATGGCTGCATCCGCCGCAGCCTTTGCCTTGGGCATCACTTCTTTTGCGGGCAAGTAATTATAAAATCCCAGTATAGCATAAGCATCCGCTAATCCTGCATGAGCCTTTGCAAAATCAGGATCTACTTCTACAGCCTTATTAAATTGTTCCAGGCTTTGAAAGAGAAAACGTTTATTTAAATAAAACCGCCCTCTTAAATAGAATTCATATGCTTCTGTATTTGGGGTAAGACTTTTTGCAATTATCTCCTTCTCGCTTTCTAGCAAAATGACCCTTAGGTTTTCAGTGATCGCCAAAGCGATCTCATCCTGTATGGCAAAAACATCATCCATGTTACGATCATATTTTTCCGACCATAAATGAAAGCCGTCCTTCGTGTTTATCAATTGTGCAATTATTCGAAGTTTACTGCCTTGTTTACGTACACTACCCTCCAGCACTGTAGCCACACCCAGCTTTTCACCTACTTCATGTAAGTCAATATTTTTTCCTTTGAATTGAAATGATGATGTACGACCCGCAACTTTCAGATCTTTTAAATGCGACAATGAATTCAAAATTTCTTCTGCCATACCATCGCTGAAATATTCCTGTTCAGGATCATTGCTCATATTTATAAACGGTAGTACAGCAATGCTTTTTGCGGGTCTGGTTTTCCTGGCAGCAAATTCAACCGGGCCTGGCCCTTTATTTATCCCGTCAATAACTATTTCGTAAATCCGTATAGGTTCTTTTACATGCTTAAGTGTTTCTTCTTTAATAAAACGGGTCTCAATTTCCTTTCGGTTAGCGATATTGTTTCGAACTGTATCTGAAATGCAAATGCCTCCTATGGGAGCAAGCGCCTGCAATCTGGAAGCAATGTTTACACCATCGCCAAACACATCATCATTTTCAAATACTACCTCGGCCTGGTGGATCCCGATACGAAGTTTCAATCCATTTATCGGCTTACATCCTTTAATTATTGAGCAGGCACAGTTTACCGCGTCCGTCACCGTAGGGAAAGTTGCTAAAACACCATCGCCTAATTCCTTGATCCACTTGCCACCATGTTTCTCGATAACGGGTTTTTGCAAAAGCCGATTCTTTTCAAGCAGTTCAAAAGCAGCTTGCTCATCATCACCCATTAACGCAGTGTAGCCAACAATGTCGGTAAACATGATAGCAGCAAGTTGACGGGATTGAGACATTCAATCAGATTGATATAGAAAGGTAAGAAAAACCTAAAACAGCTTATTGTTGCAGTGGCTAAGAATAATGGAAGAAAGGGGCTAATACCGGAACCTGGCTGCGGCAGGCAGGCAACACCAACAAAGGCGTAACATTTTCAGGAATTCATTTGCTAGTTTGACAAGTTTCCATTTACTTTGCATCACAAAGTACTTTTTAATAATGAGAGAAGCGATCAAAAATAACCTGGACAATCCCGTACAACTTGAAAGATTGTACCAGGAGAACAGAACAACTTTCAAACGTGAGTTCAATCTTATTTATCCTGAGATCCGGGAAACAGCCACGGCCCAAATCTGGAATGCACGTTTAAATTTTGAAAACGAAAGAATTTCCTGGGGCACAAGTAAGGAACTGATTTTTGTACTTATTCTTTCTTTCCTTGCAGGATTGATCGCAAAAATTCCAGACTTTACCGAAATTAACGCGGACTACTTTTATCCCCGGAATATTGCCTTTGTCGTTTTTCCAATCCTAACAGCCTACTTTGCATGGAAGCATAAAATTCAAACCAAAAATATTCTTATTGTTGCTGCCGCGTTCCTGGTTTCGTTTATCTACATTAACCTACTACCTGATGATACCAACAGCGACACGTTAATCTTAGCTTGTATTCACCTGCCATTATTTTTATGGACTGTCTTAGGATTTACCTTTGTTGGCGACAAACTTAACGACAATCAAAGACGAATAGATTTTCTGCGATATAATGCCGACCTGGTGGTGATGACGACAATCATACTTCTTGCCGGCGGACTATTAACTGGCATTACATTCGGATTATTTGAACTGATTGATATTAAAATAGAAGAATTTTATTTCCATTACATTGGAATCTGGGGACTTGCAGCCGCCCCGATCGTTGGAACTTATCTTGTTCAGACAAATCCTCAACTGGTCAATAAGGTTTCCCCGGTGATCGCAAAAGTATTTACACCGTTAGTGCTTGTCACCCTTGTCGTTTACCTTGTTGCTTTGATCTTCACAGGCAAAAACCCATATAACGACAGGGAATTTCTGATAATCTTTAATGCGCTGCTGATTGGGGTAATGGCAATCATTTTTTTCTCAATAGCAGAAACCTCGAAAAATGCTGATAGTAAAATTGGAACGATATTATTACTTGGATTATCAATCGTGACGGTGATCGTAAATGGTATAGCACTATCGGCAATCGTGTTCAGAATTGCTGAAGGAGGAATTACTCCAAACAGGCTTGCCGTATTAGGTGGAAATATTTTGATTCTGATAAATCTTCTTATTGTTACTTACAGGCTTTTCAAAGCAATAAACGACAAAAATGAAATTGAGAAAGTCGAAAATAGCATTGCTTCCTTTTTACCAATCTATTGTTTATGGACAATCTTGGTAACTTTTATTTTCCCGGTACTTTTTAACTTTAAATGACAGAAGAATAAATAAAACGGCATACATGTCTTCCTTCAATTATGTGGCGCAGGTTTTGGGTCAAGACGCTGGGCGGACGAAGAAAGCCTTATAGTTTCTACCCGATATTTTGTGCCAATTCGCAAGTATGGTTTATAGTTCTTATGCAAAAGTATTCCCACTAAAAAAACTCCAGCCGCGGTAAGTAGTTGGGTCTTACTATCTGAGAATGAAAAATTACCCTCCATCAGGCCATTTGCAATATTCAATCCCGCATAACCTGCGGCACCGACCCGAAATATCCAACCGCTTTTTATCCAATAGAAATGTACATGCCCACCAGATCTTGAAATTTGAAACCGACCATTAATATAGTCAATCAATACTCCTTTATTTGGCATTGCAAATACATCTGTCAAAGCAAAACCTCTAACACTATAATGAAAAGTGTCGGTCGCCATAAGACTATAACGTACTACCATTGGTCTTATATAAAATGAGTCGTTTTGAATTTTGGTAATTTCTCCTTTCTGCCATTGTTGGTCCCTCAGCTGAAAAGCAATAGTAGAGCCCTTCCAATAGCTGTGAATTTCTTTATTCTTTTTTTTGAAGACTATAATTTCTTGCTGGCAATAAACTAAAGAGGATGAAAACGATAAAATGGCAATAAGAGTTAGTTTGGTCATGCTTTATAAAAATAAAGCACTGCCCTTGTCTGCCCATCCAATTTAATGTTAAAGTAAAATGTCACAGTCGCCAATTAGGTAAAGTATTTATCACTGCACTCTTCATTCAATTATGTTTTATAGCTGTCGGGCAAGACCCGGGTTGACGGAGCCTTACGAACGGACCGAAAATTATATAAATGGATATCTTGTCTGGTTACAAAGCCATATCTTACACATTGAATGAAAATCCGGGCTTGCATATTACTACTTATCTGGAGCACATTACTCACAGAACCGCTTTCGGCCAATTTCAGTATTCAAAGCCCCTATTCTTCATGTTCAAAAAAAGCGGAGGTTCAATCATCATCGTGCCAATCGAAATGCGGTAAGCAAAAAGATAAGGAGGAAGAAAATGATTGTGAGAATAATCGATGCAACCCTTTAATGTCTTGTCCAACTGGAAATTTTTATTTGTTTGGTCATCAACTATTATCGATTACGCCTTTTATATTGTCAAAACAAAAAGCGATTTTGATCAATGATAATCGCATAATTAAGCAGCTAACCGAATGCTGGCACCCTCCAGAAATAATTTAATCATTTAGCAATTAAATTATTTATTAATCAAATTTTTTAAAAATGAAAAAAATACTGGTAGCAATACTGGCTGTTAGCTTATTGTCCTTACCGGCCATCGCATCAACTGATGGAGGTAAAAAGAAAGACAGGAAAAAAGCTAAAACCGAATGCAAGAAAGACAATACTTGCGATCCTAAAAACTGCGATCCCAAAAATTGTGATCCAAAGAATTGTGATCCCAAAAATTGCGATCCGAAGAATTGTCAATACCCGTCTGCAAGTAAAGACGAGAAATGCTCAGAGGCATCCAAATGCACGAGCAATAAATAAATGTTGAAAGATACATTTGAGCCACTTCCGCAAAGGAGTGGCTTTTTAATTTCGGCAGCTGCTGCCAGGAAATATAGACAAAAGATGATAATACTGGAACCTGCCTGCTGGCAGGTACCAACGGCGTAAGAAAGTTTATCTTCATCCCATTATGGTGTTCGCTTTGCAGATTTTATTTGTATTGGCATTGATTGTCTTAATAATTCTATTCGTATTTAGAATAAGCAGAACAAAAAAAACCAGTCAACTGCCGGAAAATTACAAGGGATTACTTACAGATTACGTAAAATTTTACCGGCAGCTTGATGAAGAAGGAAAAGAAAAATTTGAAAGAAGAGTAGATCATTTTTTATCTGCTGTGAAAATAACAGGGGTAAATGCTATTGCAGAAGACATTGACCGGCTTTTAATTGCCGCTGGTGCTATTATCCCCGTTTATAGGATCCCCGACTGGCAATATATAAACTTGCATGAAGTTTTATTATACCCCGGAGCATTCAATACTGATTTCGACCAGGAAGGTTCAGATAGAAATATTGCTGGAATGGTGGGTAATGCTGCCCTTCAACATGTAATGATCATTACCAAATGGCAATTACGTCAAGGGTTTATTAATGGCAATGATGCCCACAACACCGCTATTCATGAGTTTGTGCATTTGATAGATAAGATGGATGGAACAATGGACGGTGTTCCCGAAATAATTTTAGAGCGAAAATATGTACAGCAATGGAAGCAGCTAATGAATACAACTATTGAACGAATGAAAAACCATGGATCGGACATTGATTTTTACGGAGCCACTAACACCGTCGAGTTTTTTGCTGTTATATCCGAATACTTCTTTGAACAGCCTCACCAATTAAAAGGAAATCATCCTGAGTTGTATGAAATGCTTGCAAGGATCTATAAAATAACGGGATGATAAACTCTTATTCAGTTCCTTTTCTTGCTAAAATAGTTCTGGATTTTATAACCCACAAAGGCGAATAGTACTCCATTCAGGATCGCAGCAATAAGTACTATGCCCGGAGCAAGCTCATCCTCTGGTGGAATTCTATCAAGGAAGATTAATTTAAAAATTAAAAGAAAGCCAGCTAATCCTAAGACAAAACCACTAATTATACCTGTTTTGTTTTTCATATTATATTACTATAATAAAGTTATATGGTTACCATTTTCCTTGCAAAAACTCCAAAGTCCGCTTTGTAAAATCATTTCCATTCCCAGGCACTACAGGCGGCACATGTCCGCCGTTCGGAACGATCCACAATCGGGCTCCACGAATATTCTGAAACATTTCCCATGCATTAGAAACAGGAGCGATTTCATCATCGTCACCATGAATAATTAATGTTTTTGCTTTAACCGTCGCCAATACATCTGGAGTAAATGACGGATCGCCATATAATTTTCTGAAATTCCAGAATTGACGTGTAAGCAAGGACGCTTTTTGTTTGCCATGTGAATTAATCTGGTGCTCGCGCAGTGGGTTTTTATCGGGATCAGCGACAGACGAAATGACATTCCTGGTTGTTTCTGAATAATAAACCTGTCCTCCGATGATTACTATTTTCTTTGCCAGATGAGGTCTTAGTGTGGCAATATAGAGTGTAATAAAACCGCCGGAACTTATTCCCATTATATTTACTGAATCAATATGCAAAGCATCCAGCAAACCAATTATATATTCCGCAGCTTTCTTGTGTAAATAAACATCCGTGGTATCCATCCAGTCAGATCGGCCATGGCCGGGTAAATCCATTGTGATGAGTCTATGAGATTTTGATAGCTCAGATTTAAAAATGTCCCAATCAGAACCTGTTCTACCAAATCCATGAAGCAATAACAATGGCATTCCCCTGCCGGTATCTTCGTAATAGAGTTTAACACCTTTTATTGTTACAAATTTTCCATTTGGACCAACCGGTTTTTGCGCTTTTATGTTTGAAGTTATTAGGAAAGCTATCATGAACCATGACGCAGATAAAAATGAGGAATGTATTTTCATATGTAGAGTTTGAAATGGTAAGAGACTTATTAAAATCTTCAAAACTGTGAACAAGGCATACTAAATGTAAACAATTACATTTCACAAAGCTAAATTTTATAAAGCGGTCAAACGGAGTTGTTGCTGTGAAGTATTATGAAAGAAAATAGATGAACGACAGGGCACAATGATCTGAAGAACTATGCAAGAAGTGATGGTATAAAGGAATGCTTTGTGATACTTCTTACAACATCGTATCATTCCAATCACGGATTACAAACGACTTCACCAGGCCTTCCAGGATAAATGGGTCCTGTTTGACAAAAGCTTCGGCTGCCTCTCGTGTTTTGAATATTGCCATGTTGCCGCGATCAGCGAAAGGACCGATCCCAATAACTTCTCCCCTTTCAATAAAAGTATCTACAAGTGCTTTGTGGCGGGGATAAACTGCCATGATGGTTTCCATTGACGCACCAGATGATTCTCCGATTACAACTGTTTTCATCTGAAAATATTTTTTTGTTTAATCGAATCAATTCTCACAGGTTTCACGTTTTGCCTCCTTCACTTTTCATAAAGAAAGTTAAAGAGTTCCCGAAATTCAGGATCATCACGATACTCATCAAAAGGTTGCTCGGCATAATTCAGTAAAACAAATCCTACATGCTGATCAACCGCATTCTTTAGATGTTTTAACACATCAATTCTTCTGCCAAGACCAGCGTAAATCGGAGCAAGCTCTATGTCAACAAAACTCCCGGATTCTTTTTGAGAGCGAAGTTTGATTTTCTCAATGCATTCGGTCGCTTCTTTTAACATTCCTGCTTTTGCATAAACATACCCGAGCAATGATTGACCTTGCAAAGGATCCCCAGTTCTTTCCTGAAATTCCTTCAGATATTTAATGGCATTCTCATTATCGCCAAGATAGAAATAATTCATTCCAAGTGTTGCATAAAAAGGTCTCAGGTCAGGATTCATCTGCAGCATTGCGTTTGAAATAGCAAGCG
>Ga0075429_100003724_pt1 | contig 13000 bp, 12 predicted proteins | sample RhiMetdeltSRZDD3_FD_75295 | JGI IMG/M metagenome (GOLD analysis project Ga0075429, IMG submission 75295) | Populus rhizosphere microbial communities from Tennessee, USA - Rhizosphere MetaG P. deltoides SRZDD3 | ecosystem: Host-associated > Plants > Roots > Rhizosphere > Soil | place: USA...
CGGCTATCTTCATCGATTTCAGCAGCTCGTATCCTCTTGTCTGAAGCCTGCCGAAGAACCTGTTCACTGTCGTGTTGACGAAGTCGGTCGACTGGGGCTCGTTGTCCTTGATGCTGCGGATGAGGGTGATAGGCCCTTCGAGCGCCTCGAGCACATCGGCCAGCGAGAGACCCTGCGGCTCGGCCTTCAGATAGTAGCCGCCCTTCTTGCCTCTGACCGAGCCAAGAATCCCCTTGCTCCTCAGCCGCGCCAGGATCTGCGCCAGGAAGGTGCGCGGAATGCCGCACCGCCCCGCGATCTCCTCGCTGAGGCTCAGCTTGCCGTCCGGCTGGGATGCCAGGTAGAGGATGGCGGTGACTCCATATTCGCCGCGCCTGCTGATCTTCATCGCCGACGGTCCTCCTCGCCCAAGCCTTGCCCCGTTCCGCCTGTAAACGGGCGTTACTTTATCGAATCGGTCAGGATTCCGCAAGAAAAAGACAACCCCAAGTAAACACAGGCCCTTCGGGGGTTTTCGACAGGTGGGGGCGCGCAGGGTCGAGAATAGTATAATGCGCGCGCCATGTCGCGAATCGAAGAGATCCTGGAAAGTGTCGAGAAGCCGGCCCGTTACCTCGGCGGCGAGTTCAATTCGGTGGTGAAGGATCACTCGACCGTCGGGGTGAAGGTGGCCCTGGCCTTTCCCGACACGTACGAGATCGGCATGTCCCACCTGGGACTGCGCATCCTCTACGACCTCTTCAACAAGCCCGATGACATGCTCATGGAGCGGGTCTTCGCTCCCTGGCCGGATCTCGAAAAGGAGCTTCGGGAGAGGCACGAGCCGCTCTTCACCCTCGAAACGCGCGCACCTCTGACGGCTTTCGACATCGTCGGCTTCACGCTGCAGTTCGAGATGTGCTACACGAATATTTTGATGATGCTGGATCTCGCGGGCATCCCGTTTCGCGCCGTCGATCGGGGCGAGGGATGGCCGCTGATCGTGGGCGGCGGACCCGCCGCGTTCAGCCCCGAGCCGATCGCCGATTTCTTCGACGTTTTTCACATCGGGGATGGAGAGGAATGCTTCCCCCTGCTGGCGCGCCGGTACGTCGAGCTGAAGAAGGCGGCCCCCACCTCCCCCACGAAGGACGCCTCGCCCCGTGAACGCCGCCTGGAGATCCTGCGCGAGCTGACGACGATCCCCGGGGTCTACGTGCCGGAGTTCTACGAGACGCGACGGGACGCCGCGTGCGGGCTGGACTACGTCGTGCCCCGGACCGACCTGGGATGGGAGCCGCCCTTTCCGGTGAAGCGCGCGGTGCTCGACGACATCAACAAGTTCCCGTTTCCCGCCGACACCATCGTGCCGCACTCCGAGATCGTTCATGACAGGGTGTCCGTGGAGATTGCCCGCGGCTGCACCGAAGGCTGCCGATTCTGCCAGGCCGGCATCATCTACCGCCCGGTGAGGGAGCGATCGCCGGAATCGATCATCGACTCGGCCCTCTCGGGGCTGCAGAAGACCGGGTACGACGAGATTTCGGTCACGTCGTTGTCGCCCGCGGACTATTCGTGCTTTCCCACCCTGGTGGAGAAGATCATGGATCGCGTGGCCGACGCGAAGGTGGGCGTCTCAGTGTCCTCCCTTCGGCCGTATGGGCTCACCGAGCATCTGGCGGGCCAGATTGGCCGCGTGCGGAAGACCGGGTTCACCATCGCCCCGGAAGCGGGCAGCCAGCGCATGCGCGACGTGCTGAACAAGGGCATCACAGAGGACAACATCCTCATGGCGGCCCGCAATGCGTCGGCCCAGGGCTGGGATCTCATCAAGCTCTACATGATGATCGGCGTGATCGGCGAGACCGACGAGGACCTGGACGCCATCGTCGATCTCGCGCACAAGATCTACGACACACAGCGCGCGGAGCTGAAGAAGGCGGGGGGCCGGCTGCAGCCGAGGATCAATCTGTCGGCCTCGTCGCACATCCCCAAGCCCTTCGCGCCGTTCCAGTGGATGGCCATGGAGTCCGTCGACCGCCTGTACGCCAAGCAGAGCTACATCGCCGATCGCGTCCGACGCAAGGGCATCAAGTTCAAGCGGCACCATGTCGAGACATCGAAGCTCGAAGGGGTCATGTCGCGCGGCGATCGCCGCGTCGCCAAGGTCATCGAAATCGCCTACCGCAAGGGCTGCCGGTTCGACGGCTGGACCGAGTATTTCCGCTACGATCTCTGGCTCGATGCGTTCCGCGACGCGGACGTCGACCCCGAGATCTACCTCGCCGAGCTCCCGCCGGAGTCGACGCTTCCGTGGGATCACATCGATTGCCTTGTGGAGAAGGCCTTCCTGCTGCGCGAGTACCAGCGGTCCAAGAAGGCCCTGCTCTCTCCCGCCTGCGAGAAGCCGTACAGGCGTCAGAACCTGCCCCCCGAGCTGGCCGACAAGCTGATCTGCTATGACTGCGGTTGCGCCTGCGACCTGGATCACATCAAGAAGGAGAGGGTGGCCGGGTACCAGGGGCTGCTGCAGCTCCAGCCGTTGCGCAAGCCGCTCGCCCCGCCTCCAGCAGAGGGCCCCTCGCTGAGGTACCGCGCGGCGTTCCGCAAGCTCGGACCGATGCGGTTTCTCTCGCACCTGGACCTGCTGCGCACGATGTCGCGCGCGTTCCGCCGCGCCGGGATCCCGCTGAGGTACTCGCAGGGATTCAACCCCAGGCCGCTGATGTCGTTCTCTCCGGCGTTGGCGGTCGGCATCGAAAGCCATGAAGAGTACGTCGACTTCCAGGTCGGGGCGGCCCTGGACGCCCAGGTGGCCGATCGCATGAACCTGGTGCTGCCGGAAGGTCTTTCCTTCGTGCGAGTGGTGCCATTGTCGGAGGGCGCCCCGACGTTGTCGCGCGCCATCACCGCCGCGACCTACCGGGCCACGGTGCCGGGCGTGATGGCGGCCGACCTTCGGGACGCGGTCGCCGCGTTCAATCTGGCCGGCGAGCGCTTCATCGACAAGGTGCGCAAGGAGCGATCTGTCAGCCTGGATCTGAAGAAGTTCGTCGGCGGCGTCGACATGGAGCCGGACGACGAAGGATCGCCCGCCGTGCTGAGATTCCCGGTCGTGCTGGATCAGACCGAGGGTTCCGTGAAGCCCGACGAAGTGCTGCGCGGGATCCTGGGCCGCGAGGCGGCCGGCGCGTCGTTCGTGCGCGAGCGCCTGCATTTCGCCTCGCCGCAAGGTGTATCATGCCCTCCGGCACGAGAGAGCATTTCCTGAATTCCTGTTTCGAGGTGAGCGTCGATGCCCAGCAACAATAAGGTGGTCACCCAGATGCATTACGCCCGGCAGGGCATCGTGACCGAAGCCATGAAGCATGTCGCCCGCGTGGAAGGCGTGGAGCCGGAGCTGATCCGATCCGAGATTGCCCGGGGCCGCCTGATCATCCCGGCCAACATCCATCACGCCTCCCTGGTGCCGATGGGCATCGGCGTGGCCGTCAGCTGCAAGATCAACGCGAACATCGGCAATTCGTCCGTGACGTCGGATGTCGCCGTCGAGCTGGAGAAGCTCGGTCTCGCGGTTCGGTACGGCTCCGACACGGTGATGGACCTGTCCACGGGCGGCGACATCGACATGATCCGCGAGGCCATCATCGAGAAGAGCACCGTGCCGGTAGGAACCGTTCCCATCTACCAGGCGATCGAGGGCCGGCAGAGGGTCGAGGAGATGACGGAGGACGACCTGCTCGACATGATCGAGCATCAGGCGCGCCAGGGCGTCGACTACATGACGCTGCACGCCGGCATCCTGCTGCGCCATCTGCCGCTGGTGCGCGGTCGCATCACGGGGATCGTGAGCCGCGGGGGCTCCTTGCTGGCGCACTGGATGATGTTCCACCGCCGGGAGAACCCGCTCTACACGCGGTGGGACGACATCCTGGAGATCTGCCGCCGGTACGACGTGACGATCAGCGCGGGCGACGGCCTGCGGCCCGGGTGCGCGCACGACGCATCCGACGCCGCGCAGTTCGCGGAGCTGTACACGCTGGGCGAGCTGACCCGCAGGGCCTGGCAGAGGGACGTCCAGGTGATGATCGAAGGACCTGGCCATGTTCCGCTCAACCAGATCGCCGTCAACGTGAGGGAGCAGCAGAGAATCTGCGGCGAGGCTCCTTTCTACGTGCTGGGCCCTCTCGTGACGGACGTGGCTCCGGGCTACGACCACATCACCTCCGCCATCGGCGCCACCATGGCCGGATGGGCCGGAGCCGCGCTGCTCTGCTATGTGACTCCCAAGGAGCACCTGGGACTTCCCGACCCGGAGGATGTGAGACAGGGCGTCATCGCCTACAAGATCGCCGCCCATGCGGCCGATATCGCCAGAGGCAGACCGGGGGCCAGACAGAGAGATGACGAGCTGTCGCGCGCGAGATTCGCGTTCGACTGGAACAGACAGTTCGAGCTGAGCCTCGATCCGGAGCGCGCCAGGGAGATGCACGATGCCACGCTGCCCGCCGAATACTTCAAGTCGGCGGAGTTCTGCTCGATGTGCGGCCCCCGGTTCTGCTCGATGCAGAGCGAGTACAGGGTCGACAAGATCGACCTGAAGGACATGAAGGGTGCCTGCGCGGCCGAATCGATCGACAGCGTGGCCCTCGGCACCGCGCTCTCGCGCGAGATCCTCTCGAACCTTCCGACATCGCCCGAAGGTTCCGGCGTGGCGCGTGACACGGCCGGGGCGGCCCGCCCTGGATTCGATCGCGCCGAAATCGCGGGCAGCTCCCGATGAGCCGGATGGCCACGTGCCTTCGCTCGGCCTCCTGAGGCACGGAATCGCCGACACGAGCGGTGGCGATCCATCCCTGACGGAAGAAGGGATCGAGAGGGTCCGCGCCGAGGCGGCCGGCATGGCGCGGATCGGCCTGACCTTCGACTGGATTGCCTGCAGCCCGCTGCGCCGGGCGCACGAGACCGCGCGAATCCTGGCCGGGACGCTGACACGCGGCACCGAGGCGGAGGTCGTCTCCGCCCTTGCCCCAGGCTGCCGGCTGCGGAGTCTGATCCCGTTGCTCGGACGGCACCCGGGGGCGCGTTCGATCCTGCTGGTGGGTCATCAACCGGACATGGGCGGCTGCGCCGCCGAGCTGATAGGCGCCCGCGCCCCGTTTCAGCTCGACCGGGGGGATCTCTGCTGGTTCGCGCTGGACCGTTGGCCCGCGCCGGACAAGCCGGACGATCTTCCCTCGGCGACGCTGCAGATGATGCTGCCGGCTGGTCTGATCGCCGCCCTGGGCTGAGCCGCGAACGGAGAACAATCTGGACTACCGCGAGTACCTTCCCCATCCCGCCCTGGCGGACCACGTCGAACGGATCTGGACCCTGAAGGATCCGGCTTCGCGCGATCCCGGCCCGGTCGAGCGGGTGCTCCCGGACGGGAGACTCGAGATGATTCTTCACATCGGCGATCTCTTCCGCAGGGTGGAAGAGGGCACCTCCGCGCCGCAGCCCCGGGCGTTTCTCGTGGGACAGATGACCGGCCCGCTGAGCATCCAGGCGGAGGGCGCGGTGGACGTCCTGGGTGTCCGCTTCAAACCTGGCGGCCTCGCGCCGTTCGTGCGTCTGTCTCTCGACGAGCTGACAGGGCGCGCGCCCGCCCTCGAGGAGATCTGGGGAGATGAGAGCCGCGGGTTGATCGAACGCATGGCAGCGTGCGGCAGCGACTCGGACCGCATCGCCCAGGTCGAGCTGCATCTTGCGCTCCTGTTCGAATGCGCCGGAAGGACGGACCGCCCGATCGAAGCCATGACGGCAGCCATCCTGGCGGCCTCCGGGCGGGTCCGCGTCGCGTGGCTGGCCGAGGCTTCCGGGCTCAGCGCGAGGCAGCTCGAAAGGAGGTTCCTGGCTCGAGTGGGGATAGGGCCCAAGATGCTCTGTCGGATCGCCCGATTCCAGTCCACGCTCGCAGCGCTGTCGGCCAGACCCCGGGACGACTGGGCGTCGCTCGCCGTGGACTGCGGCTATTTCGATCAGTCTCATCTCATCGGGGAGTTCAAGGCCTTTTCGGGGATGACGCCGGCCTCGTGGTCGGCCCAGCGCCACCCTCTATCGGATCTCTTCACGGGCTGACCAGGCGGCAATGTCGTCCCTGGGCGTTGACTTCACTCCCGGACGAGAGTACAAGGAGTTCTGTTTTCCTGGAGGGAGACCGCATGGACATCGCACATCTCAGTCGCCACGGGAAGTTGGTAGCGATCGCCGCAATCTTCTGCCTCGCCGCGCCGTCCGCCGTGCTGGCAGGAACAGGCAACGCGAATTTCTTCCTTGGTGGAAAGGCGTTGAACAAGAGTGATTGGGAGCCGCTCGAGGATCAGGCGGAATTCGGCGCGGAGGTCACTTTCGGCAGAGACGGCTGGCCGGTGTCCGTCGCCATTGACGTCCTGGGCTCCGCCACGGAGGAGACCGAGTCGGGAATCGATTTCGAGGGCAGGACCTCTGAGCTTTGCGTTGGTGTCCGCAAGATCTGGGAAGTGAACAGGACCCGGCCCTACATCGGCGGTGGCATCGCCCTGGTAACCGCCGAGTTCGAAGGCGACGTTTCCGGTGTCAACATCAGCGATGATGACAATGGAATCGGCGCGTGGATCGGTGGCGGCGTTTTCTGGCGCCTGGGGTCCCGATTCAACCTCGGTATCGCGGCGCGGTACTCGAAGGCCGAGGTCACCCTCTTTGGTGCCGATGGCGAGGCGGGCGGCACGCACGCCGGGATTCTGCTCGGCTGGGGATGGCCGGCCTCCAAGTAGCGGGATGGCCGCGGCCCCCGGGACCTCTTCACCTGCTGACCAGGCCACGATGTCGCAAAATTCCAAGACAGGCTCGCGGGCCGGCCGTAATCTGTCGTTCGACCGTGCAAGACGACGAAACGCGCGACGAGGAGACGGCGATGAAAAGATTGATGGTGGCGGGGCTGGCGATGGCGTTGGGGGCGGCGTTCGCCGGGGCGGGGTATGCCCTGGCCGAAGGGCCGATGGATCAGCTTGCCTGGTTGGCAGGCTCGTGGGCTGGCGAGCAGGACGGCCTGAAGATGGAAGAGCACTGGACTCCGCCGGCCGGCAACCTCATGGTCGGCATGCATCGGGACGTCTCACCCGCGGGCAAGACTTCCTTCGAGTTCCTCAGGATCGTGAAACGGGAGGATGGCATCAGCTACATCAGCATGCCGTCGGGGCGCGGGGAGACGGCCTTCAGGCTGATCGAGTCGACCGCCCGGAAGGCGGTGTTCGAAAACCCTCAGCACGATTTCCCGCAGCGGATTCTCTACTGGCGCGCAGAGGACGGGCGGCTGCACGCCAGGATAGAGGGCTCGGTGAACGGGAAGATGCAGTCCGAAGAATGGTCCTGGTCCCGGTCGACGCTCACACCTTGACCAGGATGTCGTCGCCCTCGAGCTTTGTCTCGAAAGTGGACAGTTTCATCGCGCTGTTCATCTTCATCTCCCCTGTGGCGACGTCGTATTGCCATCCGTGCCAGGGACAAGTGATGGTGTTCCCGTCGATGAAACCTTCGCCGATCGGGCCGCCGCGGTGCAGGCAGGTGTTGTCCAGCGCGTAGTATTTGTCTTCCACCTGGCACAGCGCGAGCGTGCGGCCCGCGCATTCAACGACGCGCGCTTCGCCAGGCTTCAGGTCCGATCTCTTCGCCGTCTTCACGAACTCTGTCATGATAAGCTCCCCTCCGAGTATGAACTCATCGTCGAGGGGATTCTAGTCCGTGTCTTCCGGAACTATCAACAAGCCTGCCGCTCGGCGCGCGCTGACGTTGCCCGTGCCGCCCACGTTCCAGTTCCTCCGCACCGTGCAGAGCCACGGCTGGTTCGACCTGCCTCCCTTCCTGTGGGATGCGCGACATGCCTGTCTGAGCCGCGTCGTGACGCTGCCGGCCGCGGGCCCGACCGTCGCCAGCGTCACCTTCATCGAGAAGGACGGCGTGCGCGCGCTGTCGGTTCGACTCGCGGCCTCGCGGGCGCTCACGCGGGCCGACACCGTGGGCGCGTCGCGCATCGTGGCGCGCATGTTTCGGCTCGACGAGGACCTGGACAGCTTCTACCGGCTCGCAACGGAGGTGGAGAGACCGGACCTGGGTTGGACCGCACAGCGCGGCGCGGGCCGGCTGCTGCGCGCGCCGGATGTCTTCGAAGATCTCGTGAAGATGATCTGCACCACCAACTGCACATGGGCGCTGACCCGCGTCATGGTCACCGCGCTGGTGGAAAAGCTCGGCGACGAGGGGCCCGGGGGCGCCCGGACGTTTCCCGGCGCGAAGATCATGTCGGACAGGACGGAGCGGTTCTACCGTGAGACTGTGCGCGCCGGATATCGCGGAGCGTTCCTGCGCAGCCTGGCCCGACGTGTCTCGCGCGGCGACCTGGATCTCGCGTCCTGGGACGATCCGCGGCGGCCCACGACCGAGATCCGAGAGGAGATCCTCTCGGTGAACGGCGCGGGCCGGTACGTCGCCGACAACATGCTGAAGCTCCTGGGTCGCTACGATGGTCTCGGCATCGATTCCTGGTGCCGCCGGAGGTTCGCGGAGATGTACCACAAAGGCAGGCAGGTCAGCGACCGGCGGCTCGAGCGGTTCTACGAACCGTTCGGAAACTGGCGCGGGCTCGCCCTCTGGTGCGACATCACCAGCAACTGGTTCGACGGCGACAAACCCCTGGTCGGCGGCCCTGACAAGTTCCCTGGAGCCGCGTCATGAGATTCGACCCCGAGCCGCTTCGCCTCGGTGAGCTCGTGGAGGAGTGCTTGAGAGCGCGGGAGGCCGCCGGTGACGCAGTCCGGCCGGTCACGCGCCAGATCGCCGCGGAACTGACCGAGCACCCGATCGACCGTGATCTGATGAAGGAGGCCGTCGAGATCCTGCTGCGGGAAGCGACGGCCCGCGCGTCGGCCACGGCGCGCCTGCGGCTCACGGTGAAGGCCAACCGCAACGCGCTCATGTTCGCCGTGAAGTCGCCCGGTTCCGGGCTCGACGCGTCCCAGCGCGACACCCTGTTCGTGGGCGAGCCTCGGCCCGGCTCGCTGCCCCGGGCCCGCGAGATCATCGCCGCGCACGGCGGCATCATCTGGGCCAACGGCCTTCCAGGCAAGGGAGTCACCTACTATTTCTCCCTGCCGATCCGCCATCCCGATCATCCGGCGGGCTGAAATCCGACAATCGCCTGTGCGTTATAATGCCCGCGCTCTCGGGTCGGCACCCGGGCGCGGCCGAGGGAAACTGCGGGAAATGCAGCAGACATCGTTCTGGGCGAGGCGGATTCACTCGTTGTCCGGCGTCCTTCCCATCGGAGCCTTCCTCCTCGAGCACATGTTCGAGAACTCCTACTCGACGCAGGGACCGGCCGCCTACAACGCGATGGTGATGAAAATCCAGGAGTTGCCCTACGTGCTCTGGATGGAGGTCTTCATCATCATCCTGCCGATCCTCTTTCACGCGGTGTACGGTACCTGGATTGCGCTGCAGGCCAAGTACAACGTCGTGCAGTACCCCCATTTCCGCAACTGGATGTTCACGCTGCAGCGCATCACCGGCATCATCCTCTTCTTCTATATCGGGATGCACGTCTACGAGACCAGGGTGCAGGTCTTCTTCGACGAGTCGATCAAGCTTCACTTCTTCGAGTACATGCGAGACGAGATCTTCAGCAATCCCCTCTACGTCGGCCTCTACGTGGCGGGAATCCTCTCGGCGGCCTTCCACTTCGCCAACGGTCTGTGGACCTTCGGCATCGTGTGGGGGATCACGGCGGGGCGCAAGGCCCAGCAGCTGTCGTCGTACGCCTGCGCCGGTCTCGGCGTGCTGGTGGCCGGCATGGGGATCAACTCGTTGCTGGGTTTCTTCACGCACTGAGTCCGTTGGGTGGAGCGGAGCATGGCGAAGCAGAAGCACATCGTGGTCGGCGGAGGCCTGGCGGGTCTGATGGCCACCATCAGGCTGGCGGAGGCCGGGCACGAGGTGAGCCTCATCTCGTTCGTGCCGGTGAAGCGATCGCACTCGGTGTGCGCCCAGGGCGGCATCAACGGCGCCGTGAACACCAAGGGCGAGGGCGACTCGCCCGACATCCATTTCGACGACACGATCTACGGCGGCGACTTTCTGGCCAACCAGCCGCCGGTGCGCGGGATGTGCCGCGCGGCGCCCGGCATCATCTACCTGCTGGACAGGATGGGCGTCACGTTCAATAGAACGTCGGAAGGGTTGCTCGATTTCCGGCGCTTCGGCGGCACACTGTACAACCGCACGGCCTTTGCCGGCGCAACCACCGGACAGCAGATCCTCTACGCCCTCGACGAACAGGTGCGCCGCCACGAAGCGGCCGGCCTGGTGAAGAAGTTCGAATTCTGGGAGTGCCTCGGGCCGATCCTGGACGACGCGGGAAATTGCCGCGGCGTGGTGGCCCTCGACCAGACCGACATGTCCGTGCACGGCATGGCGGCGGACGCGGTGCTGTTCGCGACCGGGGGCTGCGGGATCATCTACGGCAAGTCGACCTTGTCGACCACCTGCACCGGAACGGCCGTGTCGTCGGCCTACCAGATGGGCGCAGCCTACGCGAACGGGGAATTCATCCAGGTCCATCCCACGGCCATCCCCGGGACCGACAAGCTGCGCCTGATGTCGGAGTCGGCGCGCGGCGAGGGCGGGCGCGTCTGGGTGCCGAGAAGGGCAGGCGACAACCGCGCTCCGAAGAGCATCCCCGAGGCGGAGCGCCGCTACTTTCTCGAGGAGAAGTACCCGAAGTACGGCAACCTGGTGCCGCGCGACATCGCCACGCGTGAAATCTTCGACATCTGTGTGAATCAGAAGATGGGGATCAACGGCGAGCGCGCGGTCTACCTCGATCTCACGCACCTGCCGCGCACGACACTGGACCGAAAGCTCGGCGGCATCCTCGAAATTTACGAGAAATTCGTCGGGGTCGACCCGCGGGACGAGCCAATGAAGGTGTTTCCGGCCGTGCACTATTCGATGGGCGGAATCTGGGTCGACTTCGATCAGATGTGCAGCCTGCCGGGTCTGTTTGCCGCGGGCGAGTGCGAGTACCAGTACCACGGGGCCAACCGGCTCGGCGCGAACTCGCTGCTCTCCTGCATCTATGGCGGGCAGGTTGCCGCGGCCTCGATGATCCGGTATGCGGGAGGACGGAAATCCGGCGCCGGCGACCTGCCGCCGAACCTGCTCACCTCCGAGGCCGGTCGATGGAGCGGGCTGCAGGACCGCATCGGCAGGATGGCTGGTCCGGAGAACCCGTACGTGATCTGGAAGGAGCTCGGCGAGATGATGACAGACAACGTCACCGTCGTGCGGGACAACGCCAGGCTGAAGGCCACCGACGATCGGCTGCTCGCGATGATGGACAGGTGGCGGCGCATCGGCCTGCCCGACTCCGGCCGTCATACCAACCAGGGGCTTGTCTTCACACGCCAGCTCTGGAACATGCTGGAATTGGCCCGCGTCATCGTGGTGGGGGCCCTGCAGCGCAACGAGAGCCGCGGGGCCCACTACAAGCCCGAGTTCCCCGATCGCGACGACGCCAGCTTTCTGAAGACGACGCGGGCCGTCTGGAGCCAGGCCGGGCCCAGGATCACCTACGACGCGGTGGACACGTCGTTGATACCGCCGCGCAAGCGCGTCTACACCACCACCGGCAACGAGGACAAGAAAGAGGCGAAGAATGCCGCAGACCGTAAGGGTGCGGGTGCGCCGGCAGGACCGACCCGGTAGCGACGAGCGCTGGGAAGAGTTCGCCGTCCCGTACGTCCCCAGCATGAACGTGATCTACTGCCTCATGGAGATTCAGCGGAATCCCGTGACGGCGGCCGGCGTCAAGACCACCCCGGTGGTCTGGGAGGCCCACTGCCTGGAAGAGGTCTGCGGGGCCTGCACGATGATCGTGAACGGGCGCGTGCGGCAGTCCTGCTCCGCGCTGGTGGACAAGCTCGAGCAACCGATCACGCTGGCGCCGATGACGAAGTTCCCCGTCGTGCGGGACCTGCAGGTGAACCGCGGCCGGATGTTCTCCGATCTGATCAAGATCAAGGGGTGGATCCCCATCCAGGGCACCTACGATCTCGGCCCGGGGCCCCGGATTGCCTCCGATCAGCAGGAGGAGGTCTACAAGCTCTCCACCTGCATGACCTGCGGCTGCTGCCTGGAGGTCTGCCCGAACGTCAACTCCCGTTCGAGCTTCATCGGACCGGCGGCGATCTCCCAGGCGCGCCTGTTCAACTCGCATCCCACCGGCGCGATGAACGCCGGGGAGCGGCTCGACGCGCTGATGGAGCCGGGCGGAATCTCCGAGTGCGGCAACGCGCAGAACTGCCTGGAAGCATGTCCCAAGGAGATCCCCCTGACCACCAGCATCGGCACGATGGGACGCGACGTGACGCTGCACGCCATCCGCAAGCTGCTGGGGACTTGATGAACGTCCCCTGGTCCCGGTGACACACCCGGATTTCGCGGAGCTCGGGCGCGATACAGTTGCGGACGCGGGGCTCTCCGATGGCGCCTACCTCATCCGCGAGGCGATGCGACGAGCGTTGGCACGAGCGGCGGCCTCGCTCGTCCAGGCGGCTCCAGGGCCCCGCGAGTTCGTGCTGCTGGACGTGGGAGGTCGCGGCCGCCCTTACGCGGCGATTTTCGCCTCGGCGCTGTCGGGAGCCGGACGCTCGGTGCGGCACCTCGTGATCGATCCCGGTCCGGGAGCCGATGCCGTGGCCAGGGCCGAAACCTTGCCCATCGTCTCGGCCTGCGCCGACCTGGTGCTCTGCACGCAGGTGCTCGAGCATGTCGAGGACCCGCCGGCCGCCGTTTCCGAGATGGCCCGGGCGCTCAAGCCCGGCGGCACATGCCTGCTGACTACCCACGGCACCTGGTTCTATCACCCGGACCCCGAGGACTTCTGGCGGTGGACGCCGGCCGGGCTCGCGCGGCTCTTCACGCGATGCGGGTTCGGGCAGGTGACGGT
>Ga0075429_100003726_pt1 | contig 12995 bp, 13 predicted proteins | sample RhiMetdeltSRZDD3_FD_75295 | JGI IMG/M metagenome (GOLD analysis project Ga0075429, IMG submission 75295) | Populus rhizosphere microbial communities from Tennessee, USA - Rhizosphere MetaG P. deltoides SRZDD3 | ecosystem: Host-associated > Plants > Roots > Rhizosphere > Soil | place: USA...
GCAATCGCGCTTCAGGCTGATCGTGCCGTACCTGCGCGGCTATGGCCCGACGCGTTTTCTCGACCAGGCCACGCTGCGCTCGGGGCAGCAGGCCGCGCTCGGTAAGGACCTGCTCGACCTGATGGACGGGCTTTCCATCCCCACCGCGATCCTGGGCGGCTACGACTGGGGCGGGCGCGCGGCGTGCGTCGTGGCCGCGCTGTGGCCCGAGCGGGCGCGCGGCCTCGTTACGATATGCGGCTACAACATCCAGAACATCGCGCAGGCGCGCAACCCCGCGAATCCGGACCGGGAGCACCGCCTGTGGTATCAGTGGTACTTTCAGACCGAGCGCGGCCGCGCCGGGCTCGCGGCGAACCGCCGCGGCATCTCGCGCCTGCTGTGGGAGCTGTGGTCGCCGAACCTGAGGTTCGACGACGCGACGTTCGGGGAAACGGCGGCGTCGTTCGCCAACCCCGATTTCGTGGACGTCGTGATCCATTCGTACCGCCACCGCTTCGCCGCGGTGCCGGGCGATCCGGCGCTCGAAGAGATAGAGCGGCGTCTCGCGGCACGGCCGGCCATCACGGTGCCCACGGTCTCGCTGCATGGCGCCAGCGACGGCGTGCATCCGCCGGACGAGACGGAAGGGCACGCGCGGTTTTTCTCCGGCCGCTATCGCAGGCAGGTCGTGCCCGTGGCCGGGCATTTTCTGCCGCGCGAGGCGCCGGATGCGGTGGCGGAGGCCATCGTCGAGCTTGCGGAAATGCAGTGAACGGTGAACAGTGAACGGTGAACGGTAACCCAAAGGAGGCGATATGAAAGTCAAAGCTGCGAACGGCGTAGCGCGGATACTCAAGCAGGAGGGCGTGAAGTGGATAAGCTGCTATCCCACGAGCCACATCAACAACGCGCTCGGTGAGGAAGGCGTGCCCATTTACATGATGGGCGAGGAGCGTTTCGGCGTTGCCGTTGCCGACGCATTTTCGCGGGTGACCTGCGGCAAGCGGATCGGCGTGTGCACTGCTATGGCCGGCTTGAACGCGGCCGGTATCCAGATGGCCTACGGCGCGATCGCCCAGGCCTGGGAGGATTCGTCGCCCCTGCTGGTGCTCGCGGAAGGCGTGGGCACGGGCGGAAGCCGTCACACCCACTTCAATATCGCCGAGGCGCTGCGCCCGGTCACCAAGTGGGTCGGCGAGGTCGATCGCGCCGACCTGGTGCCCGACTACATGCGCCGGGCCTTCACGCAGCTGCGCTCGGGCCGCCCCGGCCCGGTGTTGCTGGTCGTGCCGAAAGACCTCGGCGAATACGACGAGGCGCAATATCCCTACACGCCGGTGAAGGGCTGGCGCACCGGTCCCGACCCGGACGACGTCAAGGCGGCGGTGAAGGCCTTGCTTGCGGCGAAAGATCCGCTGCTCCACGTCGGAGAGGGCGTCTACTATGCCGACGCCACCGAGGAGCTCAAGCAGTTCGCGGAGCTGACGCAGATGCCGGTGTTGACGACGCTGAAGGCGAAGGGCAGTTTCCCCGAGAACCACCCGTTGTCGGTCGGCGTGCGCGGTTCACATGCGGCGCACTTCCTCAACAAGTGCGACCTCCTCTTTTCCATCGGCTCGAGCCTGTTCCCCAACCGCTTCAGCCACGCCGTTCCCGCGCCCGAGAAGAAGACGATCATCCAGTGCACTGTGGACACGCTGGACATCAACCGGAGCTACGAGACGAAGCACGCCGTGATCGGCGACGCCAAGCTCACGCTGCAGGCGCTGATCGCCGAGGTTTCCAAGGTCGGGGTCGGGAAGAGGAACGGGGCGGTGGCCGAGGAGATCAAAGGCGCGAAGAAGGTATTCCAGGACAAGTTCCGTCCGTTCATGGAATCCAACGACAAACCGATGAACCCCTACCGCGTGATCGGGGACCTCATGAAGGTGCTCGACCCGAAGCAGTCTTTCGTCACGGCAGACTCGGGCAACACGCGTGACCAGACGAGCACGGTGTACGAGGCCCAGATCCCGCGCGGTCACCTGGGCTGGGGCAACGTTTCCACGCTGGGGTTCAGCTTCGCGGGCGCGTTCGCAGCCAGGCTTGCCTATCCCGACCGCCAGTGCGTCAACATCACGGGCGACGCCGGCGTGTGCTACATGATGGGGAGCTTCGAAGCGGCCGCTCGTTACGGCGTCGGCATCACCACGATACACATCAACAACGGCGGCTACTCAGGCTACGGGCCGGGTTTCTGGGGCAAGGGCCACGATCCCTACACCTGCGTGGTGTCACCTCACGAGAAAGCGTGCATGGCGTCGATGGCGCGCGCCGTCGGTTATCACGCCGAAGACGTGAGCGAGCCCGCGGCGGTCATCCCGGCGCTGAAGCGCGCGTTCGACGAGAACGCAAAAGGCAAGCCGGCCTTCCTCGAGTTCATTTGCTCGCACCACCCGGTGCACGGCGGATGGGTGGGGAGGGGGGAGTAAGCCGGAAGGATGAGGGATGATCCGTGGAAGCTGCGCTGGTGCGCAGCTTCCGAAGGATGAAGGCGGAAGGATGAAGGATGACCTTGCTCGAGATGCCCCGACCTTTCGTCTCCTTCGGTCGGAGACAGCCTCCGGCCGTACGGCAGTGAAAGGCCGGTACATTCATCTGTCACGCGAAGCGTGAGGTCATCCTTCCACGTTCATCCTTCATCCTTTTCAGCGTAGCGGCAGGTCATCCTTCCACGTTCATCCTTCATCCTTAGAAGAACATCTTCTCCCCGCCGTTGACGTGTATCGTCTGCCCGGTGATGAAGGTCGCGCCGGGACCGCAGAGGAAGCGCACGGTCGCGGCGATTTCCTCCGCTTTGCCATGGCGTCCGAGCGGGATGCGGCCCTCGGCGCCCTTGCGCGCCGGGCGATGAGCGGCTCGTGAGGTGTCTATACTGCCGGGCGACACGCAGTTCACGCGTATGCCGTACTGCGCCATCTCCAGCGCCAGCGCACGCGTCATGCCGGCCAGCCCGTTCTTGGCGGCGGAGCCGTGCACCTTGCCGACAAGTCCGGACAGCGCCCCGTCGCCGCCGAGCGTGACGATGTTTCCGCTCTTGTTCTGGATCATCGAAGGCAGGCACGCCTTGATGCAGTGAAACGAACCGTCGAGCGAGATCGACATGATTTCGCGCCATGCCTCGAAGGTCATGTCGACGAACGGCACCTCCCTGCGCACCGAGGCGTTCAGCACCAGGATGTCGATGCGGCCGAAACGCTGCAACACGCCGTCCACCATCTTCCCGACGGCGGCCGGGTCGGCGACGTCCGCCATGCAAACTTCGGCCTGTCCGCCGGACTCGCGAATCTGCTCCGCGACCCGCGCGGCGTTCTCGTGCGACTGGCGCGTGTTCACCGCAACCGCCGCGCCGCCCGCCGCCAGATCGAAAGCGATGGCGCGGCCGATGTTCTGCGCTCCGCCCGTTACGAGGGCGACTTTTCCTGCAAGCTCGTTGGTCGTCATAGCTCGTAGTGTAACTGTCAGGAGAAACAAATCAAACGTACCGCCAAGGCTGCCAGGAGGTTCAGGATCAAGTTCAAATGAGACGCCTTTTTTGTTTCCGGGGCGGCGGGAGGAATAAACTGAAGGGATGAAAGTCGTGCATGTGAAGGCTTCGCGGTGAAGGCTGCGCTACAGCCTTCGGCGCCGGAGGCGCTTGCAGACAATATCCTGCGAGAGGTCGTGCGCCGGCTGACCACGGGCGCCGGCGATGCCGGAAAGCTGCTGGAGTAGGGCGCCGATGCTCAGCATCCTGCTGTCAACGGTCGCTTTCTTCGTGGTGCGGTACTACGTGAACCGCTACCTCGACGACATCGACGTGCCGAGGACGTTCACTCGAAGCACGGTGGCGTTTTGCGCGGCGCTGTTGGTGGCGTATGGGGTTGCGTATTTCGTGGATTGGCTCGTGCCTTGACGTCCGGTGATCATACTGCCTGGCGCCGGAACCGCGAGTCTCCCGCGTTGCAGATGCTTCTCCCGGGAGCTACGATGCCGGCGAGCAGCCGCGCGGACGATGAACGATGACTTACTCGGTCAAGGAGATCTTCCATACCCTACAGGGAGAAGGCGCCAACGCCGGCAGGGCGGCCGTGTTCTGCCGGTTCAGCGGCTGCAATCTCTGGTCCGGTCATGAAAGCGATCGCGCGTCGGCCGTATGCCGCTTCTGCGATACGGAGTTTGTCGGCACGGATGGGACGTTTGGCGGCAAGTACGCCACGGCGGCTGCGCTGGCGGAGCGCGTTGCCGCGCTCTGGCCGACCGGTGACCGGCCGCATCGGTTCACCGTGCTGACCGGCGGCGAGCCGATGCTGCAGGTCGACGAGCCGCTGGTTGCCGCGCTCCATGATCGCGGATTTACGATAGCCATAGAGACCAACGGCACGCTCGAGGTGGCGTCCGGCATCGACTGGATATGCGTGAGCCCGAAAGCGGGCGCGCAATGGGTGCAGCGAAGCGGGAGCGAGCTGAAGGTGGTCTGGCCGCAGGCAGGCCTCGACCTGGAAGAGCTGGAACGGTCCCGTTTCGATCATTTCTTCCTGCAGCCGATGGACGGGCCGGACCAGGCGGGTCACGTGAGGGAATGCATCGAACAATGTCTCCAGCGTCCTCGCTGGAAGCTGAGCCTCCAGACGCACAAGCTGACCGGCATGCGATGAATTTCGAGCTTTCCCAGCGCTTCTTCTTCGAGGCGACGCATACCCTCGCCCGAAAGGTTGAAGCCGACGGCAGCCGGCGGTTTCACGGGCATACGTATCACGCGGAAGTCACCGTCCGGGGAACCCGGGATCCCGCAACCGGCATGGTTTCCGACCTGGCCGTCCTGCGCGCGCAGATCGAGGCGGTTCGGGGCGAGCTTGACCATCGGCTGCTGGACGACGTTCCCGGGCTGGGCGCTCCGACGCTGGAAAACCTATCCTCGTTCATTGCCGACCGCCTGCGGGGCGTGGAGCCGCCGGTTGTTGCGGTTCGCGTCTGGCGGGAAGCGACCGGCGATAGCTGCCTTCTGCGACTGCCGGCGCGTGATCGGTGAAACCGGGTGGAGCGGAGGAAAAAATGACGCGTATCGCAGCCGGGATGCTCCTGCTCGCCATCGGAATTACGTGGGGCGCGGCCGTCCAGGCGCAGAATTATCCCAGCCGTCCCATACGCCTCATCGTTCCGTTCGAGCCCGGCGGAACGAGTGACCTGCTGGGCCGGCTGGTGGGCGCGCGGCTGAAGGACGCGCTGGGCCAGTCGGTCATAATCGACAACCGCGGCGGCGCCGGGGGAACGCTCGGTGCGAACCTTGCCGCGCACGCGCTCCCCGATGGCTATACCTTGCTCGTCACTCACGTCGGCCTGGCCATCAACGAGACCCTTTACTCGAAGCTGGGCTACAACGCGGCGAGAGACCTCGCGCCCATCACGCGGATAGGCGACACGCCGAACGCGGTGGTGGTGACGGCTGCGCTGCCCGCCCAGACGCTGCAGGACCTGGTTGCGATGGGCAGGAAGACGCCGGGCAAGCTCGACTACGGCTCGGCAGGCGTAGGCAGCGCCGGTCATCTGGCGGTCGCGCTGCTGGAGCATGTATCCGGGGCAAGATACAGCCACATCCCCTTCAAGGGCGGCGGGCCATCGATGATCGCGACGGTGGGCGGGCAGGTGCATTTCGCCATCCCGGCGTTTCCCACGGCGGTTCCGCACATCAAGACCGGCAAGATACGCATGCTGGCGGTGACGGGTACCCGGCGCGCGCCGACGATGCCCGAAGTCCCGACCGTGGCCGAAGCGGGGGTGCCGGGATCCGAATTTACGATCTGGTTCGCGGCGTATGCGCCCTCCGGCACGCCGAAAGCCATCATTTCCCGTTTGAACCAGGCGATAGTAAAGTCCCTGGAAACGCCCGAGATGCGTGAGCAGCTCGCGAAGTCCGGAGTGGATCCCGAGTCATCGACCCCGGAAGAACTCGCCGGGTACCTGCGCTCTGAGATCGCCAAGTGGGCGAAGGTCATCAAGGCGTCGGGGATACCTATTAATTGAAGCGGCCCAGATGAAGCGGCTCAGATAAGGCGTACTTGCCTCTCTCTTCTGCCCTCCGCGCCTTGGGTAAATTGTATTTGCTCTTCTTGGCGGCTAATTGATCTTCTGTTGCCTCAACCGTCGCATGGTGTCCTGCGCGCGCGCGTCATCGATTTCCCGCGTTACGCTCTCCAGGTCAACGGCCTCCTCGGTCTGCTCGAAACGCCCGGTGAGCTCGACCTCCGGATGCAGGTCGCCCTGCTCGTAGAGCGCCCAGATTTCTTTCCCGTATTCGGTCGTCAGTAGCTCCGGGGCGAAGCGGCCGAGGTAGGTCGTCAGGTTCGCGACGTCCCGTTGCACCATGCTGCCGGCGTGGTTGTTGCCCGCGGCGTCGACGGCCTGAGGCAGGTCGATCACGACCGGGCCCGCGCTATCGACGAGCACGTTGTACGCGGAGAGATCGCCATGGACTATTCCCGCGCACAGCATGCGCACGATCTGCATCATCAACGTATGGTGGTGCGCGCGGGCCTCGTTGGCCGTGAACTGCACATCATTCAACCTGGGGGCCGGGTTCCCTTCGTGATCGGTCACCAGTTCCATCAGCAGGACCCCTTCGAGGAAGTTGAAGGGCGTGGGTACGCGCACGCCGGCGGCGGCCAGGCGGTACAAGGCATCCACCTCGGTGCTTTGCCACGACTCTTCCTGGGCTTTCCGTCCGTAGCGTGAGCCTTTTTCCATGGCGCGCGCCTGGCGGCTGTTTCTTACCTTACGGCCCTCCCTGTAGTCGACGCTCTGGCGAAAACTGCGCTTGTTGGCTTCCTTGTATACCTTGGCGCAACGCATTTCCTCCCCGCAGCGGACGACGAAGACCGTGGCTTCCTTGCCGCTCATGAGCTGAAGAATGACCTCGTCTATCAGGCCGTCTTCGACGAGCGGTTCGAGTCTTGCGGGGATTTTCATGGATGGGCACCGTACCGGCTTGCGCGCACTGGGTCTGTGCGCTGGCGCACGGAGCATTTGAGGACTGCGAGCGGGCGTGATACGTTCGGCTCCAGATACCTGCTTGCGGAGATCCTGCCATCGCTCTTCCCCTGATACCGACGACGATCGTCGGCAGCATGCCCCGGCCGGCCTGGCTGGTCGACGATTGGTACAGCATCGCGGCGAACTGGCGCTTGTCCGGCACGGCGCTCTCCGAGGGCTTCGACGACGCCACGAGGCTCGCGCTGGCCGACCAGGAGGCCGCCGGAATCGACATCGTCTGCGACGGCGAGCAGCGCCGCCCCACGCACCATACGTACTTCCTGTCCCACCTCGACGGTGTGGACTTCACGACCCTGAAGCCCAAGGCGATGCGCGGCCGCAGGAATACGACCGACGTTCCGCGCGTAGTCGGGCCGGTATCGGTCCGGGGGCATTCCACGACCGACGATTTCCGCTTTCTCCGCCGACTGACCGGCAAGCCGATCAAGGCGACGCTGCCCGGCCCGTCGACGCTGGTGGACGGGAGCTATGACGAGTACTACGGGGATGAGCGGGCTCTCGCGTTCGCGTTTGCGGATGCGCTGCGCGAGGAAATCCGGGCGCTCGCCGCGGCGGGCTGCGACATCGTGCAGCTCGACGAGCCGGCTGTATCCCGTCTGCCGGAGAAGCTGCACGCATGGGGCGTGGAAGCCATGGACCGCGCGTTCGAGGGCGTCGCCGTCACGAGTTGCGTTCACGTCTGCTACGGTTACACCTCCCGGCAGGGCGGCGGAAAGAAGGAATGGAAGCACGGGTACGACGAGATACTCCCCGCGCTCGCCGGGAGCAGGATCGAGCAATTCTCGCTCGAATTCGCCGAGCCGAAGCTGCCCGCTGTGGTGCTCGAGCTGCTGCCCGGAAAAACGGTGCAGCTCGGCGTGATAAATGTCGGCAGCACGGAAATCGAGACGCCCGCGCAGGTCGCCGGCCAGTTGCGCGCTGCGCTGGAAATACTGCCGGTGGAGAGGATTATCGCCGCGCCTGATTGCGGCTGCGTCGCGCTGCCGCGCGACGTGGCGCGCGCCAAGCTGGCCGCAATGGTCGCGGGTGCGGGAACGGTTCGTGCGGAGCTCGGCGCTCGACGATGAAAAACACTGCCGGCGTAATCCTGTTTGCCTGCCTTGTCGTCCTCTCCGGAATGGCGGACGCGCAGACCTTTCCTTCGCGCAACATCCGGTTCATCGGCATCGCCACTCCCGGAACGGCCAGCGATATCGTGGGCCGCGCCGTCGCCGAGCCGCTATCCCGCCAGCTGGGCCGCGCGATCGTCATCGACCAGAGGGGCGGCGCCGGAGGAACGCTCGCGGCCGGCGCGGTTGCGCGCGCCGAGCCCGACGGGCACACGCTGCTCCTCACGACATCGGCTCAATCGGGAATGAAGTGGCTGTATCCCAACCTGACATTCGATCCGGTCAAGGATGTTGCCGGGGTAGCCGGGTTGGTGGAATTGCCCAGTGTCCTGGTGGTCCCCCCGCAACGCAACTGGGCCCAGTTAAAGGACCTCATCGCTGCCGCGAAGGCGAAACCGGGCGCGTTGAACTTCGGCTCCGGCGGCATGGGCAGCGGAACGCATCTGAGCTCCGAGATGGTCATGCTATCCGCGGGAATATCGGCCAACCACGTGCCCTACAAGGGGACCGCGGAAGTGCTGGTGGAAGTCGTCGCCGGGCGCCTCGACTGGATCTACGTCCCGGTCGCGGCGGCGGTGCCGCTCATCAAGGACGGCAGGTTGAAGGGGCTGGCGGTAAGCTCCAGGGCGAGGATTGCGCCGCTGCCCGATATCCCGACGATGGCCGAGGCGGGGTTGCCGGGCGGCGAGTACATGTTCTGGATAGGTCTCTTCGCGCCCCGCAAGACGCCGCGGCCCATCGTGGAAAAGCTCAACGAGGAAACGCTCAAGGCCATCGCCCTGCCGGAGTTGCGCGACCGGTTCCGGGGAATGGGCGCGGAGCCGTTTCCGATCAAGCCCGCCGATCTCGATGCCTTCCTGGCGGCGGACACCGAGAAGATGGGGCAGGTCGTCAAGGCGGCGAATATCAAGCCGCAGTAGCGCGTCGAGGGGCGGAGCAGGGATCGGCGGAACCGCGGAGCAGGGGCCCCACTTGTGGGGATGCGCCCCGGCCTCGGTCTCCGGAACGGTGGTGCGGGACGGGGCGCAAGCCGCTGCGTCCCATACGCATCCACTTGCCAGGGCAGCTCGCTGCTCCCGCACCCTGCTGCGCACACCGAGTCGCAGCGGCACCCCCGGCGGCGCGGCGGCCGACATGAGAACCTTGATACCTAGTGATATCGCCTCAGAGGCCGCGCGGGACGGTGTATCATGCAGGTCCTCGCGCGCTCGATTCACGTGCGTGCCGATCGTCCGCAATCGTTGCGGCAGCGTCAGCACCTGTCAGGAGTACCAATGCAGATCTTTGTGGGCAATCTCGGTCCCGATGTCACCGAAGTGGAAATCGCGAATATGTTCCGGGAGTTCGGGCAGGTCACGTCCGTCGAGCTCATGCGCGAGCTGTTCACCGGCAAGCTGCGGGGATTCGGATTCGTGGAGATGCCGGGCAAGCAGCATTCGCGCAACGCCATCATGGGATTGAACGGCAAGGACCTTGCCGGCCGCCCGCTCCAGGTGAACGAGGCGCGGCCCAGGCCGGAGCGCGGCCGCAGGCGGTAGGAAATCGGTGTCGGAGCGGTCTTGGGTGCGAGGAAACCGGCAGAACGCCCCCGATTTCCTTGATCGAGCCAGCTGCAAGTGTTCGGAATGGGTGGGTCCCTACTAATATTGCTGCGCGCGGCAGTGGTCACCGTGGTATTCGCTGGGTCGTCGAGCGCGCAGCAATATGCGGACTACCCGACGCGACCAGTCCGCCTGCTCGTGGGCTTCAGTCCGGGCGGCGGAACCGATCTGGCGGTGCGCATCATCGGCAGGAAGCTGACCGAGATGTGGGGTCAGCAAATCGTCGTCGACAATCGCCCGGGAGCGGGCGGGCTCCTCGCTTTCGACATGGTGGCGAAGGCGATACCCGACGGATACACGCTGCTCGCGGCGAGTCCCAGCTTCGCGATCCAGCCCAACCTCGCCATCAAGCTGCCGTACGATCCGAATCGCGATTTCATACCGATCACCGAGGCGACCGCCGCGCCTTATCTGCTGGTCGTGTATCCCGGTGTCGAGGCGAAGTCGCTGAAGGAGCTGATAGTGCTGGCGAAGGCGAGCCCGGGCAAATTCAACTATGCCTCCGGCGGCATCGGCAGCGCGCAGCACCTCGCTTCCGAGCTGTTTGCCTATATGTCCGGCATCAGCATGGTCCACGTTCCCTTCAAGGGCGCGGTGAACGTTCCCGAGGTGATTGCGGGCCGCGTGCACATGCTGATGAGCGGCCTGCCCCAGGGCATGCCCCATGTCCAGGCCGGCCGCCTGCGGGCGCTGGGCGTCACGACGCGCAAGCGCACGCCCGCGGTGCCTGACGTGCCGCCGATCGCGGAAGCTGGGGTGCCTGGCTACGATGTAACGATCTGGTACGGTATCTTCGCGACAGGCGGCACGCCCGGGGCAATCGTGACGAAGCTGAACGCGGGCTTCGTCCAGGCCCTGAAGTCGGCGGACGTGATCCAGCAGCTGAACGGCATCGGGCTCGAGCCCGTGGGAAACTCGCCCGCGGAGTTTGCCGCGAGCGTGCGCTCCGAGATCAGGCAATGGGGAGAGGTGATCAGGAGGGCGGGCATAAAGCCGGAATGAGAAAGAGTGATGAAAAATGGTGATGGAAAATGGTGATGGTAAGTGGTGATGGAAAGTCGTGATGAGGTTTTCATCACCAGTACTCATCACCACTCCTCATCACCAGTATTCATCACCTCTTTAGAGGAGGCTGGCGAATGAAGTGCTACTACATCGATTCTGCCAACGGTAAGACCTTCTTCGATCTGCGCGAGGCGCCGGTACCGCAGCCGAAGAAGGGCGAGCTGCTCGTCAGGGTGCGGGCGGCGTCGCTCAATCGCGGCGAGATTCTCGCCAGCATCAGCTTCCACGCGGTAAACGAGGCGAAGCCCGCCGGCGGCGATTGCGCGGGAGAAGTGGAAGCGGTGGGGGAGGGCGTGACCGCGTTCAGGAAGGGCGATCGCGTGATGGGCAGGGCGCGCGGTTCCTTCGCCGAGTACGCCGTCATGTCCGTCGACCTGGCGGCCCCCGTGCCGGCGCGCCTGTCCTGGGAAGAGGCGGCGGCAATCCCGGTTGCGGGTATCACGGCCTATGAAGGGATCTGTTCGCTCGGTAGGCTCAAGAAGGGCGAGACGCTCCTCGTCGTCGGTGCTACCTCGGGCGTAGGCATGTTCGCGGTGCAGGCGGGGAAGTATCTGGGCGCAAGGGTCATCGGTACCTCGCGCTCTGCCGACAAGCTCGAGAAGTTGAAGCGCGCGGGCATGGATGTCGGCATCGTCGCGGAAGGTGGCGGCTTCGCGGACGCGGTGCTCAAGGCGACCGACGGCAAGGGCGTCGACCTCGCCATCAATCTCGTCGGCGGGGGCGCGTTTCCCGATTGCATCAGGTCGCTTGCGAACAAGGGCCGGCTCGCGATCATCGGCTACGTGGACCACAAGCACAAGGCCGAGGTGGATCTCGACACGGTGCACGGACGTCGTCTGCAGGTTTTCGGCGTGTCGAATATGCTTACGTCGGCCGCCGAGCGTGCGGAAGCGAATCGCGGCTTCATTCGCGATCTCCTGCCCGGCTTTGCGGAGGGAAAGATCACATCCATAGTGGACAAGGTTTTCCCTCTCCACGAGCTGCCGGCTGCGAAGGCCTACGTAGAGAGCGATGCGCAGCTGGGTAAGGTCGTCATCAAGGTGCCATAGCGGGCAAGCGTGACTCGTGACCCGTCGCGGGCCTATGATGCTGTGGAGGATGGGAGAAGAATGAAACGCGTACGCTGGTTCGTCGCGCTCGCGCTCGCAGCCAATGGCAGCGCGCTCGCGCAGGCGCCGAAATTCCCGGTCAAGCCGGTGCGCATGATCGTCGGCTTCGCGCCGGGCGGGGCGACCGACATCATTGCGCGCTCCATCGCCTCGGGGATGACCGAAACCCTGGGGCAGCAGGTCATCGTGGAGAACCGGCCGGGCGCGAGCAGCCAGATCGCCGGTGACCTGGTCGCGAAGAGCCCTCCCGATGGCCATACGTTGATGATGGTGACCCAGACGCTCATGACCTCGGCGATGATCGAGCGCAAGACCTACCCGGACCTCGTGAAGGACTTCAGCCACGTGGCGCTCACCGCCACCAGCACCCTGATGCTGGTGGTGACACCGTCGCTGCCGGTGAAATCGATAAAGGAGCTGATCGCGCTGGCCCGCTCGCGGCCCGGCGACCTGACCTACGCGTCGGGAGGAGTGGGAACCACGCCGCACCTCGCCGGCGAACTGCTCATTACGATGGCCCGCTTGAAGATGGTGCACGTGCCGTACAAGGGCGAGGCGCCCGGATTGATCGACGTCATCGGCGGCCACGTGCCGATGATGTTCACGAACATCTCGGCATCGTCCGGCTTCGTGAAGGACGGCAGGCTGCGGGCCCTGGCCGTCACGAGCCTGAAGCCCACGCCCGCGATGCCGGGCCTGCCGAGCCTCGCCGAGTCCGGGCTCCCCGGCTTCGAGGTGATCGGCTTCTTCGGCGTGCTCGCTCCGGCCGGCACGTCCCGCGACGCGATCGTTCGCCTGAACAGCGAGATCAACAAGGCGCTCGCGCGTCCCGAAGTCGCGAAAAATTTCGCGGCCCAGGCGCTGGAGCCGCAGAACAAGACGCCCGAGCAATTCTCCGATTACATCAAGTCCGAAGCAGGCAAGTGGGGCAAGCTCATACAGGAAGCGGGCATCAAGTGACGCGCCGAGGGGCGGAGCAGGGATCGGCGGAACCGCGGAGCAGGGGCCCCACTTGTGGGGATGCGCCCCGGCCTCGGTCTCCCGAAGGGTGGTGCGGGACG
>Ga0075429_100003729_pt1 | contig 12991 bp, 13 predicted proteins | sample RhiMetdeltSRZDD3_FD_75295 | JGI IMG/M metagenome (GOLD analysis project Ga0075429, IMG submission 75295) | Populus rhizosphere microbial communities from Tennessee, USA - Rhizosphere MetaG P. deltoides SRZDD3 | ecosystem: Host-associated > Plants > Roots > Rhizosphere > Soil | place: USA...
GGCTCGACGGGGGCCTGGCCCCGGACCGCGGTCGGGGCGAGCCGGCGCTGGCCCTGGTGCTCGCCACCGTCCGGCCCGTGCTCGCCGCGCGTGGTGTCGGCCAGGGCCGAGAAGGCCGACTCGGCGCGCGCCGCGCGGACCGGGTCGATGCCGCCGGAGCGGTAGAGCCCACGGGTCTCGCCCGGCGCGCCGACCGCCGCCGCCAGCCCCATCCGCTCGTTCAGCAGGCGGGCCACCGCGCGGCTGATCAGCGCCGGGTCGGCACCGTCCGCGAGATCCAACCGCAGCGTGTGTACCCCTCCGGGGTTCCGCCGCAGCTCCGCACCGCGTACCCCCGAGACTTCCTGGACCGCGGCGAGCACGGCCTCGACGTCGAAGCTGTCGCGGCGTTCGACGTCGACGTCGTCGTGCCGCAGGTACGTGGCGATGCGGGCGAGTTCGGGGTCCTCGGCCCGGGGGTCGTCGACCGTGACCGGCTCGGGAAGGGCCGGTACGTCCGGCTCGGCCGGAACCCGCTGCGGCAGCGCATCCGGGTCGAACTGCGAGGGGACGCTGGGGACACCGCGCCACGGCGTCGTGTCGGCCAGGCTGACGTGCCCGGGTGGCAGCGGGACGGCGGCCGACCGCATGACGGGCGTGATCGGGAACCCGGTCGTGATCTCGCGGTCGTCCGGCTCGTCGAGGTCCCTGTCGTACGGGTAAGGCGTACTGGTCGGGTAGCTGGGGGCGGCGATCGCCGACCCGCCGGCCGGCGTGACCTCGGCCACCCGTTCGTACGGGCGCCACGAGCTCGACAGCGGGTCCATCCCGGTGTCGGCCGGCGACCACGCGGACCCGTTTGAGCCGTTCGACCCGTACGACCCGGAGCCGGGCATGGACGCGAGCGACTCCACGGCAGCGGGCGCCCAGCTGTGCAGCCGGGATCCGTTGCCGTGCTCCTCCGTACCGTTGTGCCCACCCGGTACGGCGTCGCCAGGTTGCCCTGAATCGTCCACCGCGCGCTCCTCGGTTGCCCATGGTGAGGCTACCGTGTGCAGGAGGTACCGATAAGTTCCAACGTCGGGCCAATTCGCGGGGCGGAGTCACACTGGGCAGATGACTCGGAGGTGGGGATGACACCGGCTACGCGGGGCACACACGCAGCAGGACGACCGACGCGCCTACCCAGGTCGGCGCGCCGCAAGCAGCTGCTCGCCGCCGCGCAGGACGTGTTCGTCGCCCAGGGCTACCATGCCGCGGCCATGGATGACATCGCCGAACGCGCGGGTGTCTCCAAGCCCGTCCTCTACCAGCATTTCCCCGGCAAGTTGGAGCTCTATCTCGCGCTGCTGGACACGCACTGCGACGACATCGTCGCGAAGGTCCGCGCCGCGATGGGCGCGACGATCGACAACAAAGAGCGCATCCGCGGCGCGATGGCCGCGTACTTCGACTTCGTCGACCACGAGAGTGAAGCCTTCCGCCTGGTGTTCGAGTCGGACCTGCGTCACGATCCCGCGGTCCGGGAACGCGTCGAGCGGGTCGAGCGTGGCTGCGTCGCCGCGATCACCGAGACGATCATGTCCGACACCGGCGTCGGCCGGGCCCACGCCGAACTGCTCGCGGCCGGCCTCGCCGGGGCGGCCGAGGTCGCGGCCCGGTTCTGGCTGGCCGGCGGCCGGCAGGTGCCGAAGCCCGACGCCGAGGCGCTGGTGGCCGCGCTCGCCTGGCGCGGCATCGCGAGCTTCCCGATGCACGGCCAGGACGCCTGAGCGCCCGTACGGGCCAGCGGCGGTCATCCCTGAGCCCGGCGCGCGACGTCCCGCCGGTCGCCCGCGCCGCGCGCGATAGTCTTCTTTGTGGCGTCCGCGGAGTGCGGCGGCCAACAAGGAGGATTCCGTGGAGGTCAAGATCGGCGTTCAGTTCGCCCCGCGCGAGCTGGTGCTGGACAGCGCGCAGACGCCGGGTGAGGTGGCCGACCTGGTGACCAAGGCGCTCGACGCCGAGTCCGGCGCGCTGACCCTCGTCGACGAGCGCGGTCGCCGGGTGATCGTGCCCGTCGCCAAGCTGGCCTATGTCGAGATCGCCGAGTCGTCGTCCCGTCCGGTGGGCTTCACCGCGGGCTGACGCTCAGTTGTTGAGGCCGACGGCCGCCATCCGTACGGTGTGCGCGTTCGTCAGCCGTTTGAGCAGATCGCGGACCGCGCTCTCGTCGGTCGCGCCGGAGACGATCAGCGTGGCGAGCGCGACGCGATCGGCGGCCACCTGCTGCGCCTGGGACAGGCCCTCACCGACCAGTCGTCGTGCCCACATCGACAGCCGGTTGGCCACCTTGGGGTCGGCCGCGATGGCGTGCCGGATCTCGTCGGCGGCGAAGTCGTCGTACCGCGTGTCGTGCAGCACGTCGAGCACCAGCTCTCGGTCGGGCTGGCCGAGGAGCGCCGCGACCTCGCGGAAGAAGTCGTCGGCGATGCCGTCCCCGACGTACGCCTTCGTCAGCGCCTCCAGGTAGTCCCGCGGCTCGGTCTGGTCGTGGTACGCGTCGAGCGGCGCGATGAACGCCCGCATCGCGTCCTCGGGGTCGGCACCGAGTTCGGCGAGCCGCGTCGCGAGCCGCCGGTAGTTCGCGATCTCGACACCGGCCATCTCGGACAGGACGGCACGGCGATGCAGATCAGGGGCAAGTCGGGCGTCCGCTGCCATCCGGTCGAACGCCAGCAACTCGCCGTACGCGAGCATGCCCAGCAGGTCGATGACCGCCTCGCGCTGGGGATCTCCGGGTTCGAACACGCTCCGGAGGCTACCGGAGCGTGGCGCCGCTCACCGCGTGTGCGGGCCGTGTCTCACCCGCGTTGCACGTTGGTCGGTCCTTACGCGTACGATGGTGGCGTTGCCGCAGGCGCCGACCGTTACGCTGCGACTGCGGCCCCACAGATGTGACGCGTGGCTCATGCCGCCGCCAGCTGCGCCTGAGACGGCCAGCTTCATTCATTCGGCGCCCTACGACAGACGGGGCGCATCGCGAGAGGGCACCCCGAAAACCTTGAATAACCCCGGTTACGAAAACCACATCACACCTCCAATCCGCCCCGGCAGCCCCACCTTCGAGACCCTCGGCGCCCGTGCCGAAACCGTCGAGGCGCTGGCCAGCGTCGGGATCACCCACGCCTTCGCCATCCAGGAGTACGCGCTGCCGATCGCGCTGCGCGGCGCCGACCTGATCGGTCAGGCTCCGACCGGCACCGGCAAGACGCTCGGCTTCGGCATCCCCCTGCTCCAGCAGGTCGTGGCACCGGCCGAGGGCGCCGACGGTGTCCCGCAGGCGCTCGTCGTCGTCCCGACCCGCGAGCTGGGTCTGCAGGTCGCCAAGGACATCGCGCTCGCGGGGAGTACCCGTGGAGTCCGGGTTGTGCCGATCTATGGCGGCGTGGCCTACGAGCCGCAGGTCGCCGCGCTGAAGACCGGCGTGGAGATCCTCGTGGGCACTCCCGGCCGGCTGCTGGACATGGCGAAGAGCCGGCAGTTGCGCCTCGACCGCATCAAGGCGCTCGTGCTCGACGAGGCCGACCGCATGCTCGACCTGGGCTTCCTCGACGACGTCGAGAAGATCCTCGCGATGCTGCCGGTGGCCCGCCAGACGATGCTCTTCTCGGCGACCATGCCCGACCCGATCGTCACGCTGGCCCGGCGGTTCCTGCGCCAGCCGGTGACCGTCCACGCGCGGCACGACGACACGACCGGCCCGTCACCGCTCACCAAGCAGGTCGTCTACCGCACCCACTCGATGAACAAGCCCGAGGTCATCGCCCGGATCCTGCAGGCCGACGGCCGCGGGCTCACGATGATCTTCACGCGGACCAAGCGGGCGGCCGACCGGCTCTCCGAGGACCTCGACTTCCGCGGCTTCGCGGTCGCCGCCGTCCACGGCGACCTGGGGCAGGGCGCACGCGAGCGGGCTCTCCGCGCGTTCCGCTCCGGCAAGGTCGACGTACTCGTCGCGACCGACGTCGCCGCCCGCGGGCTCGACGTCATCGGCGTCACCCACGTGATCAACTACGACTGCCCGGAGGACCCCGACACGTACGTCCACCGCACCGGTCGCACCGGCCGGGCCGGCGCCACCGGCGTCGCGGTCACGTTCGTGGACTGGGAGGACATGCCGCGCTGGGCGTTGATCGACAAGACACTCGGACTGGAGATCCCGGACCCGCCGGAGACGTACCACACCTCGCCCCACCTGTTCGCCGACCTGTCCATCCCGACCGGCGTGGGCAGCACCCTGCCGGCCGCGCAGCAGTCGCGCGCCGGGCTCTCGGCCGAGGTGCTCGAGGACGTCGAGGGCAAGCGGGGCCGCCGTCGTGGTCACTCCACAGGGGACGGTCCCGGTCGAGGCCGGTCCCGAAACCGCTCCGGGGGTACGCGCGACGCGGCGCCGGCGGTTGCCGCAAGTGAATCCGCGAGCGATGGCGAGCCCGCCCGGCCCCGTCGTCGGCGGAGGCGCCAGACGGGCGCGGAGTCAGCTGTGGACACGGTGTCCACATTGGACACCCCCGTCGCGGACCCCGCACCGCCAGCGGCTGCGTCAGGCGAGTCGACGCGACGCCCCCGGCGCCGTCGCCGCCGCCCAGCCACCCCGGGCGCCGACTGACCTACGGCCCGCCCCGCGCGCCGCGCCCCTCGTTGATCAAGGGATTCAGGTAGGCGACACGCAGACTTTGCCGCGCGAATCCCTTGATCAACCGCGGCAAACCCCTTGATCACGCCTGACTACGGCGGTGGAGGGCACGACTCGATCGTGATCGTCACGACGGTCTGCGGCAGCTGCATACTCCCGGCGGCCGGTGACTGATCTACCACAAGGTCGCAGTTCAACCCGTCGCGGAATTCCCGCTGGATGCTCGCCATGAAGCCCGCGGTCTCCAGGTCCCTGACCGCCTGGTACTCGTCGGCGTGGAACACATCGGGCACGGGATACAGCGTGGGTGGCGGTTCACTCGTCGGCGGGGGCGGGGGCGTCGTCGTCGGCGGGGTCGTGGTGGGCGCGGGGTTGCCCGTGGTCGTACCGACACCGCCGGGCGTACGCGTCGGCTGCCGGCCCGGACTCGTCTGACTCCGGCCGGTCGGCGCGGGCGGCATCATCTGTGTGCCGGGTGTGGTCGGCGCGACGACCGGGATGGTCGACGTACCCGTGACCGCCGGATGGGTCGGCGCGGGGGAGGCGCCGCCGCCGAGGCCGCTGTTCACGCCGACGCTCAGCCCGGACGCGGGGTCCACGCCGGACCCGTTCGGCCCGAAGGCGATCAGGCTGACCGCGATCAGCCCGGCGACCAGGCCCGTCGCGACGAGCGCGAGCGCGCGACGGCGGCGTACGGGTCCCGCCAGCACCGCCTCGGTCCGCTGGGTCTGCAGGGAGGCCAGCGCGGCCCGGGCCGCACTCGCCACCTCGGCCGCGGTCGGTCGCATCGGCGGGCGCTTGGCGAGCATCTGGTTGACGAGGCCGCGTACGGTCGCCGGCAGCTCGACGGGCAGCGGCGGCACCGGGCTCTCGACGTGCTGCCGGGCGATATCGATGGGGCTGTCCCCGTCGAAGGGCACGTGGCCGGTCAGGCACTCGTACGCGGTGACGCCCAGCGCGTACAGGTCGACGGCCGAGGTGATCTCCGAGGCCGAGGCCTGCTCGGGGGCGATGTACCGGGCGGTGCCGACCACCATCCCGGCGCCGGTCAGGTCAGCCCCACCCGCCGCGCGGGCGATACCGAAATCGGTCAGCACCACGCTGCCGTCAGCGCGTACCAGCAGATTGCCTGGTTTGACGTCACGGTGGATGACGCCCGCCTCGTGTGCGGCGTCCAGGGCGTCGGCGGCCTGGATGAGAAGCGTCAGGGTCCGCTCGGGCGAGATGCTGCCGAGGCGGTCCATGATTCGCCGCAGCGGCTCGCCGTCGACGAAGCGCATCACCAGATAGGCCACGTCGTCCGCGTCGTGACCGAAGTCGTAGACGGCCGCGATGCCCCGGTGGTCGAGCCGTGCCATCACGCGGGCCTCGGCGGCGAACCGCCGGACAGCGCCGAACTCCTCGACTAGCGTCGACTTGAGGACCTTCACCGCCACAGTGCGCTCGAGCACGGTGTCGGTGGCGCGCCACACCTCGCCGACGCCCCCTGCGCCGACGAGTTCCGTCAGGACGTACCGACCGTTCCCAAGCGTGCTACCCGGTTCCACGGGTTCCCCTCCGTGCCGTCGTTCCTGCGGCCGGACCGACTCTATCGCGGGTGGTCGCGTGCGACGATTCTCCACGTGAAGACGGCACACGACCTCCTGGTGGCGCTCGCCCGACGGTACGCGTTTGCCGACGTCGCCGCACTCGTCAGCGGGGGGCCGGGCCACGATGCATTGACCGCCAGGAGTGCCGTCCGGGTCCGTGAAATCTGTGCGTTCGGCCAGCGCCTCCTCGACCTCGACGCCGAGGATTTCGGTGGTGCCGATGGACCAAACGGGGCGAACGCCGAAATAGCAGCGGCAGTTCCCCCCGATCTGCGCGCTCGAGCCCTCTTGTGTCGCATGCCCCAATCGCCCGACGAGCAGGTACGAGGCGCACTGGGTTCACTACAGCCCGCGTACGCGCTGATGCTCGAAGTCGTCGCCGCCCGCTGGGCCCGGCGGGAAACCGCCGCGGTCATCGCCACCGTTCACCTGGCGAGCGAGTACGGGCCGCTGCTCGCGTGGGAGCGCGCCCTCGGGCATGCGGGCGACCCCGCCCGGCTGCCGATCGCGGTCGGTGGTGCCGGCAGCGCTTGGGGTGACTTCGACGATGCGCGCTGCCCGCACACGAAGGCGGAGAAGTCGGCGGCCCGGCACGCCCTGCGGGTGGGCCAGGGGGACGCCGTGGGGTGGCGCGCGTACCTCGACCGGCAGCACAGCTACGTCGCGCAGGCGCTCGGCGTATGCGCCGCGGAGTGCCCCCGGCCGTGCACCGTCCTCACGCGACTGTCCACCGCGGACGAAGAACGGGCGGCCGCCGGCTGCCGGCTCGCACTGTCCTACATGGACAGTGCCGTGGTGCGGCTCCGGCATGCGTCACCCATCGGCCACGGCTTCGGCGTCCCGTCCCCAGCGGAGGTGCTCGAGGCGTGGGACCGCACCCGTACGAGCCTCGGCCGGCTCGACGAGAGCGTGCTCGCCGACGACGGCTTCCCGCTCGCCGGGCTGTCCCGGCTGTTCACCGCGATCGCCGGCACTCCGATCCGGCCGGACACGCTCGTCGCGGAGGCCGCCGGCGCGCTCGCCGCCGAGCTGGACGCGCGGGTGAACTGAGCATGCCCCTCCAGCCGTTGGCTACGGCGCTCGGCGGGATCCGCGCGCTCCTGCTCGACCCCCTCGCCCTCCGCCGCGCCGTCGCGGCCGGCCGGCGCAAGACACAGGCCCCTTCGGTGGTACGGGTCGAGCTGCGCGCGGTCGCGTTGAAGTCCGGTCGCCACCTGCAGATCGTCGAGCACGGCGACCGGCCGCACACCCGGAACGTGGCCTACGGTCCGGACGCCGAGGCGGCGGTCGACGCCCTGCTGGCCGAGCCGTACGGGAACTGGCACGTGGAGACCGTCGACGAGACCGTGCAGCTGCGCGTGACGAAGAAGGGCGACGCGCAGGTCCACCGCTCGACCGCCCCGAGCGACGCACCGGCGCCGGCGCACGACCGGGAGGCCGCCCACCTCCTCGACCCGGGCGACCCGCTGTTCGACGTCATCGGCGGGACCGCGGCGAAGCGGCGCCAGGTGGACGCGTTCCTGCGCGCGCTGTCGTCCACAGTAGACATTCAACCGGGCACCACGCTGAGCGTCGCCGACCTCGGCTGCGGCAACGCGTACCTGACGTTCGCCGCGTACCGCTGGTTGTCGACCCAGGGGGCCGACGTCGAGATCGTCGGCGTCGACCGGCGGGCCGACCAGCGGCAGCGCAACACCGCACTGGCCGAGCGGTTGGGCTGGGCCGGCCGCGTACGGTTCGTCGCCGGGGCGATCGGCGAAGCACCCCTGTCCGGTGTGGACATCGCCCTGGCGTTGCACGCGTGTGACACGGCGACGGACGACGCGCTGGCCCGGGCCGTCCGCAACCGCGTCCCGGTGATCCTCGCCGCGCCGTGCTGCCACCACGACATCGCGGCCCAGCTGAAGGCGGCGCCGTCCGGGCCCCTGACGCGGTACCCGATCCTGCGCGAGCGGTTCGCCGACGTGCTGACGGACACGCTGCGGGCGGCTCTGCTGCGGCAGCACGGGTACCGCGTCGACGTCGTCGAGTTCGTCGAGTCGAAGCACACGCCGCGGAACCTGCTGATCCGTGCGCGGTACACCGGTGCGCCGCCGACCCGGGAGCGGCTAGACGAGTACGCCGACCTCGTCGCGGCGTGGCACGTCACTCCCGCGCTCACCCGGCTCCTCGCGGAACCGCCGCAGTCGCAGGCTGTTGGTGACGACGAAGACGCTTGAGAAGGCCATCGCCGCCGCGGCGAGCACCGGCGTGACCAGTCCCGCCGCCGCCAGCGGGATCGCGGCGGCGTTGTAGGCGAACGCCCAGAACAGGTTGCCCTTGATCGTACGCAGCGTCGCGCGCGACAGCCGGATCGCGTCCACAGTGGACAGCAGGTCCCCGCGCACGAGCGTCAGGTCGGCCGCCTCGATCGCGACGTCGGTGCCCGTACCCATCGCGAGGCCCAGGTCCGCCGCGGCGAGGGCGGCCGCGTCGTTGACCCCGTCACCGACCATGGCCACGACCCGGCCCTGGGCCTGCAACGCACGTACGGCGTCCACCTTGCCCGCCGGCAGCACCTCGGCGACCACCTCGTCGATACCGGCCTCGGCGGCGACCGCGTGCGCGACGGCGGCGGAGTCCCCGGTCAGCAGGACGGGCCGCAGGCCGAGCTCGCGCAGCCGGCGTACTGCCTCCGCGGCCGACGGCTTCACCGTGTCGGCGACGAACAGGGCTCCCTGGTACGTGCCGTCGACGGCCACGGCGACGACGGTCCGTCCGCCCCCGTGCAGCTCCGGGACGGCGATCCCCCGCTCGGCCAGCAACGCCGGGCGGCCGACCAGCACGGTACGACCGTCCACAGTGGCCTGTGCACCGAGCCCGGGGAGGGCCAGGAAGTCGTGCGGTGCCGGTCCGTCGGTCGCGATGGCGCGCGCGATCGGATGCTCCGAACCGCGCTCGACCGTCGCGGCGATGCGGAGCAGCTCGCCGGCGTCGACCCCGGGGGCGGGCGCCGAACCGACCAGGGCCATCCGGCCGGTGGTGACGGTACCCGTCTTGTCGAGCACGATCGTGTCCACCTTGCGGGTCGACTCCAGGATCTCCGGACCCCGGATGAGCACGCCGAGCTGGGCCCCTCGACCCGTACCCGCGAGCAACGCCATCGGCGTGGCCAGGCCGAGCGCGCACGGGCACGCGACGATCAGCACCGCCACGGCGGCCGTGAGCGCGGCGGCGGTCCCGGCGGACAGGCCCAGCCAGAAGCCGAGCGTGGCCGCGGACAGGGCCAGCACGACGGGTACGAACACCGCGCTGATCCGGTCCGCCAGCCGCTGCACGGGCGCCTTGCCGGCCTGGGCCTGCGCCACGAGCCGGGCCATGTGGGCCAGCTGCGTGTCGGCGCCGACCCGGGTGGCCCGGATCACGAGGAGCCCGCCCGCGTTCAGCGTGCCCCCGACCACAATGGACCCCGGACCGACTTCGACGGGCACGCTCTCACCCGTCAGCAGGCTGGCGTCGACGGCGCTCGTGCCCTCGACCACGTCGCCGTCGGTGGCCACCTTCTCGCCGGGGCGTACGACGACGAGATCGCCGACCCGTACGTCCGCGATGGGTACCCGCCGTTCGGTCCCGTCGACGAGCACGGCCGCGTCCTTCGCGCCCAGCTCGACGAGGGCCCGAAGCGCCGAGCCGGCCGTACGCTTCGCGCGCGCCTCCGCGTACCGGCCCGCGAGGAGGAACGTGGTCAACGCGGCGCCGACCTCCAGGTACAGGTGGTCGGCCGCCGAGCCCCGGGGCGCGAGCAGGCTCAGCTCCATGCGCATGCCGGGCTCGCCCGCGCCGCCGAAGAACAGCGCCCACACGCTCCACGCGTACGAGACGACCACGCCGAGGGAGATCAGCGTGTCCATGGTGGCGGCGGCGTGGCGCAGGTTCGTCCAGGCCGCCCGGTGGAACGGCCAGGCGCCCCACGTGACGACCGGGGTGGCGAACGCGAACACGAGCCACTGCCAGTGCCGGAACTCCAGCGCCGGAACCATCGCCAGCAGCAGCACGGGGACGGTCAGCGCGGCCGAGCCGACCAGCCGGTCCCGCAGGCTCCGCTCCGGGTCGGCCGCCGGCTCCGGCGCCGGTGGCTCGGCGGTGTACCCGGTCGCCTCGACCGTGCCGATCAGGTCCTCGACCGAGATGGACGCCGGGTGCTCGACCCGGGCCGTCTCGGTGGCGAAGTTCACCGACGCCACGACGCCCGGCAGCCGGTTGAGCTTCTTCTCCACCCGGGCCGCACACGAGGCGCAGGTCATGCCGCCGATCCGAAGCTCCACTGTGGACATTGTCAGCTCACCACCACGGTGTACGCGGCGGTGTGGACCGCGCCGTCCACCTGGAAGTCGAAGAACATGCGGTACCGCCCCGGACTGGGTGCGGCGAGCCAGAACTTCACGGCCCCGCCGGCGAGGTCGGGCTCGGGGTGCACGTGGACGTACCCGAGGTCGCCCTCGCGTACGACGACGAGGTGCCCGTACGCCCCGAGGTACTTCTCCAGCGTCGTCACCGGACTCCCGCCGCGGAACACCCGGAACAGCAGCGGAGCGGTCGCGCCCACCTGGGGCGTACCCTCGTACGTGACCGACATTCCGTCCACTGTGGACTCTCGGCCGGCCGCCGGCAGCTCGCCCGGCTGGTACGCGCCGGCGACCGGCAGGTCCGTCCCGAGCGTCAGCGGGACCTGACCGCTGGCCGCGTTCACGACGAAGTCCGCGTACGCGCGCCAGATGCCGGGCGCGGGCAGGGTGAGGTCCACCTGCCACGTGCCGTCGGGCGCCATCGTGGGGTGCAGGTGCTGGTACCCGCTGAGGTCGCGCCGGATCACGACGAGGTGCATCGGCTTGTCGTGGTTGATCGCGAACTGGGTCACGGGCTTGCGGTCGGGACCGTCCACGGTGAACGTGAACGGCTGCCCGGCGGTGTACGCCCTCGGGTGCAGCGTGTACCCGCTCGCTGACAGCGCCAGCCCGCCCACCTGGTCGGCGGTGCCCGTTGTCGTCATGCCGTGGGAGTGGGGTTGGCTCTCGTCGACCGCGGTCGAACCGGGCATGTTCGGCATCGCCGACGCGGACCGCGGAGCGGAGACCGGCCCGGTGAGCCGGCCGACCCCGAACCCGGCGGCCAGCGCCAGCACGAGCCCGCCCGCGAACGCGACGAGCCGCAGCCCGGCCCGATCGGGCTTAGGCGTCGGCGAGGACATAGCCGGCCTCGTCCACCGCGGCCCGCACGGCGTCAACCGGCAGCGGGGCGTCGCTCGTGACGGTCACCGCGCCACTGCCGAGATCGACCTGCACATCGCGTACCCCCGAGATACTGGAAAGCTCGCCGGAGACGGCGCTGACGCAGTGTCCACAGGTCATGCCGGTCACCTGATATGTGGTGGTGGTCATCAATACCTCTCAGGAGCGGACGAGGCGCGCGATGGCCTCGGATGCCTCGTTGACCTTGGCGGTGGGGTCGCCCTGCCGGGCGGCGTCGACGACGCAGTGGCCGAGGTGGTCTTTGAGCAGGCCGACGGCGACGGCCTGGAGCGCGCGCGTGGCCGCGGAGATCTGGGTGAGGACGTCGATGCAGTAGGCATCCTCCTCGACCATGCGGTGCACGCCGCGCACCTGACCCTCGATGCGGCGCAGCCGGCCGAGGAGGGCCTGCTTGTCGGCCTGGTAGCCCGGAGCGGTGTCCATGCCGCTACCCTACCCCCCTAGGGTATCGACCGGCCAGTGGCGCCCGCTCCGGCGCCGGCGCCGGCCGCCCGGCGGCCGCCCGGCCCAAGATCGCGGTCTCCGGTGCAGGCCCCCAGTTGCGCTGCGCGATCGCACCGCGGACCGCGTTCATGGGCGCCGGCTCGTCCTAGTGACGAAGGACCTCCGGCAGGCGCTTGACCTGTGTATCGCGCTCAGGCGACGTCGAGCTGGATGTTGTCGATCCGGGCAACGATGTCGAGATGGCCGCCGAGGCCGACCACATAAGCGCGCAGCGTTTCGAGACTTGTGGCGGTACCGTTTTCGATCTGGCTGATCCGCGCCTGGGACAGGCCTGTAGCCTCGGCGAGCTGAGCTTGGGTCAGACCGAGCTGCTTTCTGATTTCGGCGAGCTGGGCACCGCTGACGGTCGCGACCATCTGAGCGCGCATCCGGGTCCTTCGCGCAATCCGCTCGGGTGCGTCCCAGCCAGGGTCGGTAGCTTGAGCCTTGGCCTTGACGTCCCGCCAACTAGTCGGCTTCCTCATGACTGCTCCTGTTTGAGGTCCATCAGATGCTGCTCGAAGCGCTCGTCGGCCAGCGGGATCGCCACCTGGTACCACTCTTTCCATTGCCCAGACTTATCGCCGCCAACCAGGAATATCGCCTCCCTTGCCGGGTCGAACGCGAAAATCAACCTCACCTCGGTGCTGCCGGCCGATCCTGGCCGAAGCTCCTTCATGTTGTGGAAGCGGCTGGTCCGCAACCGTCTACGAGAGGGCGCCCGAGTGCAGGACCCCTCTCCGCAAGCAGGTCGATCGCCTCGGCGACGAGATCGGCGGTGGCCGGATCGTCGCGACAAAGCGCTAGAAACCAGACTTCAACCTCGGCGTGAAGGCTTACTTCCCACACCGCCGCAGTATAAGCCATGCTTATACGGCGGTGGCAGGCTACTCCGCCGGTTCTCGACTCGCGTGGGCCGGCTCCGGCCGATCGCGATCCGCCGCCGGCGGCTCCACGACCCCCGGCGCGACCGGCCC
>Ga0075429_100003735_pt1 | contig 12978 bp, 2 predicted proteins | sample RhiMetdeltSRZDD3_FD_75295 | JGI IMG/M metagenome (GOLD analysis project Ga0075429, IMG submission 75295) | Populus rhizosphere microbial communities from Tennessee, USA - Rhizosphere MetaG P. deltoides SRZDD3 | ecosystem: Host-associated > Plants > Roots > Rhizosphere > Soil | place: USA...
GCGCGTGATTTACAGAGTCAATGGAATCAACACGAGCTTCACGGAAATGATGGGGTTACCCCACAGCCAGGTGGACAATACGTACTGGCTGCCCTGGTACAACAATGTGGATCTGGACACGCAACTGAGAATCGCAAATGTGACGGACCAGCCTGCAACAGTCTACGTTTATATTGGTGGGCAGGAAATGCAGGGAAGTCCGTTCACCCTGGCAGCCGGCGAGAGCACGCGCAGGAGTTTTGTGGGAGTGAACAACGGACCGGTAAAGATTGAAAGCACGCAAAATATTGTGGCAGCAGAGCGTGTGATCTACAAGGTCAATGGCGTTAACACAAGTTTTTCAGAGATGATGGGGCTGTCGAATAGCGTACTCAATGCGAGGTATTGGCTGCCCTGGTACAACAACGTCGACCTGGATACGCAGCTAAGGTTCGGCGTTCCATAGAGAATATACACTCTCACGCCCACAAACAAATCAGCCCGCCAGTGAAATCTGACGGGCTGATTTTCATCGGCGCGGGGATGGGACAGGTTTCATGACATCGATGAGAGATAAAGTCAATCGGCAACGCGGGCGTGCAACATGACGGAATGATTGCAGAACGTTACACTGACTGAAACACTACTACCACTTGAATTAAAATCACCTTCAGCTGATCAAAGTTATCCTATCAGCTTGTCATGTGACGAGGGGTTCTACGACAGAACCATCCGTCCTTCGTTGGCTTCTCCAGGGGTAAAAGCGAAAAGTCGTTTCACAAAACAGGTTGAGCAATTGAAAACGGTCACCGAACTGTAACGGGTCTGTAATGATCCCTGTGGATCACTGCCCGTCTTGAAAACAGCTATCTGCACGATTGAAAACCGATCTTTAACAACCCAGGTCATCGGGGTTTCCCTTTCCGGGAAGATCACCCTATTGCGAGCAGCCGCTTCAGGCAGGGAAACCTGCCCTTTATCGTTTATTCAGTTCATTACGACGCTGGACAATGTGCTTTTTATCTGGAGGAGATCATGGCAAAACAACTGGTCCGTTCTTTTTCTATTGTTATCATTCTTTCGATCTTGCTTGCACAATTCGGCTTGCACTCGGCGTCTGCCGCGGCGGAATTCACCGTCAACAGCACGGCAGACATGGTCGATGCCATTCCTGGTGACGGGCTGTGTGAGACGGACATCACTGGTGACTGTACGCTGCGCGCCGCGGTCCAGGAGGCAAACGCGCTCGGCGGCGCAGACACGATTTCGATCCCTGCCGGGACATACACACTGACCATGGAACGCGCAGGGGAGGACTCTGCGGTCTCCGGCGACCTCGATATCACCGACCAGGTGACAATCACCGGCGCCGGTATGGGAGCCACGGTCATCGATGCCAACGGGCTGGACCGTGCTTTCCACGTCTTCGCCTCCCTGAACCTGAATGACCTGACGATCAAAAACGGTTTCGCCAGCCCCGGCGGCGCGGTGCTGGTAAACCTGTATGCATCCATCACACGGGTGTCCTTCGAAGACAACCGGACTACTTCTTTTAACGAATCAAATGAAACAGGCGGCGCGGTCTTTGTCAGCGGGCAGGGTTCGGCCGACATCGCGCACAGCCAGTTCGCCCGTAACTTTGCCTACTTTGGCGGCGGCGCAGTCGCGAATACGTTCGCGAGTTCATTCACCATCACGGACAGTACATTCTCTTCGAATTCTACTCAGTTTGGCGGCGGAGCCCTGTATCCCAACGGCGGCCCGGCTACGATTACGAAGAGCACGTTCGAAGGCAATAGCGCGGACACCGGTGGGGCGATCCATAGCAATTCCAATTCCGTCGAGGTGACAAACAGCACATTTGTGGGGAACTCTGCAGTCAATCACGGCGCGATCGATGCGCGCGCAGGCACGATCACCGTCAACAACAGCACGTTTTCCGGGAATACGGCCTCCGGGTTCGGAGACACGCTTGGCAACCAGCCCTCGCAGGGCGGGGAGCTACGGGTAGGAAATTCGATCCTCTCGGGTCCCGGGTTTGACAACTGCGGTGGCTCGGTGACAGGCCTGGGCAATAACATCAGCTGGCCGATCGAAAATAATTGCCCGGGGACAAGGAATGATCCCCGGCTGGATACCCTGGCTGACAACGGCGGTCCCAACAAAACCATGGCGCTTCTGACGGGAAGTCCGGCGATCGACGCGGGAAACAACGAAACCTGTGCCCCCACAGACCAGCGCGGCGTGATACGCCCACAGGGCGAAGCCTGCGATATCGGTGCCTTCGAATCGGCGCTGATCAACGTCTTTTCTGTCACGAATACCAATGACAGTGGCGCAGGATCGCTGCGTCAGGCGATCCTCGCCGCCAACTCCACACCCAATTTACTGAATGGACCGGATGAGATCCACTTTAGTATCCGGAGCGAAGGAGTAAACAGGATCGCTCCAGCTTCGGCCCTACCTGCCCTCACAGAGCCTGTGGTCATCGATGGGTACACCCAGCCCGGCGCTGCTCCAAACACACTGGCCGTAGGTAACAACGCCAATATCCTGATCGAGCTGAGCGGGGATGGCTGTGATGGCGTCTGTGGTCAGGCATTGTCCATCAGTTCCGGAGGCAGCACGGTAAGAGGGTTGGCGATTCACGGAAGCTTCAATAATGGGATTGAAGTGAATGGATCCGGTAGCACAATCGCCGGCAATTTCTTCGGGCTCAGGGCAGACGGCACAGCGGACGGGGTCCTGGCCTCTGGTGTGTATGTCAACAACACATCCAACAACACAATTGGTGGCGCCGCACCCGCCGACCGCAACGTGATCTCAAACAACCGCGATGGTGTTTTCATCGCGGCGGGCGGGGGGAACGCGACTAGTAACATGATCGCGGGTAACTATATCGGCACCAATCCGGCGGGCACCGCCGCCCAGGGCAATACCCAGCGCGGGATATTCGTCGGGTCCTTTGGTCAAAGCGCGAGCGGCAACACGATCAGCGGCAACCTGATCTCCGGCAATGGTCACTTTGGAATTCTTCTACGCGATGCCAATGTTTCAGCGACATCTGTGGTTGGCAACCGCATCGGCACAGACGTCAGCAGCACGGGCGCACTCCCCAACGGCGGCAGCGAATCCGGTGACGATGGTCTGGCCGGAACCAATGCGCGTGCGGGTGTCTACATCGCGGCCTCCAATAATACGATCGGTGGGACACCCTCAGGCGCGGGCAATACCATTGCCTTCAACGCAGGTACGGGTATTACGGTCGCTTCCGGCACCGACAATACCATCCTTGGAAACAGCATCTTCTCCAACACCGGCACGGACCTCGATCTCGGCGGCGACGGAGTCACGTTCAACCATGTAGGAGTGGTGGCTGGTCCGAACAACTACCAGAACTATCCCGTGCTCAGTCTGGCGACTTCAGACGGGGAGACGACGCGCGTGGGCGGCATCCTGGAGTCTGAAGCAAACCAGGACTACACCATCGAAATTTTCTCGAACGATACCTGCCATCTCACCTACTTTGGCGGCGGCAAAACCTTCCTCGGCTCATTCTCCGTGGCCACGAACGACAAAGGCATCGTCATATTCGACGAGGAGATCGCCGCTGGAGTGACGGAACCGCACGGGGTCAGTGCGACCGCCACCGGAAGCAACGGCACATCCGAGTTTTCCTACTGCCGCCCATCTGCCACGCCCAACCTGAACTGGGTCCAGGCACAGGCGGTTGAGGGCGGATCGCAGACACAGCAATTCATCACAGACGTCTTTCAGGAGAAGTGGTTCAAGTTCCCTGTGCAACCGGGTTCCACGGTCAACATCAAGCTGACAAGCCTGCCCGGCAGCGCGGTCAGCCTCCACGTTGACCCGTATCCGATCTATAACGAGCTGATCGATCCGGAAAACGCCGCACTGTTTAGCGCGGAGGCGGCAGATGCCGCGTTCCTGCCTTCAGGATCGTTGCCTTCGGGTTCGCTCCCCTCGGGATCATTACCGTCTGGTTCTTTACCTTCAGGCTCTTTACCGTCGGGCTCACTGCCAACTGGTTACCTGCCCTCCGGCTCGTTACCGTCCGGGTCGCTTCCTTCCGGATCGCTTCCCTCCGGCTCACTGCCTTCGGGCTCTTTACCTTCAGGATCACTTCCATCCGGTTCGCTGCCTTCCGGCTCTCTGCCCTCCGGCTCTTTACCGTCCGGCTCGCTTCCTTCCGGATCGTTACCCTCTGGCTCACTGCCTTCAGGCTCTTTACCTTCAGGATCACTACCATCTGGTTCGCTGCCTTCCGGCTCTCTGGATGCGTACGCCAGCGCAGCGCGCAACAGCCTGCTGGGCATCTCGATGGACCCATATGCAACCGTCCAGACCATCGAACGGAACACGTACGATCTACAGGAAGACCTATATGTTCGCATCGTCGGACCCTATGATATCGAGACCCCGTTCACTCTGGATGTGACCATACAGGGCGGTGTTTGCGGCGATGTCCAACCCGTTCCGAATTCGCTCCCGGTGATCTCGGGATCTCCGCTTGCATCGGGCACGCTCAAGTCCCTCATTCTGACAGACTCAAGCCGCCTGACCGGAACACAGGCCGAGATCGCTGAGGCACTGGCGGATCTTCAAACACTCGCCGGGCGCAGTGATGTCAACGGTACCGTAATCGACCTTAACGATTCCAAATATGCGCGCGTCGCCTTTGCCAATACAGAAGCCGACCAGACCCTGGCTTGCGCCTCTGCCAAGAACACCGTGGCGAAGGAGATCAAGAACGTGGTCGATGCCTACCGGGCGGCAAACCCGACCGTTGAGTATATTGTCCTGGCGGGCGGCGCGGACGTGATCCCGTTCTTCCAGGTGCAGGACGTTTCGGGCCTCGCCAACGAAAAGGATTATGTCCCACCCGTCAGTCCTTCCACTGCCTCAGAAGCAGGGTTGAAGACCAACCTCGTTCAGGGACAGGATGCCTACGGCTCACAGGTGGACATCACCCTGGCCGGGCACAGCCTTGCGCTGCCCGATCTGGCAGTGGGACGATTGGTGGATACCGCCAGCGACATCAGCGCGGCGGTGAACGCCTACATCCTGACCGATGGCGTCGTTGTGCCAAACTCATCCCTGGTAACCGGTTATGACTTTGTCGGCGATGCAGCCGTGGCGATCCAGGCTGAGATGGACGCGGGCACGAACTCGACGGCTGACACATTGATCCAGGCGCCCGGCCTGCCCCCTACGGACCCGAGCGCGTGGACCGCGAACCAACTTCGCACAAAACTGTTTGCCGCCAACTTCGACGTGGCCGTGCTAACAGGTCATTTCAGCGCCGGCAACTTACTCGCCGCGGATTATGCCAGCCAGCTTTCAGCAGCAGAGATCGCAGGAGCCTCTGCCGATCTCACCGACGTTCTTGTCCTTGCCCTGGGCTGCCATGGCGGTTACAGCATTCCAAATGACGACCTGCTGGCAGGCATCTCGCCGGAGCCCGACTGGGCGAAGGCATTCCTGCGCAAGGGCGCCGCAGGTTATATCTCGTCCACCGGCTATGCCTACGGCGATACAGAATTCGTTGAATACGGGGAGCGGCTCTTCCTGCGGATGGCGCAGCAGCTGCGCACCGGCAGTGGACCGATCTCGATCGGTCAGGCTGTTGTGAAAGCCAAGCAGCAGTTCCTGGCAGAGACAGCTCAATTGACCGGCATCGACCATAAGACTCTCGTCGAGATGACGCTCTACGGTCTGCCGATGATGAAGGTGGATATGCCCGGGGCACGCATCACCCCGCCGGCTGATAATTCCATTGTCCCCGCGGTCACTCCGGTCACAAATGTTCCGTGCGCAAACTTTGGTCTTTGCACCAGCGCGGTCGTGTTGAACCCGACGGTCACGACACATTTTAAGACACTGCAAAATCTTTCTTCCGGTGGCGGAAACGTTACAACAACCTACCTCTCCGGTGCAGACGGCGTGGTCGTCAATCCCTTCGAGCCGGTCTATCCGAAGGAAGTCTTCAACGTTACCTCGAGTGGGAACGTCCTGCGGGGCGTCGCCCTGCGCGGCGGGGCATACACCGATCTCAGTGGAATTATCCCCTTGACTTCCTCGCCAACCACGGAGACATCTACAGCACATCTCTCATACAACACAGACGTTTTCTACCCGACCCAAACCTGGGCGGCGAACTTCTCTGAAGCGGTCAGCGGCGGCGAGACGCGACTGATCGTCTTCCCGGCACAGTTCCAGTCGAGTGCGCCCGGCGCCATTGACGGCATCCTGCGCAAATTCAGTCAATTAGATCTGCGACTTTACTACCTGTCTGCCAACTGGACAGACGCAGGCAGCCCGGCAGCGACGAAAGCCGCCGGGGTCAGTGCTGCTCCAGTCATCCTGGGAGCCTCGGGCGTTGAAGATGGGAATTCGATACACTTCAGTGTGAATGCGGCGGCCGATGGCTCGGCAGGCGTGCAAGCAGTCTGGGTGCTTTACACAGGCAAACCTGGCAGCAGCTACCATGACGCATGGGCCCCGTTGGATCTGATCCAAAACGCAGAGGATCCCACATTATGGGAAGGCACTCTCGATCTCCAGCCCGGCGAAGATGCAGGGAACATCCTGTTCATGGTACAGGCGGTGGGCGGCGCGGGTCTGACGACCCTGGGAACCAACCTGGGTGCGTATTACGGCGTGGCCGATGAAAACGCGACGCAGCTTCCACCCCCCGCGGCGACGACACTCACTCTGCAATCGCCCCCGTCGAGCGGAACCTATCTCAAAGACAGCACGTTCAACCTGTTACTGCAGTCGGTCGGGCAGCCTCTACCCGATCAGCTTGTGACTCTCGATATCGGCGGACAGCAGGCTTCGGGGATCACGGATACTGCCGGAGAGGTGACGCTCACCTTGAAGCTGGTAGTGCGCCCCGGCGATTACACAGCGCAGGCAAGCTTCCGCGGCAATGTCGACTATCTGGGCTCGAACGATACCAGCGACTTCACGGTACACAAAGATAGCACAACGCTGACCGTCACACCGAGCTCGGCAAGCATCTTTACAAACCAGCCCACGCCGTTCGTGGCGGTCGTGCATGATTCCTCTGATCGCCCTCTCGGTGGAAAGTCAGTCTTGTTCGTGGTACACAACAGCACGGACACATTCGCAGCCTCCGTGATCGCAGATTTCCAGGGCAATGCTACACTTGGCGATGTATCGCTGCCTCCGGGCACGTACACCGTGGATGCTTACTTTTATTCCAAAGGTACTACTCTTCCCGACCCAGACTGCTCCGGGAATATCCTGACCCTGGTCGACGATTATTACGAGAGATCATGTAAACGCGGACTGTCACTCACCATCGTCGCCGACACGACCCCGCCGACTCTGTCTCCCAGCGTGTCCCCCAACCCGGTCTATCTGAACGGGAGTGCTACAGCCACAGCTGGTGCAACGGATACAGGCTCGGGAATTGCCACCCAGAGCTGCGGGCCCGTGGATACGAGTACAGTTGGAACAAAGACCGTCATCTGTACCGCGACCGACAATTCCGGAAACACAGCCACCGCCAGCGCTACATACCGGGTGATCTACAATTTCACGGGATTCTTCGACCCGGTCAAGAACCCGCCGGTGATGAACGAAATGAACGCCGGTCGCTCCGTCCCGCTCAAGTTCAGCCTCGGCGGGAATCAGGGACTGGCTGTCCTGGCAGCTGGATTCCCGAAGTCAACCCAGATCCAATGCAATACGCTGAACCCGGTTGACAGTGTGGAAGGGACAACCCTTGGATCGAATTCGTTCACGTATGATCCAGCAACTGGTACCTATACTTACGTCTGGAAGACGGAAAAATCCTGGGTAGGGACCTGCCGGCAGGTGAGCGTGCAGTTCATCGACGGGCAGACGTATCTGCTGAATTTCATGTTCCGATAGAGTTAGGCACGAAAGATGGTACACCTGGAGATCATTCCCCAGGTGTACCACTCTAAAGTCACGGAAGTTCACATCCCTGCCAGGAAATCGGACTCAAGAGGGTAAAATACATCCCGGCAGGATGTCATTATGCAAAAGCAGTTTTCGTTGTCAACGTATTGCAGATCAAAGCCATCATGGAATCATTAATTGCTTACATTCCCACCGACCGGCGCCATGCGCTGGCTCGTGGATCTGATCTACCCGATCTCACGACGGGTGCGGCGGTCTTCGCCGATATCTCCGGATTCACGCCGCTGACAGAAGCACTGGTGCAGGCGCTCGGTCCACAACGCGGCGCCGAGGAATTAACCCTGTGGCTCAACAGGATTTATGATGCGTTAGTGGCAGAGATCGAGAGTTACCGGGGCAGCGTCATTAGTTACAGCGGGGATGCCATTACCTGTTGGTTCGACGATGCGAGCGGCAGCCTGCCCTCCGCACGTCGAGGGACCGCCAGCGCTCTCGCCATCCAGCGCGCGATGCAGCAGTTTGACCGGGTGGATATTTCCGGTGCGGGAATCGTTTCCCTGGCGATCAAAGTGGTGGTCACAGCTGGCTCTGCCAGACGATTTCTGATCGGTGATCCCGCGATCCAGCTGGTCGATGCGCTGGCAGGGGAAACCCTTTATCGATTGGATGATGGCGAGCACCTCGCCCAGCGCGGCGAAGTGCTGCTGGATCAATCCGCGGTCGCGGCGCTGGGGCAGCAGATCGACGTCTCGGAGTGGCGCGCAGACCCGGAGAGCGGGGAACGGTTTGCTGTGGTCAAGGGGCTGAAGACAGACGTCGAGCTCGACCACTGGCCGCCACTGGAGACCGATGCACTAAGCAATGCTCTGGTCCAGCCGTGGCTGCTGCCGCCTGTCTACGAGCGGCTGATGAACGGCATGGGAGAATTTCTAACCGAGCTCCGCCCAACGGTGGCGTTGTTTGTGCGGTTCTCCGGTATTGACTATGATGACGACCCCGCGGCACAGTCCAAGCTCAATACCTATATGCAGGCAGTGCAGCGCATCCTGGCTCGCTATGACAGCTACATGCTCCAATTGAGCATTGGCGACAAAGGTAGTAATTTCTATGTTTCATTTGGTGCCCCGCTGGCGCATGAGGACGATGCCATCCGTGCTGCTGCGGCGGCGCTGGAATTACGCGACCTCCAGATGGATTTCATCACCGAGGTACAGATTGGCGTCAGCCAGGGACTGACGCGCACGGGCGCCTGTGGCGGCATGTATCGCCGCACGTACAGCGCGCTGGGAGATGCGGTCAACATGGCGGCCCGCCTGATGCAGAATGCACCGCCCGGTCAGGTGCTGGTCAACCAAAATGTGCACAAAGTCATCGCGGAGGAGTTCGCCTGGGAGGAACTTCCGCCACTGCAGGTCAAAGGGAAGTCTCAGGCGGTGACCGTCTTCCGCTTGCTCCATAGACAGGAACGTCAGGGCATCCGCCTGCACGAACCGAAGTACGCTTTGCCTATGGTGGGACGTGCCGCGGAACTGAGGCTGATCGAAGGGAAGCTCAAGGCAGCCCTGTCCGGTCACGGTCAGATCGTGGGCATCACTGCAGAAGCAGGCATGGGAAAATCCCGGCTGATGGCGGAAGTCATACGGATGGCCCGCGGGCGCGACATGCTGGGGTATGGTGGGGAGTGCCAGTCCTATGGCACCAGCACCAGTTATCTGGTCTGGCAGAACATCTGGCGCGGGTTCTTCCACCTGGACCCGGGCCGGTCGGCGGCGGAACAAATCGAGGCCCTGGAGCGACAGTTATCCGAGATCGACCCGGCGCTGCTCCCCCGTCTGCCGCTGCTGGGCGCGGTCCTCAACATACAGATCCCAGATAATGAGCTAACCCGTTCCTTCGACGCCAAGCTGCGCAAAGAGTCGCTGGAGTCACTGCTGGTGGATTGCCTGCGTAAACGGGCGCGCACGATGCCGCTCCTGCTGGTGCTGGAGGATTGTCACTGGCTGGACCCACTCTCACACGATCTGCTGGAGGTGATCGGGCGGGCGATCGTTGACACCCCGGTTCTGATTGCACTCGCCTATCGGCCCCCGCAACTTGGTCGGGTGCTAGCACCGCGCGTCAGCCAGTTCTTCCATTTCACCGAAATCCCATTAAACGATCTTCCGGCGGAGGAGATCGAGCAATTGGTCTCATTCAAGCTCGGGCAGATCTACGGCGAGCAAGCCAGGCTTCCTCAGGCACTGATCGAAAAGATCAGCCGCCGGGCGGAAGGCAATCCGTTCTATATCGAGGAACTGCTTAACTACCTGCACGACCGAAACATCGATCCGCAGCAGCCGGAAGCGCTCGAGCAGATCGATCTACCGGACAGCCTGTACAGCCTGATCCTCAGCCGCATCGACCAGCTGACCGAAAACCAGAAGACGCTCCTGAAAGTGGCGAGCGTCATTGGGCGTCTCTTCCGGGCTGCCATGTTGTGGGGTGTTTACAATCAATTTGGCGACCAGCAGCGTGTGCGTGATGACCTGAATACACTAAGCGATCTCGATCTAACCCCGCTCGATACGCCCGAGCCGGAGCTGGCGTATCTCTTTAAGCATATCCTGACCCAGGAAGTTGCCTACGAGACGTTGTCATTCGCGACACGCGGCCTGCTGCACGATCAGATCGGCCAATACATCGAGCATACCTATCAGGGGGCGCTCGACCAGTATACAGATCTGCTGGCATTTCATTTCGAACGCAGTGAGAACCTGCCCAAAAAGCGCGAATACCTGTTGAAGGCTGCCGAGGCGGCCCAGGCAAATTATGCCAATATGGCTGCGATCGCCTACTACCAAAAGGTTTTGCATTTGCTGCCGGAGGAGGAGCGAGTTGGCGGGCTGCTAAAACTGGGACAGGTCCTGGAGCTGGTCGGCGAGTGGGAAAATGCGCAAGTCCTCGATCAGGAGGCGGAGACTCTTGCGGCGCGTCTGACTGACGGACCACGACATGCTAGGGCGCAGCGAGCCCTGGGCTGGCTGCTCAGAAAACAGGGTTCGTACGCGGAGGCAGAAGCCTGGCTGGAACGTGCCCGCCTCAGCTACCGGCAGTTGGACGACAAGGCAGGAATCAGTCATGTGCTATCCAATATCGGCGAGATCTACCGTTTGCAGGGCAAATTTGAGGACGCACGTCGCTTTTATGATGAAAGCCTGAGCCTTGCAGAACGCATCACAGAAACTCGTGACAGGCAGGCGGCAAGAGCTCAAGCCCTTAAGGGCGCCGGGACCGTTGCCACCTGGCAGGGGGATTATGGGACGGCTCGTCAATTGAACGAGGAAAGCCTGGCACTCCGCCGCGAGTTGGGAGATACGCCCGGAGTGGCCACTCTGCTCAATAATCTCGGAATCATCGCCCGCTTCCAGCGTGACCTCGGCAGCGCGCGCCAGATGAATGAAGAGAGTCTCACCCTCTTCCGCAAAATGGGCGATCGCTGGGCCGTCGGGCAATTGCTCAATAACCAGGCCTGTGTTGCCAGCGACCAGGGGCAATACGGCGAGGCGCGCCTCCTGCTGCAGGAGAGCCTGATGATCCGCCGGCAGCTGGGGGATAAGGCGGGCCTGGCGCTTTCGCTGAACACCCTGGCAGACGTTGTGCTGGATGAGGGAAAATTCGCGGACGCGCGTCCGCTGCTCGATGAGAGTCTGGGGATCAGCCGGGAGCTCGGCGACCAGACCGCCATTGCCTACCTGATCGAAGACTACGCGGGATTAGCCTCCGCAGAAGCCCGACCAGAAAAAGCGCTGCGGCTGGCGGGTTTTGCAGACGCGCTGCGTGCGTCCATTGGCGCGCCTCTGCCTCCCTCCGAGCAGGCCCGTGTGGACCGCATGATTGCACCCGCGCGCGCAGCGCTGCCTGAGTCCGTGGTCAATAGTGAGTGGCAGGCTGGACGCTCCCTGGGGTTGGAGCAGGCGATCGAGTTGGCGTTGTCCACCACGTAAGAGTTTAGGCTCGAGGGTACATTCAACTATTTGGATGGTCTGTTTTCCCCCAATTCAACTCGACTTCCGTTGGCTTCTCATTTGAGCTTTCAGGGAACATAATTGAAGGCGTGACGTCCTGATGACAGGTGGAGGCCCTTCTAGTGGACAAGAAAAACGAAAACATATTCAGCACAAAACGTGTCTTTGTGCTGGCAGGAATTCTTATCCTGATCTGTGGCGGCGGGATCCTTTTGTTATCAAACCGATTCCTGGCCAGAGATCCAATCCATGGGGACTCCAATTCCGTTCCGATCGACACAAACCTGACTCCACCGTCTGATGGAAACGCAGATAAATATGGCATGGACATGAAGCTGAGCGAAGGGCAGTCCCAGCTTCATGTCCGGGAAGCCTTGCCGCTTGCAACCGGCGAACCCCTCTCCCCGGAAGAGATCCAACGGATCCTGGCGCGTCTACCGGCTCTGCCTCTTTCTGCGGAGGAACAAACGGAGTTCAACCTCCCACAGGAGGTCTTACCTCCCCCGCGCCCGGGCAATACCATCCAGGACGTATTTCCGCCTCTCGAAACCGGCCCAGGCCCGGGAGCAGTCAAAGCGGGTCCTCTTCAGGTTTCTCGATTTGCTCCCCAGGGAGATATCCCCATCGCACCGCTTGTCAGCGTGACCTTTGATCAGCCAATGGTTCCGGTTGGAACGCTGGAGGATCTGGCTGCGCAAGACGTCCCGGTCATTATGGAGCCATCTTTACCTGGCGTATGGCGCTGGCTGGGGACGAAGACCCTCACCTTCGAATACGACTCTGACTTGATGGATCGCCTGCCTATGGCAACCGAATACCGGGTCACCGTGCCGGCAGGGACGAAATCAACTCTGGGGGGAGTACTGGCTGAATCTGTTTCCTGGTCCTTTAAGACACCTCCTCCCAAAATCACGACCTCATTTCCCGATTCTTCTCCACAGCCGCTGAATCCGATCTTTTTCCTTGCGTTCGATCAACGCATCGATCCGCAGGCAGTGCTGAAAACGATCCAGGTGACAGCAGGCAGTCAGAAGATCAATATCGCTTTAGCCAGCCAGGC
>Ga0075429_100003737_pt1 | contig 12975 bp, 12 predicted proteins | sample RhiMetdeltSRZDD3_FD_75295 | JGI IMG/M metagenome (GOLD analysis project Ga0075429, IMG submission 75295) | Populus rhizosphere microbial communities from Tennessee, USA - Rhizosphere MetaG P. deltoides SRZDD3 | ecosystem: Host-associated > Plants > Roots > Rhizosphere > Soil | place: USA...
ATGTATTATTTTTCGCGCAATCATTCCTACAATGAATGGCTGCGCACCATGGACCAGACCAGTGGCTTTTTATCTTTTTATCAAAATATGTTCGGCGACCCGTGGTCGCGTGCCGATTCGTTTGGACCGATTTTTCCGCCGGGAATCAGCCAGCCCGAAATGTCTCTGCCTTTCGTGGTTCACGCCGCCTGGGCATTCATCAGTGGACCCCATGGCGCCTGGGAACGTACAGGGCCCCTTGCCGCGCTTGACTTTGCACCGCCCAGCGCAAAAACCGGTTGTCTCGCCTCTGATCATTGGATCGTCTCTACAGCACCCGGACTGGTCGTTCGTTCAGGCAACGGAGTGGTCGTGGTCGATATGGACGGCGATGGCTCAGAGCAAACGGGCTGGAATATCCTTTATTTACACGTAGCATCAAATCAGCGCGTGGCGCAAGGCGTCTGGGTGGAGCAGGATGCCCACATCGGTCATCCCTCCTGTGAAGGCGGCACTTCCACTGGAACCCACCTGCATATTGCCAGAAAATATAACGGCGAGTGGGTCATCGCGGATGGTCCAATACCATTTGTCTTGAGCGGCTGGACGGTTTTTGCCGGCGAGAAACCTTATGAGGGAAAACTGGTCAAAGGTGATAAAGTGATCACTGCAGATCTCTATGCCCAGTCACTGGCTGTGATCCTGCGTGAGATTGATGATGAATAGCCTGTGATGAAAATGAGAATGTCGTCAACACAGGAACACAGAGGGAAAAAATCATCTCTGTGTTTTTTAAATCTGCTATTAATCTGTCTTTTGGTCACCTCGTGCGCGCCAGCTCCCGCGCCGAGTATTATCGAAAATATGATCACGCCGCTCGCGCCCACTGCCATCCCTGCACCCACCTCGGAACGACCAAAATACGCGCCGGGCGAGCTCGTTGACTACACGGCTCAAAACGGGGATATCCTCCCAGCTCTCGCTGCCCGATTCAACACCACGGTGGAGGAGATCAGGGAAGCGAATCCCATCATTCCGCTCGATGCCACTACGATGCCGCCCGGCATGCCGATGAAGATCCCCATCTATTATTTACCGTTGTGGGGCACCGCCTTTCAAAGCATTCCAGACCATGCATTCGTCAATGGTCCTGCTCAGATCGGCTTCAGCACTTCGGCTTTTGTTGCTGGAACCTCCGGATGGTTGAAGTATTATCGCGTCTATGCAGGGGAACGAATGCGCACGGGCGCCGAGGCAGTCGACTATATTGCGCAGAATTACAGCGTCAGCCCACAACTGCTCCTCGCCCTGCTTGAATATCAAACGGGCGCGCTGACCCAGCCACAGGCGCCCACTGGAAAATATATGCTGGGCTTTCGGCGCGTCAATTACGAATCACCCTATCTTCAACTCATCATCGCCGCGAATACGCTTAACAATGGATACTACAACTGGAGGTCCGGCAAATTCACAGAACTTGAATTGCTGGATGAGACCCTCTTCCGGCCAGACCCATGGCAGAACGCGGGATCTGTGGCACTACAGTATTATTTCTCAAGGCTCTACGCGGGAGAGCCATTTTTCGCCGCCATCGGACCGGAAGGCCTGGCGCGCGTCTATCAAACTTTCTTTGGGGATCCCTGGGCTACACCTGTGGTTATCCTGCCCGGAAGTCTCCAGCAGCCCGCCCTCCAGTTTCCTTTTAGCCCGGGGCAAATCTGGGCCTACACGGGCGGCCCGCACACGGGTTGGGGCTCGGGAGAACCCCTGGCGGCCATCGATTTTGCACCCGCTTCTGATACGACCGGCTGTGTTACCGTAGAGCCAGACCAATATGCAACCGCGATGGCAGATGGACTCGTCCTACGTTCGGACATTGACGGCACAGTGATCGACCTCGATAAAGATGGGGATGAACGGACAGGTTGGACTTTGTACTATTTACATTTGGGGACAGAAGCCAAGGTCTCGCTTGGCCGAGAAGTAACAGCTGGCGATCCGGTGGGATATCCATCCTGCGAAGGCGGCCATGTCACCGGCACACACGTACACATTGCCCGTAAATATAACGGTGAGTGGATCCCTGCCGATGGACCACTGGCCTTCAACCTGGAAGGCTGGATCACTCATAACGGGACTCGGGAATACAAAGGCACCCTCACTCGCGGCGGAGCTGTGATAACCGCCTGTGTATGTTCAGACCAGCAAAGCCAGATCATGTCTGGCAGGCTGGGCCAGCACTCCGAATAGGCGTTCTAGTGCAAGGAGGATTCGTCCCAAATCCCCTGGGAAGTCAATCGTCGATCCCCGTCCACCTCATCTTCATAAATCTCATAATGCAGTTCCATGGGAAATGCCTGTGAAAGCATCACCTGGACAGGACAATACTTTGTCATGGACAGTTCGATGGCACGTACCAATGCTGCTTCTTCCACACTCGTACCTGTCACAACATAGGTGATCAACGCCCGCGTGAATACTTTCGGGTGATCGGCCGAGCGGGGCCCGTTCACGCGTACCTCAAACTGTGAGATTTGCTGGCGCTTTTTGCGCAGGATCGAAATTACGTCCATCCCGGTACACCCCGCGAGCCCTAGCGCGATCATTTCCATGGGACGTACGCCCTGGTTGGTTCCCCCAAAGGAGGCATCGGCATCCATCTGCACCGGGAACCCCGAATCCGGTGTACCAATAAACGTCATATTGCCTTTCCACTGAACGGTAGCCTTCATGGTTGCTCCATAATGATGGGGGAAACGTATTGGTCGAGCATCTTGCGGCTGATCCCACCCACCCACTGCAATCGAATCGTTCCCCTCCTGTCGATCACAAACGAACTGGGCAAGTTCCGGGTTTTAAACGCCTGCTCCGTAGCGATGTAAGTCGGGTCCAGCCAGACAGGAAATGTCAGTCGGTAGTCCTTTACAAATTGCAGAACATCTTTCGTCGGATCCCCGTCGTTAATCGCAATGACCACAAACCCCTCATCTTTGTGCCTGTCATAAAAGGATTGAAGAGCGGGCATTTCCTCTTTGCAGGGCGGACACCACGTTGCCCACAGGTTGACCAGCACCACCTGGCTACGATACCCCACCAGGGAACGAGAAATGCCCTGCGTATCCATCAAGGTCAGCTCGGGAGCCGGAAAACTGACCTGTACGGGGACAGTCGCGAAGGCAGACCGGGACGAGATATCCTGCGAAATCAAGTAGGCTGAAGTAGCAATCAGAATGAAACCCAGTCCCAGAAGAACAAGAGGAGTTGTTTTTCGCGGCATGGCAATTGTCATGGTGTGAACAAGTATACCCGCGCCAAATTGCTGTTTTGAAAATAAGGACAAATGTCATTCAAATCGTGATGTTTGCCACTGGAAGCAGTCTTACCTGTCGAGTTACCATAGCTGAAAGGTTTTATAGAGCGTGAACCGCTTAGTGATTTTTGAAGGTTTGAACGAAGACATGATCGGCTTACTGACACCAATGTTCGAAGTATTTTCCTGCCAGCCAGGCACAGTTATATTCCAGCAGGGCGACCAGGCGGAATTTCTCTATGTAGTGATTGATGGTAAGGTTGACATGTCCTTCAAGCCATACGATGGCATCCCCATGACGATCTCGCACGTGGACAAAGGCGGCCTGTTCGGCTGGTCAGCGGTGGTTGGAAGCGATACATATACATCCACAGCTGTTGCGATAGAAGATCTGGAAGCGTATCGGATTCATGGCAGTGACCTTCGTAAATTTTGCCGGGAACATCCCGAGGCAGGGAAGGATATTCTGGAGCGCCTTGCCGATGGGGTATCCTCCCGCTGGAAAGACGCCCATAAACAGGTGCAATCGATTCTTATTCAAGGAATGAGCGAGAAGCGAAAGCTCGTCTAAGATACCGGGTGAGGGCAGGTAAACGGAAACGGGAGCGCGCATGCGCTCCCGTTTCTGCGTTAATGCACCGGCATGCTTAATGGGAGGAGCGGTTTGTAAAAAACCGCAGAACAAAATACCCACCCAGGATAATGAGGACAGCTGGCCAGAGATAATCTGTAATGCCGCGATACGGGGTGCCGAGCAGGGCGCCAAAAAGCAACAGGATGACTCCGGGTATCAGTGCCCAGGAGCGCCCGCTTTTATCACCTGGCAGGACCGCGACCAGCAGGAACGTGAGTCCCAGACCGAGGAAGAAGAGGCCGCCTGTCTCGATGCCTGAAACAGAATCAAGCGAGGAGACAATGCCCAGGGTCAGCAGCACCCCGGCCGGGATGATCGCCCACCAGCGCTCGGTGCCGGAGAAATAGACCCACCAGAACCCCAGGCTGATCCCTGCGAAGAACACCAGGCTATCGAAGGCTTCCAGCGAATCGGGGAGAATGGAGGATACAGCCAGGCCGAGTAATGTGAATGCCGGGAAGGCAGCCCACCAATTTTCACGATTGTTGACAAGCAGATAGAGAAAGAACAGGCCGCCTGCCGCGAAGATCATTCCCCAGAAGATGCCGCCGCCATTGGTGATGACCCCCATCGCGTCGAGCAAGGAGAGCAAACCCGCAAGCACGAGCAATCCGCCAAAGATGAGTCGAGGATCATATCGTCGCATTTCATTCTCCTTACATGACAGTCACAGAGCCGAGACCGGCTTCAATATTGATGTCGGCGCGGTCCGTTGCTCCTTCGTACCCGTTCGATTGATAAAACCCCGAATCGAGGCGCGGGAAGCGGGTCGAGTCCACGTTGATAGAGTTCACGCCTTCCTGCACACGGATGCGCGCCGCGGTCGAGGCGGGTACGCGAATGTTAATCGAAGCCGCGCCTGCATCGATATCCAGAAGAGAAACGCCGCGCGCAGGCACGGTCACGCTCGAGCTGCTGGCTCCGGTCTTCAGTTCGACATGGGAGGCGAGGACATCCTTTAGATCAATATTGAGGGAGCTCGCACCCGCCTCCACGGTCAGGGCGAGTGGTATTTCCTGCGTCAATTGGAAACGCCAGACACCCTGCGAAGGACCGAGGAACGGGATAAACGATGGTCCCGCCTCTACCCGGATATCCAGCCGATCCCCCTCCAGATAGCTGTGCTTGTTCATTCCCACGCCTGACGACCCGACGAGCGCCTGTCCTGCTGGCGCTCCGCCGGTGATCTCAATTTGCCCAGCCCCATGCGAAAATTTGAAACTTGCCCTTTTTGCCATTCCCACAGGAACGGCAAATGTCTCTCCTTCCGAAAGCGCCGGCTGCCAGTACACGCCGAGAATAATCCAGCCTCCAACCAGGATCAGAGCCAGAGGCCAGAGATAGGGAACAATATTTCCGATGTATCCCTGCGTTTGCAGGAAGAGAAGCGCACCCACCAGGATCAAAGCGGCCCCCCAGAATAGATTATCTCGTCTCATCTTGACCTCGATACCCGCCTCCGCTGCGTACGAACCCGCGGATCAGAATGTACACGCCGAGCAGAATGAGAACGATCGCAGCCCCATACTCACCCAGGATGGACAGACCACCAAAGAACGTGGCAAAGACCAGGAACATCACTGTGCTGATGACAATGAGGTTCAAGCCGTGCGAAAGACTTCTGCGTGTGTCATCGCCCAGCAGCCCTGCCAAGATTGTCCCCACCCCGACGAAGCCAGGGATGAGTGCCCACATATACGACCAGGAACCGTAGTCTCCGGTCTGGTTCTGGTAATACAGGATGCCTCCAATGCCCGCGACAATGGCTGCCGGGACAGACATTCCCGGCGTCCCTGTCAGCAGGCCGATGAGAAAGATAATCAACCCGGCTCCAATCGTCCACATCGGCCAGGTGAAATTGTTATCCAGCCAGTCCTGTACGGCAGGGACCTGACGGCTGACGACCAGCCAGCCCCCGATCAGGATCAGCAAAATACCGAGAGCGAGATTGGTTCGATTTTGTCGCATGGGATTCTCCTTGTGAAAATTAGCTCATTACTATTGTACGACAAATGAGTTCACAAGTTGCTGATTGTTATTCCGGGAGTATTAACTCGGCCCAGTTCACCAGTTTGTCGGGTCGATCCCATCCCTTTTGGCGCATGACATCGATGAAGGCATAGCGATACCACAGCCGGGCAGTGATCTTCACGGGCCCACGGGTCGGTGCAACAAACCAATATTCACTGGTTACGTCCTTAAACGGAGGCAAACGGGAATCGGAACCCTCCCAGGCAGGGACAATGAGATTCCAGTAGGAAACGGCTGGTACGGTATTTGTAATCTTATCTTTCAGGACATTGGCATAGATCGCACCTGGTTTTCCTGCATAATCCCGTGGGTCACTTCCTACTCCACCCCAATCTTGAATTTTGTCTCCACCTACCTGGGCAAGCATCTTATCATTCCGATCCCGGACTTCGACAACCAGGATCAGATGGCGCAGAGGTGAATCGGTCGGCAGGTTGTGCCCGGCTCGTGTGTTGGTGACGGTCACGGTCACCTTGATCTTCCCCTGTTCCTTTGCCCCAGCCATCCTTACCGTTGCCGCACCTTCTACCAGAACCGGAGCACCCGTATTGTCACGTTTCATCATATTGTGGCTGAAATCTCGAAAGGATTGATTATCTGGAGAGCAGGCGCTGCGTTGCGCTGCACTGGACTGTGCCAACGGATCGGAAGGTAACATATGACAGTCCTGACAGGAACGGTACGTTGGGTTCTCTATTCCATTAATCTGCTTTTTGCTGTAGTTGCTGGCAAGCCACTCTCCATAGGAGTTATAGACCACAGTGTCATAAAACTTTCCATAATGGCAGGCTGCACAAAACTTGCCCTCCCCAAAAATCGGGGAGCAGGCCGTTTCATGTTTGACGCCGCCAGGGGAATCGGAAACGCCAGGCTGATGATCCGGCCAGGGACCAAGATACAGGTAATCACCGGAGTTGGGCCGTGCCAGATCAAGAGAAAGCACACCTGGCTGATCGCCAAGCGGACGACCATCTGCACCTAGCTTTACATCCCTGACCTTATGACAGACATCGCAGGTGACCCCCTCTGTCTCGACGCTGATACGCCCGGGCGACCATGAACTATTCCAGGGTGCCCAATTGGTGCCTCGTTGGAGGAGTGGCAACGCCGCCGGCGCGTGGCAAAAAGCACAAGTCCCATTTTCATTCGGATAATCCAGACGAAAACCGAGGTTGTCCACAATTGCCGGATTGCCATGAAGATTTGTCCCGGTATATATATTCCAAAAATACGGATCTACGAATACGCTGGAATGACCATCGTTCTTCCAATCGCCATATTCATTGAGTTTAACTTTAGAATCTGGGTTTTCATGACATGTAGCACAACTGAGCTCGGGAAGGGCGCGGTTATAGGCATCCATCCAGCCATAGTTGGGGTTATCCATGCTAAGAGCTCTCAAACTAACCGTGTATTCATACTTTGCATTGCCGTTACAGGGTATTTTTTCTACATAAAACCCGGGCGACCAGACCGAAATAAATTCGTTCTGGAAACATGACTGTAACGTCAGGATATCCCCATCCAGGTCATCTACTTGATCCGTCCAGAGCACACGAGCGATCGCGGTCTCAATGTTCGGGTTTTTAATTGTGACCGTAATGGGACCAGGCTTCTCGACCGCAGCAGGCGTCGGGCCTGGACTCGGACTGGCTGGCGGAACACACGAAGTCAATGCAGCATAAATGACCAGCAGGATACCGAACCTCATAGCCCGCCAGGACTGCCTTAATTTCACCCCTACTGAACTCACAGTAATTACCTCCTCTTGCTGTAGAGTATGTTACATATTATGGGCAATTCTCGGTTTAATTACAAGTAGATAATCATCGTGATGATGATGACAAAACCTGAGAGGTTACACGCAGGGACTTTTAAAGGATCGTTTTCGCCAGTGCCTCTAAACTCTCTAGATCGTCCAAATCAAGCCACTGCAACATAATGCGCTGTAAACCTGTCTCTTCCAGAGTCTCAAGCTGCTCCTTGATGGCGTCCGAGCTTCCCGCTACAACTCCGCGCTGCTGGATTTCCTCAAGCGTTTTCCCGTAGAAATTAATCTTTCTGTTCAGAGTTGCATCGTCCCTGCCGAGCACGCAGCCCGTCATCATCGAGCGCCGGACGGATTGAGGCTCGCGGCCCGCTTCGACGAGCATCTCACTCAAGCGCGTATTCAATCGGGCAAATTCATCCGGAAGTAGCATGACGCAGTTCCACTCACTTGCAAAACGCACCACGTATGTCAACGTGCGTTTGACACCATTCCCTCCGATCAAAATCCTCGGGCCGCCCGGTCGCAGGGGACGAGGTAGAAGCGTTGCACCGCGCAGTTGATAAAATTGTCCTTCAAACGTCACCGGACCATCGTTTTGTAGCAGAGAGGTCACAACCTGCAGGCCCTCCTCAAAACGGTCGAAACGTGATTTTGGTTCCAGAAGATCAAATCCAAAAAGATCGTGCTCCCGATCATTCCAGCCTGCACCCAGGCCCAGGACCAACCGCCCCTGGGACAGCTCCTCCACAGCAGCAGCCATACGTGCGGTATGAACAGGATGCCGGAACGAGAAAGGCGTGACCAAAGGTCCAAACTCGATCCGTTTTGTATTGCCTGCCAGCCACGTCAGGGAGGTCCATAATTCCAGCGACTCCATATCCGGCGGGTCGGAATTTGTGAAGTGGTCGGAACGGAAAAGCCCCACAAAGCCAAGGTCTTCCGCTAGGCGGACGATTCTTTGCCAGCGGGGCCACGTCAGCCCGTTTTGTCCCTCGATCATGACCGCGATTTCGAGCATTATGAGGTCCTCAAATCAAATTAATTAACGCAAACCAGGTGCCTTTTTGGGTCGGATGGTCTACTTCCCTCAATTTTTCTTTCTCAATTAAGCCGGCAATTGTTCGCTTGGTAAGTTCACTCTGCCATGCAAAGAGTTTCTGGACATCTCTCTCCTGGGCCGCCCCCACCGACTCAAAGTAAAGCTCAACCAATTTTCTACGTGCCTCAGCTTCGCTAATGAACCGCGCCTTCTCAGGCAACTCGGCGAAATGCCGGGAGACGACTTCATAGATGAAGGCATATTTCCACGCGCCGGCTTTTGCAACCCCTATGGGCAGGACCTTGAAGTCCGCCTGTAAGACTTCGAGGGCTTTATTAAATTCGGACTCTTTGGCATTGGTCAGTTTTGCCGCGCTGCGTAAATCAATAGTGTGCATGGCGCCTTCATTGAGCAACGCTTCATAGACCTGCTTCGCGGCCTGGGATAGACGTCCTTCTTCATACGCCAGCAGGTAGTCTTCCTCCGGCGAACCGTAATTTTCCGATAAGGCGTAAAAATAGGGAACAACGTCGAGCGAGATCATGGTTGCTTTTTTGCGCAATATTTTTGCGTAATACCATATCTTTTTTCCGAGCGCGTTGTCCTTCCAACCCCAGGTGATATGACCCGGGTCATCGTGCTTATCGGCAACGACTCGATTCCCGGCGACCGCTGTCCAGAGACTGGGGAGGTCAATCCCTTTGATGGGCCAAAAATAGATGAACCCGCGCGAGTCAACGAATTCGCGCGCGGCTTTCGGGGAGCTCACGCGCGGCGCAGGCGGCAGGCGGAAAGTCTTCGCGCGGTACGAGTTTAGCTTTTTCAAATCCAGAGTGGGCATGAGTTGATTATATAATACCCCGGGTCACAGCTGCGCCTCTATGGAGGCGCAGCTGTGACCGTGAAGGGTATAATCCGGCGGTATGCGCCTCCTGTTTATCTTTCTCGATGGTATCGGTCTGGGAGAAAACAATCCAGAAACCAATCCGTTTGCGCGGGCAAAAATGCCAAATCTGAATCGATTCCTGGAGGGGCGGTCTTTACTCAAGGAGGCTGCGCCCTTTCATGGTGAGTATGCCTCCCTGCTGGCGATCGATCCCGCTGTTGGCGTAAAAGGACTGCCGCAATCAGCAACGGGACAAGCCATTTTGTTGACGGGCATCAATATCCCGGCTGAATTGGGATATCACTATGGACCCAAGCCAAACCCGGAAGTAGCAGCCTATCTGAAGGAGGCGACCTTGTTCTCCAGGTTTGCGAAAGAAGGCAGGCGGGCCGCGCTGCTCAATGCGTATCCGCCGCGCTATTTCGATGGGATCGATTCAGGGAAACGCCTGTATTCGTCCATTCCCTTAGCAGTCATCAACGCGGGAATTCCGCTTTTTAGACATGATGATCTGTTTGCCGGACGCGCGCTCTCTGCCGACTTCACAGGCGAGGGATGGCGCACTATGCTGGGGTTCAGGGATGCCCCGGTGATGGAGGCGAACGAGGCGGGCCGGAAACTTGCTTCGTTAGCCAGGGAATATGACTTCTCTCTATTCGAATACTGGGCGAGTGATTACGCCGGTCATAAACAGCAAATGGACCATGCGATTGCCTTGATGGAAACATTTGACGCCGTACTGGGTGGCCTGGAAGGTGCCTGGGAAGATGGGTTGATCCTGGTCACGTCAGATCATGGAAATATGGATGATCTTTCCACACGCAAGCATACCCCTGCAAATGTGCCAGCGTTCGTCATTGGGGATAAGGCTGCTCGTGCAGAATTCACTCGTGACATGAAGGACCTGACTCATATCGCCCCCGCCATCTGGAAGACTGTCATGCACGATAATGGTCGCGTTATACAAAACGCATGAAGACCTGATTTCCCAACAAGCGCCCCCGCTTCGTGATCTTTATTCCGTCCCCCATTCCATTTTCAATCAATCCTAATCTCAACAGCTCGTCAATCTCTTTTCCATAGACTTCGAATAGAGGCTGTTCAAAGCGAAGCTGAAATTCGTCTTTGCTTACCCCTTCCTTTGTCAGGCGCAGACCCGTCATCATGAACTCGGACATATCGTCCTGGAGGGTCTGTTTGCGGTGGTTGACTGTGGCAGAGGTGAGAGGAAAGGGGAGATTAGAGACGAGAGAATTTGGGTTAGCGATCCGGTCGATATAAGTTTTGATTCGGAGGACGTTTGAGTAGCGATAGCCGTTAGCGTATCCATGTGCCCCCGCGCCAAAGGCAAGATAGGGAAGCCCACGCCAGTACTGGAGGTTGTGAAGGCATTGAAACGATGAAGGATAAAGGCTGAACGATGAGGCCTCAGCATCCTTCTGTCTTCCGCCTTCTGGCTTTATTTTTGCCCAATTGGAAATTTCATATTGAACATAGCCACTTGCTTCGAGAGTATCACTCAACCATTCGTACATCTCAGCGGCCAGGTCGGGATCCGGGAGCGGCAAAATTCCTCGGGATGCCCACCTGCCGAAGGGTGTGCCATGCTCCAGGGTCAAGGCATAGGCGGAGATATGCTCGGGGTGCAGATCGAGGACCCGGTTCACAGTCGTCTGCCAGGTGGTAAGAGATTGTTCCGGCAAGCCGTAGATGAGATCAAGATTCAGGTTCTGAAAGCCAGCTTTCCGAGCAGCCCCCACAGCCTCGATGACATCAAAGAAATCATGGAGGCGCTCAAGCATCCGCAGCTCTTCTGTGTTTGCAGATTGCACTCCGTAACTGATACGGTTGATGCCAATCTTTCGCAGTTCCACGAGATCGTTGTAAGAGACGGTGCCCGGATTTGCCTCGGTCGTGATTTCAGCCTCTGTTGTCAGGGAAAAGTTGCGCCGTATGCTTTGGAAGATCGTCTCGAAATGCTCTGCAGAGAGGAGAGATGGAGTGCCGCCGCCAAAAAAGATCGTGTGAACTCTTCGCTGCCCCTCAGCCCCTTCGTGCTGTGAGAGGGAGCTACCGACAAACTCCGCTTCCCTGGAGAGCGCCTCAACGTAGGCAGGGATCATTTCTTCCTGCCCGGCGTACGTGTTGAAGTCGCAGTAGGCGCAGCGGTGAACGCAAAAAGGGACATGAAAATAGAGTGAATAAGCAGGTGTCATAGGTTAAGCAGGGTAACGGTACGCCGAGGCAGACCAATCAGAAGTGCAATGGGACCCGCAAGTAAAAGCCACATCGCTGCCTGAAGTCCATAGGTTTGTGCGGCGAATCCAATTCCAAGTGGGATTAGTTTACCAACGATCCCGCTGACACTTCCCAGCGCCAGAGCTGCGCCAGAACGCCCGGACATAGAGGAGAAGAGATTCGCTTTCAGGATAGCATACCACCCAACAACGAACAGACCAATGAATCCGAGCAATGTCAATTTTAACCATAGAATGGAAGTGAGCAAAAAGAGCGGCAGCAGAATACACTCGATGAGAACGCTGACACGCAAATAATCCAATCCCTTTACACGGTCCAGGAATGGCATTAGCAAAAAATCGCCAATCAGGCCAATACCCGTATAACCCACCAGGACAAAAGCTGCATGGGCGGCAGAAAGCCTCATAACATCCACGAGGTAAAGCGCTAGAAAGCCATGAAGAATGTCAAGCATGAGGTCAGAAAATTCAAGCAGGATCAACCAGCGCAGGACGGTCAAGTTCGTAAGCACCGAGAGAGCATTGCGGAAATTTTCAAGAACAGCCCGCATGGATGGGAACCGATCATCAGCCGACGGGGAGCTGGGTATGCGTTTGAAAGCAGCAAACAGGGTCAATGCTGAGAACGCCGTCAGGAGCCAGTACGCGGGCCTCCAGCCCCAACCGATGAGGACCAGCCCGCCGAGCAAAAACGGACCAAACATCACGCCCAGGGATCCGGCAAACGTCCAGCGAGCCATGTTCTGTTCATGGCGCGCTGGTTCGGAATCCATCAGGGAGGCTTGTGAGAGGCTGACAAACGCACCGGAAGCAGGATTAAAGAGAACAAGCGAGAAGATAAACAAATAAAAAGTAGTGGCGATACCTGTGAGCATCAAAGAGGTCGCGAAAATGACGCCGCCCAGAAGGATGATCGTGCGGCGCTTCCAGACATCGCCTAAAATAAAAAGGAAGGGCTCGATACTATTTCCGAGAATTCCCGGCAATGAAAGCGCCAGGCCGATTTGAACATAGTTCAGTCCAAGGTCATTGCGAATGAGCGGCCAGGCAGCTTCCCCGAGGCCAAA
>Ga0075429_100003738_pt1 | contig 12975 bp, 14 predicted proteins | sample RhiMetdeltSRZDD3_FD_75295 | JGI IMG/M metagenome (GOLD analysis project Ga0075429, IMG submission 75295) | Populus rhizosphere microbial communities from Tennessee, USA - Rhizosphere MetaG P. deltoides SRZDD3 | ecosystem: Host-associated > Plants > Roots > Rhizosphere > Soil | place: USA...
CCGATGCCACCGCCGAGGACGTCGCGTACATCGAAAGTTTGGTACCACGAATCGAGACCGGGTTGCTCGAGTTGCGTGACCCCGGGACCGGCCAGGTTGTGTTCAGTTGCCGGCCTTCGCTGACTGGCGAGTCGCTGCTAAAGACTGCGACCCGCAGCGAAGTGAAGCTGACCCACTGAGCCTTTGATCGCCGACGGCCGAAGTCGCAGACGGGCAGACTTGAGCACATCCTTAGACGATGTGACTGATCCATGGTCCAAGGGAAGCCAAGGCTAAAGTACCGCGGAGCCGAGATCATCGCAGCCGAGAACGCGTGCGACGCTGCACGGTCACTCGCAACTTTGCGCCTGCTGTCGGCGGATGTCCCGGTGCTGCCGCTCAAGACCTGTGATCGCCCTGCGACCTGCAAGTGCCAGTATCGGCACTTCGACGATCGGCGTCGGGTATTCGCGCGTCGCGTCCCGCATGCGACCGCCTACCGAGGCGTCGAGCGACGCGTGCGGCGTGGGAAGCGCGAGAGTGATTGGGAGTAGAGTCGTTCCGCGCCTTACACGAGCACCAAATTGCACAAACAAAAAACCGGCGCGTGGCCGGGCTCGTTGCTGCGTCGAGTGTGACGCTTAGTTCGCTCTGCGCCGTCGCGTCAGGCCGAGACCATGTCTCCCCGGATTTGCCATTCCCTCAAAGTATTCAAGGTTGACTGCAGACCGCCGGTGGGCCGCGGAGATCGCTTATCGTGCCCCGTTACCCCTCGTGGGCAACATGGCGGAATCTATGGTAGCGGGGGGCCGCTTTGCTCATTCCCTAGCCTGCCATTTCGCCACCGCGTGAAATGACTTGATCCCTCATGATCCTCGCTGTTACGGGAGCTTGCTTTGGCACTTTCCGATGGCGAATCGCATAGGTTAACCGGCTTGCTCCTTAACCGGGAACAGCGGACCAGCAGTCCGGCGGTCTGCGCCGTTCACAATGCCTCGAACGCAGGTCGCTTTGGTTATCAATGGCTTGCATCGAAGGAGTTACGGACAGGACCAATTATTGATCACCGGATTTTCAGTACGACGGAGAGGGCGGCTCGGCGCCAGGAAGCCGAAGACCGGGAAGGGATTTCTCATCGGTCGACCGAACCGCCCTGCCCGACCGAACCCATACCGAACCGAAGCCGGCCGAGCCGCGTGCGTGCGGCGGCACATTCATAGCGGTCAACAGCTTACGCGCATCGCGACCGAACGCCTGCCGAACCTCGCCGAACGGGGCCTAGCAGGGTGCGGCTTCCCTCACCCGCTACCGGACCGGCATCCCGACTTCCCATTCGTCTGCTTGGGCTGCCAAGGGCCGCGTCCTATCGAAAGGTAGTGCCAACGCAACCCCACCCGGAGAACACGGCGGGCACCGGCCGGCAAGCATGCCAATATTCCAAGGAACGCCCAGCCAGCGGGCACAAGGCGCCACGCATAACAACAGAGGTGCAGCGATACGAGAACTGAGCTGGTGGCGCGAGCTTACGGATCAGTGCACTGGCTGCAACGGCAGCCCCATTTTAGTCAGCATCGCCGCGTAGCGGTCGTCGTCCCGTATCCGGGCAAGAAGCGGGTCGAATTTGATCTGGACGAGCGTGCCGTCGTGCTGCACGTAGGCGCGCTCCAACCACGTGAAAGCGGAGTCTCGCTCGTTGCGCCACGCGTACACTTCGGCGATCTGGTAAGCGTTGCTCTGCGCGTACTTCTCGATCAGCTCATCCAAGGCGCGCTGCGCCTCCCGGTGCCGGCCCAGATCTGCCGCCGCCATCGCGATGCCCGTCTGCCGACGCCCAGGGCTTGCGCGCTGGAATTCTGCCAGTGCGGTCTGTGGGTCGCCTTTAAGCAGTGAGCTGACCCCGAGGTTGAACCGAGCTATGCCGTGCTCCGGGCTGATTTCGAGTGCGCGGTTCGCCGCGTCGCGTGCCTCCGCATAGCGCCCGGCCGCGTTTAGCTGGATGCTGCGACGGAACCAGGTGTCAGCCGACAGCGGATCGCGCTGGGTCCCCTTGAGATTGATTTCGAGCGCTTCGCCCAGGCGGCCGAGGCTGGCGAGAAAACACGCGTAGCAGGTGTAGGTCCGGTATGAGCCCGGATCCATTTGGAAGGCGCGAGTCAAGTCCTCCTCGGCGCCCGCCCAGTCCCAGTTAATGTTGAACCGCAGGAATCCACGCGCTGCATAGCCTTCCGACATGCCGGGATCGATCTCGACCGCACGATCCGCCGCTGCCAGTGCGCGCACCTGTGCAGCCTGCACTTCCTCGAGCGTGTTCCCCGGTGCCCGCGCAATCTCGTTCTCCGAGACGGCCAGCCCCGAATAGGCCGAAGCAAAGTTCGGATCCAGGGCGATGGCCTGCTGGTAGGCGGCCGCCGCGCGCCGAAAATCCTCCGTGCTGCCGCGGTTGAAGAACTGCCGGCCCAGAAGGTAATGGTTGTAGGCCTCGGTGCTGGTGGGGCGATACGGAGCGTGCGCGGCCAAGTGGCCCGGCAGCAGCTGAATTTTCAGCGCCCCCACGACGGCTTGAGCAATGTCGTCCTGCACGACGAAGATGTCGTCCAAGGTGCGTTCGTAGGTTTCGGACCAGAGGTGGGAGCCATTGGCGGCCTTGATCAGCTGCGCCGTGATACGCACCCTGTTGCCAGCCTTTCGTACGCTGCCCTCGAGCAGGTTGGCGACACCAAGTTTGGCAGCGATGAGACGCAGGTCTTCGTTCTTTCCCTTGAACTGGAATGACGAAGTCCGACCGGTGACCCGCAGCTCTGGGATTTGGGCCAGCAGGTTCAGAAGTTCCTCGGTGAGCCCGTCCGCAAAATACTCCTGATCGCCGCCCTGGCTCATGTCGGCGAACGGCAGTACGGCCACCGATCGATCGGTTGCGGCCACGGGCGTTACTGGCACACCGACCGCAGCTGACACTGCGCGCGACTCTTCAGCGCGCTGGTACATCCAGAAGATGCCGCCGCCCAGGATGAACAGCAGCGTGATGATCGTCAGCTCCGCAACGCTGACCTTCTGCTGACCGCGGTCGCCGTGGTACCAGGCGAGCACCAGCACCACCGGCAGACCGATGAGCATCGCAAGGGTGACGATCTGTCGGATCTGCGCCGGCCACCCGAACGTGTCGCTGACGTATCCAAGACCCTGCAGAAATCCCCAGCCGGCCGCAGCGTACGCAAGGCCCCACTGTGCCACCTTGCGCTGTCGCAGGCGGTGCCAGACGCTCGCAATGCCCATCGGGGCTCCAACGCTCACGTTGCATCTCCAGCGCCGCCGATTGTAACCGGCGCTCGCCAAGGAGGCCGTGCTCCGCTATTGCTCGCCACGGCTTGTCGGCAGTCCCTGCTCGATCCAGTCGTGTTGAAGGTTTCTCGGCAGGTGAAGCAGTTTGACGTCGTCGCGCCCCAGCTCCTCTGCGAGCTGCAGCGCCGGGCGCACGTTGGGGCAGTCCGCCCACGGGCAACACCCGCAATACAGGACGATCGACTGGCCCTGCGGAACACCGCGCAGGGCCTGCTTCAGCGTCTGCAGGCCTTCCGGCGTCGAGGCCGGTCCGATGTGTCGCGACCCGGTGATGTGACCGGATCGAAACAGGATGGGAAATCCGACGTGCAGGACCTCCGGCCGGCGGCCGCTCGTGTCAGATAGGAGACGGGCGAGGTCCGCGGGCTCGATCAGCTGTGCGGCGGTCGGCGTCACGATGGCTGGAGCGAGCGCCTCCGAGCCCGTGTCGGTGCCTGCCGGCGGTGGCTCCGCTTCGGTCAGCCGCGCAACCATCACGGCCATTGCGATGATGACAAGAGCTCCATTGGTTAGCGGCCGTATGCGAGTGCAGGACATGCGTGCTTCGCCCGACGAACCAGTTGCAGCGCCGACCATCCGGAATCTTACAGGAGCCGCACTCCAGCGCCCATGCGCAATCCCGTTTGACCTGGCAACACGTCACAATCAACGATAGAGGCGGCGACAGCGCCGACTCCGCCCGTTTCGATGACGCCTGGACCTAAATGCACCCTTGCGTGCGAGCCACCTGCGCCGGACCGCAGCATGAGGTAGTCAAGCGTGGGTCGGTCGCAGCTCCAGGTGTGCTTCACGCGCGACGAGAAACGCAGAACGCAAAAATACAGCACACGTCGACTGGATTCCCTAGAGGACCTACCCGACGAGGCGGATTCCAGCCTGCCTCGCCGCCAGGCGGGTGGCCACCCGCGAGGAGCACTGTGATAAATGACATGCAGGCTATCGACAGAACCCAAGCGTTGAGGGCGAAAGTGGCCTTGGAGGAAATCTGTTCAGGTGCACGCCTCGCCTCCGCCCCCGAATTCTACAGCTCGCACTTTGTCGATCATGTGAATGGAGCCGAGCATCGCGGGCACGAGGGAATCAGACGCTCGGTCCAGGCGTACGCGAAAGTGCTCTCCGATCTTCGCATCGACGTCAAAGAACAGATGATCGATACCGACCGAGTCACCTCGCGCTTCACCGTGACGGGAGGTTGCTATGGTCGCGAGGTATCCTTCGAGGGCATCACGATCAGCCGGTTCGAGGGCGAGCTGATAGTCGAGGATTGGACCGTCACGGACGGTTGGGGCCTGCTCAAGCAACTCGGGGTTTGGCGCTCTTTGCTAATTGCGCTGAAATCTTGAGCTTATGCGAACAGTCGGACGAGTCGATGCAGGTTAATTGAAGGTTCCATGTACCTCCGCGAAAGCTCCATGCCTGCGCAGGCTCAATGGGAAGCCCTATTTGATGTGGAGCTCATTCTCAATCGGTTTGGTTTGACCGGAGAGGTGGCGGAACTCGGATGTGGCTATGGCACCTTCACGCTGCCTCTCGCACGCCGCACCTCTGGCACTGTGCACGCCATTGACATCGATCCGGCGATGATTGACACGGTCCGTCGCAGAGCCGCGGCGGAGCGCCTCATCAATATCAATGCGCGCCTGCGCGATGTGGTGACGGAAGGTTTTGGCCTGGCAGGCTGTTGCGATGCGTGTTTGCTCTTCAATATTCTGCACGGCGAGTCGCCGATTGAACTGATCCGGGAAGCCCGGCGAGTCTTGCGTCCTGGCGGTGCTCTTGCGGTTATTCACTGGAGATCGGACCTCGCGACTCCTCGGGGACCATCTGCGGACATTCGTCCAACGGCGCCGATGATCGTCGCATGGGCTGCAGAGGCGGGGGGTCTGGAACTGGCTGATGGGCCGTTCCTCTTGCAGCCTTGGCACTATGGGTTGAAGTTCAAGGCCGTTTAGACACTCAGACCGGCCGATGGCGAATGGCCGCTTAGGGGGCGAACTCCGCCCCTCATGCCGACCGCATTCGAGCCAGGAGCGTTCACTTGCTCATCCCTCCTGCTTGATCCGGAGTCCGTGCAGCGGCAAGAGCACCAACCAAACAGCAGGTCGCCCCCACGCGGATGGGCGCAAAACCGCTGCCGGGGTTGCGCATCCCGACGACTTGACCAAGAAACACTCGAGCCGCGGCGCCTATGACCTGACTACGATCTGCGAAGAAGCGGACATCGTATTTCCATTCCTTGCCATCGCGATCCACGATCGGGTGGGGTGCGTACCGCTGAGCCAGATAGGCCTGGGCCGGCAGTTTGGCGAGCTTTAGGCGGCTGATGCTCCTGCCAACGTAAACACCACGACTCCCATGACCCGAAACTGGCTTGAATACCCACTCGCTGCGCTGCGCATACCAGTCGTTTACCGTCTTCTCTCCAAACGGGACAGTCTCAGCAATACGAAACGTCAATCCGGTGACGTCGTCTCGTGCCAACTCCGGTTGCTTGGACCAGTCCACGAAACGGCGCTTGTCAGCGATCGCTTGATAGGCCTCTGGCGACGGCGCGAGAACGGTCGATCCGTCGAGTACGGCCTGCCGTACCGCCGCGTGCTCGGGGTCGCTTAGCAAGAAGTCGGTGCTGCGCCAATAGACCCGGTCGATCGGTCTGTCCAAATAACGTAAGCGCCCATCACGAAAATCCAGGTCGCAGGCATCCACGACCAAGACATCTTCGGCGTGTGGGCGAAGTAGCTTGCCGAGCTCGTGCATCTCGGCAAGCAGCGGCTGCGATGCGAGCTGATCATCGACGATCGCCACGATACCGGTGGTCCGCATGTCGTCCCCGAGAAGATCCCGACGAAAGAGCGCCAGCAGTCGCTCTTCCAGTACGTCGTACTCCCAGTCCGCGCAGCATTCGTTCGCGTGGCGCGCCGCCTGCATTGCAGTAAGTATTCCGCCCGCGTTGGTGTTGACCTCAATGAGGACCGGTCCGTCCGGTGTCGGGTGGACGTCGTAGCTCAGCAATAAGGGGCGAGAGTTAACCAGCGGACGGGCCTCGACAATCCGCGTCCAGAGCGACTCGATCCCGCGACTGATCAGCGTCAAGGTCGCCGGTGAAACTGGAATCGCTCGGTCGAGAACCGTGAGGCCAGGGTTGGTCATGGCGGAGTGGCCCAAGCCCCGCTTACGTCCACTACCCATTGAGGTTTCATCACATCTATAATTCTAGCATTATGGATTCCTCATCGGCTGTCTCGCACTTGGCGGCTCTGGCGCATGAGTCGCGCCTTTCTATCTTTCGGCTGCTGGTTCGGACCGGTCCGAACGGGTTATGCGTCAGTGATATCGGAGCGAAGTTCAAGATCCCGCCGACCACGCTCTCGTTTCATCTCAAAGAGTTGACGCAGGCGCGGCTCATCAAGGCACGCCAGGACGGCCGATTCGTCTATTACTCGGCCGACTTCAAGGCAATAAATGCGCTTTTGCGTTACCTCACGGAGCACTGCTGCGAAGGGCGGCCCTGCGAGGTCGAGTCCGAAGCAGTGGAATGCCAGGAGAATTGCTCGTGACGCATCGTCCCTACAATGTGCTGTTCCTGTGCACCGGCAACTCAGCCCGTTCGATCCTTGCCGAGGCCATCACCAACAACCTCTCGATCACTGCCGGTAAATTCAGAGGCTTCAGCGCGGGCAGTCACCCTAAGGAGCAACCGAATCCGCTGGCGCTGGAACTCCTCCGGCAAAATTGATTGTCGACCGAGGGCCTGCGCAGCAAAAGCTGGAACGAGTTTGCCAAGCCCGAAGCGCCGCCGCTCGACTTCGTCATTACTGTGTGCGATCAGGCCGCTGGCGAGCAATGTCCATACTGGCCCGGCCAGCCCAGTACCGCCCACTGGGGCATACCGGATCCCGCGGCAGTTGAAGGCACTGACGAGCAGAAACGCAGGGCGTTTCTGGATGCCTACGCGGTGTTACGTCGCCGGCTTGAATTACTCGCTAGCCTGCCCTTCGACAAGCTCGATCAACTGGCCCTCCAAGACCGCGTCCGCGAAATCGGCACCCAATGACTTTGCTACGGCGCGCCGCAGCCGAAGCGCTAGGCACGGCGTTCCTGCTGTTAGCGGTCGTGGGCTCAGGGATCATGGGCGAGCGACTTGCTGGAGGAAATGTCGCAATCGCATTGCTTGCGAACTCGATCGCAACTGGCTGTGCGCCAGCGGCGCTCATCCTGACCTTCGGCCCAATTTCTGGCGCGCACTTCAACTCCGCGATCACGCTGGCGGATGCGACGCAACGTGGTCTCCGATGGAGCGATGTGCCGGCATACCTCGCTGCCCAGGTGCTCGGCGCCTTTGCCGGAGTTGCGGCAGCGCATCTCATGTTCGGCGAGGCGCTATTTACCGCTTCCACCCACGCACGCTCCGAACTAGCACAAGTCTTCGCTGAGTTCGTCGCAACCTTTGGCCTGATGTCCGTGATCTGGGGTTGTTTGCGATCACGCTCGGCCGCGGTCCCGTTTGCGGTCGCTGCCTACATCACCAGCGCGTACTGGTTTACGTCTTCGACTTCGTTTGCCAATCCGGCCGTAACGTAGCGCGTGCCGCGAGCGATACATTCGCTGGCATTCGCCCCAATGACGCACCGTTATTTGTGCTGGCACAGCTTGGCGGTGCAATGACGGCAACGGTCATGTGGCGCTGGCTATCGCCAGTCGTGCCCACGATCGTGCCAAGTGTCGTCCTTCCGCGCCGAGACTCTGATCAGGCTTCGCCGTGAAAATGGAAGCCTAGCGTTTCAGCCTTTTACGTAGTGTGAGTCGGAGTTCGCTTGGTAGGCCGCGCCGAACCCACTTGGTGAACGAGCGGATGGCGCAGAAGCGCGCGAATGAGGATCGGCAGGCCGACGAGGCTCGGCACGACCCAATATGCCAGCGGCGATAGGTGCCGCCATAGCGGTAGGTGGGGTCCGTTGTCGACGTAGAACGCGGTGAGCAACAAGATGTAGGAGACCGCCATTCCAGTCATGTGGATGCGTGGCCAACTGCGCCAGAGCCGTCGTCGCGCACTGCGGCCGACGACGCCGCTCGCGAAAGACAGGATGCCGAGGACAAGAAGGTGATTATTGGCAGGCCATCGGATGATTGAAAGGATACTCATCGTCACGAACACGACAAGGAGACTCCAAAAGTAGATCGTGCCGGCGGAGGGATGCCGTCCGGGACGCTTAGGTGCCAACATCGCGACGACACCGGCAATGACGCATATGAGGCCAGCTGTCACGTGCACGGCGACGATAGCAAGGAAGACCGGCGCGGACGACGGGATGGGAATGCCTAGAACGATGATGCCTTGGTCAGTCACGGCTGGAGCCGCTAGTTGCGCGTGACCTACAGCTGGATACCAAACCTCTTCAATAGCCATACCAGTCCAACGTATGCGCCGACGGTGACAAGACAGGCGACGCTGACGCTGACCCAGAACGAAACGCCGGAGCGAAGGAGGAGCGACAGAGCCACAAATAACGGTAGAGAAGCCAGCACGAGCCAGAAGATGCTCTGAGAAAGACCTGCCACGGACTGCGGGTTGCCGGTGCCGAGGTAGAGCCAAACGAATGCAAGTAGCGACGTGAGGGGAAGGGATGCCAATAAGGCGCCCCAGAACGAGCTGCGCTTGCCGAGTTCCGAGATCGCGACGACAAGAGCAGCGGTGAGAAGAACCTTAGCTACGTATTGCCACATCAGGTGTCACGACACTTTGTCTTCGACGGTTATCGCCACAGCCCTCGAAGCGTTGCGGCGTGAACCGGTTGTACTCGACGGCGTGCTGGACGATCTTGCGACCCAGGCGGTGGGCGGACTTCCCCAGCGTATCGAGTTACGTCCCGCGTGCGACTCGCTCGACATCCAGCGGCAATACGACGTCCGCCGCGAGGTTGCCCTTGCCAGGGACGTAATTGGCCTCGAGTCGGATGCCGTCCGGGTCCTCGAAGAGCACTGAGTAATACCCCGGCGCCCACCTTGCTTCCTCCGGCGGGTGGACGACGTGCGCGCCGATGGACTTCAGGAACTCGTGCATCTCGTCTATGTCCTCGCGCCGCCGGGCGCGCAGACAGAAATGGTGAAGTCCGATCCTCCGCTGCTCGAATTGCTGGTCACGGAACTGCTCATCCACCGGGCTGATGGCGATGCCAGTGCGACTGCCGACGCCATAGAAGATCTGGGGCGAGTCGAAGATCACCTGCATGTCGAGCCAGGCGAACAACTCGGCATAGAACGCCCTACACGCCGCGAAGTCACACACGGTCAGCTGGATATGCGCGACGCCATTCATCTCCATGGCGCCGAGTATAGGCACCCGTGATACAGCGTTGAAGGCCGGTGACTCATGCGTCGGCCCACCTCAATGCTGAGAGCTTCACCCCGCTTCGCGGCATGATATCGGCGCATTTCGTTGGTCGATAGCCTCAAGGTGTGGGCGGAGCACCTCGAAACGTCGGCCAGGCGTCTCGCAACACTCGGACGGCTGACCTCAGAAACAGCGCCGCGATCACCAGTCCGACCGCGATATCGGGCCAGCCTCGCCCCGTCGCCCACACCCCGGCCGAAGCCACGAGCACTCCCACATTCGAGATCACGTCATTTCGCGAACACTCGAAGGTGCTGCGCATGTTCACATTCTGTGATCGGAGCGGCCAAAGCAGGCCGAGGCACGTCAGGTTCGCTGCGAGCGCGAGAGCGCCGAATGCCGCCATCACCGTGGACGTGGGTGTGATGCCCACTTTGACCTTGACGATCGCCTCCACAAGTATCCAGGCGCCGAACCCCAGGATGATGATGCCCTTGGTCAAGGCGGCCGCCGCTTCCCACCTCATCCCGCGACCGATCACGTACAGACTCAAGGCATAGACGAGTGCATCGCCGAGCATGTCGATCGAATCCGCCATGAGTGCTGTCGAGTGCGCGACCGCGCCGGCCGTGAACTCGATGACGAACATCGACGCATTGATCGCGAGCACGATCTTCAGCACCCGAGCCTGCTGCTCCCGCAACTGTGCGATCTCGCTCGCCTTGTTTTGACAGCAGTCGTCCATCGTCACACTCCCGTCGCGTGCGGTTTGCGCAGTGCGCAGAACTAACCGGCTATCGCCGACTCCCGACTGCCGGCGGTCAATCGATACAGTGCCGGGAGTACCAGCAAGGTCAATAACGTCGCGCTGATGATGCCACCGATCACCACCGTTGCGAGCGGTCGCTGAACTTCAGCGCCTGTGCCGGTGTTGAGTGCCATGGGCAGAAACCCGAGCGACGCGACGAGCGCCACTATCAAGATCGGGCGAAGGCGCAGCATCGCGCCCTCGACAATCGCCTCCTCGAGAGTCCTGCCATCCTGCAAGAGCTTCCGAAACGCGGAAACCATCACCACGCCGGAGAGTACAGCCACTCCGGACAGCGTAATGAAGCCCACGCCGGCCGATATGGACAGAGGAATGTCGCGTAGCCACAGACTCGCAATGCCGCCCGTCAGCGCGAGCGGCACGCCGCTGAACACCAATGCGGCATCTCTGGCTGAGCCGAATGTCATCATGAGCAGTCCGAAGATCATCAGCAGCGTGACCGGGGCGAGCACATGCAGCCGTGCCGCAGCAGATTGAAGCTGCTCGAAGGTTCCGCCGTAGTCCAGCCAGTAACCACTGGCAAGTGTTACCCGTTCACTGATTTTGCTCTGCACTTCCGTCACAAAGGAGCCGAGATCGCGGCCACGCACGTTCGCGCTGACCACCAACCGACGTTTGCCGTTCTCGCGACTGATCTGGTTGGGCCCCGCAGCCACGCTGAGCGTCGCAACTTCGCCCAGCGGCACGTAATCTCCGCTTGTCCGTGGAATTGGCAAGCGCTCCAGGCCGACTAAGTCGTTTCGCTGCGCCTCGGGAAGTCTCACGATGATGGCGAAGCGCCGATCACCCTCGAAAACCGCGCCCGCTTCCTCGCCACCGAGCGCTGCTGCCAGGACGTCCTGCACGTCGGCCAGGTTGAGACCAAAGCGTGCCATCGCTGCTCGATTCGGCTCGATGGTCAGCACCGGAAGTCCTGCCACCTGCTCCACCTTCACCTCCTCCGCACCTTCGACCGTGCTGACCACCGCAGCAAGGCGGTTGCCGATGCGCAGCAGCTCGTCCATGTCATCGCCGTAGACCTTGATCCCCAAGTCCGATCGCACACCTGAGATGAGTTCATTGAAACGCATCTGAATGGGCTGCGTTATTTCATACGCATTGCCCGGCACTTGCGCCAGCCGCTGCTCGATGTCCTCGAGGAGGCGCGCCTTGGTCTTCGACGGATTCGGCCAAGCACTCTGCGGCTTCAGCATCACGAAACCATCCGACAGGTTCGGCGGCATGGGGTCCGATGCGACCTCGGCGGTGCCGACCCGCGAGAAAACCGTCTGCACTTCTGGAAGTGCCGCCAGCGCATTGTCCACATGCGCCTGCATCTCGATAGACTGACTCAAGCTGGTTCCCGGAACCCGCACCGCCTGTACCGCGATATCGCCCTCATCCAGGGTCGGGATGAACTCCGACCCCATGCGTGTCGCGAGGACGCTGGCGCCGACCACTAGCAGAGCGGCCATTGCGACGGTACCCCATCGATAGTGCAGCGACCACCGCAACAGCGGTGCGTAGCCGCGCTTGGCAGCCCGGACGATCCGATTGTCGTGTTCCACGAGCTTACCGCGCACGAAGAGCGCCACGGCGGCGGGCACGAATGTCAGGGAGATGAGCAATGCACCCAGAAGGGCCACAACGACCGTGAACGCCATCGGCCGGAACATTTTTCCCTCAACGCCCGCGAGAGCCAAGATCGGTAGGTTGACCAGCAGGACGACGAGCACACTGATGAGGCTCGGTGTGAACACCTCCTTGGTTGCGATGAACACCGTCTGCAGTCGCTCCTCGAGATCGAGCACGCGCCCTTCGTCGTGCTGCCTCTGGGCGAGCCGCAGCAAACAGTTCTCCACGATGATGACAGCGCCGTCTACGATTAGTCCAAAGTCCAGTGCGCCTAACGACATCAAGTTTGCGCTGACTTTGTTCTCAACCATCGCAGTGATGAGATAGAGCATCGAGAGTGGAATGACAGCCGCGGCGATCAGCGCCGCACGCACATTGCCGAGCAGCAGCAACAGCACCGCAACCACCAGCACTGCGCCTTCGAGCAGGTTTTTCTGCACGGTCTCGATGGTTCGGTTGACGAGCACCGTGCGGTCATAGGCGGTATCGGCGACGACGCCCTGTGGCAGTGCCTTGTTGATTTCTTTGAGTTTCGTCGACACCGCTTCAGAGACAGTGCGGCTATTTTCACCCACCAACATCATGGCCATGCCGAGCACGGTCTCCTGGCCATCGCGCAGCGCTGCACCGGTACGCAACTGCTTGCCCAGCCCTACATCGGCCACATCCTGGACGCGGATAGGTATGCCGTCACGGTGGGCGACGATCACATTTTCGATGTCGGTGAGGCCGCGCAACTGTCCTGGTACGCGGATGAGGTATTGCTCCCCGTTACGCTCGACGTAGCCGGCACCCACGTTGGCGTTGTTGCTATCCAGCGCGTGTACGACGTCGTCGATACCTAGATCGAACGCCAGAAGTTGCGCCGGATGCGGCGTCACGT
>Ga0075429_100003739_pt1 | contig 12975 bp, 14 predicted proteins | sample RhiMetdeltSRZDD3_FD_75295 | JGI IMG/M metagenome (GOLD analysis project Ga0075429, IMG submission 75295) | Populus rhizosphere microbial communities from Tennessee, USA - Rhizosphere MetaG P. deltoides SRZDD3 | ecosystem: Host-associated > Plants > Roots > Rhizosphere > Soil | place: USA...
GGCTGCGATGCAGCAGCGCGAGGCGCTCTACAACTCGATCAAGGATCAGATCGCCGACCTCGAGGCGGAAGAGCGCCGCAGGCAGGCGCGGATCAACGCCGCCGCGGAGGCCCGGGTCGCCGCGCCGACGTCAAGCGGCGGCGGCGACGCTCCCACCGGCGCGCCCCCGTCGCAGTACGGCGGCGTCGTCGGGATCGCCATGCAGTACCTCGGGATTCCGTACCGGTGGGGCGGCGCCTCCCCGAGCACCGGGTTCGACTGCTCCGGCTTCGTGATGTACGTGTACGCGCAGGTCGGCGTCTCGCTCCCGCACAACGCGGCCATGCAGTACGGCTACGGCAGCGCGGTCTCGCGCTCCGAGCTCCAGCCGGGCGACCTCGTCTTCTTCAACGGCCTGGGCCATATGGGGATCTACATCGGCGGCAACCAGTTCATCCACTCGCCGCACACCGGCGACGTGGTGAAGATCTCGTCCATCACCGGGTGGTACGAGGACACCTGGTACGGCGCCCGTCGCCTGTAGCGCTCCCTTCCTAGACGATCACCCCTCGATCCCGTGCCACGGGGTGACGATGACCGTGCGCGCCCGCGGGCGGCCGCCCAGGTGGATCAGGCGCGACTCGACGTTGTTGGACATGTCGACCTCGAACAGCGTGCCGAGCGGGTTCACCTCGACCTGCGCGTAGTACCAGCCGTTCGGGAGGTTCGTGATGTCCCAGGACTGGCCGGGCACGGACTGGAAGTACGTGTCGCCCCAGCCGGCCTGGAGCACCTCGCGCACCCAGAGGGCGGAGCGCGCCCCGCACTGGGTCCCGATCCCGTCGAACGGCGACCACTCCGCGCGCTCGACCGTGATGTCGATCGGGTCGGTCGGGGCAAGGCAGAAGGCCTGCTTTCGGCTCCTGACGACCTCCAGGTCCTGCGCGTCGTGGAGCGTGAAGGCCGCGAACTGGAGGAAGTGCCAGTGGTTGTGAGCCGGATGCGGGTGGAACATCATGTCGCCGACCAGCGATTTGCCGACCACGGCGCCGGTTGCGTCTCGGAAGTATTGGTAGGCGTCCATGACCTCCTCGCCGGGACGGCGGAAGCCTTCAACGACGAGCGGCGCGGGCCCCGCGTTCCACGGCGTGGACGCGAACTCGAGGTAGTCGCGGCCGCGGCGCGTCGACGTGTTCATCGACCACGGCGGCAGGGCGACGAGGTCGGGCATCGTGTCCGGGTCGGGTGCGCCGATGTCCGGGGCCGCCGTGAGAGCGCGCTGAGCGGGTGCGGGGCGGGCGACCATGCCGCGGGCCTTGCCTTCTCCGAAGGGGCCGCCGCGGCGGTTCTTCACGGTCGCCGTGAAGGTCAGCTGCGCGTCGGCCTCCGGGATCTCGAGGAGGTCGATGTACTTGCGCGTGATCCGGATCGTGATCGTGAAGGTCCCCTCGCGACGGAGGCGGATGTACGGGGACTCGAACTCGCTGCCGAAGGCGTGCGTCGCCCAGCCGCTGTCGATGCCCCAGACCATGCCCTTCGAGAAGGGCGAGAAGGCGGCGCACGACGTCGGGTAGCGCGGGAGGTCAGGGCCGGAGTCGTCGACCCGCTGGCGCTCCCAGGTGTTCGGGCAGAAGCCGAAGAGGCCGCCTGCCGCCCAGACTCCCTGCGCGTTGCGCACGGTGACCTGGAGGAACCCCGAGAGGCCGTACCAGTCGTTGAGCACGTCCTCGGGCAGGTCGCGCAGCACGGCGCCGGTGACGGCGTCGACCTGGGTGATGTCGATCGGCGAGTCGTAGTCGGGCCGTGCGACGCGAAGCTCGAAGTCGCCGCCCGTTGCGGCGACCCAGGCGCTGAGGTCGAGCGGGACCAGGCCGCCCTGGTAGCGGGGCAACTTCACGGTGCCGCCGGGCCCGGCGAGCTTCAGGCTCGGGCTTTGAGCTGACGCGCCTGCGGGCCACGCGAGGACGGTGACGACCGCAAGGGCGAGGACGATGAACGAAAGACGTGTGCGCATGAGTTCTCCTCCCACGGGGTGCGCCAACAGTACGGAGCCGAACTACGAATGAACACTCCCCGGAGGTCCTGCCTGGGAAGGGATGCGCGCAAGGAGGGAGAATTTCCCTGGTCCCGCTAGGCTTTTCTCCTCTCATGCGAACGATCTGGAACGGCTCCATCAACTTCGGCCTGGTCAACATCCCGATCGGGCTGGCCGTGGCGCAGCAGCGGAAGGACGTGTCCTTCCGGACGCTCCACCGCGAGTGCGGGACGCCGATCAAGCAGAAGCGCTGGTGCCCGTTCCACGAGCGCGACGTGGAGGCGGACGAGCTCGTGAAGGGCTGGGAGTTCACGAAGGGCCAGTTCGTCCTCGTGGAGGAGTCCGACCTCGAGGCCGTCGCCCTCACGCGCTCGCAGTCGATCGACATCAAGCGCTTCGTCTCGCTCGACGACGTCGACCCGATCTACTTCGACCGCGCCTACTACCTCTCGCCGAGCGACAACGATGCGCAGCGGCGGCCGTACGTCCTGCTCCTGCGCGCGATGCAGGAGGCGAACGTCGCCGCGATCGGGAAGTTCGTCCTCTGGGGCAAGGAGAACCTGTGCCTCATCCGCCCGCTCGGCGAAGGGCTCGCCCTCGAGACGCTCTACTACGCCGAGGACATCCGCCCGCGCGCGGAGATCGACGAGGCCGTCCAGGAGATCGAGGTCTCCGACCCGGAGCTCGACATGGCGCGGCAGCTCGTGTCCAGCATGGTCGGCGACTTCGACCCGGAGGACTACGCGAACGAGTACCGGGGCGAGCTGCGTGCGATGCTCGATGCGAAGCTCGAGGGCAAGGAGATCACGGCGCCTGAGCCCGTGGAGACCGCGCCGGTGATCGACCTCATGGAGGCGCTCAAGGAGAGCGTCTCGCAGGCCCAGAAAGCCAAGAGTGCGGCCGCGAAGGCCAAGAAGGCGCCGGCGCGCAAGAAGCGCGCGGGGTCAGGCTCTCGCTAGCCGCCTAGTCCGCCGGCGGTGCCGGGGCGCCGGCCGCCAGGTGCGCCTGGAAGAGGGTCTTGTCGATCTTGCCCTGGTAGATCGGGATGGACTCCTCGACGCACACGCGGATGATCTCCTCGCGCTCGATCCCCGTCTCCTTCGCAAGCTCTTCCGGCGTCAAGTGGTTGGGCAACGCTTTGCCTCCTTCGGCTCAGGGCGCAAAAAAGCCCGCCGGCAGGGCTCGGGCGGGCACGGTGCGCACACTCGGGTTGGCAGCCTCGAAGCTCAACGGCTTCGTGCTCCTTCATCGACCATGATCACAGGATACGGTCTCCGGGGTGAGCGCGGCAACGCTCCTTCGGGGGTTCTCGCAGCGAGTCGGGGAGATCGCGGGGCTCCGGACGCGCTACTGGGTCGGAGGTGACGGCCCGCCGCTCGTGCTCGTGCACGGCCTGGGCGGGGCGGCGTGGAACTTCACCGACCTCGCTCCGCTCCTGGCCGCGCGCCACCGGGTGCTGATCCCCGACCTGCCCGGGCACGGCGGAACCGACCCGCTGCGGGAGCTCGAGAGCCTGTCCGCGCTCTCCGCGCATGTCGCCGCCGTCGTGGAGCACGAGGAGATGGCGCCGGCGGCCGTGGTCGGCTACTCGATGGGCGGCCCCGTCGCCCTCCGGCTCGCCGTCGACCGGCCCGAGGCGGTGTCAGCGCTCGTCCTCGTCGCGCCCGCCGGGATCGTCTCGACGACCAGGCGCGCGGAGCTCTGGCTCGGCGCCATCGCGGCGTTCCGCCCGGCGCGCAAGGTCGCCCGCTTCCGGCACCTCCTGGCCCGCAGGCCGAACCTGCGGCTGCCGATCTTCGGCTACTGGGGCGCCGAGGACCCAAGGGCTCTCTCGCCGGAGTCCGTGGTTGGCTTCCTCGAGGCCCAGCCCGAGCACGCGGACGTCGACGCGGCCGCGAAGGCGCTGCTCCACGACGACCCGCGGCCGGACCTGGGCCGCGTGAAGTGCCAGACGGCGGTGGTCTGGGGCGCGCGCGACCGCCTGATCCCGCTCGAGGACGGGTTCGAGTACGCGCGGCGCCTCCGCTGCCCGCTGCGGGTGCTTCCCGCCGCCGGCCATCTCCTGGTCGGCGAGTGCCCGGACGAGCTCGCCGCGGTCGTCGAGGACCTCCTCGCAACGACTCTGCCCGCAGCGGTGTAGTCCCGGTGTGAGGTACGTGCTCGCGCTGGCCGTGGTGCTGTCCCTCGCCGCGTGCGGCGGGGACGAGGAGAGCGCGCCGACGACCGGCGCCGAGGGGCCTCTCGTGACGTTCCAGGCCGCCGGCTGTCCCGTCGACGACCCGGCGGCCTGTGAGCGGGCTGCCCTCGCGGCGACGGCCTTCCAGGAGGGCGACACCGCCGCCCTATTGGAGCTGAGCTACGCAGACACCTTCGTCTGCGACGACCTCCCGGCGGAGATGTTCCCGGACTGCGCGCCGGGCGAGACACTCGAGGGCCACGCCGTGACGGGGGCGGACGGCCAGATCGCGATCCTCTCCGCGGAGGAGTACGAGGCCCGGCTGGCCGAGCTCGGCGAGGTCACGATCGCCGGCGTCGGCACCTGCGGCCCCGACGACCCCGATCGCCGCTCGTACCACCTGGCGTTCTGGGCCCCGGACGGCTCGGAAGGCGGCTCGCTCGAGCTCGTCAGGCGCGAGGGCGACTGGTCGATCGGGATCGTCTACGCGGACTCCCTGGAGAACTGGAAGGCGGTGTACGACGACCCCCGGGCCGAGCTCGCCTGCGGCAACGTCGAGGCCTGGGACTAGACCGGGTTCGGGAGGTCGACGAACTCCCAGGAGAGGTCGAAGCGCTCGGCGAGCTTCTCCGTGAGCGCGCGCACGCCCAGCGTCTCCGTCGCGTAGTGGCCGGCCGCGATGAAGTGGACGCCGGTCTCCTTGGCGGCGTGTTTCGTCGGCTCGTCCGCCTCGCCGGTGAGGAAGCAGTCGTAGCCCTCCGCCGCGGCCTGCGCCAGATATCGGGCGGCGCCGCCGGAGCAGACCGCGAACCGCTCGACGACCTCGGGCCCGTAGGAGAAGACGAGCGGCATGCGGCCGAGCTTCTCCTGGACGCGCTCGGCCAGGTCGCTCACGGGAGCCGGGCTCGAGAGCCGGCCGCCGAAGCCGAGGCCGTCCGCGAAGCGCCCGTCGCGCTCCACGCCGAGCTCGTCGCAGAGGAGCGCGTTGTTTCCCACCTCCGGATGGGCATCGAGCGCCAGGTGGTAGGAGACGAGGCTCAGGTCGGCGTCGAAGAGCGCGCGCAGGCGCTCCCGCATGACCGGCCCGATCGCGCGCGGCTCCTTCTCCCAGAAGAGCCCGTGGTGTACGAGCACGAGCTGCGCGCCGGCCTCCGCGGCGCGCTCGAAGAGCTCGCGCGAGGCGGAGACGCCGCAGACGATCTTGCGCACCTCATCGGCGCCGACGACCTGGAGGCCCATCGGGCCGTAGTCGGGGTAGGCGGCGACGTCGAGGTACGAGTCCGCCCAAGCGACGATCTCGTCGCGGCTGGCCATTGCGGCTGCAACCTAGCTGCTGCGCCTGTTGACGGTCGGGCCGCGCCGACCTAGAGTCAGGGCGCACGAATCGCCTCGACCTCCGGCGTAGGGGTTTGCGTATGACGATCGTGATGTGGGCAGTCCTCGGAGCTCTCCTGCTCGCGGTCCTGGCGCTCGGCTGGCTCCTCCTTCAGGTCTTGCGGCAGCAGGGGCGGCTGCTCCTTCGCATCGAGGCCCTCGAGGGGCGGGGCGGCGCAGTCGACATGCCCGACGCGGGCAATATCCGCGGAGGCCTTCCGCTCGCGACCCCGTTCCCGCCGTTCCGACTGACCAGCGTCGAGGGAGCCGAGGTCGGTCTCGAGGACTTTCAGGGAAAGCGGGTCCTGCTCGTCCACTGGAGCCCCGAGTGCGGCTTCTGCCGGCAAATCGCGGCCGACCTGGCGCGACTCAGCGGCGACCTCTCGCGCCGGAAGACCGAGCTCGTCTTCGTCAGCTACGGGAGTCCCGAGGCGAACAGAGTGCTCATGGAGCAGCACGGCCTTCGGAGCCCGCTGCTTCTCCAGCCCGATGGGCAGACCGTCGCCGGGTTCGCCCGCATGGGAACGCCCGCGGCATACCTCCTCGACCAGAAGGGGCGGATCGCGAAGCCCGTCGCCGTCGGAGCAAACGAGGTTCCCGAGCTGGCGGAGGAGGCGGCCGGCCGTCGTAGGCGCCTGACGAGCGAGCTCCCGCTGTCGGAGAGCCGTATCGAGCGCGAGGGCCTGAACGCAGGTTCGTTGGCTCCGGACTTCGAGCTGCCCGAACTCGGCGGTCGCAGCGTCTCGCTCGCCGAGCACCGTGGGCGGCGGGTCCTCCTCGTTTTCAGCGACCCCGAGTGCGGTCCGTGCCACGCGCTCCTTCCTGATCTCGTCCGCCTGGATCGCGAGCACGGCAAAGACGACTTCGATCTCTTGCTGGTCAGCCGCGGCAGCGTGGAGGAAAATCGCCTTAAGGCGCAGGCAGCGGGGGTCGAGTTCCCGGTCGCGCTCCAACCGGGCTGGAAGCTCTCCAAGAAGTACGGGATCTTCGCAACGCCTGTGGCCTTCCTCATCGACGAGGAAGGCGTGATCGCACGCGACGTCGCCCGTGGGCCCGCCGAGATCCTGGCCCTGGCCGACGCGGTCGTGAGCGCGGAAGGGAGGGTGCCTATTTCCTAGATCCGAAGGACCTCCCGAGCCAAGAACGGTCCGGGAGAGACGAGCGAGGAGAGAGTCATGAGTGACGAGAAGCTGGACGAACTCTCGAAGGCCCTGGCGACGACCACGTCGCGGCGCCAGATGCTGAAGGTCCTCGCTGCTACCGCCGCCGGAGGAGTGCTCACGTTCGTGGGCGCACGTGAGGCTAGCGCGGCCCGGTGCCGAAGGGTCGGGCAGCCGTGTCGCGCCAACTTCGAGTGCTGCGACTTCTTCTGCCCGCCCGACACCGGCAGGTGCGCCTGCCGGCCGGGCGAGAACCTGTGCAGCAAGACGCGGCGTTGCATCCGGTGCGACCCCGAAGCGACATTCGACCCGGAGACGTGCCAGTGCGTCTGCCCGGAGGGGACGACGCAGTGTGGCACCGAGTGCTGCTCCGGGGACGAGGAGTGCTGTCCCGGCGGTTACTACGGCCCGACGTGCTGCCCACCCGGCGAGATCTGCTGCCCGGGAGGCTTCTGCTCGTACTACGGGGGCCAGTGCTAGCGACGTGACCGGGCTCAGGGCCGCCGCAGCGGCGGCCCTGAGCTATTCGTATCCGAGGTCCTGGAGGCGTCGAACGATCAAGTCTTCCTCCTCGGGCGAGTAGCCGGAGGGCTCGACAGGCGTCTGTGAGACTCCATCGATCTGTCGGCGAGATTCCATTGCCTCGGCATCCAGGATCGCCTCGATCGCCGAGGCGTCGAGCTGCGCCGCGAGGCCGTGTAGCGCGAGAATCGTGGCCGGGACCTGCGTGATCTCGGAGTCCGGCGGCACCGCCTCACGCCTGATCCCGGGGCCCGCGGCGGCGAGGATCCCCGTGACGGCGTGCTGCCCCGAAAAGTGCGCAGCGCCTCGGGCGAAGAGGCGCTCGTGGCGCTGGAACGTCTCGCTCCAGCGCTGACGGGTCGAGTCGACGTGGACGCGCTCGTCGCGCGGTAGGAGGACGAGCTCCGGCGCGCGGTCGAGGTAGAAGCCGTGGTAGAGCTCCTCCTTCCGCCTCACGTCGAACGCGGGCTCGCCCGACTCCGGGTGCACGACCTGGGCGAGCGCTTCGGCGAGCTCGTCCGCAAGACCACGGTCCTCTTCCGCCCCGGTTACCTCGCCGAGATAGATCTGACCGCCGTAGCCGAAGCAATAGGCATGGGTATTGCCGAAGTCGATCTCCGCGAACGGCGGCTGCTCGTCGACGAGGGCGTCCTCGAGCTCGGGTGCGTACGCAGCCGGCTCGGTCCCGGTCCGAGCGGTCGCATCCTTGCGGAAGCGCAGGTAGCCGGCGTCCTCGAGCCAGCGATTGGCGCGAAAGAGCCAGTGGGTGGGCTTCATCCCGTGATCGGAAAGGACGAAGACCGTCGGTGGCTCGTCCCAGAGCCATTCCGCCTCCTCGACGAGGCGGCCGCACGCGGCATCGACGGCCTCGTAGACCTGCACGAGCTCGTCTCCGGCTTCGCCGGCTCGGTGCGCCGGATGCGAGGGGTCGAGCCGGTGCCACATCAGGTGCCCCGCGATGTCCGAGCTCATGAAGTCGACACACAGGAGACCGAGGTCGGGCTCGAGCTCGAGGGCTAGAAGACAGACGTCCGCAATCTCCTCGACGTGGCTGCTGAGCGTGGCCGTCGCGGCCGCGAAGTCCTGCAGGTCGCCGGGATGGCGAGACACGCGAAGGTCGCGGTGCGACGTGAGAATGGCGTTTCGAGCGGCGAGTGGGACGATCTCCGGCCGTCGCGGCCCCCCGAATCCCGTGACGAGGATGCCGTTGAGCGGCTCGGGTGGGTGTGTGAACGGCACCGTCACGAAGGCCGAGCGGATTCCGGCGGCGCCCAGGTAGCGCCAGAGCGGCGCCCCGGCACGGCTCGCGGCGCTCTCGAGCCGCCCGCCTCCTCGGTTCGGGTTGGACGTGAACGCGAAGATCCCGTGACCGGCAGGGTTGAGCCCGGTGAGGAACGACGACCACGCCGTCGGGGTGAAGGCCGGAATCGTGGACCGGAGCGGTACGAACGTCCCCTCGTTCGAGAGCCGGGCGAGCGTCGGGAGCCTGCCCTGGTCGAGAAGCTCGCGGACGAGGTCGTAGTCGGCCCCGTCGAGGCCGAGACAGAGGACCCTCATCGGTTCCGATACCCTATTGCCCGTTCGGGGTGTAGCGCAGCCTGGTAGCGCGCGCCGTTCGGGTCGGCGAGGTCCCCGGTTCGAATCCGGGCACCCCGACTGGGGAGGAGGGTCGCTGCCGCGGCCCTTCGAGCCTCAGGGGGCGAGCTGCGAATGCACGATCGCCGTGCACTCGTTCTCGACGTAGGCGAGTCCGGCGGCCTCGGCGATCGCCCTCGCCTCGGCCGAGACGACTCCGAGCTGGAGCCAGAGCGCGCCCGCCCCCACCTCGACCGCTTGGCGGGCCACGTCGGAGCAGAACTCGGAGCGGCGGAAGACGTCGACGAGGTCGATCGGCTCCTCGATCTCCGCCAGCGACGCGACGCGCCGCTGCCCCAGGATCTCCCCGGGGCCGACGGGCCGCACCGGGATGACGTGGTAGCCCTCCCGGAGCAGGTAGCGCATGACCGAGTTGCTGGGGCGGTGCGGCTTCGGCGAGGCGCCGACGAGGGCGATCGTGCGCGCCTCGGAGAGAATCTCGACGGGTGTCCTGGCCACCCCTCAAGGCTATCCTTCGCCCATGGCCGATCGTCTGCGTGTCGCCTGCGTCCAGTTCTGCTCCTCCGGCTCCAAGGCGGAGAACCTCGAGCGCATGGAGCCGCTCGTGGCTCGCGCCGCGGCGACCGGCGCCGACCTCGTCCTCCTGCCCGAGAAGTGGAACGGGATCGGGACGCACGAGATCATCCTCGACGTCGCCGAGCCGCTCGACTCCGGCGAGAGCGTCGCGGCCATGAGCGCCTGGGCCAAGCAGCACGGGATCACGCTCGTCGGCGGCTCCATCGTCGAGAGCCGCGAGGGGCGCGAGAAGCTCTCGAACACCTGCGTCGTCTTCGACGCCGAGGGCGAGATCGCGGCCACCTACCGGAAGATCCACATGTTCGACGTCGAGGTCGGCGGCCAGGTCTACCGCGAGTCGGACAGCGAGGAGCCGGGCGAAGGCCCGATGAGCTGTCAGGTCGAGGGCTGGAAGCTCGGGCTGACCGTCTGCTACGACCTGCGCTTCCCCGAGCTCTATCGGATCCTCGCCGTCGAGGGCGCCGAGATCGTGACCGTCCCGGCCGCTTTCACGCTCTACACGGGCAAGGATCACTGGGAGCTCCTCCTGCGCGCGCGGGCGGTCGAGAACCAGTGCTTCGTGGCCGCCGCGAACCAGTGGGGCGTCCACGAGGGCGGGAAGGCCTCGTACGGCCGCAGCTCGATCATCGATCCCTGGGGCGTGGTGCTCGCGCAGGCGCCCGACGAGGACTCGGTCATCTCCGCCGAGCTCGACCGTGCGCACCTGGAGAAGATCCGGCGCAGCCTGCCGTCGCTGGCGAACCGCCAGCCCGCGGCCTACACGTGGCCCGCGGAGGTCTAGACGGTCGGCGTCCCGTCGAAGGGGTTCTCTTCGACGTCGACTTCACGCTCGCCAAGCCCGGGCCGCTGCTCGGGCCCGAGGGCTACCGCGAGGCCGGCGCTCGCCACGGCCTGACGCTCGACCCGGAGCTCTACCAGCAGGCGCGCGCGGCGGCGATCGAGGACCTCCAGCATCACCCCGAGCTCGAGCACGACGAGGAGATCTGGGTCCGCTTCACGACCGACATCGTCCGCGGGATGGGCGGCGAGGGGCCGCGCGCCGAGGAGGTCGCCCGCGCGATCACCGGCGGTTGGCTCCACTCGGCCAACTTCGAGCTCTACGAGGACACGTTGCCCGTGCTGGCCGAGCTGCGCCGGCACGGACTCTCGATCGGGCTCGTCTCCAACACGAGCCGCGACCTCGATGCGTTCGTCCGGCACTTCTCGCTCGACGTGGACGCGTGGATCTCCTCCGGCGTCCACGGCAAGGTGAAGCCCGACCCCTCCATCTTCCGGGTCATCCTCGGGCGGCTCGAGGTCGAGCCGCAGGCGGCGGTCATGGTCGGCGACTCGCTCCTGGACGACGTCGAGGGCGCCCGCGCGCTCGGGATGCAGGCGTGGCTGATCGACCGCGAGGGCCGCTTTCCCGAGCGGGACGACGCGCTGCCGACGCTCCTCGCGCTCCCGGCGGTGCTCGGGCTCGGGCCTGGCTAGAGGCAGGGCGAGCGGCCGGGCACCATCAGCCCGAAGCCCCAGACCTGCTCGTCGTAGACGTAGAACGCGCTCGTGGAGCTCGTATCCTCCTGGACGAGCGCGATGTAGTCGAGGCAGTCCTCCTCGGCCAGCTCGCCGTACGTGGCGCCGATCTCGCCCGCCTGCTGGCCGAGCGCGAGCCCTTCAGGCGTGCTCCAGCCGGCCGGCTTCCAGACCGTGAACGCGTGCACGACCCGGCCGTTGCGGAAGACGACGCCGGCGCCCTCGGCCTGGAACGGGTTCTCGTTGAAGTACCAGGTGGGCTGGCGGCAGTCCCGGCACTCGCCGTGGCGCTGCCCCCAGGCCTCGAGCACCTGTGCCCTGGTCATCCCGAGTTCCACGCCGGCCATGCTCTGGCCGGGTGTGAAGGTCCCGCCGGTCGGCGGCTCGGCGCCTGCGGACACGCCGACGACGACGGCTCCCGCGGCGAGCGCGGCGCCCGTCAGCGCGAGCGCGCGAGCAGTGCGGGCGCCCACGAGGCGAGCGGGGAAATGTCCCCGTCCCGGCCGTTCAGGTCGCGGTATCCGAGCGCGTGCTCGGCCTGCATCATCTTGTGAATCTGCGTCGTGCCCTCGTAGATGATGGGCGCGCGGGCGTTGCGGAAGTACCGCTCGATGCCGTACTCGCCCGAGTAGCCGTACGCGCCGTGCACCTGGATGGCCAGGTGGGCGGCCTTGAAGGCGCACTCGGTCGCGTGCCACTTCGCGAGGCTCGTCTCGCGCGTGTTGCGGACGCCCTGGTCCTTGAGCCAGGCGGCCTGCATGACGAGGAGCTTCGACGTCTCGTAGTCGAGCACCATCTGGGCGATCATGTCCTGGACGAACTGGTTCTTGCCGATCGGCTTGCCGAAGGTCTCTCGCTCGCGCGCGTACTCGACGGAGCGCTCGAGACAGGCGCGAATGACGCCGCAGGCGCCGGCCGCGACCGTGAAGCGGCCCTGGTCGAGGCCGTACATGGCGATCTGGAAGCCCTGGCCCTCCTCGCCGACGAGGTTCTCGGCGGGCACCTCGACGTTCTCGAAGAAGAGCTCCCCGGTGGAGCCGGCCCAGACGCCCAGCTTGTTCTCGGTCTCGGCCGCCGAGAGCCCGGACATGCCCTTCTCGAGGATGAACGCCGAGATCCCCTTGTGCTTCGCGTCGGGGTCGGTCTTGGCGAAGACGAGCGCGTGGTCGGCGACGGCCGCGTACGAGATCCAGTTCTTCTGGCCGTTGAGGACGTAGACGTCGCCCTCCTTGCGCGCGGTCGTCCGCATGGCGGCGACGTCCGAGCCGGCGGCCGGCTCGGTGAGCCCGAAGCACGCGATCTTCTCGCCGCGCGCCTGCGGCGCCAGGTAGCGCTCCTTCTGCTCCTCGCTCGCGTAGCGGAGGAGCGAGAGCGAGTTGAGGCCCACGTGGACGGAGATGAGCGTGCGGAACGCCGCCTCGCCGCGCTCGATCTCCTCGCAGGAGAGCGCCTCGGAGACGAAGTCCATCCCGGCGCCGCCGTACTGCTCCGGAATGACGACCCCGAGCAGCCCGAGCTCGGCCATTCCCTCGATCACGGACATGTCGAGGTGGTGGTTGATGTCGTTCTCGATCGCGTTCGGAAGCACGCGCTCGTCCACGAACTGGCGGACGGTTGCCTGCACCTCGCGCTGCTCGGGCGTGAGCTCGAAATTCACGGCTCTAGTCTACGCGGACGGTTGGTAGACTCCGACGCCTTGCGCGCGGAGGCTGGTGTCCGGCCCGTCCGGAAAGACCGTGCTGCCCGCTTGGCGGGCAGGCGTTCTCGGCTGGTCCGGCGCATCGGCAAGGTCGCGCTGGCCGTAGCCCTCTTGCTCGTGCTCCTGGCCCTCGCGGCCGGCATCGGCTTCGCCGGCTCCGCGAGCCACATCGCGGCCGGAGTGGAGATCGCCGGCGTCAACGTCGGCGGCATGACCGCCGAGGAGGCCCAGGCGCGCCTCGAGGCGGCCTCGCAGCGCTCCGAGTCCGTCCCGGTCGTCTTCACGGCGGGAGGGGCGACGTTCCCCCTCAAGCCGTCGGACGTCGAGGCGCGCGCGGACTGGG
>Ga0075429_100003741_pt1 | contig 12974 bp, 10 predicted proteins | sample RhiMetdeltSRZDD3_FD_75295 | JGI IMG/M metagenome (GOLD analysis project Ga0075429, IMG submission 75295) | Populus rhizosphere microbial communities from Tennessee, USA - Rhizosphere MetaG P. deltoides SRZDD3 | ecosystem: Host-associated > Plants > Roots > Rhizosphere > Soil | place: USA...
TGAGCTTCTTGTGTTCCCATGCTGCCACGCCCTTAGTCGGGTTGACCGTCAGGAAAGTCACTCTCCTATAGCCTTTCGTTTCCAAGAGCGCGCGCAATAAAGGCACAAAATACGAACCCGAAGTGCGCAGTCCCAACAGCAAGAGGGGTTGCGTGCGGTCGGGAAATCGACGCACAAGGCGTTCGCCAAGCCTCAGGACGTCGGTTGGCGTGAGGTCGAGATGATTGAAGGGAGACGGCGGATTCAATGGCTTCGCTTGCAAATCCACCGGGAGCGTCGATTCCAACAGCATTGTTAGTGTGCGGCCCGACTCAACCAGGCACCGCGAATCAGTGTTTTGCGGCTGGACAACGAGCGAGAGGAGGTCGTTGAGGCTTGAAAACCAGTGCTCCCGCCAGCGAGCAGCTCGCCGCCACGACCACGGCCTGTTCGAAATCGTTTTCATAAACCGACTGGCAGCACGACCAATTGGGTTTGTTACCAGTGGCTTAGGAAGCCGCAGCGTATGACCCAGCAGGTACTCGTCGACGCAGTTGAGCAGTCCGGAGGATAACAGAAATATGTTTGTTACAATTTCGCCGGTCTGCCAACCATTTTGCGCTGTGACAAGCTTGTCAACTTCTTCACGAACGTGAGCGACGGCGTCGTGTACGGTGAGATACGGATTCAAGCACCAATCATAAGTTTCGTAGAACTCTCGTTCGGATGACAGCACGTCTTCTTCCGAATAGTCCTTGGCTACAGTGCTCAGAACAGGCGGCGCAAGCATCTCTAGATCGTCCTTGCCTGAACTGAACGTGACTGAACCGCACGGCCGATTGTCCGATCGTTCCGTGCCCAGCTCTTCGGATGAGAGTTCACCCGCGTGAGGATCGAGCGTACACGGCTCCTCGCAATCTGCGCGGCAAACCTGTGCACTACACCCTTGGGTGACCATGACTGTTGAAGCCATTCTGGCAGGTGTTCTTGAAAACAGTGCCAAATTTCGTCGAGCAGTCGCCGCTTTTGCTCTGCGTCCGCATTTTCAATGATCGCCAGTAAAGCGTTTTCGGCGAAGAGTTCCTTGATCACGCGAGCCGATTGGCTGTTGACCAGGTCCGTGACGTCAGTTGTTACACTGCACAGTAAGTGGGCAAGATCAGCGGCTGCGGCATTTTCTCGGAAGCCCCCGTTGCAAATGCGGCAGCTGTCGACTGTTCCCGCGTCGATTAACGAAACCTCTTTTGTTTTTACATCGAACAGCAGATTCTGCATCCCGAAGTCGCCATGACGCTGGCCATAACTCCAGCACGTCTGCATTGCTGTTGCGGTCGCACCCGCAGCGTCAAGGAGAACTGGCAATGGCAGACCGTTACTACCCTGTGCAACGCAAGCTTCGATCGGCTCCCCGGGCACGGCAGTCATGACTAATGCGAGCGGTGCCTTGCAGACATATAACGGACGGGGAACCAAAATTTTCCAGTCGTTGATATGAACACCATCCAATGCCGCGTGCAGACTGGAAAGTGCCTCGAACTGTGCTTGCACCGTCTCGACGGCTAAGCCGGCCTCATGCTTGTAGATCTTGATCACAAGACCCTGGAATACAGGCCGGATGGGCTCGCCTGTCGATTTAACGATAAAGATCTCTGCTTGGCTGCCATCGCCGATCCGCGTGATTGACCAACGGCTCTCACCGGTCGCCTTCGTAAAGTCTTCGAGCACGCGAATTACAGCTGTCGAGTCGCGGGCCTTTGGAATTTTCGAGTAGAACGCAACCCATCGTCCGAGAACGCCGATTACACTACCTCCGAGCAATCCGTAGGCAGCACCCAAGAGGCCCCATTGCTTCATCAAAAACCAAACAAGAATTACGGTAACAACGGCTCCTATCGTTGCAGCAACAACGATCATGCGAGGGCGCTCCATGGTTGCCAGCGCAGCGGAGGCCGGCGTGCCGAGAGCACCTACAGACATTCCCAAGGCCAATACGTTTAAGGTGTGACCGAGGCCCCCGTATTCCGGGCCATGATACAACAAAAGCATTATGTGCTCGCCGGCCATTAGGACCGCCAGATTGAATCCTGCCATCAATGTGCCAATCAGCACAGTGTTGCGGATCGCCTCGCGCCACAACTCCGGCCCGCCGCCATTCTTCCAGGCCAATGCCGACTTGGGAATCAACACATTGGCGAGTCCGGTCAATAAGGGATTCACAAAGCCCACGATGCTCATGCACGCCGCATACGTCCCCGTAACCGTCGCGCCGGCGATCGCTATCGATAACCAGGAAATTATGTAAGCCTGCGTTTGTACGGGTGCTCGCCCTGCAAGTAGCCATTTCCCCAGGGCCCAAGTTTGCTTCAGCACTATTTGCACGTGCCGCAGATAAATTCTGAATTCCTTACGGGTATAATACAGCCAGAAAGCAGTCGGCAAAGCGCATGCCGTACCCAGGACAGCGAATGCGCTCATAGCGGACAAGCGACCGCTCACTCCCAACCAGATTAACGCCGAAAGCTGAATCGTAGCCACAGACAAATCTAAAAAAAAGGCTCGATGTATCTCCAGATGGGCAAAGAGTAGCCGCCTGGCAAAATCTCGCGTCAATGCAAATGGTACAATTGCCGCTATAACCCAGGTCATCACAATCAGTTCTGGGCTGGAGCCCCATTCCCAAAGGGCAACCGCTGCGATAATCATTACAAACATGCTCGCGGCAGAGAACAGAAGATTGAGTATCAGTGACGCGCCCGCGCCGTCAGCAGGCGTTCCCTCGCGGTAATGTCTCTGGACCGCATAGGGTTGCGAAATGAGAGAATCTTGAAGTGCAGCAAAAGACAGAAGTAATGATACTCCCACGGCGTAGATTCCTAGTTCGCTCGAACCACTCCAGCGGGCGATCAAAACTGTCGTCAAAAAACTGGTGCAGCTGACCGCTGCTTGATCCGCTAGCGAAAAAATGTGATCTTTCGAAACAAGAGAAAACAAATACTTCCACGCATTTTGTAATGTTTTCGTGGTCAAGCTTGTAGTCGCGTTTGCTATTTCAATCTGCATTGGCTGCCGCGCCGAAATCTACAAGAGGAACCGAACAGCATCGCGCTAAGAACGCGCACTCGCGTTTCATTATCTCGATCTCGCTACCCTATTGACTCGGTGATTTATCCCGAGGGAGGCAATACTGAGCCGACAAGCGTTTCTGTCCGTCCTATGTGACGCTGGGGTTGAAGAGTGCGAGGCTACGCCATCCATAACAACCAAAACCAATGAACAGTGAACCGAACCAAGTGTGCAGCATCTCAGGAGTTCTTCGGCATTGTGTGTACTTGGCCTGCTGTATCATCTCCATTTCTAAAGAAATCGCCCGCGATTGATTGGATAGCCGCGGCTCTCGTTGGAAGTAACCCTTCAGTATGAAGGCCGTGGCCCGTAAGCGATAACGCGCGACAAATCGATTTGTCTTTTGAGAGCAATGCTGCAAGCAGTCCCAGATTTCATTTAGCAGCCGTAACGATGTCGACGGTGTCCTCGATCGGCGATTGTTCACGCACGATGACCAATGAACTGAAGTGAGAGCGGATGAATAAGCGCGCTTTAGTAGTACCCCTTCGGCACAAAATCGGCAGCGTGATTGTGTATACAATACGCGTCTAGTGCGGCGGTTCTCGCGCGAATGTTTGAGCCTCCATTCTATGCCATTGGACTGCGAAAATTCCTCAGATCATATTGCGGTGGTCACGCTGGCATTCGAGGGCGGCGGGCCAGAGCGGGATACAGTATTCCTTTGCAACGCCCTCGCCTCGCAAGGCGTGCGGGTCACCATTTTGGTTGTACGCGATCAAGGACCACTGCGGTCGTTGCTCGATCCGACCGTCCGTGTAGTTGTTGTTCCTGGGCGCCGCATCCGTTACGCAGTGCCCGGCCTGCGCCGCGTGATCCGAGCAATCGAGCCGCGCCTTGTCCTGAGTTCAGGCACAACTAATCTCCCGACGCTGCTTGCAGTGCGAACGCTGCCGGCCGGAAGTCGCCCGAAGCTCGTTCTGCGCGAAGTTTCCGTTCCGTCCATGGCGCGTCATGACCCTTATCGGGCGAATTGGTTCTCTTATCTATTCCTGCGCTACTTTTTTCGATATGCCGACCGTATCATCACGCTCACCGAGGGAGCGCGACGCGAACTCATTCAGAGCTTTTCGGTTCCCGGAACGCTGATTTCGGTGATGCCTGTCAATGCGGTAATTCCTCCAGCGACCGCGCGACGCCTCGCGGAATGGAATGGTGAAACCGGCCGCGAGCGCGATCTCATCGTCTGCGTCGGACGTCTATCCGCAGAAAAGGATCAGCGCACACTGTTGCGGGCGATGACCTTGATGCCAGCGGGACGCCCTTGGCGCCTCGCGATCGTAGGGGATGGCCCCGATCGCGCCGTGCTCGAGGCGTTCGCACGCAGCAACGGCCTTGCGGGCCGAATCATCTTTACCGGATATGTCACCGACCCGTTCGCCTGGATGATGCGGGCGCGTGTACTCGTGTTGTCCTCGATCTATGAAGGATTGCCCTGCGTGCTCATGGAGGCGCTTGCCTGCGGTACCCCCGTAGTGTGCACTGATTGTCCATACGGTCCGAGGCAAATCTTGCAAGATGGGCGCTATGGCACACTCGTTCCCGTCGGCGACCCTTCGGCCATGGCAAAGGCAATCGCAGCGGCGCTCGATGAAGCTCCAGACCGTCGACCGCTCATGCAGCGTGGCCTCAACTACACCGCTGAGCAAGCCGCCGTACGGTTCCTGGAAATCGTCGATGAGCTTGCACCATGGCGTGCCAATTCGCTGCGCGCCGTTGCCGTGACAGATGTGTCGTAGTGCACCGAATTCCATCAACAAGGCACCTTGGTGAAGTGATTGGAACTATTTCGTCGGAACCAACGCTCGATATTTATCGGAACAAGATCTTAGCGGGTATTGGGATTCAATGTCGCTCTGAGCAAGTTGGATCTTTGATCCGCCGCCTGCAATGCCGACAGAATTAAGTCGTTTTTTTGAAGCGGCGAGTACCTGTGCTTTCGTATACGCCTGCTTCAACGGCGTCATTTGGAGGGAAGATGCAAGCTTCTCCAATGCGTCGCTAGCTTGAAGCCATCCGGATAAGCTGAGAGAATTTCAAATAGTTTGTGAATGTGAGAGGCTGACCGTTGAATTGTGATTTCGGCCATCTGCTCATACCCCCATGCATCGAGGCGAGTTGTCCGTCGGCGCAGCCCGCCTGCTCTTCAGCAAAGTCGATGACCTGCTTGGGCAGATTTCGCTTAAGCCAATCGCGGACAGTTCGGGAAAAGGTAACGGACACCGCATCCAGATCGACTGCAGATAATGCAATGTTTTCTGGCGGACAATTGAATCGTATTGGGATTATGGATGAGCCTGCATCGACCGATGTACGTTCAAGCATACCGCGATATTTTCCAAGCACCAGTACCCATATATCTTGGTAGAACTGAATTCAGAATAAATGCGCTTGAAGTCGGCGTGGGCAGCTTCTTCGTTTTCGTCGTTGAGCTTAACGGATGGGGTCCTAATTTAAATACTTTCTAGCACCATCATTTGTGGCCGATCCTTTCCATCAATTGGTTCGACGCTAGTGAAGTAATCTTTTTGGCCACTTAGACCCGCCAGCCCAATAGGTCCACCCAAGCCACACGCCGCTATTGGAGGCCATCAAATCCAAAACGCGGTCTAAAGCTTCCGAGGTGGGAAGTCCGTCGCGCGCGGACGGCAGCGCGCCGGCGGCACGGTGTTCGCCGTCGACGGTGTGAGTTTTACGATTGAGCCTGGTGAGACACTCGGCTCCCCTGCACGGGGTCAATGATCGAAGAAAAGCGCTGACACCCCAAGTCGGCGGCGAACAACCAGGGCAAATGCCCCGGTAATGCAAACTTCGACAGCTAGCAGAGCGAGCGCCGCGCCGGTTAGACCGAATTCTTTCGTCAATACGAATACACCGGGCACGCTGCACAATGCTGCTAAAGTTACAATCTAGGTATATTCGCGATCCATTCGCAATGGCAGCATAGTTTGAGTTCCGAAGGTTCTCGACAGGGCCATAAATAGCGGCAAGACGGCAATCATGCGTAGTACCAAAACGGCGTCTCCGAATTTATCGCCGCCTAGGCCCCAAATAATGTATGGAGCGCAAGTGAACAGACCGATCGATATAAATACAGACACAATCACCACGCTGCGAAACAAAATTCGCTTTGTCCAAGTTTCTACGCTGGTTTCCTCCCGGCCAGCCATGCGGCAGAGAAACGGATAGGTCGCGTCGTAATCGGATCGATTAGACTTCCCGCTACAACACGAACACAATCCGCAAGTGCAAAAACTCCCGCAGCAGTGGGGCCCATGACGATTGCAACTATTGGCACAGTTGCCGTTGTATAGAGGTTGATTGATATTCTCGATAAAAACAGCTGCGTTGACTGTCGAATAACGAGATGAGTTCTCGAAATTCCGGGACAATCCATCGAACTTGATATCGCGCAAGTCCAGCAATACTAGAAACCAAAATCGCAAGTGCAGAAACACAATTCAAACTCACATACAACAGTAAATCGTGAGGTGAATGAATTAAAAACACGATGAGGACTGCTGCAAGCCCGCGGAAAACGAATTGATTGAGCGCGAAATAGCGAGATTGTTCCAAACCAACATAAACCCATTGCGGGGCCGCCGCCGTTGCGAACATTTGCACAAGAACAATGAAGCCGGCGATCTTATGCTCTCTGACGTGTGGAATGAGAGGGAGGACCGCAAAAAAATCATGATAGCAGCGGCACCGAACAAAAACTGAATGGTAAGGAATTCGGATATGGTCTTCGATAACAGCTGCGGATCAGCGCGCAGGCGTGCGATCGATCGTGGCCCCGTGACGCTCAACCCATAGTTTGCTACCACGCCTACATATAAGCCGTACGCAGTCAAAGTAGACACTATACCAAATATATGCGGTCCAAAGGCACGAGTGACCACAAGCAGTGTCACAAGGGGGAATGTATAATTAAAGACCTGTATCAGTGCTAACCAAGTGGCATTTTTTATGATTGCCCTTAGGTGCAACGTCGAGATTTGTCGATAGGCCGAGACTCCTATCGACGTCTTCATTCTTTCGATTTGCTGCGGCCAAGACAATCGGTTGTTTCCTGTTCCCGGCGTGACTGGCGGACGCCATTTTGTTTATCTGAAAGTATGGTTGGGTATGTCATCGTTCAGTTGCTCGCTTTGATACCCATTTTCGTTTCCACTCGGCCGTCGTCACGCCCTCTTTCTTGCCAAGACGATATATTGCGATCCAAGTGAACGGAGCATGAGAACCTTTCGTTGCACCAAGCGCTGAAGCATCATGTGCAATCTTAATTCGACGTCATCTGGAAACAGATGATGTCCAAAAAACGTGAAGGGACCGAAGCCAAGCGTAATGCCGTTCAGCTTTTCAAGGCCGGCCGCATCAAGCGATGCATCGAAATCCCAGATGGAGGTTAGTACGGACTGAACTCGAGGTTCGCTGTCAGGACGTGGAATGATACGTCTGATTATCTTTTTCGCTGATGTCAGCAGTGGACTGGTGTGCGGTTCGAAAAGCCATCGAAGCGCCCACCGATTGTCTACCGTGACGATCAGGTATCCCCCTGGCCGAAGGACGCGACACATTTCGCGCAGCGGTTGTTCGATTGACGACAGCCATGGCAAGACGCCCACCGCAAGGACCAGCGCAAATGTCCCGCTCGGAAAGCAAAGAGCATGAACGTCGCCCAGATTGGTTCTCACCCGGTGATCCAGGCCTGCCTGCCTTGCGAGATTGCGAGTCGATTCTATCATCGTCCGGACGGGATCGATTGCTTCGACCAAATAGCCCCGTTTGGCGATCCCGACCGTGCCGCGACCAGCGCCACAACCTATGTCCAGGGCACGTGGGTCCTGCGGAAGGTCGAGTCGATCCACCAGTTCGAGGACTACCTGCAGGCGTTGCTGGTGAATGAACTCATGAACTCCCTTGTTCTCATAGATCCCGATCCAAAAAGAAGCCGTTTTCTCGAAATACGAGCTAACATTTTCCTGATAGTGATGTTTGGTCTTGCGGTTGTGTTGGGTAAACATTCCAAACAACCTCACGTCTTCGTGTTTGCTTTTGATGCGCATTTTTTGCACGTGAGTTGTTTTTGCTGCTCCGTACGGAAGTGAGCTAATGCAACGCACATTCGGCCCACAGGAAGGGCCGCACTACCTGCTCCACAAGGTTTACGCCGAGGCCTGGGCGCGTTGGGATCGAGAGGCTGCCATTTTTCACTTCGCGTTCCGGGGCGTGGTCCACGGTCTCGAAATGCTCAGGAGGGCGGTACGGGTAGAGTTCCTGGATAACGAAATTCGATATGCAGGCGTCAATCTGTAGAGCCGCCGCCGTAGCGACCGGACTAGCGCAAATGTGTGGTTGGATTCTCATGCTATACGCTTCAGCCATCGCTGCGATCTTCTTGATTTCCATAATGCCGCCCGAATTACCGATGTCTGGCTGGAGAATGTCGGCCGCACGAGATTCGAGGATCGATCGGAAGCCATAGCGTGTATAGATTCTTTCGCCTACGGCGATTGGGATCTCTACGTGCTCCGAAATCTTTTTCAGTGCGGCATTGTCAAACGGATCGGCAGGTTCTTCTATGAAAAAAACATTCAGTTCTTGCAACTGGCGGCACAGCCGGATCGTCTCGCTGGTCGCCAATCCACCGCTCAGATCCACCATAATGTCGATGCTGGCGCCGACGGCACGACGCAACGACCTCAACTTGTCCACGGCGAGATTTGCGAATTCCCGATCAACCGAACGTCTGGAAACGTGCCGGATGCTACCATGCTCATCTGGCATCGCGAGCGGATAACACTTTAGTGCGGTATACCCATCCGCAATTGGGCGTTCGGCGGCTCTGGCGTAATCATCGGCCGTGCGGCACTTGTACGACCATCCATTGGCATAGACACGAACATTATCGCGGAACTTACCCCCGAGGAGTTCGTAAACCGGGACACCCAGCATTTTGCCCTTGATGTCCCAAAGAGCTTGCTCGATCGCACTAATTCCAGCAAAGACAATCGGTCCGCCACCTTTCGCCCAGAACGAATGATCGTACATATCCGTCCAGATTTGCTCGATACGCAGCGGATCCCTGCCGAGGAGCAGACGCTCAATAAGATCTTTCACCATCCCTGCTGCAGCAGTGCCGCCGATTCCATAGGCAACCGCTGCTTCGCCAGTGCCGACAATGCGCTCATCGGTAATCAGCTCGACCAACACCGGATGCAGGCTGCCAATCTTAAGTAGGTAGATCCGGGCCGAGGTTACTTTCATTTGAATGTTATCCCGAGGTGCGTGTTTTCTTATGCGAACAAAGCGACGTCGATTTGACAAGTTGCGTTTGAGATCGCCGGCATTGCAAGAGTCGGATGCTGCGTTCGGCAACGGGTTAGTATCATTTCAACTGTCCTCGGTCGGTGCTGTACCGATCGGGGACTGGCAGCCGACCGGTACGCGCGGCGCGGTCATGACCAAAGCCTTGCTACGGGATCCAATTGAACGTCTGAAAGCCTCTTTGGCATTGCGCATCAACATGGCGCCGAACGGTCGCAAATCGTCGAGAGCGAAATAAGCTGATTCCTCAAGCCCGCGCAGAGACCTTATCCATTCGGCAATGCTGAGTTCGCCAGAGCGATAGTAAAAGAGACTCGATCGCAAATCATGATCTTCGACAATCCATTTGCGACCATCGCGAGCGACAGTGGCAATGATCGGTTGCCCAGTCATGTCGAGATAAAGTGCACGCACCACGTCCAGTCCGTTGTCGCCAACGAAAAGCCGAAGCATGGCACCAACGCGCGGATTAATGTCATTGACCTTATACCGACCATCGCGGGGGTCGTAGCGGTAGCCGAGATCAAGACCGCCTTTATAGCCAATCGCCTTCATGAATCTGATCGTGGTCTTTTCGACCACGTCGTTTCTCAGGCAGACGGCAAGCGATGCCATGCCAAAGCGCGGTGGGAAATTGCGTAATTTTTTTCCAGTAAACGCAATGCGGCAGTCGCTGTTTTTGTCGAAATAACCATTGAACGTCCAGGTCATGTCGTCGCCGCCCGGGATGAATTCCTGAAGCGTCAGGTTTCGCCGCCACGGATCTTCCATAGCGTCGTAGATCTCGAGCAATTCACGCTTCCTATGAGCAAGGACTATTGGCTTTGCAAAATTGCCATTGATCTGGCTGAAGATCGGCTTGAGCAGGATCGGGAATTGGGCGTCATTGAGATACTCAACGACATCGTCTCGTGATTGCGGAAATGCAGTTTCGGGTGTGCTGACACCGCACCTTTTCGCCAGGTAGTACATCTGTTTCTTGCTGCACAGTGATCGCACCAATTCAGCGCTGGGCTTGGGAAAGATGAAGTGCTCCGCAAGTTGCTCAGCGTAATCGGCAACAAACATTGCGGCAGAGTCGACAGTTGGAATCAGTACCGAGCGGCGGCCGATTCTTCTGCCAACGTCTGCGAGAAAGTTCAGCGATTCATCTGGTGAGACTTTCGCCGGATCCCAAATGAACTTTCCGCGGCAGTATCTCGAGGTGAAGCCAACCGAAAAGCGGTCACCATCGATCGCGTAGACCGGCACGCCGACGCGACCGAGGCTGCGTAAAATGCCGAGGCCACTATGGCGGAAGCAACCGAGCAGTACAACGGGAGTCGACGTGTCCGCAAAAATATTGAGTTCCTTCATCGCGAGTCTCTCCTGGGGCATCCGCGTCCATGACTACCTCTCCGTTTTGCATCATGAACGAAGCGGTGAGGTCACCGACATTCGCGAGAATGAACGACAGATCCTTAGCCTGACCACTGGATGTGAGGTAAGCCGCGCTTTGGCCGCCGATCCACGCATCTACCGGCGCCTTGCTCCACCGCTTTACGAGTTCGGTAGTGTTGCGGTCCTCAGGCAGGTATCCCCGCTGGATGAGGATCTCCGCAACCCAGGCGCAGCACATTTGGTCTTCCTCGCGAAATTCGCCCCTGCTGCCCGCACCAATTACCGCGACATGACCAAAATTTTGCCGCTCAAGATGGCGCGCGATCGACGAGTAATTGCGCAAACAAGCCAGGAATACCGCATCGGAACACCTTGAAGCGTGATGACATAATTTTGTGCCTGACGAGGAGAGCAGGATGACCGGGCGCTCAAGATCCGTACGCGCGAGCAATTCCACTGGACTGTTGTTCAAGTCGAATCCGGGTGGCATGATGCCGCCCTGCTCGCCTGCTAACAACGCATTTTCAAGCTGGCAGGAAAGATCGAAGGCGCGCTCCATTGTCGGTGCGATAAAGCATCGGCGCCCAGCAGCAACGGCCGTGATCGCCGTTGTGGTAGCACGGACGACGTCAATAGTGACGATCGCGTGCTCTGGCCCGTATTGCGGCGTGCCCTTCGCAAAGCAGTCGATTCGTACTGTCCGGTGCATTTAAGCCGCCTCGTTCGTCACAAGTTTCGGCCTCAGCATCGGATTTTGGTACGCGTCGGAATGCAGACCGCGTCTATAGATTTCTACACGTAAGAGTTCCTCCAGCCTTACATTTGATAGGTGGACGTCGCGACCGAAGTGATCAATCAGGGCGAACTGGCTCGGCTTGTTTGGCGCCTCAAATGTGACGCGCTCAATGCCAAAGGCCTCAACAAAGCGATCAGCAAATGACCGATTGAGATTGCCATCATTGTCAAAAAGCCCAACGCCCTTTGCCGATTCACGGGCTTCAACGATGATCTCTTCCGCGCCAGCATCGAGCCATCGACGTCCCTGCTCGACAAGCTGATCAATAAGATCAGCCCTGAACGCGCCGTCGTGTTTTTTGCCGAGCTCGAATTGGACCTGCAATCCTCGCTGGCGCGCCATCTTTACGATTTCGGGCGGTGCGAACGACCCATCGGTAAAGCCTTCGCCGGCTTCAACGCGCGTCACGCCAAGCTCGGCACAAAGGTCGAGATATGCTGGTAAGTGCCCGTGCGCAGCCGCTATTTCAAATGGACTGCCACCCGTTACCGTTGGCACCTTATGCGCACGAGCCGCAGCAATCTTCCGGCGCGTTGCGCGCTCGTCCGCTATCATCCAGCAAGCCATCGAGAGCTTCAGGATTGATATGAGATGGTGGCTCTGTTGCAGATGACCTTCGAGGGTTATGGGATCGTAGCCAGGATCGAAGGCGCTTGTGCTGGGTTCAATGTCGGCAACACCAATCATGCTTACAAAAGCATGAGTTAACGCGTTTCTCGCGGAAGACATCCTAACTCCGGGCCTACCTGTTAGACTACACGGGGGTCATGCGAGAAAAGCTTGAATTTTTTTTGCTGACCCGCGCAAGAGAACATAAGAGACGCGCGCTCATACCATTGGGTTACTCCGATGGAGGCAATAGGAACTTCTAAAAAATCGAGCTTCTCACATTCGTGCAATGTTGTGACTTTCGCTCGATCGAACGATGGGTCTGGCGAACGCCGTGATTAGCGCGCCTGATCGCCTGGCAGAACGCTCGACGTGAATGAAGAGAGGCCATTTTCAAAGATTGTCGTCGGAAATTACCGATCAAATATTTGGTCGACCCACAATTCCGCGGGTGGTAGTGTAATCCAAGCCGCGTCGCATATCGCGGCGTGTGCCTTCGGTGAGTGTGACGATACGATCGGCACAGCGATAAAGATATCGCAAGATCCGGTAAGAGATCCAATTCGCCTTGTACGGGTCGTGGCGCGCCATTGAAGGAACTGCGACCTCGCGCAGGACGAGCTTCGGACGCTCCTGCCGCGGCAGGGTGCGGACCGCGACCAGCGTTGGCAGATTTGCTGTTCCCGAGCTCAGCACAGCCCGCGGCGCAACAGCACGTACCACCCGCCTCAGACCCGGGATTGCATAACGCAGCCGC
>Ga0075429_100003742_pt1 | contig 12973 bp, 10 predicted proteins | sample RhiMetdeltSRZDD3_FD_75295 | JGI IMG/M metagenome (GOLD analysis project Ga0075429, IMG submission 75295) | Populus rhizosphere microbial communities from Tennessee, USA - Rhizosphere MetaG P. deltoides SRZDD3 | ecosystem: Host-associated > Plants > Roots > Rhizosphere > Soil | place: USA...
GTGAGCCCGGCGCGCCGGGCCTGGAACACGCCGAAGCGCAGGTTGTCGAGCTGGCCGGTCGCATGGGCGTCGGTGTCGATCACGAACCGGCAACCCTTCTCGAGCGCCAGCCGCGCGTTCACGTCGGAGAGGTCCAGCCGCTCGGGCGAGGCGTTGATCTCCATGGCCACGCCGTTCTCGGAAGCCGCGACCGCGACCTTCTCGACGTCGAACGCCACCGGGTCGCGCGACCCGATCAGCCGGCCACTGGGATGCCCGAACGCGTGCACGAGCGGATGCCGCACCGCGCGCAGTGCCCGTTCGGTGGCCACGGCCGGCGCCTGGCTGAAGTGCGAGTGTATGGACACGACGACCCAGTCCAGGAGTGCCAGCGTGTCGTCGTCCAGGTCCAGTTCGCCGTCTGCGAGGATGTCCACCTCGAGTCCGTGCAGGATGGTGATGCCGGGATGACGAGCGCGCGCCGCCTCGATCTCGGTCACTGACTTCCGAACGCGCGCGGCATCGAATCCGTTGGCCATGGGCAGCGCCTTGCTGTGCTCGGTGATCGCGATGTACTCGTGCCCGCGCTCGATGGCCGCTTTCACCATGTCGTCGATGCTGTCGCGACCGTCACTGCGCGTGGTGTGCATGTGCAGGTCGGCGCGCAGGTCGGCGAGCTCGATCAGCTTCGGGAGCCGGCCCTCTCGCGCCAGGTCGATCTCGCCGCGGTTCTCGCGCAGCTCGGGGGGCACCCACGCCATCCCCAGCGCGCGGTACACCTCCTCCTCGGTGCGGCCGGCCACGACCTTCTCGCTCTTCTCGCTCTTGGTGAGCCCGTACTCGTTCAGGCTCAGTCCCTTGTCGATCGCGATCCGGCGCAGCTCGATGTTGTGCTCCTTGGAGCCGGTGAAGTACATGAGCGCGGCCCCGAAACTCTCCTCGGGCACCAGGCGCAGATCGGCTTGCAGCCCGACCTCGAGCCGCACGCTCGACTTGGTGTCGCCCTGACCCAGCACGTCGGCGACCGAGCCGTGCTTCGTGAACGCCCTCATGACCTGCTCGGCGTCACCGCCGCACACCAGCACATCCAGGTCGCCCACGGTCTCGCGTCGGCGCCGGAACGAGCCCGCGAGTTCCACCTGCTTCACGCCGGGCAGCGCCGCCATCCGCTCGGCGAGCGCGAGCGCGTGCGGCCACGCCTCGGCGAGCAGCATGCGGCCCGCCCACTGCGAGGCGGTGGCGAGGGCCTTGAGCACGTTCTGCTCGACCTTCTCGCCGAAGCCCGCGAGGCCGCGCAGCTTGCCCGCCTTCGCCGCCTCCTCGAGTTGGGCGCGCGAGCGGATCTTCAGCTCGTCGAACAGCGTGCGCACGCGCTTGGGGCCCAGACCGTGCAGTTCGGTCAGCTCCACGAGTTCCTCGGGGTACTTCTTGCGCAACTCGTCCAGCGTCTCGGTGTGACCCGTACCGACGAGGTCGCGGATGTGCTGCGCGATGCCCTTGCCGATGCCGGGGAGGGCCTCGAGCGCGCCGGGCTGGTCCACGAGGCCGGCGAGCGACTCGGCGTGGTTCTCGATGACGCGCGCACCCTCCTTGTAGGCGCGCACACGGAACACGTTGCCGCCGTCCAACTCGAGCAGCACACCCATGTGCGCGAGCGTCTTCGCGAGCTCGGCATTGGACCACAAGCGTTTCGTCATACGTTCGTCCCCACGCGCTTCAAGAACGCCTTCTCGTCGATGACACGGATGCCCAGACGGCGCGCATCGTCCAGCTTGGAGCCGGCACCGGGACCCGCGACCACGAGTGTGACCTTCTTGGAGATGGTACCGGCGATGCGTGCGCCGTGGCGCTCGGCGAGCCGCTGCGCGTCGGGGCGGGGCATGGTCTCCAGCCCGCCGGTGAACACCACGATCTCGCCGTCCAGCACGCGCGGGCCCTCAGGCCGGGATTCGGCCACCGGCTTGACGCCGGCCTTGAGCAGTCGGTCCAGCACCCGGCGGTTGCGCGCATTCGCGAAGAAATGATGCACGCTGGCCGCCACCTCGGGGCCGATGCCGCGGATCTGCTGCAGTTCCTCGTCGGTGGCCTCGCGGAGTTTCGCCAGCGTGCCGTAGTGATCCGCGAGCAGGCGCGCGACGGTGTCACCCACGTGCTCGATGCCGAGTGCGAACAGGAACCGGTCGAGCCGCGGCTTCTTGCTGGCCTCGATCGCGGCGAGCAGGTTCTCGATGCTCTTCTCGGCGAAGCCGTCCAGCTGGACCAGGTGGATGGGCGTGAGCTGGTAGAGGTCGGCGAGGTCCTTGACCAGCCCGCGCGCGAGCAGCTGGTGCACGGTCTTGCCGCCCAGGCCCGCGATGTCCATCGCACCGCGCGCCGTGAAGTGCGTGATGTGGCCCTCGAGCTGCGCCGGGCAGGCGAGGCCGTTCGTGCACAGGTGTGCGGCCCCCTCGCGCACCACCTCGGAGCCGCACACCGGGCATTGCGTCGGCAGCTCGAAGCGCTTGGTCCCCTTCGGCCGTTTGTCGAGCAGCACTTCGACCACCTCGGGGATCACGTCGCCGGCGCGGCGGACGCGCACCGTGTCGCCGATGCGCACATCCTTGCGGTCCAACTCGTCCTGGTTGTGCAGCGTGGCGCGGCTCACGGTGACGCCCGAGACGTCCACCGGCTGGAGCTGGGCGACAGGCGTGAGCTTCCCCGTACGTCCCACCTGCACGACGATGTCGAGGATCTGCGTGACCTCCTCGCGCGGCGGGAACTTGTACGCCACGGCCCAGCGCGGCGAGCGCGACCGCACGCCGAGCCGGGCCTGTGCGGCGCGGTCGTTCACCTTGACGACGATGCCGTCCACCTCGTAGGGGAGCCGGTCGCGCCGCTCGAGCAAGGCATTGTGGAACGCGAACACCTGTTCGAGGCCGCGGCAGAGTTTCACGTCGCGCTCGATGTGGAACCCCCAGGCGCGTAGCGCGTCGAGCATGCCCTGCTGGGTCGGGAACGGGTGCGCGCCGCGCGCGGGTGCGTCGTACGCCATGATCTCGTAGGCGAAGAAGTCGAGCCGCCGGCTGGCGGTGATGCTCACGTCCAACTGCCGCACCGTGCCCGCCGCGGCATTGCGCGCATTCGCGAACGGCTCGTCGCCGGCCTCGATGAGCTTCTTGTTGAACTCCGCGAACGCCGCGAGCGGGATCAGCACCTCGCCGCGCACCGACACGGTGCCGCGCGAGCTCGGACCCTCCTCGCGCAGCCGCAGCGGGATGGCGCGGATGGTGCGCAGGTTCTCGGTCACGTCCTCGCCGACCTCACCGTCGCCGCGCGTCGAGCCGCGTTCGAGCACACCGTCCTCGTAGACGAGCTCGATCGAGAGGCCGTCGAACTTGGGCTCGGCCATGTACGCCATGTCCTCGGCGAACAGGCCCTCGTCCAGCCCCAGCCCCTTGCGCACGCGCTCGTCGAACTCGCGCACCTCGTCTGCCTGCATGAGCGAGTCCAGCGACAGCAGCGCCTTGACGTGCTTCACCTTCTTGAAGCCCTCGCGCAGCCCGCCGCTCACGCGCTGCGTGGGCGAGTCCGCGGCGCGCAGGTCCGGGTACTCGGTCTCGAGTGCGACCAGCTCGCGCAGGAGCTTGTCGTAGGCGGCGTCCGAGACCGTGGGCTTGTCGAGCACGTAGTAGCGGTGGTCGTGCTCGCGGATCTCTTCGGACAATTCGGCGATGCGCGCGCGGGCCTCGGTCTTGGTCATGACGCGCGCGGCTTGGCTCGGACAGCGCCCCGGCCTCCGGGCACGGGGGCGGCCGCGCGCGGGGTGGCGCGCGTGCTCGTGCGAGCTGCGGTCACACTCGCAGCTCCGGTCGCCAGCTCCAGCACGCGCTCGTGCTGCGCGACGGTGAGCGGCACCACCGACAGTCGCGTGAAGCGCACCAGCTCGCTGCCGCTGAGCTCGGCGTCGGCGCGGAACACGGTCAGGGGCACCGGGGATGCGAAGACACGCACCGGGACCAGGTCCACCACCACACGACGCTCAGCCCCGAGCTTGGGATCGGGATACGCACCGCGGCTGACGCGTGCCAGGCCCACCGCCGCTTTCTCACCACCGGTGTGATACACGACCACGCTGTCACCGGCGCGCACGGCGCGCAGGTGCAGCTGGGCGGGCGCGCTGGAAACGCCCTCCCAGACCGTGCGTTTGTCGCGCTCGAGGTCGGCGTAGGAATATGCCGACGGTTCCGTCTTCAGCAGCCAGTGGGCCATGGGGCAGCGAAATTAGCCCCGCGCGGCCCCTCCTCACAAGCCCGGCTCGCTCCGCTGCCGCGGCCGCCGTCCGCGGTCGAGCGAGCGCCAAGGAGTCACACTGGACCTCGCCACGCTCCGTCTCGCGGCACTCGCCGCGCTGGTTCCGCTGGTGGTCGCCGTCGCCGACACGCCGCTGCGCACGTTCGGCCAGAAGTACGTGGCGCATCGCTGGGCCGAGCGGCTGGTGCTGTTCTCGATCGAGCTGAACCTGCTGCTCCTGTGGGCGCTCGCCAAGCTGTTCCTGGGCCGAGACGCCGCGCTGGCGCCAGAGGCGGCACAGCTGACCCTGGCCGGCGCCGGCGCGGTGCTGGCGTGGGCGGGCGCGGCGTTCACGGTGTGGGCCAAGTTCACGCTCGGCCGCTGGTTCTCGGCGAGCTTCGGCGTCAAGCTCGGCCATGAGCTGGTCGCGCACGGTCCGTACGCGATCGTGCGCCATCCCATGTACACCGGGCTGCTCGTCCTCGGCATCGGGCTCGGCGTGGCCTACGACAGCGCGCTCACGCTCGGCCTCGCACTGGTGTTCGTCGTGCCGCTGGTGCTGCACGCGCTCATCGAGGAGCAGCTGTTCGCGCGCCACTTCGGCAGCGCCTGGGACGCCTACCGCGCGAACGTGCCCATGCTGGTGCCGGGCCTGCGGCCGCGGCGCTGAACCGAGGGGTGCGTCGTGAAGCGCCGGCTCAGTTCCCGGACGGCGCGGGCGGCCACACCATCGCTGCCACCGACACCACGCTGCCATCGGGTTCGGGGCTCTCCGCATAGACGAGCGGCCGGCCCGGCGCAGGCGCGGCACAGCGCAGCATGAAGTAGGTCGGCGCGAAGCCGCAGATGCGCGTGGCGTCGTCCGTGGAGGCGATGGCCCGGAACCACGCATCCGCGTCGGCGCTCGCGGCCGCCTGGATCGCGTCCTCGTCGGTCCTGCGCATGGCCTCGGCCGTCTCCGCGTCGAGCTGCGGGTCGCCGAAGCGCGGCCCCATGTGCGAGAAGTCCACGCCCGCCACGTACATCGTCGGGCCGCCCAGCGCGCGCTCGGCTTCGCGCACGGCCTCGATGAGCGTCTCGATCACCGGTTCGTCGCGCGGGGTCTTCTGGTCGTCCAGCAGCCGGTGGAACGCTCCGCACAGGATGGGCACGATCGTGAATCGCCGCCCGCGCAGCCGGCGCTGCAGGTAGAGCACCTGGAACTCGATGGAGTGCTCGTCGCGGTGCACCAGCTCGCGGCGGTAGGCACGGTCGCCGAGCCTCGCGGCCACGCGGTCCACGAACTCGGTATCGCACGCCACCTGGCCGAACGGTGTCTCGAAACGCTTGCGCGTGAGCGCGACGAACTCATCGCTCAGGTTGTGCCCAGTGCCGAACACGACGATGCGCAACGGGGTCGGATCCTCGGCGCCCACCTCGAGGTACGCCCGCGCGATGACGTGCCCCTCGCGGCGCGGGTCCAGGTGCGGCGCCAGCACCGCGCGCGGCAGCGCGTCGCGGGCGGGAGCGGGTGCGCCGGACTCGGTGAGGTGCTGCTCCGCGAGCGAGAACTGCTCGTCCAGGTATTTCTCGAGCACGTCCGCCTCGGCGGGGTAGCACACCCCTTCCAGCGCGGCTGAGCGCACCTCGAGCGGGTGGTACTCCTGTTGCGCCTTCTCGTAGGCGGCCTCGAATCGCGGCGAGTGCAGCAACAGCATCTCGTCGAGCTTGGCGATGAACTCGCGGATGACGTTGCCCACGCGCAGGTCCTTGCTTTCGCTCATGACCAGCGCCTGGATGTCGGTCAGCGACGTCGTGCCGTCGAGCATCTGGAGGATGGCGATGGTCTCGAAGCCCAGCACCGGGCGGCCCGGGGTGATGCCGAGCGGATCGGTGATCACGAGCAACTCGCGCTCGCCATCGCGCACCGGGGAGAACTGCACCGGCCGCAACCGCGGGTATTCCGGCAGGTCGTCGTGCGCCTCGAAACTGCTTCCCGGCGGAAGGATGATGCGCGACTTCGCCACCGGCTCGGGGTCGGCACCGGGCACGATCAGTCGTGAGCTCTTCACGGGCGGCTCGGTGGCGTCGGACACGGGGGATCCCCTCGCGGATGGGCGTGGCGTTCGGCGCGGGCGCCGGGGTGGCGGAAGAGGATAGCCCGCGCTGGAGCGCCGCTCAAACCCCAATCCGCGCGCGCGTTTCCCTCGCGTGCATTCCGGCCGGGATTGCAGCAATATGCGCGCGCCATGACCACTGCAGCGATGGGAAAGCTCCTCGAGTCCTATCTGACCGACCTCGAGGGAGAGAAGGGATTCTGGCGCGGCAACCGCGGCGACGTCCCCGTGTTCGTCTTCAGTGACGACGAGCACGACCGCATGCGGCTGATGGCGCCGATCGGAGTGGTCGAGGAACTCGACCCGGACCTCCTGCACGTGCTGCTGCAGGCGAACTACGACCGGGCGCTCGACGCGCGCTACGCCATGCGCAACCGTGAGCTGTGGTCCGTGGTCGTGCACCCGCTCGCCACGCTGGCCACCGACGACCTGCCGAGCATGTTCGAGCAGGTGGTCCTGCTGGTGAAGAACACGGGAACCACGTTCGCGTCCACCGAGCTGGTGTTCCGCTCGTTCCCCGACGACGTGGTGCTCGAGCCCGCAGAAGACGATGACGATGAAGAAGAGGGGGGCGAACGCCCCGACGACGAGGACGACCTCGCCGGTCCGCTCGAGCGCCGTGAAGCCTCGGATGAAGACGAGGACGACGACGCCGAGGAGGACGAGCGAGGGCGCGAACCCCGAGGCCGATGAACCCCTCCCAGGGCAGTGCCAACGCGATCTCGATCAGCATCCGGGTGGACCGCGACACGGTCCTGCCGGGGCGTGTCTGGTGCGCCCAGCGTCCTCGCGCGCTGGTGGCGATCGTGCACGGCATCGGCGAACACAGCGGCCGCTACTCGGCACTCGCCTCCGACCTGGTGCGTGCACGCTTCACCTGCGTCGCCCTCGACCTGCCCGGTCACGGCGAGACGGCCGGACCGCGCGGGGACATCCCGTCGTGGGACAAGCTGCGCGACCAGATCGTGCCGGCGATGTTCACGGCCACGCGCGGCCTGCCCGAGCAGCCGGCCGAACTGCCGGCGGTCCTGTTCGGGCACAGCATGGGCGGCGTGATCGCGCTGGACCACGCGCTGGCGCATCCGCGTGCGCTGAGCGCGCTGGTGCTGTCGGCACCGGCGCTGCGCACGGCGATGCCACCGTGGTGGAAGCTGGCGCTCGCCAATGCGGCGCGGCTCACGACGCCTTCGGCCGGGTTCCCCAACGGGCTCGATCCCGCGCACCTGTCGCGCGACCCCGAAGTGGTGAAGGCCTACCGCGAGGATCCGCTCGTGCACGACCGCATCAGCCCGCGCACCTACTTCGCGTTCATGGAGGCGGCCCAGCGCTGCCGCCAGCACATCCGCACGCTGCAGGTGCCCACGCTCATGTTCCAGGGCATGGCCGACCAGATGGTGGATCCCAAGGGCGCACTCGAAGCGGCGGGTGCGGCCCCGCACGACATGCTGCGGTTCGTGACCTGGCGTGACGCCAGCCACGAGTCGCTGAACGACCTCGGACGCGAGAACGTGGTGCGCGACCTGGCGGCGTGGCTGGACGCCGCGCTCGTGGTGTGACGGCCGGAGGCGATGCCGTGAGCGGAACGCCGCAGGGCGCGCTCGTCTCGGTGCGCACGGGCGCCGTCCAGAGCCATGCGCGTCACGCCTGGGAGAAGGCACGCACGCCCACCTGGAGCACCGCGTACTGGAAACTCGAAGCGCCCGGCCCGGTGCACGTGGGGCCGCTCGGCCTGGCAGGGGACGAGCAGGCGGACCGCCGCGCCCACGGCGGCCCGCACATGGCCGTGCTGATGTACGCCGACGCGCACTACGCGTACTGGCGATCGCTCGCGGGACTCGAGCAGATGGGCCCCGGCGGATTCGCCGAGAACCTCACCGTGAGCGGGTTCGATGAGACCACCATCTGCATCGGGGACGTGCTCGAAGTGGGCGGGGCGGAACTCGAGGTGGCCTCGCCGCGCGGGCCGTGCAAGAACATCTCGCGGCGCTGGGATGCCGAGTGGCTCCTCGAGCGCGTGCGGATCGAGCGGCGCACCGGCTGGTACCTGCGCGTGCGCCGGGAGGGCCTCATCCAGCGAGGGGATGCCGTGCGCGTGATCGCGCGGCCGTCCCCGGACTGGACGGTGGACCGGCTGCTGCGGCTGCGCTACGACCCCGCGCGCACGCGGGCCGAGCTCGATGCGGCCGCCTCACTGCCCGCGCTGGCAGTAGAGTGGCGCGATCGCTTCGCGGGGCTGCCGGCGAGCCACTGACCGCTCAGCGGGCCGCGGCGCGCCCCATCAGCGCGCTCCGCTCGCGAGCAGGGTGCTGACCGCGGCGCGCCAGCGAGACCACTCGGATGCCCGCCAAGCGGTACTGCGCCGGGGGCGGAACTCGCGGTCGAGCGCGCGCGCCGTCGCCAGCTCGCGCGCCGAGCGCCAGAAGCCGGAGCCCAACCCGGCGAGCAGCCCGGCGCCCAGCGCCGTGGTCTCGATCACCCGAGGCCGGCGCACGGGAACGCCCAGCAGGTCGGCCTGGTACTGCATGAGCCAATCGTTCGCGACCGCCCCGCCATCCACCTGGAGTTCCTTCACGCGGGCGCCGGCATCCTTCGCCATGGCCTCGACCAGGTCGCGGCTCTGGAACGCCAGCGATTCGAGTGCGGCACGCACGACGTGCGCGCGCGTGCTGCCGCGCGTCAGGCCCAACAGCGCGCCGCGCACGTCAGCCCGCCAGTAAGGGGCCCCCAGCCCCGCGAACGCCGGTACCAGCACGACGCCGCCCGAGTCCGGCACCGAGCGTGCGATGCGCTCGGATTCGGCCGCACGCGCGATCAGCCCCAATCCGTCACGCAGCCACTGGATCGCCGCACCGCCGATGAACACACTGCCCTCGAGCGCGTACGCGGGGCCGCCGTCCGCCGAACACGCCACGGTGGTGAGCAGGCCCGCGCGCGAGGCCACCGCGCGCTGCCCCGTGTGCAACAGCAGGAAGCAGCCCGTGCCGTACGTGTTCTTGCTCTGCCCGGCACGCACGCAGCCCTGTCCGAACAGTGCGGCCTGCTGGTCGCCGGCCACGCCCGCGATCGCGATGCCATCGGGCAGGCCCGGCACACCGCGCGTGCGACCGAAGTCGCCGGCCGAACGGCGCACCTCGGGCAGCATGCTCGCCGGCACGCCGAACGTGCGCAGCAGGGCCGGCTCCCAGCGCAGCGAACGCAGGCCGAACAGCATCGTGCGCGACGCGTTGCTGGGGTCGGTGGCGTGCACCGCACCGCCGGTGAGCTTCCACACCAGCCAGCTGTCCACCGTGCCGAAGGCGAGCCGGCCGCCGGCCGCCCGGCGTCGCGCACCCGCGCGGTGCTCGAGCAGCCACTCCAGCTTGGTGGCGGAGAAGTACGGATCGCACACGAGCCCGGTGGCGCGCCGGATCGCACGCTCGCGGCCGCGGCGGCGCAACTCGGCGCAGCGTTCGGCAGTGCGCCGGTCCTGCCAGACGATGGCGCGCCCGAGCGGTTCGCCGGTGCGTCGGTCCCACAACAGCGTGGTCTCGCGCTGGTTCGTCACGCCGATCGCGGCGATGGCACCGGCCTTCGCGCGAGCCGATGCCAGGGCGCCCCGCGTGGCGGCCAGCACGCTCGACCAGATGGCATCCGGGTCGTGCTCCACCCAGCCGGGCTTCGGGAAGTGCTGCGGCAACTCGGCATAACCGCGCCCGCGAACCTTCCCGCGGTGATCCAGCAGCAGTGCCGTGGAGCCGGTGGTGCCCTGGTCGAGCGCGAGGATCAGTGCATGCTTGTTCGTCATGGGGTGTGGCACCTCCGGCGCCACCTTAGTCTTCGCGTCGGGTCAGCGAGTGGCGAGCGTGCGGTCGAGCATCATGAGCTCATCGCGCACCGAGGCCTCGAACCGGTCGATCTCGTCCTTGACGCGCGCGGCGTCCCAACCGTGGTGCCGGCCGAGCACCGGCGCCATGCGCCGCGCCGCGGCCAGCCCACGGTCGTCCGAGAGCCAGCTCGTGCTGCGCCTGCGCACCAGGTCCTCGAGCGTGCGTGCCCACTCATTCGCAATCGCGTGCTCGGCGAACGCCTCGTCGCCGCCGCCGTCGGGGAACGGCGCCGGCAGCGGCGGCGGCGAGTCGTCGCGCGGCACGCTCTCGCGGCGCATGAGGACCGCCGCTCGCGAGACCACGTCCTGCGACAGCACGCGGAACGTCGTGTACTTGCCGCCCACGATCGTGAGCAGCGGCCCGTCCTCGACGATGCGGTGCTCACGCGACGCTTGGTTCACCCCTTCCTCCGAGGCCAACAGTGGCCGGATGCCGGAGTAGACCGCGAGCGGATGCAGGCGCGCGACGGCGGGCAGCACACGCGCCGCTTCGGTGGCCAGGTAACGGATCTCATCGGGCGAGGGGCGCCGCTGCGCATCGGAAGGCGGGGACGAGGTCTCGACCTCGGTCGTGCCCACCAGCGACCGGCCCGCGAACGGGACCACGAACAGCACGCGACCGTCGCCGGCGAGCGTGACCAGCGCGTGGCTCTCGGTGAGTGCGGGGTAGACCAGGTGCGTGCCGCGGGTGGGGCGCAGCAGCCGCGGCGGGTCACTGCTGCCGGGCTGCAGCATGCCGAGCAGCGTGGCGCGCGTGCGGTCCGCCCACGCGCCGGTGGCATTCACGATCAACCGGGGTCTCAGCTGCACCATCTCGCCGGAGTCCCGCCGCCGCACCTCGACCACCTGGCGACCCGTGGAGGGGTCGGGACGCGCTGCCACCAGTTCGGTGCGCGTCAGGATCTCGGCGCCATGCGCCGCCGCGTCACGAGCCACGGCGATGGCGAGGCGCGTATCGTCCATGATCACGTCGCCATACACGCCGGCCCCGCGCAGTCCCGCGGGCGCGAGGCCGGGTTCCAGCGCGCGAGCCTGGCGCGCGTCTGCCACCAGGTGGCGGCTGGGCCCGCTCGGCCCCGACAGCATGTCGTAGAGCGCCAGGCCGGCGCGCAGCCGCCACGGCCCGACGCGGTCCCCGCGGCGCAACGGCACCAGGAACCGCACCGGCCGCGCCAGCGTCGGGGCCATGCGCGAGACGACCATGCGCTCGGAGAGGGCCTGGCGGATGAGCGAGAATCGCCCGTGCTCGAGGTAGCGCAACCCGCCGTGCAGCATGTGGCTCGTCGCACTGCTCGCACCCGAGGCGAGGTCGTCGCGCTCGACGAGCGTGACCGGCCAGCCCGCGCGGGCGGCGAGCCGGGCGATGCCGAGCCCGGTGATGCCACCGCCGAGGATGACGAGTTCCCGCTCGCCCTCAGCCACGCGCCGTCTCGACCGCGGTCCCTGCCAATGCGCACCTCCGTATGTGGGAGCGCCAACATAGCATCGGCGCGAGCGGGGGTGGAGCGGACCGCGGCCGGCAGTCGCGGGGCCGTCGTGCACGCGGCGGGCGGCCAGCGAACGACGGGACGCTAGTGCTTGCTCGTCGTGTCCTTCACCTCACCGGGCAGCTTCGGCGCGGGATGGTCGAACTGGTTCAGCTTCCAGTCGGGCTCGAAGAACATGGAGGGCCGCGTGAGCTTCTGCTTCTTGATCGTCTTCTGCAGTTTCGACGAGCCGTACTTCTGGAGCAGCGGCATGAGCCCGGGCAGTTGCGCGCCGCCGAAGTCCATGCGCTCGTCGAAGAAACGATTGGAGGCCATGAACGAGCCCGAGGCCTCGTCGAGCCGGATCCATCGCGGCAGCGCCAGGGCCAGGCGGGTGGCGCGGTCGAGCTGCACGTCGAGCGAATCGGCGCGGAAGACCCACGGCGAGATGAGCCCGGAACACATCGCCGCCTTGCAGAGCCCGAACTGGAGACGCGGATCGCCGCCCTTCTCGCGCGGGATCGTGCCGTCCGCGGTCGGGGTGCTGGCGGTGTCGCCGTAGACGAACCGGCGTTCGAAGCCCGTGAGCGAGTGCCAGACGCCGTCCACCTGGGCCAAGGGGGCGGCGAAGAATGTGCCGCCGTCGCCCTTCACCTGACGCGGCGAGTCGAAGCGCTGGAAGCGGCGGCCGGGTACGAGCAGGTTCATCGTCATGTGCTCGATGACGAGGAAGTTGTAGGCGTTGAGCGACCACGCCGTGCGCTCGCGCGGCGTCATCGTCGCCGGCGAGACCGAGAGCAGCTGCGTGTGCAGCGTGGCCAGCCGCTCGGCGCGCTTCGTCTGCCAGATCTTCTCGTCGATGTACAGCTGCTCGTAGTCGAAGCGCGAGTCCCACGGCTCGCCCTTGTTGCCGAGCACGTGGATGTACTGCCGCAGCAGCGCCTGGTAGCCGGAATAGTCCGGCTCGGCGGCGCGAGCCGGGGCGGCCGGGAGCGCGGCGAAGAGCACCAGGCCGGCCAGTGCGAGCGCAGCGAATGCGGAGCCGGGGGCCAGGTGGGGGCGGAGCGGGCAGGTGGAGGGCAGGCGCATGGGACGCAAGAGTCTACAGAGCCTGAGCGGTCGCGCCAATGGGCGGCCTGCCGATTTGGCGCCGTCCTGACGGACGGATACGCTCGGCCGGAGTCGTCCGCGCGGAATCGCGCCCCGATCAGCGCCTTCGGCGCCGCCGGCGCACCCCCGAACCCCATCGTGAGGCAGCCATGAACTTCCGTCCCCTCGGTCGCAGCGGTCTTCACGTC
>Ga0075429_100003743_pt1 | contig 12971 bp, 8 predicted proteins | sample RhiMetdeltSRZDD3_FD_75295 | JGI IMG/M metagenome (GOLD analysis project Ga0075429, IMG submission 75295) | Populus rhizosphere microbial communities from Tennessee, USA - Rhizosphere MetaG P. deltoides SRZDD3 | ecosystem: Host-associated > Plants > Roots > Rhizosphere > Soil | place: USA...
CGTTGGGGTGACGACGGCGTCTTCTACACGTCGCACCGCATCATGGACGCCTGGAAGATCAGCGAGGCGATCAGGGCGATCGCCACGGCTCCACGTGTGCTGGGCATCCTCGAGGAGCTCTACGGGCGCAGGCCGCTGCCGTTCCAGACGCTGAACTTCAAGATGCCCACCCAGCAGCGTGCCCACTCGGACACGATCCACTTCAACTCCAAGCCGCCGGGGTTCATGGCCGGCGTGTGGGTCGCGCTCGAGGACATGGACATGGACAACGGGCCGCTCTTCTACCACCCAGGGAGCCAGCGGCTCCCCGAGGTGACGATGCAGGACGTGGGCGTCGAAGCCGACCACAGCCAGTACCTGCACTACGAGGAGTACATGCAGTCCGTGGTCAAGGACCTGCCGATCGAATACGGCCTGATCAACAAGGGCCAGGCGCTGATCTGGTCCGCGAACCTGCTGCACGGCGGCTCGCCGGCAAAGGACCCCAACCGCACGCGCAAGAGCCAGGTCACGCACTTCTTCTTCGAGGGCACGCGCTACTACACCCCGCTGCTGTCCAAGGACCTCAGCAGCGAGGAGGGCATCTTCTGGCGCGAGCCCGAGTGGATCCCGACCTGATCTGAGCCGCGCGTCGCCCCGCGATGCGCCGCCGTGGGCCTCTCTCGAGGTGAGAGCGTTTGGGGTCGTACCACAACCTCATCTGCTCTCACCTGCGGGGACCGGAGCAAGCGGGCGCCCACCGCCTGGGATCCCGGTCAAGCGGCCCTTAGGCTGGGTCGATTGCGAACGCAGGGTCCAGTGATCGATTCAACGACCATGCACGCACGGAGGACGCGCCATGCCCGCCTGGCGGCGGCGTGGGCGCTTGCGGCTGCCCTGCTCGTTCCCGCCGGGGCGGACGCGGCCCGCCGGCCGGCGATCGAGGGACGGCTGTCCGCCTCGTACACCGTCGTCGCGCTCGCCCCGAACGGGCGTGCCCGGACGATCGAGAACGCGATCGGGAGCTTCGAGCTCGTGCCGCCCGCGCGGACCGTCACCCTGCATCTGCTGGGCTCCACCGGGCGATATCTCGGCCCGCTGGTCGTAGCCGGGCGCGGCAGCCGCACGGTCATGGAGGTGCGCGCCGGCGCGAAACTCGGCACGGTCCGCGTCTTCGAGAACTTCTCCCGCCCCGGCCGCAGGGTCGGAAGCCGGCGGCGTGGCAGCGGGCGCCGCGCGAAGGCGCGCGACGGAGTGCCGATCGGCGCAGGCGTGCTGGGACGCGTGCGATCGCGCGCGGCCGGCCCCGGCGGCCCCGGCCGCGACCGGGATCTCGACGGCATTCCCGGGCGCTTCGACATCGACGACGACGGCGACCTCGTGCTCGACGTGCGCGAGCGCAGCATCACGCGGCGCCAGGAGGGCGCGCTGGCGTCCACGGGGGAGGAGCCTGCGCCAGCGGCGACCGCGCAGGCCGGCGTCGCCGGGCTCGACGAGGCCGAGACGGCGCTCGTGGTCGCGATCGTCGCCGCGGTGCTGGCGCTCGCGAGCCTCCTCTGGCAGGCCGCCAGGTCACTCCGGCGGCGGCGGGCGATCGAGGTCGAGGCCCGCCTCGGCCTGCCCGTGTACACGCAGGGCGCCGGGCGGTGGGCGGTCTTCATCGAGGTGTTCAACCGCACCGACCACCAGGTGCGGTGGGTCTCCGCTGCACTGGAGACGAAGGACGGCCGCATCTTCTACCTGATGGAGCATCCGCCCGGCGGCGAGCTGCCGGCGGTCATCCAGCCGCACGACTCCCACCACACGTGGGTCGACTGCCACGAGCTCGAGCGGCAGGGGCTGCCGCTGGACGAGCCCATCGTGGCAACGGCGAAGCTCGCCACCGGCGAGATCCATCGCGCGCCGGCGAAGCGGCTCGCGAGCCGCCGCACCCGGCTGTTCGGCTAGGCGTGCGCGCCTAGATCGAGTTCGGCAGGGAGTCGATCGTGCCCGACCCGCCGCCGTCGCTCTCGCCGTCCTGAGGAGCGCCCGAGCCACCGGAGTCGGACGAAGGCGGCGGAGCCTCGTCGACCGGAGGCACGGGATCGACCGCGGGCGGCACGGGATCCGGGGGAACCTCCACCGCGGGCAGCTCGGTGACGACTTCCGTCACCGGCTCCGGCTCCGGCGAGCTGGCGGCGGCCGAGTCGAACAGCTGAGACTCGGCGGGCGCAACGCTCTCCGTCGCGGGCGGCTCTGCGGCGGCCGGCTCCGGCTCCGGCTCGGTCGGCGCCGCTGCGGGCTCCTCGACCGGGGCGGGCGTCGCGGACAGCGCGGTCGCGGCGGGGAGGATCGCCGCGGGCGGGCCGGCTGTGAGCGGTGCGAGGGACAGGGGCATGGGATGGGTGAACACGGCTCCCGGGCGGGCCGGCACGATGCCCGGCGCGGGTGCGCCGGCCACGCGCTTCGCAGCAGTGGGCGCGGGGACGGGCTTGTCGGTGTGCGTCCCGTTCGCGACGAAGCCGCCGCCGCTCACGACCGCCGCTGCGGCCACGACCGCCGCCGCCTTCTGGATCGCCGTGGCGGCGTGCTCGACGCTCGCCCCGGCCGACACGGTCACATGCGTGATCGCCGCGTGTGCGTGAGTCGCAAATGAGCTGCCGGCGGTGGTCGCGGACGACGTCAGCTGTCCCGACTCCGAGGAGATCCGGCCGGTCTCCTCCGTGCGCCGGTTGAGGAAGCCGGGCAGCGGCAGCAGGGCGGCGACGCGCGACAGGCCGGCACGCACACCCCGGCGCTCGGCCGCGAGCACCGGCCCGAGTCCCATCACGAGCGCATCGCGGCGGCATCCCGCGCAGCTGTCGAGGTGACGCAGCAGCCTGCGCCGGTCGCTGCTCCGGCCGACCCCTTCGGCCGTCTGGGCCATCACGGTCCGCATGCGCACGCAGCGTGCGCCGGTCGAGATCTCGCCGTACTCGGTGCGCAGCGCCCGGCGGGCCCGGAAGAGCAGGCTTTCGACCGCGGAGCGGGAGGTGCCCGTCCGCGTCGCGATCTCGTCGTAGGACAGGCCCTCGAGCTCGCGCAGCACCAGGATCTCGGCCTGCGTTCCGGGGAGGTCGCCCAGCGCCTGGCGCAGGTTGTCGAAGTTCTCCTTCTGCGTCAGCGCCGCGTGGCTCGACGGCTGCCGGAACAGCCGGATCTCCTCGGAGGGCGGGATCCCGTCCGAGTCGAAGGGAACCTCCTCGCCCTTCCAGCGCCTGCGCATGTGGTCGATGCAGGCGTTGTGGGCGATGCGATACAGCCACGGCTTGAAGCCCGCGGGCCGGTCGAGCGTGCCGATGCCGCGCAGCGCGGAGATGAAGATCTCCTGCACCACGTCCTCGGCGCGGCCGTCGTCGCGCAGGGTGCGGCCCGCGTAGCGGGCAATCTCCGGCCGGTAGCGCTGGAAGAGGACCGCAAACGCTTCCGCGCTTCCGGATTTGGCCGCCGCGACGAGCCGGTCGTCCGTGGCCTCGGGCGAGATCGCCGTCACGTCTGCCGTCTTCACGATTCGGTTTTCCCCCTGCCCGGTCGAGCCGGGCCCCATCTGGCGTCCTGTCCGGCAGTGCCGGGTCGCGCGATCATACCTGCGGGCAAGGTGGACTCACAGCAATTAATAGGAACTTAACGTGGGGGTCGGCCCCGTAGTTGTAGAGACGTCGTAGGTCGACTCGCGACACTCCCTGCCGGTAGGGTTCCGGCCGTCCAGTGACCCGGCTCGTGTCCTTCCATATCCGGTCCCGCGCCACGTGGGCCGCCGCCGTGCTCGCCTTCACGCTGGCCGCATCCGGATGCGGCGGCGACGACGAGGGGTCGACCGCGCCGGCCGACGACCAGCAGACCGTCGAGGCGGTCGTGAAGAAGATCGAGGTCGCCGCGGGCCGCATCGCGAACAACACGCCGGACCGCAACCTGCCCGGCCCGTACACCTTCAAGGCCGTCTGCCTGTCGCCCGAGGAGGCGCTCGAGTTCGGGACCACACGCGACGCCGTCCAGTGCCACATCGAGGCGTTCACCCAGAAGAACGCATATGTCTGGAGCGAGGACTGGCGGGTCCCCGTCCAGGACGGGCAGCCCGGGGAGCCGGAGATCGTGGGGGAGTACCGGATCAGGAACTTCCTGCGCAAGGACCACAGGCTGAACTGCACCGGCGGGGAGACGCCCCAGGAGCGCTGCACCGGCATCTACCGCACGCCCCCGGAGGGAAGCGGGGCCGCGCCGCCGCCGGGCACGCCGGCGCCAGTCCCCAACGCGCCCTAGGGGACTCAGAGGCCGCGCACCCGGTCGGCCACGCTGCCGGCCGCGAGCGCCAGGCGCGACGCCGGGCGCCCGTTGCCGACCATCATCCAGCGGCAGTACCGGTCGGTGGCGCCGTACCAGTACTTGTAGTCCTCGTCGCCGACCATCAGGTCGTAGTAGGTGCGGCCGGCCGCAATGCTCTCGCGAATGCTCTCACCGATCGCGAGCTTGCCGAGCCCGAGGTGCGCCGCGTCGGGTTCGTACGCGCCCATCCACGAGTAGTAGCGCTGTGAGTCCATCAGGTTGACCTCGATGCCGACCACCACCCCGTCGTGCCGGAACTCCCACACCTGCGCGAGCCCCGCGGGCACCAGCTCGACCACCAAGTCGCGCATGAAGTCCCGGAAGCGCGCGCTGGCATGCTCGGGGTCCATGGCCTTGGTCCGGCTGCGCCACCACCGCACCCGGATCTCCTGCCACCGGTCGACGGCCGTGCGCAGCTCGCCGGGCTCGGTCACGGGCCGCAGCTCGATGTGGCCCTCGTCGAGCCGTCGCATGTGGCGCCGCAGGTCCTTGCGGCGCTTCCTCGGGAGCTCCTCGAGATAGCGCTCGAAGGACTCCGGCAGCTCGATCCCCGGATACGGGGTCGGCCGTCGCACCCGGACACGCAGCCCCGCGGCGCGCAGGGCGCGCTCGCAGTCCGAGCCCTCCGGCAGGCCGCCGAGCAGCAGCGCGTTCCATTCGCCCGCATGCGCGCGAATGGCGGCGGCCACCTCTGCCATGACCGCCGCGCGCGCGGCGGGGAGCGCGAGCACGCACCAGTAGTTGGACGGCGGGCGGCCGAGCTCCGTCAGCACCCGGAAGGGACCGCGCCGGGCCGTCGCCAGCGGCGCCAGTCCGACCAGGCGATCCCCGTCGCGCACGGTCACGATCCACGGGTCCGCGCCCCGCGCCCAGTGCGGCCACCATGCGCGCGCCCAGCCGGCGGACGAGAAGGGAGTGGCCTCGGGGTCCGACCGGAACAGCTCGTCCCATTCCGGGAGCAGGGGATCGAGCGCGGCGCGGTGAACGTCCGTGCGCACGCCTCCGGGGGCCACTAGGCGACGCGGGCGACCTTCACCGCGTGTGCGTGCGCAGGCCGGTCAGCCGCAGCCCGCGGTCGACCACCGCCTGGCCGCTGAGCAGCAGGCCGGGGACCGGGTCGCCCGCCGCCCACGAGGCGCCGGCGCTCGGCCGCGGCGCGCGCGAGATCAGCCGCCGCGGCGCGCCGCGAGCGGCTGCCGCGAAGTCCGCCTCGAGCCACCGGTAGGTGACGCCCACGCGGTATCGCCCAGGGCTGCCGAGGTTGCGGCCCACGGTGACCGCATGCCACAGCGCGGGGAGGTTGGTCCCGCACGCGACGGCGAGCGGGAGGCAGCGGTAGAACCGCGGGTTGACGTCCAGCAGCACGGGCCCCCGCGGCGTATCGACGAAGTCGACCTGCGCCAGGCCCCAGAAGCCGATGTCGGCGAGCATCGACGCCGTGCGGTACACGAGCTCCTCGTCGGGCTCGACGCTGGTCGCCAGCGCGATCGACCCAGCGGCCGACGGCCACGTGCGGCGAGTGACGTGCTGGAACCGCGCCGCGGTGCCTCCCTCGCGGTCCAGCACCAGCTCGAGCGACACGATCGGCCCGCGCGCCCGCTCCTGGACCAGGAGCTGCTCTTCGCCGGCCACCGGCTCGAGCAGCGCGTCGAGCTGGTGCTCGTCCCGGACGAGCTTCGCCGTCTTCAGCGTGCTCACCGGGCGGGCCGGCTTCACGACCACGGGGCGCCCGAAGCGGGATCCGCGGAGCTCCCGCGCGGGCCCGCTGAACAGGAGCTCGGGCGTGTCGATGCCGGCAGCCGACGCGGTGCGCATGAGGCGCCCCTTGTCGCGCACGCGGTCCAGGATCCGCGCTGCGGGAAACGGCAGGATGACTCCGTCCCAGCCGGAGCTGTCGGCGAGCATCGCATCGATCGTCTCCTCCCGGCTCGGGAACATCACCAGCGGCCCGCGCTCGGCGGCCAGCTCCCGCAGGCGGCCGGCGTAGCCGGCCGGGTCATCCACGACGCTCGGCAGGACGGCGCGTTCCGCCGTGTACCTGGACCACAAGCCGGCGGCGGTCCAGGCCGGGCCCGCTGCCAGCACGCTCAGGCCGGCGCCGCCAAGTCCCCTGATGCCGGCCACGGCGGCGTTCAGGTGGGCGTCCGGCACGAGCGCGTCGAGATGACCGATCGCGCGTTCGGCAGGCGGGCGGCGCGGAACCCGCGTCGTGCGCTCTCGCACACCCGTGGTGGAAGTCGAAAAGGCGGAGGTCATCGGGGGTTAGACCCTATCCGCGGAGCTGAGAGCTTCGGGCGAATGTCCTGCAAGCAGGCATCACGGGACGAAGAGGCCCTGCTTGAGGAACAGGGTGTTGCCCGGCGTGGACGCCTGTCCGTCGGGGCCGCCGTCCGACACGCGCACGTCCTCCATCGCCCAGATCGTGCGCTTGGCCTCGGACACCATTCCGGGGAGCACGGCGTCCGCGCTCGTGGCGATGGAACACGCGGCTCCGGTCGAGACGTCCGCGCTGATCGCGCACGGGATGGTGAAGCTCAGCGGCATGTCGCTGACCGTTCCGGCCTCGTTCTGCGCCGGTCCGTTGAGCCGGTCGGTGACTCGCAGCATCACCGTTCCCACCAGCTCGCCCGGGTAGTCGGCCAGCGTCGGGCGCACGCGGACGTCGTTGACGGTGAACCCGATCACGACGTCCGCCTCGTCCGTCGCAGTGCCACCGTCGCCCGACAGCGCCAGGAACTGCGCTCCGCTCGACATGTTCGCGGTCTGTGCGTTCACATCCGGGGTTCCCGTCGTCAGGTAGAGCGAGGTCTGCTGTGGCGGCGCGCACGATGGGAACGTCAGGGTGGGGCCGTGGGTGCGGTTCGGCGACACGCATTGCGCGTATGCGGGCACCAGCGAGACCTTCACCGGCGATGCGTTGCGGGGCCGCACGTAGCCGCGCTGGTTCACGAACGTGCACGTGACCGCCTCGCCGGCCTCGAGGTCGATCGCGGCCGGGGGACTGCCGTCGTCGCAGACGGCGCTCACCTGGCTCCACCCGGTGGGCAGGGTCTGGGCGACCGAATAGCCGCCCCCGGGGGAGAGGTCACCGAAGGCGCGGGTGTTCGACAGCGACCCGTCGGAGTCGTCGTCCAGCTGGAAGGCCGGCGGCGCCAGCCCGCCGGCGGTCGTGAAGCCGAAGTCCTGCGGGTCGTCGGGAAGCGAGTCCAGCACCACGGTGAGGCTGGCCGGCACGTTGGCCGAGTAGACGTCCGCGACCCCGTCCGTGTCGGCCGGCAGCAGCGACTCGGCGGTGCGGAAGAAGACGCGCTCTCCCCCCGGCGAGACTGCCCTGACCGTGGCGTCGAACACGCCGTTGCCGCCGGTCGCCCCGCGGCTCAGGTGGTGGGTGGCGCCGGCGTGGCGCTCGTAGACGTCGGCACTCGAGTCCGCATCCGAGGCGTCGAGAGACTCATAGGTCTCGAAGAAGACGCGCGTGCCGTCGTCCGAGATGCCGCCGAGCGAGGCGTGCATCGGGCCGTTGCCCCCGGCCGGGCCGAGCGAAACGCGGGTGAGCCCGCCGCCCGTGTACTCGTAGACGTCCTGGTACTTGTCGGTGTCGCCCGCGACGAGCGCCTCCTCGCTGCGGATGAATGCGCGGCTGCCGTCCGCCGACGCCGCCGCCAGATAGGCGGGCGTGGCGACGGTGTCGTTGCCGCCCGGGGACACGAGCGTGAGAGAGCCGCCCGCGCTGCGGTACACGTCGTTCTGCGTGTCGCGGTCGACCGGGTTCGGGATCAGCTTCTCCACGGTGTCGATGAAGACCGTCGACCCGTCCTCGGAGATCCCGGCGAGCGTGGCGTTCCCATTACCGTTCCCTCCGCTGGGCCCCACCGAGTGGATGGACGTCGCCCCTCCCGCGCGCTCGTAGACGTCCACGCCGTCGTCGGTGTCGGACGCGAGCAGCGACTCGCGCGTGTGGAAGAACACCTTCGTGCCGTCCAGCGAGCTGTCGGCGTAGGAGGCGGGGTCGGATCCGTTGCCCCCGGCCGGGCCGGTGGAGACGAGCGTGGTGACACCGCCGGCTTGCTCGTAGACGTCCTGCACGACGTCGGTGTCCCCGGCGACGAGCGGCTCGTTGGTGTGGAAGAAGGCCCGGGCGCCGTCGTCACTGAGGCCCACCAGCTCCGCGCCCGGGGTGCCGTTGCCCCCGGCGGGCCCCGTCGACACGAGCGCCGTGCTCCCGCCCGCGCGCTCGTAGACATCGGTCGAGGCGTCCGTGTCGCCGGCCGTGAGCGACCCGCGGGTGGAGAAGAAGGCGCGTGTGCCGTCCGCGGAAGCGCCCGCGAAGTAGGCGTCGAAGGCGCCGGTGGCGCCGGCTCCGGGGCCGGTCGAGATCAGCGTCGTGGTGCTTGCCACGCGGACGTAGACGTCCAGCGAGTTGTCGGTGTCCGCCCCCACCAGCTGCTCGTCGGTCTGGAAGAACACGCGGGCGCCGGCCCGCCGGGCCCCGGCGTAGGTCGCGGGGAAGGCCCCGTTACCGCCGGTCACCCCCGCGGAGTGCAAGGTGGTCGTGCCGGCGCCGCGCGAGTACACGTCCAGGGCGGCGTCGGTGTCGTCCGCTGTGAGCGGCTCGCCGGTGGACACCAGGACACGGCTGCCGCCGTCCAGCACGCCGGTCACGTCGGCGGGGAACGCGCCGTTCCCGCCCGCGGGACCGACCGACTCGAGCGAGACCTTCGTGTGCTGTCCGTGTGCCGCCGCCGGCAGCGCTGCGAACGCGACGGCGACGGCGATCGCCAGGCGCCTTCCCACCGGCCGAGTCTAGTGCGTTTTCCACGTCCCAGAGCCGCATTTGGGCGGCGTTCCCCTGGTAGCCTCAGCTTGAGGATGAGCGGGGGGCGAAGCGCGCGCCGGCGGCCTCGGCGACCCGGAAGGGGACGGCCGGGGCGAATCCTGGCTGCCGCGTGTGTCGCGGTCGCGGTGATTGCCACCGGCCCGGAAGCCGCCTCGGCACTGCACGGGCCCGGCCGCCCGAACGTGCTCTTGATCATGACCGACGACCAGCGGGCCGAGGGGACGATGGAGGTCCTACCCCAGACCCGTTCGTGGTTCGAGACCGGCGGCACGACGTTCACGCAGGCGTTCGCGACCACACCTGCCTGCTGTCCGTCGCGCGCCTCGGTGTTCTCTGGTCGTTACGTGCACAACCACGGCGTCCGCACCAACGACTCCTCCCAGGCGCTCGACCAGCGCTTCACGATCCAGGAGTACCTGAAGCAGAGCGGATACCGGACGGGCTACTTCGGCAAGTACATGAACGCCTGGAACCTCTTCCGCAACCCGTCGTCCTACGACGACTGGTCGATCACGATCGCCGGCTATTCGCCGATCCGCGTCAACGAGAACGGAATCGTCAAGGCCGTCTCGCAGTACGCGACGTCGTACTTCAAGGACAACGCGATCCGGTTCATCCAGGAGGCCGAGGCGCAGGACGCGACTCCCTGGTTCATGCAGGTGGCCACCACGGCGCCGCATGCGCCTTCCACGCCGGAGCCGCAGTACGCGAACGCCCCCGTGCCGCCGTTCTCCCCGCCGCCGAACTACCTCGAGGCGGACAAGCGCGACAAGCCGGTGGTGTTCGCCAACTCCGCCGATCCGGCCGGCATCGAGAGCACGCGCGTGCGGCAGCTGCGGACGCTGATGTCCGTCGACGACCTGGTGGCCGGCGTCTTCTCGACGCTACAGGCCACGGGCGAGGAGTCCAGCACCCTGGCGATCTTCATGTCGGACAACGGGTTCCAGTGGGGCGAGCACGGCCTTGCTTCGAAGGGGGATCCATACGACGGCTCCACCAGGATCCCGATGTACGTCCGGTGGCCCGGTCACGTCGTCCCTGGAGCGACCGACGCGCGGCTGGCCGCCAACATCGACGTCGCACCGACGATCGCAGGTGCGGTCGGGGGCCTCGGTGTCGGCGTCCCGATGGACGGGCGCAGCATGATCGCGGCCCCGCAGACCCGCTCCCGCCTGCTGCTCGAGTCGCTCGTGCCGGCAGGCGGTCAGGCCTGGAGCGCTTTGCGCACCGCCACCTCGCACTACATAGAGAACTACGACCCGGCCGACCACCAGTCGATCCGGTTCCGCGAGTACTACGACCTGACGGCCGATCCCTGGGAGCTCGAGAACCTGCTCGGGGACGGCAACGCGGCCAACGATCCCTCCACGGCAGCGCTTTCGGCGCAGCTCGCGGCCGATCGGGGCTGCGTGGGCAGCAGCTGCCCCTGAGCGCGTGCATGCGGCGCTCGCCGCCGCCGAACCAACCACATGTCGAGCCGGTTTGACTATCCTCGCCGGCCATGACCAGATTCAGAGCCACATCGATTGCCCTGTTCCTCGCCGTCGCCGCCCTCGCCCTGGGCGCGTGTGGAGACGACGAGGGCAGCCAGGAATCCGCGACGACCGGGACGGGCACGACCGAGACGACGACGGGCACGACCGGGACCGGGGCGGAAGACGGCACCACCGGCACCACGGAGACGCGCGAGCGCACGGATCGCACGACCACCACGGAGCGCGAGCGCGAGCGCAAGAAGAAGAGCAGCAGCGGGTCGGACGACTCCAGCGGGTCGGGTGGAGGCGGCAAATCGGGTGGAGGCGGCAACTCCGGCTCCTCGCCGGAGCGGGAGCTGACCGGCAAGAACATCTTCACCACGTCGAAGACGGTCTGCAGCAACTTCCTGCCGACCGCCCTGGCGAAGGACCTCGAGGACGGCAAGAAGTCCGCCGAGGACATCGCGAAGGACTACTCGGCCGGCTACCCGTCCGCGGAGCGCAAGCGCGCGTACGACGGCTGCCTCGCGGGGTTGAAGGCCCGCGGGTAGGCGCGGCGCTACGGAAACCAGATAGGTACGGGGTAGGGCGCGATCGGCCGCCCGTGAACTTTCCCTCCCGGGTTCCACCCCTCGGACCCAACGGGGGAAAGTTCGCCGTCGGCGCATCCGCTTTCCCTGCCTACCGGTTTCGAACAACCATGCGCACGAAGAAGGGCGGCCTCGAGGCCGCCCTTCTCGGTCAACCTGGGAGCTTCATGCTCGCCAAGTAGCTGGGTGTCCCGTGGTCCGCGCTACGGGACGAAGACTCCTTGCCGCATGAACACCGCCTCGTCGCCGTCACCGCAGGCCGACGGGCAGCCGGCGCCGAAGCCCGTTCCGTTCGGGCCTGCGTCCTCGATCTCGATCTTGCCCGTCTCCCAGACGCTGCGTCTGCCCTCCGTCACCGCCCCCGGCAGCAGCGAGTCCATGGTGGTCTGGACTGCGCAGTGCGCGCCGATGCCGACTCCCGCCGTCATCGCGCAGGTGAACGGGACCTCGAGCTTCGTATCGACGACCGTGCCGTCCTGGTCCTGCGCAGCGCCGTTGGACCGGTCGGTGATGCGCAGGACCGAGGAAGCGAGCAGCCTGCCGGTGTAATCCGACCCGGCGCCGGATGGGCACGCCGAGCTCGTCTGTGCGCAGCGGACGTCCGTGATGTCGATCGCGACTCGGACGTCGGCCTCGTCGGCCTGTGTGTTCGGGTTGCCGGCGATCGTGGAGAGCCGCACGCTGCCGACCGAGTTCGCGACGAAGCCGTTTGCGTCGGGCGCGCCGACGGTGAGCGCGCCGGTCTCGCGGACCGGGGGCGCGCAGGACGGGTCGTCGAGCGGAGGGCCGTGCACGCGGTTCGGCGCCGTGCACTCCTGGTAGGCGGGCACCAGCGCCGTCTGAATCGGGGTCGCGGTCTTCGGCCGCGGGTACGACAGCGAGGCGCTCGTCAGGTGGCCCCAGTTCCCGGCGTTGTCGCGGTACATCACGGCGAAGTAGCGGTACTGGCTGTTGGTGTTCGTGACCAGCTTGCTCTGGGTCTGGCCGGCGGACGCGGTGGCCGGGAAGTCGCCGATCACGGTGCCGTCGGTGGGGTGCTCGATCGGCTGGTCGGAGCCGATGATGCGGTAGGTGCTGCCCTGGCCGCACAGCCAGTCGTCGCCGGGTGCGGTCCATGCGAGCGTCACGACGTGCGGGCCGATCAGGTTGAAGTGCAGGCCCGTGGGCGTGCCCGGCGGTCGCGAGTCGGTGCCGTACGCGCCCGTGTTCCACTCGTCGTGGCGTGAAGTCCACCACTCGTCGTTCGTCCCGCAGGCCGGCCGGTCCGTGTCCCACATGAAGCCGAAGCCCTCGCGGGTGAGGGTCGTCACCTCGAGGTCGCCGTCGCCGTCGGCGTCACCGACGGAGGGAGTGGCGAAGATCCAGCCGCCGGTGAACTTCGGCCAGCCCGTGCCCTCGATGCCCGCCACGTTGAAGTTGCGCAGGTAGTAGAGCCCGGTCCCCACGACGACCTCGTTGCCGGGCGCGTCGGAGACGTCGGCGACCATCGGGCTGGACAGCAGCTGGAAGTCCTCGACCGCCTGCGGGAACGTCGGCAGCGACGCGCCGGTCTGGGCGTTCCAGGCCTGCACGACGTGGTTGTAGGGAAGGTTCTGGCCGACCGCCACGCCGAGGTTGACGACCTGGTTCAGCGTCACGCCGCCCTTGATGATCTCCGGCCCGGCGACGCCGTCGATGTTGGCGGCGATCGGGTTCTCGAACAGGTTGACCACCTTGGACTTGTCCACGTGCTCGCCGCCCGCAGGCTCC
>Ga0075429_100003745_pt1 | contig 12968 bp, 13 predicted proteins | sample RhiMetdeltSRZDD3_FD_75295 | JGI IMG/M metagenome (GOLD analysis project Ga0075429, IMG submission 75295) | Populus rhizosphere microbial communities from Tennessee, USA - Rhizosphere MetaG P. deltoides SRZDD3 | ecosystem: Host-associated > Plants > Roots > Rhizosphere > Soil | place: USA...
CCGACAAGGAGCGTCGGGAGCGGCGTGCGCGCGAGCGCGGCGATGATCCCCGGACGGTCGAGCAGCGGCGTCAACCAGACCGCCGGCAACTCGCGGTCGGCCGCAAGGTCGGCGGCGTCGCTGGAGAGCGACTTGCCGATCACGACGTCGAGCTCGCTCGGCGGCGCATGGTCGAGCGCGCGCTGCGCGCGGTCGCGCGCCCACGCGAACGGATCCTCCCCCGCCGGCGGCTCGTCGAGCACCTCCAACACTCCGTATCCACGAGCGATAGCGACCTCTCGCGAAAACCACAAGAGCGGCGCGCGCGTTGGGTAGCGCGCGCCCGGCAGCAACACGACGCGCCGCGGAGCGTCCGGGCGGTGGATCGCGGCGGGGAACCCCTCGGGAGCGCCTGCGGACACCGCGCCAGCCTACCCGCGTGCGGGTGTGCGCCATCTCACACGGCGACCGCCGCGCACGCGAGGGGCAAGCGCTAGCGTTTCCGGTGCGATGGCGGACGACACCGACCTGCGCACCCTGCCGCCCGGCCCGAAGGGGCCGAACGCGCTCACCGCGATGCGCTTCCTGCTGCGCGGGCCGCACTTTCTCGAGGCCTGCCATGCCCGCTACGGCGACGCCTTCACGATCCGCCTCAACACCGGCCGCACGGTCGTGATCGTGAGCGACCCGGCGGTCGTGAAGGAGATCTTCCAGGCCGGCGGCGACGACCTGCACGCGGGCGCCGGCAACGTCGTGCTGAAGCCGATCCTCGGCGCGCGCTCGGTCCTGCTGCTCGACGGCCCCGAGCACCTGCGCCAGCGGCGCCTGATGCTGTCGCCGTTCCACGGCGAGCGGATGCGCGCCTACGGCGAGACGATGCGCGCGGTCGCCGAGCGCCACGTCTCAGCATGGCCGGTCGGGCGTGACTTCTCGGTGCACCCGACGATGCAGGCGATCACGCTCGAGATCATCCTGCGGACCGTCTTCGGCGTCGAGGAGCAGGCGCGCGTCGAGCGGCTCGCGGAGCCGATGAAGCGGCTGCTCAACTCGACCGACCAGCCGGCGCGCCTGCTGCTGCTGCAGTTCACGAGATCGGCGGGCGCGAAGCCGCGCAGCCCGTGGGGGCGCGTATACGCGCTGATGGCGCCGGTCGACGCGCTGATCCACGAGGAGATCGCAGCTCGGCGGGCCGATCCCGAGCCGCGCGACGACATCCTGTCGCTGCTGCTGGCGGCGCGCGACGAGGACGGCAACGGGCTCACCGACGCCGAGCTGCGCGACGAGCTGATGACGCTGCTGCTGGCCGGCCACGAGACGACCGCGACCGCGCTCGCGTGGACGGTCGAGCGGCTTGTGCGCACGCCCCGCGTGCTGAGGCGGCTGCGCGAGGAGCTCGAGTCGGGCGACAGCACGGACTACCTCGACGCGACGATCAAGGAGGCGCTGCGGCTGCGGCCTGTCGTGCCGGGCGTGATCCGCCAGCTGCAGCGGCCGCTGACGATCGGCAAGCTCGAGCTGCCGGCCGGGGTGCACATCGCGCCTTCGATCTACCTGGTCCACCGCCGCCCGGACGTCTATCCCGACCCGGTCGCGTTCCGTCCCGAGCGGTTCCTCGGCGACGACGCCCCCGGCACGTACGAGTGGCTGCCGTTCGGCGGCGGCATCCGCCGCTGCCTCGGCGCCAGCTTCGCGCTCTACGAGATGCGGATCGTGCTGGAGACGGTCCTGCGCCGCGCGACCCTCGAGACGACCGACGCCGAGTCGGAGCCGGTCAAGCGCCGTTTCGTCACGTACACGCCGCGCGACGGCGGCCGCGTGCGCGTGCGGCAGCTGGCTCCGGCGCAGTCCCCGGCGCCCGCCGTTCACGCCTGACAAACCCGCCTGCGGACAGCGACAGGGCCGCCCTCGCGGACGGCCCTGTTCTGCAAGCGTGCTCCTACGCTCACGAGCTTTATACCGAAAAGCTGTCTATTAATCAATCAGAAGTCAGGTGGGTGTCGGACCGCATACCTGTCCGTCGAACGCGGGGCGGCCTGCCACCGCGACGGGCTCGCGCCGCTCGTATCGAAGCGCAGCCCGGCGACGACCATGTAGACGTGGTCGCGGTTCGCGTAGACCGTGATCCATGTGCCCGGCCCGGGTGCGCCGTACGACATCAGGTCGCCGGAGGTGACGGTGACGTCGAGCAGCCCGCCGCCGTGCAGCGCATAGCCGACCGATCCGGAGCAGTCGTAGCCGCTGTCCTCCCAGCTCGCGTGGCCGCCACCCCAGCGGTACGGCAGCGTCGCGATGCGGTTGCCGGCGGCGATCACGGCTGCGATTGCGGCCGGTGCGCCGGGCGGCGGGGCGGCGGTGCCGTCGGGCAGCAGCGTTGCAGGGGCCGATGGGGTCGCCGTCGCGGCGCCCACGGGAGCGGGGATCTGGCGGGGTGCGGGCCGAGGCGCGCGGCGCGCGTGCCGATGCCGCTTGCGCCGTCTTCTCGCGACGACACCGGGCGCCGCGCCACCGCTGTCGCGCACCATCGCCGACGGCGCCGCAGCACCGCCGGTCGCTGCGTGCGCGCGCGCCGGCAGCGCAGCAAGCAGCGCAACGGCGAGGACCAGCGAGATGGTGCGGGCGAAGTGCGACACCTGTCAGGGAATTCGGCGCGGCGCGCGCGGCGTTCGAGTCCTGCATGACGGCGTTCATCGCGCCGGGGCGCTTTCCTGCCCGACGGCACGTTCGGGCGCGTCAGCGCGGCAGCTCGGTCGAAGCGGACGCGGCCTGCAGCGCTGCAATCTGCGCGAACACGCTCGCGTAGCGCTGGAGGTGGCGGTCGCCGAGGAACTCCTGCGTCACGCGCTCGCGCGCGCTGGCGGCGAGGCGCGCCGCCTCGAGCGGGTCGCGCAGCAGCCGCTCGATCGCCGCGCCGGCCGCCGCGAGGTCCGCGGGGTCGCGCAGCAGGAGGCCGTCGCGGCCGTCGCGGATCTGATCGACGATCCCGCCGACCGCGCTCCCGATCACCGGCCGCTCCTTCCACATCGCCTCCGCGACCGTCAGGCCGAAGCCCTCCGCAAGCGACTTCTGCAGCACGATCGTCGCGTGGCGCTGGAGCGCGTTGACGATCGCCGCCTGCTCGTCCGGGTCGGCCATCGGCATGCACGCGAGGTGGACACGGCTGCGTGCGTGGTGCGGCAGTCTGCGCCAGCGGTCGATGCACTCGCGCAACACCGCGCCGCCCTCGGGGTCATCGGCCACACCGGTCACGACCGGGCCCGCGAGCAGCAGATGTGCACCGAGCCCCGGGTCGACGTGCTCGGCAAACGCGGTCATCACCCCGGCCATGTCCTTCAGGCGATCCCAACGCGAGACCTGCACGACGAGCGGCGCGGCGCGCGGCGGCGGCGGGCCGGTCTGCAGCACGTCGGCATGGCGATTGATGCGCCCCGGCGAGCCGTCGCGGCGGGTGAAGGAGACGTGCGGCCCGTCGACCTCGCCGGCGAGCACACCGACGTACACGAGCGCTGCGCGCACCTGAGCCGGGTCGATCGGCTGGTTCTTCGCCGAGAACGGGTCGATCGAGGGCGGGATCGCGTGCACACGTGTGGGGTTGGCCCACGGCGGCGCGAACGGCATGCGCGAGACGACGATCGCGTCGACGACATCCGCCAGATAGGGGCGCAGGAACGCCCATGCGCGCTCGGTCCAGCTGTTCGGCGCGTCCGCGCCGATGTGGCAGCGCCACACGACGGTCGCCCCCATGCTGCGCAGCGCGGGCGCGAGCGCGGCCGGCTGCGGGTCGTGCAGCAGCACGACGTCGCCGGGCTGCACGTACGCTCGCAGCTCCTGCATGTTGCGCGCGGCGACGGCCTCGTAGTGGCGGCGCTCCGCATCGCCGAGCGGACCGCCATCGCCCGCGACCGCGTGGATCCAGTTGTGGATCCGCTTCGTGATTGCGAAGAACTCGGGATCACCTTCGAGCACGAGCCAGCGCGCGTCGATGCCGGCGCCGCGCGCGTACGCGAGCAGCGACTGCAGCAGCTCCGCCACGCCACCGCCGGCGGCGGTCGAGTTGATGTTGACGACCGAGCGACCGGCGAGCAGCCGCCGCGCCTCGACCGCCTCGGCAAGGTAGCGGGCCATCCGCTGCTCGCCGATCAACGGCTCCAGGCGCGTGGCGTCGATCGCCTCGACGGCGACCTCGTGCATCCGCGCCTGCCCCGGCTCGATCATCGTGGCCAAGTGTCGCGGATCGCTCGCGCGCGCTCAGCGCCGCAGGCGGGCGAGCAGGCCGAGCAGGCGTCCCCCGTTTGGCGCCTCGCGGGCTTGCCCGTCCGACAGCGCGTGTGGCGCGGCAGGCGGCACAACCGCCGGGAGCGGGGCAGCTCTCCCCGCCTCGGCGGCCTCCGCCATGCGTCTCCGCGCGTGATCGGCGGCAAGCTCGCCGAGCGCGCGATAGGCCTCGAACTTCTGGTCGGTGTAGAGCTGGTCGACGGTCGGGTCGTGCGGAAATGTGCGGTCCGCCTCGTGGTATGCGTGCACATCCCACGGCGCGGCAGCGGTCATCACGGTGCGCGCGTAGACGAGCGATCCCTCCGCGCCATCGGGGAACTCGGCTGTCGCGGGAAACTTGATCGTGCCGCGCACGCAGTCGCGCTCGGCGAGGTTGCGGTCGCCTCTCGCGACGAGCGGTCGCGGATCGATGACGATCTCGACCTCGAGCTCCGTCCGCGCGAGCGCGATCGCGTCGCCGAGGTTGGCGAACGAGCTTCCGCCGCTCGCGTCGAAGCAGTAGATGTCGGTGCAGCCGCGTCGGAGCAGCTCGACAAGTCCCAGGTTCTCGTAGTGCCCACCGTCGGTGACGTAGAGGTGGCGGGCGGTGACGTGATTGAGGCCGAGCATCTCGCGCACGAGGTACGAGGGGCGCGGGCGCGCGACGAAGCCGCTCGTTGCCTGCGAACGCGACGGGACACGATCCACGCCGGTCAGCCGGCGCAACGCCTGACGCAGCCGGTAGCTGCGCTCCCAGTCGTCGAGCCGCTGTGGGTTGGGCACCCAGACGCCGAGCCGAATGTTCGCGAGCACCATCAGGAAGGTGAGCGGTCGGCGCGTCATCTTGCCCATCGACGGGGAGAGCGCGGCGCCGGACATCGCAACGGCGGAGGGCAGCGTCATGTAGCGCAGGCGCTTGTGGTCGAAGCGGCGCTCGTAGTCGCGCGTGTCGACGCCGCCCACAAGCGGCCCGCCGACCGTCTCGCAGCTGAAGGTGAAGCTCGTTACGGACCGCCCGGGCGGGGTCGCCGCCGTGTCGGAGATGTTGGCCGCGGCGCACACGATCAGCGTCGGCCACCCTGCGCAGAAGCCGGTCTTCGACAGCGGCACGAGCGTGTCGTAGTCGCGCTCGACGGCCTTGCCGGCGGGGTCGTCCGGGTCCGCGATGCGCTTGAGCGCGAAGGCAGTACAGAGGCGTCGCTTGTAGAAGGGGTGCAGCGACCACGACGTGATGTCGGCGGCGAAGTAGAGGATCAAGAAGGTGGCCGAGCTGCCGAAGAAAGTCGGCCAGATCCACGACGCGGTCGTGCCGGGCGCCGAGTGCGCCAGCGCCGCCGAGGTGACGGCGACGAGGATCGCGAGCAACAGGCCGGGACCCGCGACGGCTCCGGCGAAGTAGATGAACGCCATCCGCAACCCGCGCCCGAGACTGCGCAGGCGACGCTCCCATGGCTTGATCTGCTCGAGGACGGTGGCCGGGTCGGACAGGCGCTCGCTCAGCTGGAGGAGGACCCCGGCGATTACCGTCACGATCCCCGCTGCGCCGGTACCGGTGAGGCCCGGAAGGGCGTTGTCACCGCCGCCGGGGTTCAGCTCAAGCTCGCGCGCGACCGCGACGAGCCCCGGCAGCGCGATGCTGAACAGCGCAAGCGCCCCGGCCATCAGCAGCAGACGGGCGCACCACGTCTCCAGCACCGCCCGCCACTCATCGCTACTGAACTGCACGAGCACCGACACGAAGGCGAGCAGCACGCCGGCCGCGGCGATGATCGCGGGCACAAGCACATACCAGCGTGGGACATGGAAGCCGCTCGCCGCGTCCGTCTGCGTCAGCCCGGTATAGCCGTGGACGTAGCAGAACGCCGTCAGCACCATCGCGAGCGCCGCCAGGAAGAGGCCGATGAACAGCAGGTTGAAGGCGAGACCGGCAAGCACACGCTGCACGAGGAAGACCTTGCCGATCGGGCCGGGCGCAAGGTACGAGGCGCGGTTGCGCAGGTACTGCTCCTCGGGCGAGCCGCGGTGGAACGGTCCGTGCTCCGGGGTCAGCAGGTCCGGGTCGGAGCCGTCGGGAGCCCGCGTGTTGCCGACCATCGCAAACGCGGCGGCGGTGTAGGCACCGCCGGAGACCGCAGCGAGATACTCGGCGTTGCGGAGTACGCCGGCGCGATCGAGCGACTGGAGGGCGCCGAGGTTGTAGGCGGCGGAACGCACGCCGCCACCCGAGCAGCAGATTCCAACACGCGGGCGGGCGGGATCTTCGACGAGGCCGACGAAGGACGGCTCGGGCTCAGGCCGACGTCCGCTCTTGAGCCACTCCCAGCGCCAGCGCCAGCGGTATCGGCGGTCGTGGTGGCGTCGATTCCGGCCGCTCCCTGGGACGCGTTCTACCAGGCCCCTGTCACGCGAAAAGGAGTTCGATTGCTCCACTGATTTTTAGGATATTCGCCTCGCTCGTCTGTCACAACCGGCGAAGGTCGGCCGGCGGGCAGGAGTTCGACGTGCGCGCGGAAGCGTCAGCCCGCAAAGTGCTTCTGCGCGATCAGCTCGATCGTGCCCTTCGTGCGCACCGTCGCGGGCCCGAGCAGCTTCGCGAGCGTGTTGAGGTCGAGCGTCGTGTCGGACAGACCGGCGGACGGCAGCCAGTGCAGCTCCGCCGCATCGAACACGAAGCGGTCGCCGTCGGGCGCGAGCTCCAGCGCGGCTCTGCGCGCGGCCGCCTTCGGCGCGCGCGTCAGCAGCATCACCTGCGGCCTTCCCTTCGAGGCCGCCAGCTCGGCGGCGCTGAACGGCTCCAGCGCGGCGATCGCGCGCACCTGCTCGGCGCTGCGCGCGAACACCGGCACGTCGTACGCGAGCGCCTTCCCCAGGCCGCTCTCCAGCCGCCGCGCGACGGCGTCGAGCTCGTCGTCGTCGGGCGCGGTGAGGATCACGTTGCCGCTCGCGCGGAAGGTCGCGACATCGACGAAGCCCAGCGCCTCCACGTGCCGTCTGAGCTCCGGGTTCGTGATCCGGCGTCTGCCGAGGTTCATCCCTCTCAGGAAGGCGGCGACCCGCAACACCCGCCGGACTCTACGGCGTAGGCTCGGGCGATGAGCGATTCCTACCACGCCGGCGCGCGCCGGCTGCAGGACCGCTTCGACACGCGGCGGCTCGCCGACCGCCTCGACGAGCGCTTCCTGCAGTGCGCCCAGATTGACGACGCCGACCGCGCGTTCATCGAGCGGATGGACCGCTGAGCCCTGCGGGCCGGCTGCCCTCACGCCGGCCAGAAGTCCTCGACGAACGCGGCGTCGGCGCGAGGGTCCTCGACCCGCACGGAGACGATCAGCAGCTCCGCGTCGTCCGGCCCGTCGTTCCAGACCGAGCGCACGACCTGCGGCGCGACGCGCACCGCGGCCGGACCCTCGACGTCCGCGACGTCGTCGCCGAGCTTGAACTGCAGCCGTCCGGAGATCACGAAGTAGACCTCCTCCTGCGTCTGGTGACGGTGCCCATAGCTGCCCTTGCCGCCGCTCTGTGCCGGCATCCGCCGATGCGTGATCGCCACCTGCTGCGTCCCGAGATCGCCGGTCATGAAGCGCATCTCGCCGGGGTATCTACCGCCGAACGCGTCGGCCACGTCCGTCAGCCTGGTGATCGTGTAGTCGCTCATCGGGCGACCGTACCCGAGTAGGGTGACCGCGCGATGCGCGTTCCGTATGTCGATCCTGACAAGTCGCGCCGGCTGCGCAAGGCGCTGCTCGAGCCGCTGGCGCTCAGCTCCGCCGGTCGCTGGTTCGTGATCAACGTCGCGCCGCGGATCGACGGGTCGATCGGGCGCATGAGCGGCGGCCGGCTGAAGTCGGTGCCGGGTGTGCCGCTGCTGCTGCTCACGCACACAGGCGCGAAGAGCGGGCGTACCTACACGACGCCGCTGCTCTACTTCAACGACGGGCCCAATGACGTCGTGCTGATCGCCTCCAACTATGGGCGCGCGCGCCATCCCGCCTGGCTCGCGAACGTGCGCGCGAATCCTGAGGTCGTGCTGCAGGCGCGCGGGCGTAGCGGCCGCTACCGGGCGCGCGTCCTGAGCGAGGGCGCCGAGCGCGAGCGCCTGTTCGCGGCGGCAACGCGCGTCACGCGCGCCTACGCCGACTACGAGCGGCGCACCGCCGAGGAGCGCACGATCAACGTCGTCGTCTGCTCGCCGCTCGATCGCGCCTAGCCAGCGACGCCGGCGGGCGCCGCGGCCAGCGCCGTCCAGCCCTCGCGCCAGCTCGGCCAGCGCGGCGTCCAGTCCAGCTCGCGCTTGGCCTTCGCGTTCGACGCGCCGCGGATCTCGCAGGTCATCACGACGATGTGCTCGCCGGCAAGGCGCGCGAGCCATCTCGGAATGTGCCGTGGTGGCTTGCCGCCGGCGGCGGCGCACAGCGCGGGCACCCACTCGCGCGTTGGCGCCGGGTCGTCGTCGCAGATGTTGTAGATCTCGCCTGGCCTTCCCCGCTCCAGCGCCGCGACCGTCGCGGCCGCCGCGTCCTCGATCTGCACGAACGACCACACGCCATTGCCGTCGCCGACGGTTGGGGCCTTGCGCGTGCGTGCCATCTCCCACTGCTCGCCGCCCGGCTCGACGCTCGTGCCGGGACCGTAGAAGCCGCCGTAGCGGAGCACGATCCCGCCGGCCGCGGTCGTCGCCTGCTCGAGGTGGCGGATCGCGTCATGCATCGTGCGCAGCCGCTTCGGCGGATGCGGGTCGAGCGGCGCGTCCTCGTCCTTGACCGGCCCGCCGACGCGCGCGAACGGCCAGCCGACGAAGCTCTGCACGACGAGTCGCTCGACGCTTGCGGCGTGCGCAGCCGCGAGCAGGTTGTCGGTGCCCTCGGTGCGCAGCCGATTTGTAGCGGCGAATGCGCGGTCTGGCCGGCGCAGATCGGCGAGGGTCTCGATCGCGGTCATCTCGTGCACGACCGCGTCCGGTCTCGCAGCCAGGACCGCGTCGATCACCGCCTGACGGTCGAGGCCGTCGAGCACCACCGGCTCGGCCCCGAGCGCACGCAGCGCGTCCGCCTTCGGGGCGCTGCGGGTCGTCCCCGTCACGGTGTGGCCCGCGGCGGTCAGCTGCCGCACCAGGGGCCGGCCGATCGCGCCGCTCGCGCCTGCGAGGAAGACGTGCATGGTCGCTGCGACCGTACCGCGATGACGCGCGTCCCGCGCAGCTCCGCTGTCAGCGCGTAGCCTGATGCCGATGGAGATCGGCGTCACGAGCTTCGCCGCGACGCTCGACGGGCTCTCCGCCGGGCGCGCCGAGATGGAGCGCGCGTGAGCACGCACGACGGCGCCGCCCCCGCCCCCGCCGCGCACGCCGCCGCCGAGGCGGTCGCCTTCGACTCCGGTCCGGGCCGCTGGGTGCTGCTGATCGCCGTGCTCGGCTCGGGCATCGCGTTCCTCGACGGCACCGTCGTGAACGTCGCGCTGCCCGACGTCGGGCGTGACCTCGACGCCTCGACGAGCGACCTGCAGTGGATCCTCAACGGCTACCTGCTCACCCTGGCGTCGCTGATCCTGCTCGGCGGCTCGCTCGGCGATCGCATCGGCCGGCGGCGCATCTTCGTGATCGGCACCGCCTGGTTCACGGTCGCGTCCCTGCTGTGCGCGCTCGCGCCGACGAGCGAGGCGCTGATCTTCGCGCGGCTGCTGCAGGGGATCGGCGGCGCGCTGCTGACGCCCGGCAGCCTCGCGATGATCGAGGGCAGCTTCACGCGCGCCGACCGCGCCCGCGCGATCGGCGCCTGGTCGGGCCTCACGGGCGTCGGCGCTGCGCTCGGGCCGCTGCTCGGCGGCTATCTGGTCGACGCGATCTCGTGGCGCGCGGTGTTCCTGATCAACCTGCCGCTCGGCCTGTTCGTCGTCTTGACAGCGCCGCGCAAGGTCCCGGAGACGCGCGACCCGATGGCGTCCGGCCGGCTCGACGTGCGCGGCGCGGCGCTCGCCGCGCTCGGGCTCGCGGGCACGACCTACGCGCTGATCCAGGCGCCCGACGACGGCGCCTCCGCGGCCATCCTGGTGGCGGCGATCGGCGGCGTGCTCGCGCTCGTCGCGTTCGTGCTGACGGAGCGGCGCGCGGAGAGCCCGATGATGCCGCTGAGCATGTTCGCGAACCGCCAGTTCACGGCGGCGAACATCGTGACGGTCGTCGTGTACGCCGCGCTCAGCGGCATGTTCTTCCTGCTCGTCGCGTTCCTGCAGATCTCGCTCGGCTGGTCGCCGCTGGCCGCGGGTGCCGCCTCGCTGCCGGTGACGGCGATCATGCTGGCGTTCTCCGCCCGCTCGGGAGCGCTCGCGCAGCGCGTCGGGCCGCGCATCCCGCTGACGCTCGGGCCGCTCGTGGTCGCGGCCGGGATGCTGATGATGACGACGATCGACCCGGGCGACTCGTATGTCGGCTCCGTGCTGCCCGCGGTGACCGTGTTCGGGATCGGCCTGACGCTCGTCGTCGCGCCGATCACGGCGACCGTGCTGGCGGCAGCGGACGCGCGCCACGCCGGCATCGCGAGCGGGATCAACAACGCCGTCTCGCGCGTCGCGGGGCTGCTCGCGGTGGCGGTGCTGCCGATCGTCGCGGGGCTCACCGGCGACGCCTTCTACGACCCCGCGCAGATGACCGACGGCTTCCACATGGCGATGGCGGCGACCGCCGCGCTGGCCGCGCTCGGCGGCGTAATCGCGTGGTTCACGATCGACCCGCGCGTGCTGGAGCCTGCCGAGGAGCTGCCGGAGTTCGAGTGCCCGATCTGCGGCACGCCGCTGCGCGCGGGGCACGAGGCGGGCGAGCCGGTGCAGGCGTAGCGGCGGGGCGAGGTGCGGCAGCTCAGCCGCTGCCGATCGGCGAGCCGGCGAAGAAGAAGAACCACACGTTCAAGACCAGCACCGCGGCGGCGACGACGATCACCACGACACGCTCGATCGCGCTTGCGCCCTGTCTGGCGCGCACGTAGTCCTCGCGCTCGCCGCGCATCGAGCGCATCCACGGCGAGACGCGGCGGTCGGCCGCGCGGCCGGTGAGCACGTCGTAGCGCTGGTTGATGCGCGTGAGCAGCGCCGTCAGCGCCAGCACGAGCGCCAGCAGCACGACCACGACGACGCCGACCGCCGTCATGCTGAGCCCGCTCGGGCCGGCCGTCTGCGAGCCGACCCACAGCGCAATCAACGGCGCCCCGGTCCAGATGTTGACCGTCACGAACGCCGCGGCCGCGGCGAGCGCGATCCGCTTCGCCATCACCCGGCTTCACCACCTGCGACGTGCTTAATCACATTCATATAGTGGCAAATGCAAGTGGTGTAGACGATCACCTGCCCAGCGCCTATCGTCGCTTAACGTGAATCGCCCCAGGCGCATACCCGAACGGGCAGAGGCGGGTCCTGGGGCGTGCCCGAATTATAAGCACACTACGCCGTTGACCGCAAGCACTCCACATCTCTCATTCACCCAGGCCGATCGCTGGATCACTCCCGCGCGCCTTGCTCCCTTTCTGGAAGCCGCATGCACTGACCGGCCTGTCGCCGCCAATCTGTACGTCTGGAACGCGCGGCTGTCGAGCGTATGCATGGAGGTGATCCACCATGTCGAGGTGCTCGTGCGCAACACGATCCATCGACAGTTGCAGCAGGACGAACGGGAGGATGGTCTGCGCTCGTGGCTGATCGATCCAGCGGTGTTGAAGCCCGGTGAGCTGAAGGCGGTAGAGGACGCGATCGCACGCATCAGACGGCTGGCCCGGCCGGTGACGAGCGCCCGGGTCGTCGCTGGACTGCCGCTGAGCTTCTGGACGCGGCTGGTCGGGATCCGGTACGACGAGCTGTGGAAGTCCTCGCTCCATCATGCCTTCCAGCACGGCTCCGGCACGCGCAGAGACGTCGCCGGGCAGCTCAACCGCATCTCGCAGCTTCGGAATGACATTGCGCATCATCAGCCGATCATCGGCATACCCGTCGTAGATCGGCATCAAGACATGCTCGACCTCGCCGCGGCGGTCGATCCTGCTGCCGCCGCGTGGATCGGCAGCCTCTCGCGGGTCGAGGAGACGCTAGCCGCGCGTCCCGCCCATGCCTTGACGGCGTAGCTCTACCCCGCCGACGGCTTGGAGCCGGCGGTGGGAAGCTGGGCGGCGATGTCGCGGGCCCAGGCGCGGATCTTGTCCCAGTCGCGGCGTCGCGCCACTCGGGCAGAGTGTTCTCGACCATGCTGCGCTCGATCCGGCCCTGTGGCTCCTTCGGCATGCTGCCGCCGAAGACGACGTGCTCGCGCGCGCCCAGGTGCTCGGCCTTGCGGATCGTGCCGGCCGGCTCGGTCCAGGCCGGGTTCTCGCACGCCGGATCGCCGGTCGGGCCGGAGCTGAAGACCCACCACGGCAGCCGCTCCAGCTCGTGGCGGTGCTTGCGCAGGAAGTGGCGGGCGTCGCTGCGCCAGCGTCTCATGTACACCGCGCTGCCGAGGACTCTTGCCATCGGAGACCAGCGTCGCAGCGAGCGCGTCGGCGAGCATCGGCAGTCTGGACGCGTTGCGATCCGGGTCCGCTACGGATGCCGCCGTGCTGCTTGCAGGCCATGATCGACCGCATGACCGACAAGCGGCCGTCGGGAGCGCCGCTGGCGGGCTCGCCAGTGATCCACGTGCGCGCTTACACGCTGCTGGGCGGCGTCTCGATCGAGCAGCGCAAGGCACGCGAGACCCCGACGGCGTAGCGCGGCGCGGCGGT
>Ga0075429_100003754_pt1 | contig 12951 bp, 14 predicted proteins | sample RhiMetdeltSRZDD3_FD_75295 | JGI IMG/M metagenome (GOLD analysis project Ga0075429, IMG submission 75295) | Populus rhizosphere microbial communities from Tennessee, USA - Rhizosphere MetaG P. deltoides SRZDD3 | ecosystem: Host-associated > Plants > Roots > Rhizosphere > Soil | place: USA...
GGGGATGCGAACCCAGTCTAAATGTGCATTACGCACATTTCAACTGCAGGGTCGCTCGATGCGCCGGGTGACGACACAGGGGAAAACGCGTGGGCTGCCCGATGGGAAATGCACGCACAAGCGCAAGCGCGGACGCCCGTGACGGGGTCCGCGAAGGCAGAGGACGACAAGGCCAAGCCGCGGAGGCGGGTGCATCGACGCATGCTGGGCAGACGTCCGTTCGCGTCGAGCGCACATCGTCCAGTGTGTGCTCGCCCGTCTGCGTGAGCGCGGGTCGCGCGGCCTCAGCGGCTTGGCGTCGAATGGGGGGCAAACGACGTTCCCGACGCGCGCCCGTCACGTGGCGGTGGCTTCCCGCCGCGCGCCCGTCACGTTGCGGGGGCCTGCCGATCCTCGCGCGCGAGAGTGCGGTGGATGTGCGCGGCGGCGATCGCCGCGTCGCCCACCGCCACCGTGATCTGGTTGAGTCCCTGCGCGACGTCGCCCACCGCGTAGAGCCCGGGCACCGTCGTCTGCCGGTGCACGTCGGTGACGAGGTAGCCGTCGCCGTCGTGCTCGGCGCCGAGCGCGATCGCGAGATCCGAATGCACGTCCATGCCGAGCGCGCAGTACAGCGAGTCGAGCGTGGTCTCGGCCGCGCCGTGCGCGACGGTGATGCGGCCTTCCCGCAGGCGGATGCTCGCGAGCGGATCGGGCGCGATCGTCACGCCGGCGCGCGCGAGCTCGTGCTGCTGCGCGTCGCTGAAGCGCGCGTCGTGCGAGGCGCGGAAGATCACCAGGCGGTCGGTGAAGTGGCTGAGGTAGAGCGCCTCCATGGTGTCGGAGCCGTGGTCGGCGACGAGTCCCACGGCCTGTCCGCGCACTTCGAAGCCGTCGCACACCGGGCAGTAGCGCAGCGCGCCTTGCTGCAGCGCTTCGGTCAGATGCGGCATGGTGGGCGCGACGTCGCTCACGCCGGTGGCGAGCACGACCGCGCGGGCGCGCGCGCTCCCGCCGCTCCAGCGCGCGGTGAAGCACTCGCCGCCGCGCCCGATCGCCGTGACGCGCCCCGCGGCGAAGCGCGCGCCGTAGCGCGCGGCCTGCTCGCGCATCGAGGCCACGAGTTCGCCGCCGGCCACGCCGTCGGGGAACGCCGGGTAGTTGTGCGAGCGCGGGATGCGCGACGCGCGGCTCTGGCCGTCCTCGACGACCAGCACGCGGCGCAGGAAACGCGCGAGATAGATGGCCGACGCGAGCCCGCCCGGGCCCGCGCCGACCACCAGCGCGTCGACGTCCTCGGCGGCGCCGTCCTCCATCAATGGTGGGTCGGCTGGCCGGGCTGCCCGCGGTCGGGCTCCGACGGCCACGACACGTCGCGCAGCACCTCGTCGGTGTGCGCGCCCTGGCGCGTCGCGAGGTCGCCGAGCGACACGATGCCCACCACGTGATGCTGCGCATCGAGCACCGGCAGGCGGCGGATCTGCACGTCGCCCATCTGCTTCATCACGTCCTCGGTGGTCTGGTCCTCGGTGCACCAGCGCGTCTGCGCGGTCATCACCTCGGACACGCGGTGCGTCGCGGGCTCCATGCCCGCCGCGGTGGCGCGCACCGTGATGTCGCGGTCGGTGATCATGCCCACGAGCTCCTCGCCGTCGCACACCGGCAGCGCGCCCACGTTGAGCTCGTCCATCACCTGCGCCGCGCGCTGCAGCGATTCGTCGGGGCGGATCACCTGGACGCCGCGCGTCATCACTTCGCTGATTCGTGCCATGTCGAGCTCCTTGGAGAGTCAGGGATCCCCGGCGGCAGCAACCGCCGTTCCCGTTCGCGAAGGCGCCGCGAATGTACTTTGCGTCCGGCGCGGCCTTCCTCCCTACAACGCCGCGCAGTTCTTACACCGGGTATTCCGTTTGCTCGACGGCGGCATGTCCGATGTGCTGCCGCGCCCGGCGCGCAAGCGCCCAGTCGAGACGCCGCCCGCGCGCCGCGCGGCGTCGCCACGCCGCGGGAGCGCGTCGCGCGCCGCGCGGGCGCGCGAGCGCCCGGCGCTGCCGCACGCCGCCCGCCCGGCCCCGTTGCCGCAGACCCTGTCGCCGCAACTCGCGACGCTCGTCGCCCAGGCGCCTCCTGGCGACGACTGGATCTGGGAGATCAAGTTCGACGGCTACCGGCTGCTCGCGCGCATCGACGGCGACGACGTGAGGCTCGTGACGCGCAACGGCAACGACTGGACGCCGCGCATGCCGGAGCTCGTGCAGGCGCTGCGCGCCATGGACCTCGGCAGCGCCTGGCTCGACGGCGAGATCGTGGTGGAGGACGCGCACGGCACGCCGGACTTCAACGCGCTGCAGAACGCCTTCGACCGCGCGCGCACCGAGCGCATCCGCTATCACGTGTTCGACGTGCCGCACGCCGCGGGCCACGACCTGGGCGCGGTGCCGCTCGTCGAGCGCCGCGCGTTCCTGCAGCAGCTCCTGGCCGCGCCGCACGACGCGCGCATCGCGTTCAGCGAGGCGTTCGAGGCGCGGCCCGAAGAGATCCTCGCCAACGCCTGCCGCCATCGGCTCGAAGGCGTGATCGGCAAGCGGCCCGACGCGCCCTACGTGTCGAAGCGCTCGCAGACGTGGATTAAGCTCAAGTGCACGCACCGGCAGGAGTTCGTGGTCGTAGGCTACACCGGGCCCGAGGGCTCGCGCGTGGGCATCGGCGCGCTGCTGCTCGGCTTCCACGAAGCCGACGGCGGCCTGCGCTACGCGGGCAAGGTCGGCACGGGCTTCGACACGCGCACGCTGGGCGCGCTGCGCAAGCGGCTGCAGTCGCTGCACGCCGCGCACGCGCCGCTGGCGGACCCGCCGCGGGGCGTGCGCGGCCAGTGGGTGCGCCCGGAACTGGTGGCCGAGGTGTCGTTCGCCGAATGGACGCCGGACGGGCGCATCCGCCACTCGGTGTTCCACGGGCTGCGCGACGACAAGCCGGCCGCCGTCGTGTCGAAGGAGACGCCGGCGCCCGCCGCGGCGGCGAAGGCGCTGCCGGCGCTGCCCGAGGGCCTGCGCATCACCCATCCCGAGCGCGTGATCGACGACGCCACCGGCCTCACCAAGCGCGACCTCGTGGACCACTACCTCCTCGCCGCCCGGCGCATCCTGCCGCACCTCGAGCGACGCCCGGTCGCCTTCGTGCGCGCGCCGGCGGGCGTGCAGCGGCAGCTCTTCTTCCAGAAGCACGCCGAGCGGCTCGCGATCCCCGAGCTGCGCCGGCTCGACCCGTCGCTCGACCCCGGCCATCCGCCGCTGATCGAGATCGGCTCGTTCGCGGCGCTGATCGGCGCGGCGCAGTTCAATGTCGTCGAGTTCCATACCTGGAACGCGACCTCCGCGCGCATCGAGCAGCCGGACCGCATGACCTTCGACTTGGACCCCGGCGAAGGAATCGCGTGGGCCGCGATGCAGGAGGCCGCGACGCTCACGCGCGCGCTGCTCGAGGAACTGGGGCTGGCGAGCTTCCTGAAGACGAGCGGCGGCAAGGGGCTGCACGTGGTGGTGCCCATCGCGCCGCGCCACGGCTGGGACACCGTGAAGGACTTCGCGCAGGCGATCGTGAAGCACCTGGCCGCGACCTTCCCCGAGCGCTTCGTCGCGAAGAGCGGGGCGCAGAACCGCGTGGGCCGCATCTTCGTCGACTACCTGCGCAACGGCCGCGGCGCGACCACCGCGGCGGCGTACTCGGTGCGCGCGCGCCCGGGGCTCGGCGTGTCGATGCCGTGCGACTGGTCCGAGCTGGCGCAGCTCACGCGGGGCGACCACTGGAGCATCGCCAATGCGCACGAGCGGCTCGAGCGCAACGAGGATCCCTGGGACGCGTATGCGTCGCACGCGCGGCAGTCGCTCGCGCGCGCGATGAAGGCGCTGGGATTCGAGGGCTGAACGGCGAACGGAGGAACGGACATGGCCACCGGCAGCACACGGACCTTGTGGAAGGGCGCGATCAGCTTCGGGCTGGTGCACATCCCCGTCGCGCTGCACGCGGCGACGAAGGACGCGGGCGTCGACTTCGACTGGCTCGACAAGCGCACCATGGATCCGGTCGGCTACAAGCGCGTCAACAAGAAGACCGGCAAGGAGATCGCCCGGGACGACATCGTCAAGGGCGTGGAGACCGACGGGGGGCAGTACGTCGTGCTCACCGACGACGAGATCAAGGCCGCGTATCCGCGCACCACGCAGACGATCGAGATCGAGTGCTTCGTTCCGCTGCAGGAGCTGCCCTTCGTGTACCTCGACCGCCCGTACTACCTCTCGCCGGTGGGCAAGGGCGACAAGGTCTATGCGCTGCTGCGCGAGACGCTGCTCGAGACCGGCCGGGTCGGCATCTCGCGCGTGGTGATCCAGACCCGGCAGCACCTGGCCGCGCTCATCCCGTCGGGGCCGGCGCTGGTGCTGAACCTGCTGCGCTGGGGCGAGTCGCTGCGCACGTGGGACGACCTGCCCCTGCCCAAGGCGGGGCGCGAGGCGGCGGGGGTGAAAGGGCGCGAGCTGGAGATGGCCAGGCAGCTCGTCGACGAGATGACGATGCACTGGGATGCCGACCGCTTCCACGACACCTTCACCGAGGAGGTGATGAAGCTGGTGGACCGCAAGCTCGAGGCCGGCGAGGCTCGCACGGTGACGCAGCCGGAGGCCGAGGAGAAGGCCGGCGCGCCGTCGAACATCGTCGACCTCACGGAACTGCTGCAGCGCAGCTTGCGCCGCGCCGGCCAGGGTGGGCCCGCCGCGGCGAAGGATGCCGAGGACGCGAGCGGGGCGGCCGGGGCCGCGCCGAAGCGCGCGGCCAAGGCGGGCGGCAAGGCCGCCCGGCGCGCGCCCGCCGAGCGGGCGCCGGTGCGCGCCGCCGCGTCAGGTGAGCCGAAGCCCGCGCGGCGCGCCCGCGGCCCGTCGAAGCGCAAGGCGGCCTGAACGGCAGCGCGCCGCGGCGTGCGCCCAGCGGCCGCGGTAGCGGCGTGCGCCGGGCTCGGGCGGCGCCGGCCGGGGGATGCGCTGCGGCGCGTCCTCGGAGCCGCCGAGCAACCGCTCGCACAGCAGCGCGAACTCCGGATAGCTGATGCACAGCGTCGACATGAGGCCTCCTGGTTGAAGTCCCCGCACGGCAACGGCCATGCCCGACAGGCCGGTCGCAACGCGGTTGCATCTCGGCCGATGCGTTGCACCGCGTTGCGAAAAATGCCTGGATAAACAAAGGCCCGCCCAAGTGCGGGATACAAGCGATTACATCTGGCCCGGCACAGGTCGATGGCACATAATCCCCCGATCGAGATGCGTCGCACGTCGCCGCGTTCCACGCCGCGATGCCTGCACCGCGGCGCGCCCCGTTCACCCCGCGGCCCGAGGGCCGCGTCAACCAAGTTCCGGAGGTGGCGGCAGCCCGAGGGCTCTTCACGCTTCACTTCGCGCGCCGGCATCGCCGCCGGCCACGCGCGTCGGGTACCAGAGCAGTCACGACCGACCGGACACAGGAGGAAGAGTCAATGCCACACGCACTCGTTGTCGACGACGAAGCCGATTCGGCGGAAATGATGGCCGCGCTCATCGCGACGGAAGGCTTCACCGTCGCCACGGCCGGGTCGCTGCGCGACGCCCGCCGGCAACTGGCGCTGCAGGAGCCGGACATCGTCCTGCTCGACCTGATGCTGCCCGACGGCAACGGCATGCAGCTGTTCGAGGACGCCAAGGCGCTGCAGAACACCGAGATCGTGCTGATCACGGGCCACGCCAGCCTGGAAACCTCCATCCAGGCGCTGCGCCTCGGCGCCGCCGACTATCTCGTGAAGCCGCTCAACATGAAGCAGCTGCACGGCATCCTGTCGCGCGTCACCAAGCCTTCGACGCTGCGCGCGGAAGCGGACAGCCTGCAGTCCGGCCTCGAGCAGGAAGGCCACTTCGGCCTGTTGTGGGGCAAGTCTGCCGGCATGCGGCGGGTTTACGAGCAGATCCTGCGCGTTGCCGGCACGGCGGTGACGGTGTTCGTGACCGGCGAGAGCGGCAGCGGCAAGGAGGTCGTCGCGCGCACGGTGCACGACCTGTCGCGCCGCCGCGCCAAGCCGTTCCTGGCGGTGAACTGCGGCGCCATCTCGCCGCACCTGATCGAGTCCGAGATCTTCGGCCACGAGAAGGGCAGCTTCACCGGCGCCGACCGCCAGCACCAGGGCTTCTTCGAGCGCGCGAGCGGCGGCACGCTGTTCCTCGACGAAATCACCGAGATGCCGCTCGACCTGCAGGTCAAGCTGCTGCGCGTGCTGGAAACCGGCACCTTCATGCGCGTCGGCTCGACAACCCTGCAGGAGACCGACGTCCGCATGATCGCGGCCACCAACCGCAATCCGCTGGAGGCGGTGCAGCAGGGCAAGCTGCGCGAGGACCTGCTGTACCGGCTCAACGTCTTCCCCATCCACCTGCCGCCGTTGCGCGAGCGCGCCGAGGACATCCCGCTCATCGCCGAGCACTTCCTCGACGAGATCTCGCGCCGCGAGGGCCAGGCCAAGCGCTTCGCGCCCACGGCGCTGCAGCGGCTGCAGACGTACCGCTGGCCGGGCAACGTGCGCGAGCTGCGCAACATCGTGCACCGCGCCTACGTGATGGCGCCGGACAGCACCATCGTCGACGAATGCCTGCCCACCACCGACGCGCCGCTGCCGGTGATGACCGGTGCGCCCGTGCTGCAGATCCGCGTGGGCACGCCGCTGGCCGAGATCGAGCGCCAGGTGACGCTCGCCACGCTCGAGTACTTCGGCCGCCACAAGGAGAAGACGGCGGCCACGCTGGGGGTGAGCCTGAAGACGCTCTACAACCGGCTGAAGGAGTACTCGACGGTGCCCGAGAAGTCGGCCGCGGCCAACGCGGCGAGCGACTCCGACGCCTGATCCGCCACGGCGTGCCGCCCGGGCCCGGGCCCGGGCCCGCCGGGGGGGCGGCCTACGCGGCCTCGGCGGGTTCCACCACTTCCAGCGGCGCCGGCGCGGCGGCCACGGGCGGCAGCGCCACGGGCGGCTCGCGCTTGACCACCTGCACGTTCACGGTCATGCCGAGGAAGTCGCTGGCCGCGCCCACCCACGTGCCGCTCACCGGCGACGCGTAGCCCGCGTGACGCGCGTACGCGACCCGGATGAGGTCGGTGCCGCCGATCAGGTTGTTGGTCGGATCGAAGGTGATCCACCCCGCGCCGGGCAGGTACACCTGCAGCCACGCGTGCGTCGCGCCCGACGCCGCCCGCTGCTCGCCGGCGGGTTGCTCGGGCGTGTAGACGTAGCCCGACACGAAGCGCGCCGCATAGCCCAGCCGGCGCACGGCTTCGATCATCAGCGTGGCGAAGTCGCGGCACGAGCCGGTTCGCAGCTTCAGCGTCTCGCCCGGCGCCTGCACGCCTTCCTCCTCGCGCGGCTGGTACGTCATGGACTCGCGGATGTGGCGCGTCATGTCGACCAGCAGCTGGCGGCTTTCCGTGGGGCCGCCGGTGCGGATGAAGCCCCGCGCCCACTGCATCAGCGCATCGTCCGTGTCGTAGAACGGCAGCAGGAAGTGATGCAGCACGAGCCGGTCTTCCGAGCTGTACTCGAAGGGGTACGTCTCGGCGCCCGGCGCGAGCGGCAGGTCGAGCGCGCGCTCGCCGGTGTGCTCGACGGTGAACAGGCAGGTGAGCCGCAGGTGGTCGGCCGGCGAGACCGGCTCGACCAGGGCGATCGAGTTCGAATACGCGTCCTGGATCAGGCGGATGTCGGCCGGGCCGGGATCCACCTGCAGGTCGGTCGCGAGCACGCGCAGGTCGTGGCTCTCGCGGGGGCGGAACAGCAGCCGGTGCTCGCCGATCGCCACCGGCTGGGCATAGCGGTACTCCGTGGTGTGCGTGATGTCGAAGATGATCGGCACGCGAAACTCCTCCTGCAACGAATCGGGTGCCGGATCGGGCTGGGCGCAGCCCGGCCCTGGGGGCCCTCGGAGGCTTCAGCTCTCGGAGCCGCCCTTGCGCGACGCGTCGCCGGGCGCTTCGCCCTTGGAGTGCGACTTGCCTTCCTGCTCGGCCTGCTCGATGTCGGCGGCTTGCGCCGGATCCTCGGGCTTGGCGCGGCGCGCGCCATCCTTCACCCGGCCGGAGTTCGCGAAGTCCGATTGCGCCTTGTCGAAGCGGCGCGCGGCTTCGTAGTCGCCTTCGCCCTGTACCTGGCCGCCGTGGGCCTTGTCTGCCGGTGTACTCATGATTCAATCCTCCGTGAGACTCGAGAACGGGGTCGGTCCCGTGACGGCGCGGGAAGCGCCCCGCCGGGCCGGCCACCGCAAGCCCGCGGCAAGGGCCGTGCCGGCCGCCTCGCCGTCCGCGGGTTGCGCCACGTCGCCCGGAGGGTCCGCGGCCGCATCCAGGTCCAGCAGCAGGTCCAGCCGCGCGAGCGTAACCTGGACGTCCACGGGCTTGCGCCACACCTCGATGAATCCGGCCCAGCGCGGGTCCGAGGCGTCGTCGGCGGTCACGGCGATGGCCGGCACGCCGGCCAGTTCCGGCACGCCGCGCAGGCGCTCGAGCAGCTCGGTGCCATGGCAGTCCGGCAGGCGCAGGTCGAGCAGCAGCAGGTCGGGCGGGTGCTCGACCGCCTCCCGGTAGCCCGCCTCGCCGGTGGTGGCGATGCGCAGCTCGATCTGCGGCCGCTTGGCGAACATGGCCTGCATGAGCAGCGCGTTGACCGGGTGGTCTTCCACGTAGAGCACGACGCGCCGCTCGCACGGCGGCGGCAACGGCGGTTCGGAAGGAGGATGAGCGGACAAGACGAGGCTTCCCGAACGCGAGTCTGGTTGGTCTCCCCTTGGGCAAGCGTCGTGCCCGCCGGGGCTTGCCCGTGCGGCACGCGGGGTGGCCGCCGGGTTCGCCGGGCGGCTGCAAGCGCGTCGGCAAGAATGACTCGAAGCGCAGCGAAGGACGATCATGGCCGAACGAATCGAGACCGATTCCATGGGACCCATCGCGGTCGACGCCGCTCGCCTGTGGGGCGCGCAGACGCAGCGCTCGCTGGAGCACTTCCGCATCTCGTCCGAGCGCATGCCGCGCGAGCTCATCGCCGCGCTGGTGGCCGTCAAGCGCGCCGCGGCGCAGGTGAACCGCGAGCTCGGCCTGCTCGACGCGCGCCTGGCCGAGGCCGTCGAGCAGGCCGCGGGCGAGGTGCTCGAGGGCCGCTTCGACGACGAGTTCCCCCTGGTGGTGTGGCAGACGGGCTCCGGCACGCAGACCAACATGAACGTCAACGAGGTGCTGGCCAACCGCGCCTCCGAGCTGCTCGGAGGCCCGCGCGGTGCCGGCCGCCTGGTGCATCCGAACGACCACGTCAACCTGGGCCAGTCGTCCAACGACGTGTTCCCCACCGCCATGCACGTGGCCGCCGCCGTGGCGGTGAAGCGGCGGCTGCTGCCCGCGCTGGGCGCGCTGCACGACTCGCTCGCCGCGAAGGCGCAGGCCTTCGCCGACATCGTGAAGATCGGCCGCACGCACCTGCAGGACGCGACCCCGCTCACGCTGGGCCAGGAGTTCTCGGGATACGCGGCGCAGCTCGCCATCGCGATCGAGGCGGTGCGCGGCGCCCAGGGCCCCGTCCTCGAGCTGGCGCAGGGGGGCACCGCCGTGGGCACCGGGCTCAACGCGCATCGCGAATTCGGCGCGCGCGTGGCCGCGCGGCTCGCCGATCACTTCGGCGTGCCGTTCACGAGCGCGGCCAACAAGTTCGCCGCCCTGGCGGGCCACGAGCCGCTGGTACTGCTGCACGGCACGGTGAAGGCCGCGGCGACCGCGCTCATGAAGATCGCGGGCGACCTGCGCCTGGCCGCCTCCGGCCCGCGCAGCGGCATCGGCGAGATCACGCTGCCGGAGAACGAGCCGGGCAGCTCGATCATGCCGGGCAAGGTCAACCCGACGCAGTGCGAGGCGATGACCATGGTGTGCTGCCAGGTGCTGGGCAACGACGTCGCGGTGGCGCTGGGCGCATGCCAGGGCCACTTCGAGCTCAACGTCTTCAAGCCGCTCATCGCCCACGCCGTGCTGCAGAGCATCCGGCTGCTGGCCGACGCGAGCGAGAGCTTCGACGCCCATTGCGTGCGCGGCGTGCAGCCGAACCGCGAGCGCATCGCACGCCTGGTGGCCGACTCGCTCATGCTGGTGACGGCGCTCGCGCCGCACATCGGCTACGACCGCTCGGCCAAGATCGCGCAGAAGGCGCATGCCGAAGGACTCTCGCTGCGCGAGGCGGCCGTCGCGATGGGCGTGGCGCCCGACGACTTCGACCGTTGGGTGCGCCCCGAGCGCATGGTGTGACGGGCGCCGGGCATGTCCCTTGCCTCGCCGGGCTGTCGAGCCGGCCCTGCCCGCCCGGCCTCATTCCGTTCGAGGAGCCATCATGTCGAAACTCGTATCACTCGCCGCGCTGGTCGTTGCCACCGGCGCCTGGATGGCGTTGCGCCGCTCGCCGCGGTCGACGCTGCGGCGCGAAGGCCCCCGGGCCAAGCCCGAGCCCGTGCAGACGTGGGAAGGCGAAGGGGGCGCGCTGCCCGCCACCGGCGCGCAGATGGGACCCGACCCGACGGTCTCCGCGACGGCGCAGGACGCCGGGCAGGAGGCGCTGCGGCGGGACCCGATTCCGGGCATCCATTAGGGGCCCCTGTCGCGGGGCGGCTGCCGCGACGTCGGTGGCCGCCCGGCTTGGCCGCGCGTCGCGTTCGCCTCGGCCGGAGCGGCGAGCAAGCGGGCGGGCGCGCCCTTGCCTTGGCGCCGCAGCTACACGCGCCGCGACGTCGTCGCCGAATGCACGTGCGGCGTGTCGAAATCCTTGTTGCGGTTGGATTCCGCCGCGGCCTCGGCCTTGTCGGCCGCATCGCCGCTGCCCTGCGGCTCGGCGGCGCGGTCGTCGTTGCGGCGCGGCTGCCCGCGGTCGGGCGACCCGGCGCCGGGGTCGCTGTCGGCGCCGCTGCGACGGTCGCCGGAATCCGCGCGCGCGTCGTCCGCGCTCTCGGCGCCGCCCGGGCGCGGCTCGCTGCCGCCGGGGCGCTTGGTCTTCGGATCGGTGGACATGGGAACTCCTTTTCTCAGCCGTCGGTGAACCGTTCCTGCAGCGCGATGCGGTGCTGCCGCGCGCCTTCGTCGGTCAGCTCCAGCGTGTCGCCGCGGCGCACCCAGAGGCCCTTGGTCGCGTAGAGCTCCTTCATCCACTCCGGCACGAGCGACGCGCGTCCCTGCTCGATGAAGTCGACCGCCTCGCTGAAGGCGATGCGGTCGGCGGAGCTGTCGAAGAACGCGTCGCGCATCGGGCGCATCTCCCGGCGCTAGCCCGGCTGCTGCATGCGCGGCAGCGTCAGCACGAACTCGGCGCCGCGCCCGGGGCCATCGCTCGTGCCCGTGACATCTCCGCCGTGCAGCTCGGCGAGCCGCTTGGCGATCGTGAGACCCACGCCGAGGCCGTGGTTGGTGCGCGGCGTGGAGTGGTTCTCCTGCGCGAAGGGCTCGAACATGTGCGGCAGGAATTCCGGCGAGATGCCCTGGCCGCGGTCGCGCACGTGCAGCCGCACCGTGGTGCCGTCGGTCTCGACGCGCAGCTCGATGGTGTCCGGCGTCGGCGTGAACTTCGCCGCGTTTGCCAGCAGGTGCGACAGCGCCTGCGACAGGCGCGCGGGATCGCCCCACACGGTGGCGGGCGACTTGGGCAGCTCGACCTGCAGGCGGTGGGCGCGCGACTCGATCGCCGGCTGCACGCTCTCGAGCGCGAGCTCCACCAGCCGGTCCACCGGCAGCGCTTCCTTGTGCAGCTCGACCGCGCGCGCCTGGGTGACGCGCGTCACGTCGCGCATGTCGCCGATCACCCGCTTGAGCTGGTCGAGCTGGCGCTCGATGATCTGGCGCAGCGGCGCGAGCCCGGGCGAATCCGCCTCCAGGCGCTGCATCATCGCCACCACGTTGGTGATCGGCCCGAGCGGGTTGCGCAGGTCGTGCGCGAGCATGGCGAGGAACTCGTCCTTGCGCCGGTCCGCGAGCCGCAGCGCGCGCGCGCGCTCGGCGAGCCGCTCCTCGAGCTCCTTGCGTTCGTGGATGTCGACGCACGTGCCCGTGAAGCCGTGGAAGCCGCCGTCCGGCGCCAGTCGCGGCACGCCCGTGGCCATGAACCAGCGGTACGCGCCGTCGTGGCGGCGCAGGCGGAAGTCCATGGTGAAGCGCTGGCGCGCGTCGAAGCTCGCGTGGTAGATGCCGGCGCAGCGCTCGAGGTCCTCGATGTGCACGCCGTCCAGCCAGCCCGCGCCGCGCTCGTGCTCGAGCGGCCGCCCGGTGTACTCGAGCCACGGGCGGTTGAGCCACTCGAACTGCCGGTCCGGGCCGGCCATCCAGATCATCACCGGCGCGGAATCGGCCACGAGGCGGAACAGGTCGCTTTCCTGCTGCATGGACGACGGCGTGGTGGCCGGATCGGAAGGCGCTCGGGCGCTGGACGATGGCATGGGTGGACCTCCCCGGGACTCGACGGTGTGTAGGACACGTCGGGCAAGCCGCGTGCCCGATGGCCGACGCAGGGTCATGCCGCGTCAGCCGGCAAGCCGGCTCATGCCGCGTCGGCCGGCACGCCGGTGCGCAGGAGCTGCACGAGGCGCTCCACGTCGGCCGGCTTCACCAGGTGCTCGTCGAAGCCGGCCGCGCGCGCGCGGTCGCGGTCCTTCTGCTGGCCCCAGCCGGTGATGGCGACGATGACGGCGTCGGCCGTGGCACGCTGGCGGCGCAGGCGCTCGGCCACCTCGTAGCCGTCCAGGCCCGGCATGCCGATGTCGAGCAGCACGATCTGCGGCCGGAACACGCCCGCCACGCGCAGCGCTTCCTGGCCGTCGTGCGCGATGCGGGTCTCGTGCCCGAGCGAGCGCAGGAGCAGCTCCAGCATGCGCGCCGCATCCGCGTTGTCGTCCACCACCAGCA
>Ga0075429_100003759_pt1 | contig 12941 bp, 12 predicted proteins | sample RhiMetdeltSRZDD3_FD_75295 | JGI IMG/M metagenome (GOLD analysis project Ga0075429, IMG submission 75295) | Populus rhizosphere microbial communities from Tennessee, USA - Rhizosphere MetaG P. deltoides SRZDD3 | ecosystem: Host-associated > Plants > Roots > Rhizosphere > Soil | place: USA...
TCGCCTCGTCGGGATCGCGCCGCGGGCTTACCAGCACCCCGCCGACAAGGCGGCGAGTGCGGCGCTGTCGGCGATCCCACAGCTCGACCGCGTCGTACGGAAGCTGATCGAGCTGGGCTACGAGCGGGCGCTGCGCCAGCAGGCGCTCGGCTCCTCGGTGCGGCTGTCGGAAGCGCAGCTGCCGGAGGTCTGGGCTGAGCACCGCTTCGCGTACGCGGCGCTCGACATCGACGACGTGCCGGCGCTGTACATGACGGCCTTCCCGCTTGCGAACGCCGCGGCGATCGGGGCGAAGCGGCCGATCGTTGTCGTGAACTCGGAGCTCGTGCGTCTGCTCGACCCGCCGCAGCGGCGGGCGGTGTTCGCGCACGAGGCGTCGCACATCCTGTCGGACCACCAGCTGTACGGGACCGCGCTCGCGATCCTCACGGGCCTTGCGAGCGCCGGTCGCCTTCCGCTCCCGCTCGTCCCGATCCGCACTGCGCTGCTGGAGTGGAGCCGCGCCGCGGAGCTGAGCTGCGACCGCGCGGCCGCGCTCGTGACGCGCGACCCGCTTGTCGTGTGCCGCACGTTCCTGTCGATCGCCGGCGGCGCGATGGTCGACCAGCTCGACCTCGATGCGTTCATGAAGCAGGGGATGGAGTACACCGACGAGGGCACGAGCCTCGAGCGCCTCACGCGCCTGCTGACCGACCTCGGCGTCACGCATCCGCTGCCGGTGCGGCGCATGCGCGAGCTGATGAACTGGGTCCGCGGTGGCGACTACGACCGCATTGTCGGCGGCGACTACGTGCGCCGCGACGAGCCGGCCGACCCGCGCGCCGAGGGCGGCGAGGCGGTCAGCTTCTACGCCGAGCGCTTCCGCCGCGCGTTCAGAGAGGCCGGCGAGGCAGTCGGCTCGATGGGCGACCAACTCGCCGGCTGGCTGCGTCGCGACGGCGACGACGACGGCACGGACGATCAGTAGCCGGCCGCGAGCGCTGCTCGGCAGTAATCGCGAGGCCAACACGAGCTCGGCCGCCTCACGCACGCGGCACACGTCCGCCTTCTGACCGCTGGCGTTCAAGTGACCGTCATATAAATTTATATCTGGGTAACATCACCTCGCGATGGCCACGCATGCCACCGCAGCGAGCCCCCAACGCACCCGCCTGCCGCGTGCCCAGCGTGAGCGGCAGGTGCTTGACGTCGCGCACGCGCGCTTTGCTGCGCACGGCTTCGCTGCCGTCACGATGGACGACGTCGCCGCCGACGCCGGCGTAACAAAGCCGCTGCTCTACGCGTACTTCGGCAACAAGGAGCGGCTCTACGTCGCGTGCATGGAGCGCGCCGGCGAGGCGATGTTCGCGACCGTCGGCGCCGCCGTCTCGGACGCCGATTCGCCGGCCGACGCACTGCGCTGCGGCCTGCACGCCTTCTTCGCGTTCGTCGACGAGGATCGCGACGCCTGGCGGGTCCTGTTCGACGAGACCCTGCCAGCCGGCGGCGACGTCGCCGGCCGCGCCGCGGAGTACCGCGAGCGGCTGCTCGCGCTTGTCGCGCAGACCAACCTTGCGCGTCTGCCCGAGGCACGCCGGGCGGCCGCTAAGACCGAGATCGAGGCGACCTCCGTCGCGTTGCTCGGCGCCGCCGAGGCGCTCGCGCGCTGGTGGCTGCGCACCGGTGCGATGCCCGCGGCCGACGCCGCCGACCTCTTGATCGCCACTGCCGAGCCGGGCCTGCGCGCCCAAACCCGTCCCGCCCGGCCCCGCACCCGAACTGAAGCCGAAGGAGCCTGATGACCCTCGCCGCCCCACGCCGAGCCGTCGTGCTCGGCGGCAATCGCATCCCCTTCGCGCGCAGTGACAGCGCGTACAAGAAGGCGAGCAACCAGGACATGCTCACGGCCGCGCTCGACGGGCTCGTCGACCGCTTCGAGCTTGCCGGCGAGCGGCTTGGCGACATCGTTGCCGGCGCCGTCCTCAAGCACAGCCGCGATTTCAATCTGACCCGCGAGTGCGTGCTCGGCAGCCGCCTCGCGCCCGAGACGCCCGCGTACGACATCCAGCAGGCGTGCGGGACGGGCCTCGAGGCCGCCATCCTCGTAGCGAACAAGATCGCATTCGGCCAGATCGAGGTCGGCGTCGCCGGCGGTGTCGACACCACCTCCGACGCGCCGCTCGCGCTCAACGAGGACTTGCGCGCGATCCTGCTCGACGCGAACCGCGAGCGCTCCACGCAGGGCCGCCTCAAGCAGCTGTTGCGCGTGCGCCCGCAGCACCTCGCGCCCGCGATCCCGCGCAACGAGGAGCCGCGTACCGGGCTCTCGATGGGCGAGCATCAGGCGCGCACGGCCGCCGAATGGGGGATCTCCCGCGAAGCGCAGGATGAGCTGGCGATGCGCTCGCACCTCAACCTCGCGGCCGCCTACGAGCGCGGCTTCCAGGACGACCTCGTCACGCCGTACCTCGGGCTCGAGCGCGACCAGAACCTGCGCCCCGACTCGAGCATGGAAAAGCTCGCGAAGCTCAGGCCGGTTTTCGGCGGCGCCGACGGAACGATGACGCCCGGGAACTCGACGCCGCTGTCCGACGGCGCCGCCGTTGCGCTGCTCGCGAGCGAGGAGTGGGCCAAGGCGCGTGGCATCACGCCGCTCGCGAGCTTCATCGACGCCGAGACGGCCGCGGTCGACTACGTCGACGGCCGCGAGGGCCTGCTGATGGCGCCTGCCTACGCGGTCCCGCGCCTGCTCGAGCGCAACGGTCTGACGCTGCAGGACTTCGACCTCTACGAGATCCACGAGGCGTTCGCCTCGCAGGTGCTCTCGACGCTCGCCGCATGGGAGGACCCGGTCTTCTGCACGCAGCGGCTCGCGCGCGAGGAGCCGCTCGGCGCGATCGACCGCAGCAAGCTCAACGTCAATGGCAGCTCGCTCGCCGCTGGTCACCCGTTCGCCGCCACCGGCGGGCGCATCGTCACCAACCTCGCGAAGGCGCTGCACGAGCGCGGCGGTGGCCGCGGGCTGATTTCGATCTGTGCCGCCGGTGGCCAGGGCGTCGTCGCGATCCTCGAGGCCTAGGGAGGACTCGTCATGGACAAGTACACGCAGCTCGTCAACACTTCGCTCGGCAAAAGGGTCGCGAAGCAGGTCGGCCTGCCGAAGCCGGTGCCGCTGAAGCGGCACGTGCCCGGCGCGCCGGTCGTCGATGGCAAGGTGCTCGTCGGCGGTGCCCCCGGCGGCCGCCTCGCGACGCCGATCGCGCAGGTGCTCGCCGCCGCGGGTGCCGACGTCGCGACGCCGCTGCGTCCCGATCTGCGTGCGGCGGCCGCCGAGGCGGGCCTCGATGCCTCGCCGTGGACGCCGAAGGCCTCGGTCGATCACCGCTACGCCGCGCTCGTGTTCGACGCGACTGGCATCGCCGGGTCCGTGCAGCTGGAGGAGCTGCACGCCTTCTTCCACCCGACGATCCGTCAGGTCAAGACGTGTGGCCGCGCGATCGTGCTCGGCACGCCGCCGGAGTCGGCGACGAAGCCGGGCGAGCGCGTCGCGCAGCGTGCGCTGGAGGGCTTCACGCGCGCGACGGGCAAAGAGATCGGACGCGGCGCGACCGTCCAGCTGATCTACGTCGAGCCGGGTGCCGAGGATGAGATCGCCGGCACGCTGCGCTTCTTCCTCTCGCCGCGCTCGGCGTTCGTGTCCGGCCAGGTCGTGCGGATTGTCGGTCGGAAGGAAGCTGCGGGTCTCGCGAGCGACTTCGACTGGGAGCAGCCGCTCGCCGGCAAGGTCGCGTTGGTCACGGGCGCCTCGCGCGGCATTGGCGCCGCGATCGCCTCGACGCTCGCGCGCGACGGTGCGCACGTCGTGGGTCTCGACGTGCCGGCGCTCGAGGAGGACCTCAACGCGGTCGCCGCCGGCATCGGTGGCTCCGCGCTCGCGCTCGACATCACCGACCCGGACGCGCCGAGAGCCATTGCCGCGCACCTCAAGAAGGAGCACAGAGGCGTCGACGTCGTCGTCCACAACGCCGGCATCACGCGCGACCGCACGCTTGGTCGCATGGACGCCGACCGCTGGAACGCGGTCATCTCCGTGAACCTGTCCTCGATCGAGCGGATCACCGACGCGTTGATCGCGGGCGGCTCCAGAGCGGTGCTGAACGAGCGCGGCCGGATCGTCTGCGTCTCGTCCATCAGCGGCATCGCCGGCAACGCCGGGCAGACGAACTACGCGACCTCGAAGGCCGGCGTGATCGGCATTGTGAACGCGTACGCGCCTGAGGTCGCCAAGCGCGGCGCGACGATCAACGCGGTCGCGCCCGGCTTCATCGAGACGCAGATGACGGCAAAGGTGCCGCTGCCGATCCGCGAGGCGGGTCGCCGTATGTCCTCGCTCTCGCAGGGCGGCCTGCCGATCGACGTCGCCGAGGCAATCGCCTGGTTCGCCTCGCCGGCCACTGGCGGCGTGAACGGCAACGTCGTGCGCGTGTGCGGGCAGAGCCTGCTGGGGGCGTGATGACGGCGTTGACCACATACGCCCGCGCCGCGCTCCCGCTCGTGCCGGGCGCATCGCTGCTGCCATTCGTAGCCGGGCGCGGCAAGGAGATGCCGGTGCTTGAACGGCGCCTCGACGGCGTGCAGATCGACCCGACCCACCTCGCCGACTACGCGAGAGTCTGCGGCTTCACGCTGCGCGACACGCTGCCGGCGACCTACCTGCACATGCCGGCGTTCCCGCTGCACATGCAGCTGATGACCGATGGGAAGTTCCCGTTCCCGGCGGTCGGGCTCGTGCACCTGGAGAACCGCATCACGGTCCACCGGCCGGCACGCGTGGGCGAGACCTTCGATCTGACGGTACGCACGACGCCGATCGAGCCGCACCCGAAGGGCAAGACGTTCGCGCTGGTGTCCGAGGCGCGCGTGGACGGTGAGCTCGTGTGGGAGGAGCGTTCGACCATGCTCCGTCGTGGCGGCGGCAGCGCTGATGCCCGGAACAGCGGCATCGAGGGGGAGGGAGCGGCTGCGCCCTCGGCGTCCGCCACCTCCGCCGATCGGGCGGCGGCACCGCCGGCGGAGCCGGTGGTGGGTGAGGACGCACGTGCGGCCGCCGAAGGCGGACGTGCGCGCGCCCGGAGGGGCACCGCCGGCGAAGCCGGTGGTCAGGACCCGCCCGCCGACCCGGCCGGGGCCGTCACCTGGAAGCTCCCCGGCGACCTCGGGCGCAGGTACGGCGCTGTCAGCGGCGACCGCAACCCGATCCACATCCACGCGCTGAGCGCGCGGCTGTTCGGCTTCAAGCAGGCGATTGCCCACGGCATGTGGACCAAGGCACGCTGCCTCGCTGCGCTCGAGCCACTGCCAGATACCTACACAGTCGACGTCAGCTTCAAGAAGCCCATCTTCCTGCCCGGCCACGTGACGTTCGCGCACGAGGACGGCCACTTCGCGGTCCGCTCCGCGAAGAACCCCGACACGATTCACCTCGAAGGGACGGTGACGCCATGAGCATGGCGGAGCGCAGCATGGGACTCGGCCTGCGCGCCCTTGGGCGCCTCGCCGGCTCCGACGTCGTCGACCGCCTCGGCGTGCGCAAGCCGGCCGAGAGAATCCTCTACCGCGCCACGCGCGACGGCTTCAAGGCCGTCGGTGCGGCGAACCGCACGTTCAAGTCCGTCAATGGCGGTAGGAAGGCGACGCGGTTGCCGAGCGCGACGAGCACCGGCCTGTTCGACCTCACGCCGACTGAGGAGCAGCAGATGCTCCAGGAGTCCTTCAAGGCGTTCGGGGCCGAGCAGCTGCGGCCGAACGCGCTGAGAGCCGACACGGCTGCGAAGGCACCCGAGGAGATTTTGAAGGCCGGCGGCGACCTCGGCCTCACGATGCTCGGCGTGCCGGAGGAGCTCGGCGGCGCCGTCAGCGAGCGCTCGTCGGTGACCGCGGTGCTCGCCGCCGAGGCGCTCGCGCACGGCGACATGGGCCTTGCCGTTGCGCTGCTCGCGCCGGCCGGCGTCGCATCCGCGTTGGCGCTGTGGGGCGACGGCGACCAGCAGGCGACCTACCTGCCGGCGTTCGTCGAGGAGGAGGCGGCAGCCCCGGCTGCGATCGCGATCCAGGAGCCGCGTGCGCTGTTCGACCCGTTCGCGCTGCAGACGACGGCACGGCGCGAGCGCGACGACTTCGTGCTCGACGGCGTCAAGTCGCTCGTGCCGCTCGCTGAGAGCGCCGACCTGGTGGTCGTCGCCGCGCGGCTGGAGGGCCACGGGCCGGTGCTGTTCCTGCTGGAGACGTCGACCAACGGCGTGCTCGTCAAAGCGGCGCCGGGCATGGGCGTGCGCGCCGCCGCTACTGGCGACGTGCTGCTTGAGGGCGTCCGCCTCCCGGCGCGGGCACTGCTCGGCGACGGCGACCCAGCCGTCTTTGCCGCCGCCGTGCGGCGTGCGCGGCTCGCCTGGTGCGCGCTCGCGTGCGGCACGGGTCGCGCCGTGCTCGACTACGTCATCCCGCACGTGAACGAACGCGTCGCGTTCGGCGAGCCGATCTCGAACCGTCAGTCGGTCGCGTTCACCGTCTCGGACATCGGCATCGAGCTGGAGGGCATGCGGCTCGCGACGTTGCGCGCCGCCGCGCGCCTCGATGCGGGCAAGGACGCGGCGAGGGAGATCGCCATTGCCCGCGCGCTGTGCTCCGAGAAGGGCGTATGGATCGGGTCCAACGGCGTGCAGCTGCTCGGCGGCCACGGCTACGTGAAGGAGCATCCGGTCGAGCGCTGGTACCGCGACCTGCGAGCGGTGGGCGTCGCCGAGGGCGCCCTCCTGGTCTAGGAGACGATTCAGATGATCAATCTCGAGATTCCGAAGAAGTTCGTCCCGCTCGTCGGGCAGGCGCACCAGGTTGCCGAGGAGGTCTTCCGTCCGATCTCCCGCAAGTACGACGCCGAAGAGCATGCGTATCCCAAGGAGCTCGACATGCTCGCCGCGCTCATCGATGGGATGAACGACGGCAGCGACCTCGGTGGCGCCGGCGCGGCTGGCGTGCGCCGGACCGACAACGGCGACACGGGGGTCCGGAATGGCTCCAACATGTCGACCGTGCTCGGCATCATCGAGCTGTGTTGGGGCGACGTCGGCCTCTTGCTGTCGATGCCGCGTCAGGGCCTCGGCAACAGCGCGATCGCCTCCGTCGCGAACGACGAGCAGCTCGAGCGCTTCAGAGGCAAGTGGGCGGCGATGGCGATCACCGAGCCGGAGGCAGGCTCGGATTCCGCTGCGATCCGCACGACCGCCGAATACGACGAGGAAAACGACGAGTACGTGCTCAACGGCGAGAAGATCTACGTGACGTCGGGTGAGCGCGCCGACCTCGTCGTCGTGTGGGCGACGCTCGACCGGGCGCAGGGCCGCGCGGCGATCAAGTCGTTCGTGGTGGAGCGCTCGAACCCGGGCCTCAAGCTTGACCGCCTGGAGCACAAGCTCGGGATCCGCGCGTCCGACACGGCCGCGTTCATCCTCGACGACTGCCGCGTGCCGAGAGAGAACCTGCTCGGCTCGCCGGAGATCAACTCGACCAAGAGCTTCGCCGGCGTGATGCAGACCTTCGACAACACGCGGCCCTTGGTCGCCGGCATGGCGGTCGGGCTCACCCGTGCATGTCTGGAGCTGACGGAAAGACTGCTGCGCGAGGCCGGCGTGGAGGTCGACTATGACAAGCCGGCGGCGTCGCAATCCGCCGCCGCGGCCGAGTACCTCGCGATGGAGGCCGACTTCGAGGCCGCGCGGCTGCTGACGCTCGAGGCCGCCTGGATGGCCGACAACTCGAAGCCGAACTCGCTGCAGGCCTCGATGGCGAAGGCGAAGGCCGGACGAACCTGCGTCGACGTCGCGCTGCGCTGCGTGCGGCTCTGCGGATCGTTGGGCTTCGGCGAGGAGCTGCTGCTGGAGAAGTGGGCCCGCGACGCGAAGATCCTCGACCTGTTCGAGGGCACGCAGCAGATCCAGCTGCTGATCATCGCGCGCCAGCTGCTCGGCAAGACCTCGGCGGAATTGAAGTAACGGTTCCACATCCCCGTCCGCCGCCGGCGCGTCGTCCCATGACGCGCCGGCGGCCCTCGGTCGCTCGCTAGGGTTGGCGCGTGCCGAACTCGAATCCGCACCCGACGCGCCGTGTGCGGATCCTCGGTGCCGGCGGGACGATCGCAATGGGCGGCCCCTCGGGGGCGACGCCGCAGCTCGACACCGAGGCGCTGGTCGCCGCCATCCCCGGGCTCGCCGGCCGCGACGGGCTCGAGGCGCGCGATGTCGTCAACAAGCCGAGCGCTCATCTCACGCTCGAGGACCAACTGACGATCTGCCGCGAAGCGCGTGATGCGGCGCGGCGGGGAATCGGGGTCGTCGTCACGCATGGCACCGACGCGTTGGAGGAGACGGCGATGCTGTGCGACGTGATCCACGACGCGGAGGCGCCGATCGTCTTCACCGGCGCGATCCGCCCGGCGACCGCAGCGGGCGCCGATGGGCCGGCGAACCTGCTTGATGCGGTCTCCGTTGCACGCTCCGAGGAGGCGGCCGGAATGGGCGTATTGGTCGTCTTCGGCGGCGAGATCCACCACGCGCGCTGCACGCGCAAGACGGACACCATCTCGCTTGTGGCGTTCAGCTCGCCGCAGACGGGGCCGCTCGGCCGCGTCACCGAGGGGCACCCGACGCTGTGGTCTCGCGTCCCCCGCAATCCGCCACTCGATCCGCCAGAGCTCAATCGCCGCGTCTTGGTGATCCCGACAAACGCTGGCGACGACGGCACCCTTGCTCGCGCAGCTCTTGCAACCGACCCCGACGGCGTCGTGATCGGCACATTGGGCGCGGGCCACCTCGCGCCGGCGCTGCTGTCGTTGTGGGCGGAGGCAGCCGAGCGGATCCCGGTCGTCGCCTACTGCCGGCCGGAGCGTGGAGTGGTCCTCACCGGCACATACGGATATGCCGGCTCCGAGCAAGATTTGCGCGGAACGAAGATCATCCCCGCCGGCTTCCTCTCGCCCCAGGCAGCTCGCATGAAGCTCCTGGCATGCGTGGCCTCCGGACTCTCGGTCGACGAGGTCCGCTGGGCCTTCCGCCAGGACGACGGCTGAGCAAGCCGCACCCGCCCCGGGCCCGCGCGGGGGGCGAATCCCACGACCACTGCGGGTCTGTACATCTCATGGATGTACAGACCCGCACTGGTCCGAAGTGGATGGCGATCGTGCGGCTGGCGGACGAGCAGTACGGGGTGGTGTCTCGGCGGCAGCTCACGGCGATTGGCGTGGGGCGAGGCGCGATCGAGAAGCATCTCCTCCGTAGATCGCTCGTTCCGCTCCACCGCGGCGTCTACGCGGTTGGCCACCGGCAACTGCGCATCGAGGGAAGATGGCTGGCGGCGGTCTTCGCGGCCGGTGAGGGCGCTGTGCTGAGCCATCGCGACGCGGCAGCGTTGCATGGGATGCGGAAGGCGCCGGAGTCGCGGAAGGTGAGCGTGACCACGAGCGGGGACGTGCGGGGAACCGCGGCGCTGTGGGTCTACGGCCGGCGCACGCTGCTCGAGGAAGACATTGCGGTCGTCCGCGGCATCCCGATCACCTCCCCCGCTCGCACGCTCATCGACCTCGCAGGGATGCTCACCGCTGGACAGCTCGCCGCGACGCTTGGGGAGGCCGACCGTCGTGGGCTGCTCGAGGTGGAGGCGGTGGAACGAGCGCTGCGGCGCGCGAGAGGCCGGCACGGTCGGGGGCACCGGCGACTCAGCGCCGCCCTGGATCTCCACACGAAGCGCGGTGCGGTGCTCGCACGCTCGGAGCTGGAGGAGCGCTTCCTCGATCTCGTGCTCCGCGCCGGCCTGCCACTGCCGCGGCTCAACGCTCCTCTTGTCGGCTACGAGGTCGACGCGCTGTGGCCCGACGAACGCGTCGTCGTGGAGCTTGATGGGTGGGCGCACCACGCCGGCCGTGAGGCGGCCGGCAGGGATCGCGACAAGACGAACCGGCTCCAGGTCGCCGGCTACCTGGTCCTGCGCTTCCTCCACGGCGACGTCGCGAACCGGCCGACGCGGGTGACCGCGGCGATCCGCGACGCGCTCACGGCATGGAGAACGTGAACATCCGCTCCGGCTCGATCCGCGCGTATGTGACGCCGGAGTCGAGGAAGCTTTCCCAGTCGGCGCCGTACCGCGGGACGTAGATCTCAAGCAATGTGCGGCGCAGCTCGGCGTCCGGTGCGCTCACGTCGACCGGGACGGCACGGCCGTGGACGGTGATCGCCAGGTGCTCGCCCGGCAGGTGCGTTGCGCTGACCGACGGCCGCTTAGCGATGTGACGAAGGCGGACCGAGTCGGGCGCCGAGCCGAAGTGGAACGCCCCACGCAAGAAGATGCCGTCAACCGGCCCGACGATCGGCCGCCCGTCGGCGGTGACGGTCGCGAGCGCGAGCAATGTCATGCCCTGCAGGTGCTCGACCACCTGCTCCGCACTCAGACGGCGCTCAGGCGTGTGGATGCGCTGCAGGTGCGTGCCGGCTGACGCGTACGAGCGGTCGATCAGCGCTTGCAGCGCGGCGAGGTCCTCGGGCGTCTCGTGCATCAGTCCTCCACGAGCACCGTGTCCTCGTGCGAATAGGGCGGCACGCTCGAGCACACGACGACGAGGGCATCGGGATCGGCCCACAGCCGGTGCACCGTCCCTGGCGGGATCACGACGCAGTCGCCGGCCTCGATCTCCCGCATCTCCTCGCCGAGGAGCATCCGTCCCGATCCACGGATGACGAGGTAGATCTCCTCGCTCTTACGGTGGAAGTGCGCGCGTGTTGACCCGCCGGCCGGCACGGTCGCCTCGGCGAGCGACTGCCGGCGGCCAGGGGCTCCCGGCGCGATCCACTCGCGGATCTCCGAGCCGTCGCGGGTGACGTAGGGCTCCAGCTCGTCTCGTCGCGCGATCTCCATGCTCGCAGCGTAGTGCGACCGTCCGCCGCCGGGCCCGCGAGAATCACGGCGCAATGAGCTACCGCCGCATCCTCCTCGTTGCCCTTACGTCGGCGGGAGTAATCCCGGCAAGCACAGCAGCCGCCAACACCGTGCGGCTCCGCGCGACCATCCCGCTGCCCAAAGCCGGCCACATGACCGTCGCCGCGCTGCGGATGAACGCAACCGCTGATGACCCCGCACAGCTTCCGCTCAGCGTCAAGCTCCGCGCCCCCAACGCCGCCATGCTGCCGCCCTCGGTGAAGGTGCTGTTCGCCACTCGCTCGATCCCCACGAGAGCCGGGCGCCGCTACGTCGCGGCCGTCTTCGTTGTGCGCAAAGCCGGCTCGTCCGCGGCGACCCCACAGGCCAGCATCGCTGTTGCCACCCACCCACCGGGCGCCCTCGACCTCGTCATGTGGATGAGCGAGCGGGAGGCCGAGTGGACCTCGCAGGTCGTCGCGATTCGCAACGCCGACAAGGCGAAGCGCAGATCGAGAAGATCCTCCACGCTCGCGGACCTCTTCAAGCGTGACTTCACGCAAGACGGAGATCCCGGACCCGTCTTCGGCGGCGACGGCCAGCCGCCCGATCCCACGCTCGACACGGGCCACTATGACGACGGTCACTCGTTCGGCTGGGGCACCGGCAGACGACTCGCGCTGCCGCCGCCTGACGTGATGAGAGTGGAGATCGACCTGGTCGAGGACCTGATCGAGCGTCAGCCGGGGCAGCTGATGCCGGACCTCGAGGTCGCGACGGCGGTGGACCTCGACGGCGACGGCACGATCGGGCCTGGCCCTGCTCCCCAGCAGCAGATCGACACCAGAGTCGGACCGGTCGTCATCACCTGAGGCGCATCGCTGCGCGTTGTTCGCGCAGGCCATCCTGGCGTCTTTTCACTCCGCCGAGGCCCGTCAGCCTGGGATGATCCACATTCCTGACAAAGAGGCCGAGGCCGCGCAGAGAGAGCCCCGGTCGCCTCCACCCCCGAGAGCGAAGGATCTCTGCTTGTCGAGTCACGACGGTCAGAACGGCGCACGCTCGCCGGAGCACCGCCATCTCGGCGCTGCGGTGGCGGAGCTGCGCGAATCGCGTGGTCTCTCGCAGGCCGAGGTCGCCGACAGAGCCGAGTTGCGCCGCAGTCACCTCGCGGCGATCGAGCGCGGTGAAGTTGATCCCACCTTCGTCACGTTGGTGCGGATCGTTCGCGCAATCCCCGCGCCGCTGGCCGAGCTGTTCGAGCTGTTCGAACGGCGCCGCGACGCGGAAGGAGAAGAGTGACACCCGGAGAGCGCTCGTCTCGATAGGCGCTGCCATGATGAGCGCGTGAGTACGACCGCGTCGGAGCGCCGCAGCCCCCGCCTCTCCGCGGTGCTGCGCGGAGATGAGGAGCGCGTCACGCCGCTCGAGCTGTTCTTCGACCTCGTGTTCGTGCTTGCGCTGACGCAGTGCACGGCGCTGATGGCGGCGACGCCGACGTGGGAGGGCCTGGCGCAGGGCCTGCTTGTGCTCGGCGTGCTGTGGTGGTCGTGGGTCGGCTACGCGTGGCTGACGAGCGTCGTCGACCCGGAGGAGGGCGCCGTCCGCCTGGTGATGTTCCTTGCGATGGCGGCGTTCCTGATCTGCGGTCTGTGCGTGCCGGAGGCGTTCGGCTCCGAGGCGCTGCTGTTCGCGCTCGCCTACGGCGTCGTGCGCGTCGCCCACATCCTCTTGTTCCTGCTCGCGAGTCGCGACGACCCGGGGCTGCGCAGAGCGACGCTCGGGCTCGCGGTCAGCACGGCGATCGGCGTTGGGATCCTGCTGCTCGCGGCGACGACCGACGGCGCCCTGCAGGGCGGGCTGTGGACGCTTGCGCTCACGCTCGACATGGCCGGCCCGCTGTTGATCGACCCCTCTGGCTGGCGGCTCGCGCCCGGCCACTTCGCGGAGCGACACGGGCTGATCATCATCATCGCGCTGGGCGAGTCGATCGTCGCGATCGG